>Ga0247815_10002231_pt1 | contig 14381 bp, 15 predicted proteins | sample UWRJL194509B1_FD_181014 | JGI IMG/M metagenome (GOLD analysis project Ga0247815, IMG submission 181014) | Plant litter microbial communities from Arlington Agricultural Research Station in Wisconsin, United States - UWRJ-L194-509B-1 | ecosystem: Environmental > Terrestrial > Plant litter >... | reverse complement strand
GAGGAACACACCTGCAGGGACTCGTATGATCATCGGAGCCTCGAAGGTGACCGATTGATGTGAGTTTGGACACACCTTTTTGGATCAGATCCTGCTTGAATGCTGCCCAGTTGATACTGCAATGTGCGCTATCTGGCTGCATGTCCAGGTATGATGTGGCGAGATTTCCCAACGCTCTCACCGTGGCGCGCACATCTGCTGAAGCCGACAAACTCGCCGACGCAACGACTATGCCGGTCATTCAGCGCCCATGATTCTACTACAGACTCTCAGAGACGACATACAAGTCGTAGTATCGATGTTCTCCGTTTGAGGCAGGTGCATGGAGGTAGGTGTGCAGCAAAGGCGCGAATGCCCTTACGAAGGCCAACTCTTAAGAAGGGTGGAAAACCCGTGGCCTCAAACTTCGTGCTGTGCGGAGATGAAATGAGACGCTCACGCATGTCTTGAGGGTGGCATGATATTTCTGCTGACCGGAATCCGAGTCGTCTTGTCCACAAACCCAAACGGCCGCTCATGTCAACTCCCAAAATGTAGGTCGCGAAGCGCGAGGCTAACTTTGCATAAATTAGACTCAAGCTTCAAACTCAGGGATTAGGCCGGGTATCGCACTATTCCTGCCCGTTTTCATCAACATGTCTTGCGCGCAGCCGTATGAGAAACTTCTCCAGAAAGTTCAGGGTTATGAAGAGACTGTAAAATCCAGTCCTCAGTTATTGCACGTCCACAGTGAGTTGTCTGCGCAAAGGAAAATGCGGGTAGTTGTGAGTAAAACAAAGTTCGGCATGCCTGTATGTAAACGATGATAACATGCAGTTGAGGTGTTTCCGTTTCCGTGCGTGAACCCAGCGATTAATGGCCTCACTATCATTTCGGTCGCGGAGGCAGGGACTGATTGATCCCTGAGACCACTTTGAAGGCTGTGACGGACGCGCTCATGTTTCCCTCGCGGCTAGTGCCCCATAACCAGCCTTTCGACTCCGTAATGCGGGCAGTAAAATTTATCGAAGTGAATACCGCCTGGAACTCATCGGGATCAATAGTGTTGGGCTCTGCGAACATGACCGAGTACTGGTACTTGTCTGTGTTGAACTTCCGGGTACCCCATGTTTCCTCCCCTTGGAGGAGACTCTTGAAAGCTTCCGACACCGCATCACGGAGCTTGTTAGCGTCGCTGACCGCGTAGTGTATGCCCACGCCCTTTTCAATTCCCTTCACGATTGCGGCGGCGACTCCATCATGTGTCGTGCATGCATCTTGATGAACCGCGAATTGCTCGAGCTTGTCAACGAACACATCTAGGTCAATCCGATGATCAGTCTCCAAGCTCTGACGCTGCCAGCAATACAATCTTGAACTCACCTGTCGCATTCAGAATCTTTCGAAAGCCCTTCCAGTCGAAATGCGATGTCTCGGGGTGGATATACGAATTCGCCAGGTTTCCTAGTTTCTTTGCCGCGGCGCGCGTCTCTTTGGTGGCCGGCCAGTTAGGATAGGATGCAACTGCAACGGCAACCGCGCCTTAGCGCTGCTGATTCAGGAGTAGCAGCAAGTAGACACTCGGAAACGACATACAGACATCGACCTCAGGCTGGGTTTTTTCCATTCGAGCAAGACTGATGCAGGCAATGTAGTAGAGGATAATACATTGCGCTCGCGGAGGTGCCAGATCTTAAGACAAGACAGCTGAATGCAGGGTGGAAACCAGTCATGTCAAGCTCCAAACTTCGCGCCGCACTGAGACGGAAATGAAATGATGTTCCTGGGAGTATTCAGCCGCAGGCAATTGACCATGTGGCGCGGAAGGCATGTATGTCGCCGCTGAGCGAGCGGTAACTCTTTCATTCTTTCCGCACGTTAATTTGTTGAGTGGGACGACTAAGAATGGAGAAGTCACGAGATAATCAGCCGCAGAGCAGTTGCCCACGTCCGTCACAAGCCTACGTGCGCGGGGTTGTTTGTGTATTTGTTGACTTGATATCAAGACTTCTGGCGTTTTTTCAGCACCACACTCGTATAGAGCAGGGCGAAGTGCGGTAAACTTCGAGTTTGCGGGGCGGCGACCTCGAGGTGGCGAAAGTATGGGGTTGTTAGTTTACCGGGCTGCACGTGCGAGCAAATTTTCCACCAGCTGCAGGGTAGAGATTAAAACTTTTCCCAGTGGCGTGGTCGCGATGCTCAAAAACACTGTGACTTTATGACAAAAGCTCACGGTCGGGAGATTCCGCGACCGCACACAAACGATGCTCGCTCGCCGCTCCAGGTCTTCGACATGGTCCAATGCGAAATTTACAACGTCTCTGCTCACTCTCGACTCAGTCGCCAAGACGCAGCGGCTACGTGAGCACGGTCAGGCTGCATCTCCATCCATGCAAGGGAGCGCATATTGGTTACCTGCAGTTACATATACGGCGGATAAGGACGCGCTGTCGGCGGAGCTGATAATTCCAATGGAAAACCTGCGAGCTTTTATAACTCGCCACACCGTTACGATTTCGCACTCAACACACCAGCACCACAATGACCAAAAAGTTCAAACATTCGACTGGAACAGACTGGTAAAGGCTATCGGCGCTCGAGATGGTGAGCGAACACCTACTCGCGGGCCAACCACCGAGATGCTGATACCCGGGAGACATTATGGTGGATAGGTTCAGCTCTCAAACTCTGGAACTGTCCTGCGGCGATGAAGATACCATCAGAAATCATATGCGCGATACCGTGCGTGACCTGCACGTGGATCTCCTTAGTACCTCTATGTTGGACGGCAACCCCGGCGCCGATATATCATGGATCGCGCAACAACACGGGATGCACGGCATTCAGTCTCTGGCTGCTCGACGCATCGAAGGGAACGACCTGCTGGTGACTATCATCGCGACCACGCGCCAAAAGGCACCTCGCAGGAAGGATAAGGTGAATAGATATAGTGGGCATTTGCGTCACGGCATATGGTCTTGGCTGTTTTGGCTGACCTGTTGGTGGTGGGCCCGTCCATCCTCGCCTTCAATCTCTCGATCGGCTTCGCTCACGTTCATGAAGCTAATTATTCCCACTGATTTCGAGGCTTGATGTCGTGAGTAGATACGGGAACGGGTGGTGTTCTGACGGGCTTTTTACGAATGCATTGAATTTGTGGGCTTAGTTCGTGCTGGAGCGCCTAGGTACACCCTGCAGCGTTTTGTGTTTCTATAACGTTCTTCATATGTCAGCTCCGTGCTGAGATTCAGTACCTGGAGAAAGCTTTGATAGGCGTAAAGTCGCCAGAAGAAAGAACTTTGTGGCCTTGATACGTGGTCACTGCAGCTGACAACCAGTCGCCGATCGAACCAAATTTCTATAGCCGCGTGCTCAATAGCAACCACTTCTTCTTCTTGTCTTGATCAGTCCTGAAACTGACACCTAGGGGAACAGCGCATAAAATGATTGTAATGACTGTTCGACCAAGTGGTGTGACTTTCCTGTGACGAGCGTGCCAAATCGGCTCCTCTCCCATGTTCCGCTCCGTGCTTCGTTCCTTGTCCCGGAGCACGTTTCTGCCTGCTCCAACTTCGCGCACACTCCGCCTTTCGCCTTTTCAGACCGTTCGAACCTTCAACAGCTCAGCTAACACCAGAATGCCTCGCACCGCAGAGACCGCGCAGTTCGCGCTGCACCACACCATGATTCGTGTCAAGGATCCTAAGGCTTCGATCCAGTGCGCCTCTCCCGCTATGAGATTATGCTGGATGCTCATATGTGCGGTGTCGTACACAGGTTCTATACAGAGGTGCTGGGCATGGATCGTGCGCACTCTCTACCCGTGCTCTCCGCAAGCGATCGCACTGACTGGTACGCATGTAACAGTCATCCATGGTCTGTCGCTCTTCCTTTGGCGTGATTAGCATGAGTGCTAAATAGATCAATCATGTAGAGCATCCCGCATCCGACTTCACGCTGTATTTTGTGAGCTCGACCACATGCCGTTATTAGTTGCATGAAGCTGTGCTCACTTATTTGTATAGCTCGGGTACGACCGCAGTGAAGGAAAGTTGACTGCTGAGGAGAAGAAGGCCGGCCTCTGGATGCGTGATGGTTCGTGTGCAGTCTTGCAAGACATGAATCTGTTGCATCGTCTAACCTCACCGACAGCCATTCTCGAGTTGACGCATAACCACGGCACCGAGTCCGACCCAAACTTTGCTGGATACTCGAGCGGGAACACTGAGCCAGGTCGTGGTTTCGGACATATCGCAATTACTGTACCGGACATTGAGGCGGCGTGCGCGCGGTTCGAGAGCCTGGGCTGCAACTTCAAGAAGAGGCTGACGGATGGCAAAATGAAGTACGTTTTGGTTCAATATTTGCGTTATTGGGTGGAGGGGGCTGATATGAGCATAGGAACATTGCGTTCTTGCTGGACCCGGATGGGTAAGATACGAATTGAACGAGTAGAACGGACACTGACTGGAATGTGCGGTGCCGTTGCAGCTACTGGGTTGAGGTGAGCCACTGTCGTGTTTCAGATTACTGGCAGAAATGCTGAGCCTCTGTCAGGTTGTGCCGCAGAGGTTCAGCACGGATTGAATGCGCGCTCGACGACGTCCACTGCTTGAAGTGGTTGATAGGTTGTCCAACCTACTGTACAAACACAAACACAAACAATCCACCAGAGCATTTACCCAATACGACAATGTTCCGCAGAGAACAGAGGAAGCTTGCATGACTGGCGCATTGTTCGGACATTTACAATGCGTGTGAATCAAGTGGCACTTGTAAGTACGTGTCTTGGTTTCCTGAGCACTGTAGGTTGCATCGTCCACGCTTCCATCACGCCAAGGTTTCATGGCTAGTCTGGGTATAGAGTTGTGAGATTCTAGATTGAATACTGTCATTACATTTGTAGTTTAAGTAACAGAAAATGGAACGTTTGACAAGTAGCCACCCTTCTGATCTCATGCACTCAAGATTCAATTGGGGACGTATTGTTGTACGAGGCGAGCGAAGGTTCTGAGGGAAGTGGCGAGAGGGCGGTGGTGTCGGGGTAAATGGAACGAGCGCCCGGATCGGTGCGAATGGGCGCAGCATTCCTGTCTCTCTCCCGACGCAATGGCGGCGACCGACATGATGCCGACAGTGGACATGCTTCAGCTGGACATGGAAGCGTCCGAGCAGCTGATGGCAGAAGTGCGACAGCAGGGTTTCAGCAGTGTAGCTATGCTGGAGGCCTACCAGCTCGCACAGGACGCGCCGCCGGCGGTACCGCCGAAGGACTATATACCTGAACTCGACGGCTTCAACGGCCACCAGGCAACCACCCTGAACCCGATTGCACCATGGCTCGAAGATGACAACGAGGAAGAGGTGGGTAGTCAAGCGCAACAGGTTGGTAGAGCCAGATGCTAAGCTTGCGCGACAGTCGCAGGTGCCGATAGCGTCTGTGAGCCACCAGAAAAGCAGGTCTTCCTTCAAGCACAGCGTCAGCAACCTATCTCTCAAACGCTCTACACCCAACCTGCTTGCCACTAGCTCAGAAGTCGCACTTGACTTTACTCTCATACACGAGCGCGAACGCGACCGTTTCACCGACCGAAACCCGTTCCAGCCCGTGCACCACAAGAAGTCATTTCTCGGCGGTCTCATCGGAGGCTTCAATAAGAACAGGTCTACTGCTAGTAAGTCTAGCTGCCAGCGAAACAAGGTAGCTTGATTCGAAATTGACCGTCCGTTGCGCCAGCACTCGCGCTGCCGCCGAGCCCAGCCCCTTCGGTCACCCCGGCTGCACGGCCAGGGTCACCAAACCGCTCACGACGGAAACGACAAAAGATACCGAAGCGTAATGCTCCGCCACCGCTGCCGACAAAAGAGCCTGAGATCAAGCTTGACGTCGACGCTAAGGTCGAGGAGCTGGCGATGGAGGGCATTGTCGCAAGTAACTTCTCGTCTGGCGACTCAGTAGACCCCACTCGACACTCTTTCGATAGCCCGCGAGGGTCTCTTATGTCGGACGAACCATCTCTATATCGCAGCCACACCACTGTACGTGGTGGCTCAGGACACAGCCAACACACCATGTGGGTCAACCCGTTCAGCAACACTAAGAACAGTTTGCCATACGATACTCATAACAGCAACGGCAAGTGTTACGGCACTCCACGCAAAGCGTCACCGGCCTCCATAAGCCCTATAACTCATGTCCCATACCCCAGCCAACCTCGGCAGGGCAGCTTCGGCACTATTTCTGGTCTTGCGATACCAGAACTGCCGTCCATGGCCAACCCGTCCCCAGCAGCGGCGGCCGCTCAGGATGGTAGCAGTCCCAGTTGGATGGCACCCGAGTCATGGGGCGTCAAACCTAAAGTGTCGGAGGCTGAAGAGCCAGCCGAGGACAGCAGCGGGAGCGAGCACGAAGCCGACAATGCTGCCGTGCTCCACTCGCCGCGCTCGTCAACGGGTCCACGCAATGGGAGCGTCATCAGCATGGCTGCCAGCGGGCTACTCAAGAACGACTCCGGGTTGTTGACTCCGACGCGGGCACGCGTCGCTCGCGACAGTATCCCATTGATCTTTGGTGGCAGCGCACCTCCCACTGCGCGACTATCTATCAGCGGCCGCTCGTTCATCCTCCCGCCTCCGCCTCCGCCTACATATCGACTGCGGGTGTATCGGCCGGACGGATCGTGGTCGTCGGTCGAGGCCAATGTCAATCAGACTGTAGGGGACTTGCAAGCAGTGTTAGCGCGAAAAGCGCTCTTGAATCGCGACTCGGCGCGGCTGTATATCCGCGAGATGAACAGAGGTACGAGATATCCTTATCACACAGCCGCTACTGCTGACATGAGCTATTTAGAGCGTATCCTCGCCACTACCGAACGACCCGCGGCCATCCTGAAGCGCAGACTTGAGCAAATCGGATACGACCCCGCGGACAACGGCGAGAAGCTTGGCTCGGAGGAGATCAACTTTTTTCTCACGTTCATATTCAAGAGCCTCGTCGCGACTGACGAAGAGGTGAGTATTCTGTTTGTTATGTTAAACGGCAGCTGAAGCCGCCCCAGCCGAGCAAGGAGATCCCATTCGACCAATTTGAATTTGTAGACCTTTCAGGGCGCGGGGTCTCGGTCATCCCAATCGCACTCCACAAACACGCAGAGCGCATTGTGCGCCTTGATGCCTCACGCAATCCCATGCTCGACATTCCGAAGGACTTTATCGACTCCTGCACGTCGCTCCGCGAGCTCATTCTTGCCGGATCCGCGCTGAAACGCATTCCAATCAACGTCCGCCACGCGAGCGGTCTGCGGTGGCTCGACCTCTCGAGCAATCGCATCCACAAGCTCGACGACGCTGCGCTCGACATGTTGCCGAGTCTCGCGATACTGCGACTGCAGAACAACCGCATCGAGACCCTCCCAGCCTACTTTGGTAGGATGACCAGGTTGGAGCGCCTCAACATCTCGAATAACAAGCTCGACAAGCTCCCGGATGTTGTGGCGGAGATGACCAGCATTGTCGACCTCGATATCTCTTTCAACACGATCACGGTGTTCCCGCCGCAGATCCTTGCGCTGACGATGCTCGAAACGCTCGTCGTGGTTGGCAACTCGCTCAAAGAGTTCCCGCAGGACTGCTCAAGTTTGGGAGCATTACGCAGTCTCGATTGTAGGCGAAACGGGCTGACAGACCTCACCCCAGTCTCGAGGCTACCGAAGCTCGCCGAGCTTCTTGCAGAGGACAATCAGGTTCCCGCGCTCGACCTAACGCTTGGGCCGGAATTGCGTACGTTGGAAGTTGGCAAGAACGACATCACACGACTCGTGCTCCTCCAGGGCCCACAAGAAGCCCCGACTGCGTTTTCACTCATGTCGCTTGATGTATCCAACGCCAAGCTTTCGGCGCTTGACGACGCCGTGTTCGGCCAGCTCACCAGCCTGACGCACCTCAAGCTCGACAACAACCAGTTCCGCTCGGTACCGGCGTCGTTTGGCAAGCTTACGCAGCTCGTTTCCCTATCGTTCACGGACAATCAGGTCGATGTGCTTCCTGATTCGATCTGCGAGCTGCAACGGCTCGAGAGGCTTAATGTGCGCAACAATAACCTCAGCGAGATCCCGGCCGCGCTTTGGAAGTGTGCCAGCCTGAGTTGGCTCAACGCAACGTCGAACGTGATCCACTCGTTTGCTCTACCGCCGACTATCCCACGACCAGATGACCTTGCTGATGACGAGCCGAACCCGTACCCACCGCTCGCGCTGTCACTGGCGAACCTGTATCTTGGCGACAACCACCTGACCGACGACGTCTGCTATTCGCTCGTGGCGTTCCAGCGGTTGCGGCTACTCAATTTGTCCCTCAACGACCTCACGACGCTGCAGGGCTGGACGCAGGGCGAGTTTGCGTCGATCGAGGAGCTGTACCTCAGCGGCAACGCCATTACAGCACTACCAGACGACATCCATCTCTTATTCCCGAAGCTGACGACACTGTATCTCAATGCGAACAAGTTGCAGTCGCTGCCTGTCGACATGGACCAGTTGTCAGCACTCACGACGCTCGATGTGGGGAGTAACCAGCTCAAGTACAATATCAACAACTTCCAGTTCGAGTGGAATTGGTGCGTATTGTTTTTGGATCCGGCTTTACCTAGGGCTTTGGCTGATCCTCGTCATGCAGGAACCACAATACTGAGCTACGGTACCTTAACCTTGCTGGCAACCGCAGGCTCGAGATCAAGCGCGACCATGCTGCGAACGTCGCGAACGTCGCATTTGCGAAGGCCGCTAAACAGGCCGCCCTTGCGAACCCGTCACGACCACAATGGGTGCCTCAGCCTATCGACGATCTGTCCGAATTCTCGCGACTCCAGAACCTGCGAGTACTCGGTCTGATGGACGTCAACACGGTCTTCATGCCGCCCGTTCCGGATGAGAACCATGACTTCCGCGTGCGTACGTCGTTCAGCGAGATTAACGGGATGGCGTACGGCATCGCGGACACGCTCGGCCGCGGCGAGCACGTCACCATGTTCGATTTGGTCGTTCCTAACTTCCGCTCGCGCGACAACGAGTGTCTGTTCGGCATGTTCGGACGTGCGCACTCAGTGCGGATGGCTAGTCGGCCCACCAAGTTCTTGCAAGAGAACTTTGCGAGTACGTTCGTGACTACGCTGCGCGACCTCAAGGCGGACAAGAACGAACGCACGCCGGATGCACTGCGCCGCGCATTCCTCACTCTCAACAAGAACCTGCACGAGTTCCTCAGCCCAGCGAACCCTAATGGCGTTGCCGCGTTGAGAAAGGCGTCGAGAGTCAGCGCGAACCTTCCGGACGACCCGAAGGCAGCCGGCGAGACGCGTATGGGCGCTTCGGCGATCGTGGTTTATATTGTGGACAAGACGCTGTACGTCGCCAATGTCGGGCATGCGTTGGCGGTCATCTCGCGGAATGGTGTTGGAACATTGCTGTCGGTGCGGCACGATCCGCTGGACCGCAACGAAACGGCGCGCATCCGCAAGGCTGAGGCGTGGGTGTCTCCTAAAGGCACGGTCAACGACGAGGCAGATACTTCCCGCTCTTTTGGTATCTTCCATCTTCTGCCTGCAGTCAACTCGCGGCCGACTGTTCGGACGTGGACCCTCGAGGACTTTGACGACATTCTCATCATCGCCAACCGCGGGTTGTGGGACTATATGTCATATCAGACGGCGGTTGACGTTGCGCGGACGATGGATGATCCGATGTTGGCGAGCCAGAAGCTGCGCGACCTCGCCATGAGCTATGGTGCGGACGGCAGCACGATGGTTATGGTGCTCAAGGTCGGAGATCTCGTCGGCAACAAGGGCAAGCGTAAACTGCAGCAGGGCCCGCCCAACCCAAAGCAGCGCAACAACACGGCCGCGCCAAGTGCGAGCCAGCTGCTGAAGCATCTCGGCGCCGAGGTTGAGCCTCCGACAGGATCCGTCGCGCTCGTCTTCACGGACATTCAGAATTCGACGCGGCTGTGGGACCTTAACCCGGGCATGCCAACCGCAATGCGACTACATAACAACCTACTTCGTCGGCTTTTGCGGCTGAATGGTGGATACGAGGTGAAGACTGAGGGCGACGCGTTCGTCGTATCGTTCCAGGACGTCATGTCGGCCGTCAACTTCTGTCTGGAGGTGCAGGTCCGGCTGCTGCAGGAGGAGTGGCCACTGGAGATTCTCGAGTCAGAGGACGGACGGGAGATGCGTGACGTGGACGGCACGATGATCTTACGCGGCGTGTCGGTACGCATGGGTATCCACCGCGGCAACCCCGTGTGCGAGCCCGACCCGGTCACAAAGCGGATGGACTACTTCGGTGGCGTGATGAATCGCGCTGCCCGTATCAGCGGATTCGCGCAAGGTGGTCAGATCTCGCTGAGTCAAGAGGTGGCGAACGAAATCCAGCGCACGATCGTTGATGGCACCGTGGAGGTCGACCAGGAAATGTTGGCGACAGTCGACAGTATTAAGCGCATCGGAGTTTTCATCAAGGAGGTGGGAGAAAAGAAGCTCAAAGGTCTCGAGGTTCCCGAGCTGCTGTCGATCATGTACCCCGCCCAACTCAAGGCGCGGCTGGAATACCATGAGCAACGGGCGGCTGGCACGGAGCCGAAACCCACACCAGCGAGCGCGTCGCGCGTGCAGTTTTCGGCGAAACAGGTGCGGGAGCTCGCTCTGTTATGTGCCCGACTGGAGACACTGTCGACAAACCGCGTGCTGCGGTGGAATGGCGAGGAGCGACCACCTGATCAGGTTGAGGACGGGCGTATCGTGCACGCCAACCAGAGTCTCTTCGTTCCAGCTCTTGGCGACTCTCCCAGTGACGCCGATATGATGGTCGTCTTCGACAGTCTCAGCGTTCGGATCCAGAATGCGCTCGAGTCCCTCGACAAACGGCCTCCTGCGGTGGAAGAAGCGGACATGCCCTCGCTCGATGACCTGCTCGCAATGTTCCGACAACGGTCTCCTGACGAACAAATGGCGCTGACAGCAGCATTGGGTCTGCAACCTGCGGCCGTTTGATCTCGCACCTTATCAACCCTTCTTGTGTCTTGACATTGCTCTGGTGACGTCCCTCGTGATAATTCTTTCCCGGTGTCTGTTATTTTGCTCTCATCATTATTCTGCTATCTGTCTGGTGCATTGCATATCTTGGTTGCTCAGTGTCGTGGTGCTTCTGTACTTGTTTCTGTTGCGCGCATCTTCCCTTGCATGTATCGAGTTATCGCCAGCATTTCCGTCGGCCCGTTCGCCTCTTATGGCAATTGAAGTGCAGCATCTGCATATATCCGTCCCGTTTCAGCAGTCTGATGGCGATTCGCATGAATGAGTTAGCTATGTCGCATGTTTGTGTTGCGCATGACGCGAAGCGAGTCAAACTACTGACGAGGCTGAGGTATTTCTCATATGGAGTGGCTGCAGGGATGTCTCCCATTTGTGATATTGAGCACTGGCACGGGAAATGACTGCATGGTCTACTCCATCATCTAACAATTAGTCTCGAGTTTGTTGGCTGCTTCGACTTCTTTATACATCAAAATAGTTTCATCAAGCTCGTGTTCGCTCGTCTACACGTTGTCGATACATGCTTAAGCTGCTCCCGCTCCAGAGACCGACAAGTTGGCTACGCCCTCAGTAGCCTCGTCGAGCGAGCTCTCGATGAGCTTGGTCACCCGCCCGATCGCCACTGTCTTGCCCTCGTCGCGCAGAGTGAACCGACCCAGCTGGGGGTAGTCCGAGAACTTCTCGACACATACGAGCGCGCTCGTCTCGATAAGCGCGACGATGCGCTGCCCCTTCTTGGCAAACTGAGGCGGCTTCTTGCTCTTGCGGTTGGTCTTCTTGTCGAAGTAGTGCAGCAGTGCGGTCAGCGTGACTTCCTCGGCCAGTGTGTGCACGTGCATGACGGCCTGGTAGCCTGCGCAGATGATGTTTTTGCTGTCGAGGATGGCGAGGTGAGCCTCGAACTGGCGGACAGCGTGCACGGGCTGCCGCAGGTTTGTCAGCACGAAGCCGGGGCTGATGTCCTCGTCGTCGATGCCGCGCAACCGGATACGAACGTTGTCGCCCGAGATCGCGCTGGGGACCTCCTCTTCCATCTCGTTATACATGGCAGATACTTCGACCGGTGTTCTGTTTGGCATGAGCAAGAGACTTTCGCCCTTCTTTAGGCGACCAGATTCGAGTTTACCGACGACGATGGTGCCCATGTCCTTGTACTTTTCGGAGACGGGAATCATGACTGGTGCGCGAATCTTGCGATCGACCATGGGCATCGTGTCGAGGAACTCGAGCAGCGACGGGCCCTCGATCCATGGGATTTTGGCTGTGTCCGCACGTTCTTTCAAGTTGATGCCAGTGTAAGCAGAGAGCGGGATCCATGTCACGTCCGTCTTGAGGTTGAAGCCGGCACCTTTGATGAATGGGGTGAGCTTGTCCTTGATCTCGTCGTAACGAGCTTTGCTCCACTCGACAGTCGGATCGTCCATCTTGTTGATGGCAACTACAACCTTTGACACGCCGACAGTCTTGACGAGCATGATATGCTCGCGAGTCTGACCGCTGCGCTCGAAGCCAGTCTCAAACTCGCCCTTGCGCGCCGAGATAACAAGGACAGCAACATCTGCCTGCGCCGCACCGCTGATCATGGAAGGTACGTAGGTTTTGTGACCCGGGGCATCGAGGATGGTATATCTCCGCTTGTCGGTTTCGAAGTAGGCGCGACCGACCTCGACAGTTTTGCCCTGTGGAGTTGACGATCGTGAGCCACATTTCAACCAGAATATACGCAACAGTCACACCTTTGCACGCTCTTGTGGTGTCGAATCAAGTGCCCAGGACAAGTACCAGCTGTCACGACCGGCCTCTTTGGCCTCGCGCTCATACTTTTCCATGGTGCGCTTGTCGACCATACCGCAGAGATAAAGGATATTTCCGCCCATGGTAGACTTGCCCGCATCGACGTGGCCGATGAATACAATGTTCAAATGTTGCTTAGCTGCGAAAAAGGGTCAGAATAAGTGCGATCTTGAGGCCGATCTCGTTACGCGCACCACTTTCGTCGATCTCTTCCTTGCCGTATAGCTCGTCCAGTGTGGCCTGGTCTGCCGCCTCAAGCGCTTCCCTCGCGATTGCAGCCGCATCTGTTGCTGCTTTATCCATCGTGAAGTTGAATGCTGCTGCCGGCTTTGCAACAGGCTTGGTCACAGCGGGCGCAGATGGTGGAGGGTCTGGGCTGGCGGGCCGGGACGATTTTGCCGCAGGGCTCGGCGCAATCTTGGCTTGTACTGCTGCTGGTACAGCCGCTGGTGCAGGTGTAGGAGGCTTTGCACCGCCGATGTTGAGCGAGATCGTCGGTGCAGGTGCTGGAGGCGGCGCATCCTCAGCAGGCCTCTCGACAGGCGCAGCTGGCGCGCCGCCGAAACGAGGAACGAACTCGAATGCGTTCACGTTCAATCTTTGCGCCATTTCCGGAAAAACGAGACGAAGAAAGGGAGCAAAAGCAGATTCGTGCCCCGCGCTGCAATGTGACGCAGCTTGCCGGTGACCACAGCCGTGGCATCCCGCTCCCGAAAGATCTGACTCCAACCAACCATTGACTTGATTGTACACCAATAGCGGATCTAACATGGCGTGAAGACGTTACTGTACATGTGATGAAAATTGAATTGGAACACAGGTCGTAAACGATGGCATCCAGTTGTATCCCGCGTAGACCATTATACTGCGACACTCGCTGTCGCGGGCAGCAACTGGTTCTCTCTAACGCGCTGGTAAGCCGTCTGCAGCAGTGACCGCAAACGCTTCCGTTGCCGACCGTCGTCCTGTCTTCCGCTTCATCGACGAACTGGCCCATCCAGAAACCTTCTTCAACCAAGAACGTCGGGGAGGTGCTGAGACAGTGTTGAGACAGCGAAACGGCGTTAGTTCAACGAAGCTCACCTTCAAGTGTGAAACCGTGGGAGACAATGAGCCGCGCGGCCTTCACAGATGCCTCATACTTGTGCTCTGATGACTTTCGCAGCCACGTATCCCTCTCGACAATGTTTGACGAGATGTCGATTGTGGTGATAAGAGATTGAAAACGTTGGGGGTCCGTCGCCATTGGTGTCGTGCAGAGCACGCGGTACGTAAAGAATGACCCAGACGATCGACGTTCGGTTGAAGTGAAGCCTCGTGTCTCGGCAACGACAAAGTTGGCAAACGCGCCAACGATCAACTGCTTCAACGACGTGACCTCCTTGGCAGCGAGAGTGAGACGTAAGATGGATTGCAGAGTGTCGATGATATGCTGCGCGATGTCGGACCTCGACTTGGCGGTACTTTCAGAGACCTTGAACTGGTCAAAGCCGGCCAGTACCATATCTGTAGGCTGTCA
>Ga0247815_10002229_pt1 | contig 14387 bp, 13 predicted proteins | sample UWRJL194509B1_FD_181014 | JGI IMG/M metagenome (GOLD analysis project Ga0247815, IMG submission 181014) | Plant litter microbial communities from Arlington Agricultural Research Station in Wisconsin, United States - UWRJ-L194-509B-1 | ecosystem: Environmental > Terrestrial > Plant litter >... | reverse complement strand
ACAGACTTTACCGTCCTGCTGTACCTCAACCACTCAGAATACACGCAGTAAAATTGCACTTTGAATAGTACAATCGAGTGTCTAGTTTCAGAATATTGACATTAAAAATGGTAAAGAGGCCGTGGGGGAAAGCACATTTTCAGCACCCTGTTTATATGTCTGCCTCCAAGATATCACAAACTCCTCAGACTTCAAACAAAGTGTGCAAAGTTTCTATCAGCAAAGAACTTGATTTTGTACATTGACAGTTTGCTCTTCGTCTGTCCAGTTGAACAAGCATGTGCTGAACCAGCAGCGGCATTAACTTTTGGCCGCCACTGTACCTCTGCGTCCTACCCAACGAACCTTCTCCACCTGTAAATCTACATTTTGTATCATATTCACGGCTTTCGGGAGTCATGTCTTGTCTATATGTTTTTGAAAGCAGTTGCGGAAGCTGAGAAAGCAAGTATCGTCCCTTTCACCAAAGGTACGGTATGTGCCTTATTATGGGCTAACCACTTTCACTGTGGCGGAAGATGGTATAGCTGGGAATTGTGGATCTTCGTGGGGATAACGCAACAGTATACCAAATCAGGAGTTGATGAGAGGTAGAAACCGGATTACGCAAAGATCGAGCCAGGCGTTCCGGTACGTATTTAGAAGGCAAAGCAAAGTCTAGCCATGGGGGAACGACAATGACCAGCAAATGCAGACTACCAAACTTAGCAGAGCTCGTCTTGCCTCTTGCTACGACGTCCTCAACACTAGTTTAGCGACCGACATCATGACTAGTGGTATGTGACGTTCATACTTCACCGTTCGCGCTGAGGCTGATAAGACGGTCGCTCGAACCCGAGCGTCTTCGGAACACAGGCAAAGAAGCACGTTCGCGAGTTGAACGCAATGTTTCGGCGTTACTTCACGCGGTTGATGAAGGTGTGGATAACATCATAACAAGCGACGAGAACCACAGCCTTGCGCGCGTTGCAATGCGGCCTCGTATTTTGAGACGAGTTACAGTGGTGTTGAAAGCAATGGAAGAAGATGAATGGAACAGGAACGGGTGAAAAGCGTAGACTAGAGCACATGATTGTGGTTCTGCGGCAGCGCAGGGGTACTGAATCAAAGCGGGAAAGGAATGGTGGGAGCAGCGGGTAGGGTGTGCGTCGAGATCACGAGCAAAGAAGACACAAGAACAGATAGCTTGGACGCGTCAGAAAGGCGTGCGATTGAACAAATGCGAGATGGTGAGAGGTCGAGGTCACGCCAAGCCAAGCCACATGAAGTTTACTCCGACAGCCACGCTTCTCCTTCCTCCTTTCTCGACCGCGTCCGAACAGCCCCCGTTTATCGAATACCATCACCAGTATCTCTTCGTTTGTGTACAGTCTGTGCCTTTCTAATACAGTGATCGTTTCTGTGACAGGCGTGCAGATCACACGGGCGGGCGGTGGCGGCGAACCCTTGGCATGCTAGCGATCCACCCTCACGCGATCGGTTGACGCGGAACTCGCTATACCGTCACGTGTGCCGGCTAACGAGCATGAGCAAGTTATAATGTGTTACCCATTGTACAACCTTTCGCATTGGAAGGATGAGAAGGGTGGTGGGTCGGGACCCTGCTCAAGACTCGCGAAGATCGCGGAGCGTCGCGGCCTTCGAGATGTCACGCGAGCTTGGCGTGTGCCAAAGATCTGTTTGGCTCGACACAAACCCAAGCGGAGTGTCACGCGGCGCTTGCCCTCTCCTTCCACCTTCCACCTTGCCGCCCACCACGGCCGCCAACCTCGAGTATTCCAGGTACGTATCTAGTCAGAAACGGTGTGCCGAGACGGCGCTGGTGGCGACGCCATGCAGTTGATTGGTAGTGTTCATGTGGTGCACGGACTGATGTCGATTGTCTTCTTCATTCACAGACACTGCGCCACCAACGAGCTCTGACTACAATCTTCACATCATATATCTACCTACATAAGCCACGCGGCTCGTATCAAATGCTCGAGCCGACCGCGCGCCATCATCCGCGACCGATCCGGGTCCAGGTCCGAGCTCGAAAAGAGGGTGGAGAAGAACGGCCGCGAGGCTCACAGCTGGGGCTCAGACGCGGACGACGTCCAATGCTCAAAGAAGGCGATGTGTCACTCGAGGATAAAACGTCACAGGCCCAGCACGGGAGCGGAGCGGCGAAGATGCGCCGATGACGAGGAGAGCGTCACATTGAGACGAGGTCTCAAGGTACGTCTCTGATTCTGTTTGTTGATTGGATTGAATTGAAGTTTAGCTCATTCATTGAAAGCATGTCAAGGACGACCTGAACGACGTTGTGCGCGGCGGCATCGCGGTCAGTGTCGGCATCAGCTTCAAGCCCAAACACGCTTGCCGTGCTCGAAGATGTCAGCCACCCCGAGTGTCTCTCACGTCCTTCCCGTGGCGCTCTCGCTTTTGATGCTATAGTGCGGCTCTACCCTGGTCCTACCATTCCATATCCTGCGTCTGGCGTTGGACCCGTTACACTCCTCTCTTCGTCGGCGTCTTCGTTTGACTCTCGGGCTTTCCTTCATCCCTGTGCTTGGATTTGCCTCTAACGGAGTCGCAAGAACGCTCAGGTACTGTTGCCTTTCTGTGGAGTGGTAGTGAGCCTGTGGCGCACGAGCTGAGGCCGACCGCCTTCTCAACCCACAGGCACTGCAACCGCACACACATCACATGAGTACCAGCATGACCCCCGCCGAACGTTCTACCCACCCTCGTAACACCATCCGCGACCGATCTGATTCTATGTCTGGTTTCGAGAAGCGCGTGTGAAGAACGACGAGGGCGCGCACAGGCGACGCCGAGCAATATGGCTCCATGCTTGACGATGAAGATGCCGCGCTCGGGGACAACGCACCGAAGGACAAGCGGAAGGGCAGCGAGATCACCGAAGACGGGGACAGGAGCGAGGAACGCGAAGGTCGAGCCCAGGCACTGCGTCAAGTCTGGGCAGAGTATCGAGGCACGCCGGTGCCATGTAGTGTTATTAGATTGAATGCTGATGGAAATGTCAAACACAGGCCAAAGTCGACTTCAGTGGCGTTGCGGGTGCGTCGGCCAGAATCAACGTTAGGCTCAGTCTTCTGCCCGCTTCTGAGTGCCTCTCCCGTCCTATCGCCGTCAACCTAGTGTCTTGAGGATGTGATGCGCCTCTGTTCCGCCTTGCCCTTCCTCTGCCATGAGTCTCGTTTCCGACCCTTCGCCGTACCCCTCGCCGGCACGGGCTCTCAATTCCAGACCTCGACCTCTTATTCGTTCTTGTTCGCCCGCCACTACCTATGGGCAATGAATCTCTTGTCGCTCTTGTGCTTCATATCCTCCTACTCTTCCTTCTCTCCTTCTGTTGGTCTATCATGTCCGTTGAGCGCGCAGGCTACGGGGATTTCGACCAGGACTTGCGCTTCGTGCCTCGCGAATGCTCTTGGCTCGCCTGCTTACAATTGTTTGCGTGAGAGAAACATGCTCGAACCATCGAACCCGCCGCTTTCTTTCCTCATCGGTCTTCTGGAGTTCCTTTTAGTCTCGACATATCACGCTATGTCTTTCCACATCCGCCGTAACCCCCATTTCGCGTTCGCGCCCGACTGTGTCCATCTGCATCGAACGTAGTCGTTTGGCATGTACTTTGACAAAGCATCAACACCGCGGTTTATTCATCGTGCCTTTCATGCTACAAGCTCCTCGTGCTCGTGACCATAACTTGATGCGCACGAATATGTTTACAGATGGAGAACCCGACCGCAACCGCAATCATCACCAGTCAAGGACAGTTGTCCGACTAGAGTACGCCGGTGGTGGCGTCTTTCTGTAGAGTGTTGGTGTTCATGTGGCGCACGGGCTGACGACCGCCTTCTGTTCCCGCAGGCCCGCCTCTTACTCTTACCTTTGTGTCACATATCCCATCACAACCGGACATGCATCATACCAAGATCTTGAACCGGCGGCTCGCCCGTACTTGCGACTGATCTGACTCTGGGACTGAGCTCGTCGTACATCTCCAGAAGAACGCCGGCGCGCACATCCAGGGTTCGGTCGTACACGATATCGAGTTGGCTGGCAAAATGATCTCTGAAGACGAAACGGCGCTCGAGGACATCACGCCTAAGCTCAAATGCAAGGGGGCAAAATCTTGCTGAAGACGGGAAGAGGCGCGAAGGTCAAGTCAAGGCGTGAAGGTACGTATGTAACTGTGATTCGATACAACATTAGTGCTGACGCGCAGACTACGCGTAGATCGAGGTCGGCTTCCGTCGCGTTGCGCGTATTGGTGTGGCAGTCAACGTCAACGTCGGCATCAAGCTCGACGCCGTTCTCGTGCTCGAGGATGCCGCCTGCCTGCGAGTGCCTCTCCCGCCCTTCCGATCTCGCTCTCGTGTTTGATGGTGTACTGCGGTTGTGACCCATCTTGGCCCCGTTCTGTTTTATTCTGTGCTTTGTGTTCGAGTCGTCGTTCGCCGGTGTCTCCGTCCGACTCCTGGACCTTCCTCCTTCACCGTGCTTGTTCACCCGCCACATTCCGCATACAATGAACCCCTCAATGCTCTCATGCTCTAGACCCTATGTGCTGGCTCCTCGCACATTGTGTCCGCCCAAATTATAAGTTCACTGTTCGCCCTGCGGGTTTCGAGGAACGTCCTTCTGGTTCGCGTTTCTATGCTGCGTGCGTGGTATGACCCTCCTTGTTTTTCTTGTTCAAAGTCGCTCGACCGTGCCACACTGCCGCACTCGTTCGACTGAATTGTCTATCTCGAGCGTCCTGTGTCCACGGCGTGTCGCGACCTGTGTGTGTTTACGGTCAAGAATGTGCCGTCCCTTTCTTTTGAGCCGATCATCGGAATTTGCCTAGTCGGTGGCTAAACATACCTCCTCGAGCTCGCAAGCATTAGACACCTTTCAAGCTTAGATATCACGCTTTTGGGCTCATAATTGCACACCAAACTTCTAAAGAGCCGGATATACGCTTGCTGTCGAGTTGAGGGCATGGAATGGACTCGTCTTTGTAGTAACATCACCACCCGGCGAAGGCGCACTCACCGTAGCACCAAAACAGGTCGGATCGAGCTGAAAGTTTGTACATAGAGTTTCAGCCCAAATACGGCACTACACACATATTCTAGCTGCAGAAAAGTCCGAATATGCATGCAGTCACGATGGCAAGCGTTGGAGGAAGAGGTTCGAGGAGCAGTCGTACTTATTAGAGCTTGTGAGCACTTCTATAAAAGTTTGAGTCAGTATAAATGTGACAATCAGATACAGGTAGCCCATATTAAATTTTCAGAGATTGCGGAAGAGATCCCCAGCTGCGGCAGAGGTTGATTTGCTGGGGGAACGGTGTGCGCGCATACGCGCTTACTGTCCTCGTCCTCAGCCTCTTCCCCCGCGCGGCCCCGCCCAGCCCACCCCATCCACCTCTGCACATCGTTTTTGTACCTGCGGTGCCGCGCCAAAACTCACGCGGCGCGCAAATAATGACCAAAACTGCGATATTAATGAAGACAAGGCAGGTGCGCCGCCGTTTCTTCTGCACCTGCCCAGCGCAAATTGCAGCCTCCTATGGCCGCAAATCGCGTTTCTGCTTCCTGCCAGCGCCTTGCTTCAATTGCGCGATTGATTGCCTATCTCCTTGTCGTTTCATTCCCTATTTCGCGTCCCATCTCGTCGCGCCGCATTCCGTTTTGCGCGACACGGCTATACTGTAGTGTTTAGAACATAGGCGTCGTTACGCGTTACGCACCCCCTCGGCGCAACGCCTAATTGGCAGGCTGTTACGCGTTACGCAACCCTCCAGGCCTCGGAGGTGTGTTACGCTTCGGCAATTCCCGAATAGTCCTCAGAACGCCATTTGGTGAGCAAATTTCGGCAAATTTTCGCAGAAAATATACATTTTCTGACTGTTACCTGAGCTGAATGAGGTACAAGAACCACCCAGTATGCTTGACCAAGCAGTGGAAGCAAACTGATCTGCATCCGCGGAGGACGCACCGTGAGGGCACGGTTACACAACGGGAATGGCCACATATTTTGCCCGGGAATACTCTGATTGCCGCCTGCTTCCCCTACACTGTGTTTCCCTCTAGAATATGAAAATTTAACTGAGACAAAACCTTTTGGGTATTACCTGAGTTCTGCGGGGCAGGTTAAACGGAGGGAATACACAGTCGGTGGCTCCTGCGTATTCCCTGTGTATTTCCACAAGGGAAATTGGACGAATACCTGCCACATATTCCTGTGGTTTTCTGAGATTTCTTGTGTATTCTCTTAGTATTGCCTAATAATCTCAGAAAACCAAAGGAATATGTGGCAGGTATTCGTCCAATTTCCCTCGTGGAAATACACAGGGAATACGCAGGAGCCACTGACTGTGTATTCCCTCCGTTTAACCTGCCCCGCAGAACTCAGGTAATACCCAAAAGGTTTTGTCTCAGTTAAATTTTCATATTCTAGAGGGAAACACAGTGTAGGGGAAGCAGGCGGCAATCAGAGTATTCCCAGGCAAAATATGTGGCCATTCCCATTGTGTTACGCGTTACGCTGGCCCTCGACGCCTCAAATTGCTTCCGAGCACCGCCACGTAATAGGCGCCCGGACGCCTACGGTCTAAACAGTACAGTAGTGGCACGTCAAGCGGGTGTCCTCGTCTCCGGCTGTCGCAACACCAAGGCACAGAGGCACAGTAGTGAAGGATCGCTCTCAGAGAAAGAGGGGATGTGAGATGTGCAAGTGGTGTATAGGCCAACCAGCTCAAATCTGACTAGATACAGTAGGTACATGAGCTGTATATATAGGCAGATGAGGGTGTGGCTGAGGGTGAGTCACGATGATGCGATATGGTGCGATAACGAGTCGACGTGGCACACGGCGCGAGATAGGAAGAACATCGGTGGCAGGTGACCAGGGAGAAACTCAAGAGGCATGGCAAGAAGTTGAGAAGCAAGATAAGGCGGGTGTGGTGACGATGGGGGGCGAGTCGAGGGGCGAGAAGAGGACGCGAGCATGATTTCCACAACACCAGCCCCGGCTTAATCTCTCCATTCTCTCTTGATCACTCTCTGGCTGGGCTCGAGTCCTTAGATTCAGAACACATTAGCCTCCGGCCTGCAAACCTGACTGCTGAACCAACGTAAAGTGTTGACGCAGGTTGTGGTCCTGCGACAGAAATCTCGCCGTCTTAGGCGTAGAAAGACATCTGCAGGGTAAGGTTTTGGCTGTAGAACTTTGTGCGGATCGCTCGTTTGTGCGCCATTTCTGTGCGGACATTCCGTAGGCCCCATCATCGCCTGCCTCGCCACCATCCTCTCCTTCCCATTCCAGTCATGGTTTCCAATTCGCGCATGGTTGTTACAATGATTGTAGCTTTTCACACGAATATTCATACACTAATTGTGCACCCGAGCTTGTGCCAGAGGGTGAATGGGGCGGCAGTGGAGCGCTCCACATATTTCCGCCGCTTGGCGTCACTACAACTCAGCGTCTCAACTAGGTGACTTGCCGTGACGCCTCGGAAGACCTTTAGTATCTTTGAAAGGAGTTGTCCTGAGCTTGCCATCGACGCGACAGCCATCATCAGCCCCTTGGCAAAGCTTAGAACTTGGAAGCAGCGCTGCCGGCCATGCCCCTGCTACAATATTGCCTCCGGAAGAGCTGTTCAGACGAACAAGAGCAATGTAAAGTGCAGAAGACTGATAAGACAGTCAATACGGGTTCAGCGAGCTTCAATGCATCATTGGAATATCTGCCAAAAGATTCCAAGTGTCATGACGGCATGCATCGTCTTCCTCACCGGCCTGTCCAAGGCAACGGGAAGTTAACGACTCTTTGCGGTCACAAATGCGCCGTTCTGTTCACTCGAGCTGTTCTTCGGGATATGCCTGGTTGGTGCTTAAAATAGGACTCCTCGGGCACATATCGATGTCCGCTGTTTAGCATTTCTAAGTGTGTCTCCAACGTCCCATAAATACCGAGCTCTAGCACATGGCCAAAATCTGAGTCTATAGTTGTGTTCTGCTTTGCGCGTACTGTGTCGATACCCGATGTCCGCTCAGTCTGCCAGTGCTAAATCACACGTATTGCACAAACACTTAGTTGAGATGCACCGGTATTAAAGCTTGCAATAAATCATAGACATGCGATAGTTAGAGGTGTGAAGACTGGTACGACGCCGAGCGAGCCGGTTCATGCCAGTTGGAACTCGGCCTGCCAACCCGCACACCGGTCAGTACTCACGTTACCAACTGCGTCACTCTGAACCAGCTGACTCAGAATAATCCCACCTTATTGCTGTATATTTAATGCTGTATATTTAACGGATTCCTTTTTAGTTCAAGCGGCCGGTGAATGCATCAAGCGGCCGGTGAATGCATGTGGCGGCTGCCACTAACGAGCTCTCTTGTCTTAACTGTCAGACTACGATGACGGATGACATTCGTGACCGTAATATGCCGTGCAACGCAGCGGCTTACCAGCTAGTCGAGGTGAGTTCACTCTATTACGACGATGCCACGACGGAGTTGACCGATGGTGCTCAGCGTTATGGTCCGGTTGTGCGGGTCGGCGCAAACCGCGTCGCATTCCGCAACATTGACGCCGTCAAGACCATCTACACCACTCATCGCTTCCGCAAGAGCAACTGGTGGAATGCCTTGACCTTCGGGGGTGAACAAAACATGTTATCAGCCAGGTGCGTAGTCTCCGAGCCGTTGTCACGGTGTCTGATGATTGACGTGCTTTTGACTTGTAGCGATCCGGGCTATCATGCGCTGTGTCGCCGCCTCAGTGCCCCTGCTTTCCGAGGAGATAACATCCGCGCGGCGGGAGATGTTCTTGTTCAAGAGATGGATAATCTTGTTGGCCGCCTCCGTCGTGACTGTGCCGACGGCAGTAGCGTTGATGTCTTGAAGTTGTTCCAAATGTTGTCCCTGGACATGTTCGTCGTTCCTTCCAGTCGTCCTTTGATTGTACTAACATCTCCGAATCAGTCTCGGTCTCACCATTCTAGGCGTACACTTCAATCAAATCGCGACCGAGAAAGAGACGGACTTCGGGAAGGTATGTTGCGATAGAAATTGATCCACAAGCAGGAGGACTGAGAAATACCACAGCACCTCCACTCATGGCAGCTCGACAAGATTTTGGTACGTCTTAGCGATAAGAAGACAACTACAAATCTTAAGTCTGACGTGCTCTTACATTTATAGGTTAACCCGCTGCCTGGCTTCGTCCGCAAGCTCCCAATCAAGCGGCTACAAGAAATTGTGTCAGGAGATCCAGCCATCGCAAACTACGTGAAGGATCTTTACATGCAGGTGGACGAAAAGTCTTCGAATGAGCGCCCAAACATGATGGTCAGTTCAGGAACACTACCATCACTGTCACTGGGGTCATCTCGAAATGCTCATGTGTCTTGCAGACGCAATACAAAGCATATCGCGATCCAGAGACTGGAGAGCCAGCACCTCTTCCTCTTGTTATCAGTGAGCTTGGCACCATGTTTGCCGCAGGTTCGTCCAATTCGGTCATAGGAGTGACACTGACCACTGATGAAATTAATCAGGCGTAGACAACACTGCGCTATCGATGGTTTCCTTGGCATACTGCTTGGCTCTGCACGAGGACATGTGGAAGATCATGCGTTCAGAATTTAGTGCCATGAAAATCCAAGCAGAAGACTTTGCAGAGACTCTGCGGGCGCTGCCGTACCTGAACGCCTTCATTCGGGTACGTCTGTGGGAGGAGTCAGATTTATCATCAATTCAACTCGTCCCGTTGTTACAGGAAACTCTCAGGGTCCATGGACCGGCATCATTCTACTCGGAAAGAGTCGTGCCAGAAGGCGGGGCAACGTTGGACGGCTACTTCCTTCCAGAGGGCACGGTGAGTCGCACTCATTGTTTCACGTAGAGGAGCTGAGCCTATATTTTCCTAGATAGACGGCGGTCAGGCGCACAGCTCACACCTTGACGAGCAAATATTCCCTCGACCACACATCCTAGACCCCCTGCGCTGGGTGCGACTTGACCGTGCCACGGGCAAGTATGTTAACCGTGAGGACATCGCGCCGGAGATGAACTCCTGCTATTTCCCATTTGGTACGAGCTATCTTGTGCGTACAAAGGCAATGTTTCTGACTTTTAGTCACAGGCATCGGAGTTCGCTCTTGTATCGGCAAAGCCCTCGCTGACCTTGAGCTAACCTTCGCAACAACCACTCTGGTGCAGAACTTCCGTATTCACTTGCATGAGTCCACCACTCCAGAGTCCATGAGGTCAGTCTGAGATTATCTTTGGCCTATGACGGACGCTGAAACGTGCTGCAGTCCCGTTGAGGTTGGGATTTCGCGTCCGCGGTCTGGCCGGTGCTTACTGCACTTCGAGCATGCTCCTCTCTCGGCATAGTATTCCATGCGGAGAGTCTTACCCATGCCGTTATAATCCAGGCAGCCAAACGACGAAATAGCTTGTGGTCGGCTCAGTGTCGCAAATGAAACCATTTGCCACAAAAGGATGACCTGTAGTTCTTAGCGAGAAGTGTCTGATAAAGACGGGCTTGACTGATTTTTTTTTTACGGTGGAACGCATCGTGTGTCAGAACGTGGACTTTGGGCGATATGAGGCACCAGTTTCAGCGAATAGTCGCTTGGATTCCAATCAGCTCATGCGACATTTGGGAGCCAGAAGCAATTCGGTCATGCAACAGGTGCGGGAGCAAATGCGGCCGAGGGAGAGGCGTCGGTGAGATGGTCACGCAACTTGAAGGACAAGGTGCGAAACGCGCCTCACAACTCCACTCCGTGCTGGTTGCCTTTCGATCCTCCGCCTCTACGTCACCGCCACCTATCATGGCAAACTGGCTCGAGAGCCAGATTGTCATAACTGTACGATGTTCGATCTGTTCGATATCCCGCACGACCGCTCTCAACTCGTTACAACATGCTACTAGTTCCGGATAAACTACAACCGGCAGGGTATAATTTGAAGCAAACTATACGCCCGTACACTATTGCTTCCTGTGATTCGCGACATTGAAGCGCATTAGTGCACTTTGTCCCACTTTGGTTGGCCGCGCCAGGACCTGCATCCTGAGCCAGGGTAGTAGCACCTGTGTTGAGATTGTTAGCAGAGCCCTCTCCAAATCCGAAAAGCGGCGGCGCAATGTTCACAAACGGGTTTAAGGCCTAAGTGCGGCAAGGTAAATGTTACCCGCTGATGCCGCGACTACCGCGTGGATGGATCACCCGACGCCGGAAGGACAGGTTATGGAACATTAACAACGGCCAGGTCGGCTTTGAAAGCTCCGCTCTCTATTACGGTATAGAAGCTAGAAGAACCAACTGCCTAGCCGGCTTCCTTCCCGCGACCCGGCCACATGTGGCCGTGTATATGCAAGTATGTAGACCTCCAACCTCGTCCCGCCATCCTCGCCTCGTATTCTCACTCGGAGTCATTGTCACTGTATGTGTATGCGCCCTTACTATGTGCGTGTTGCGGCCATGATAGAGACCGCCTGAGAATGTGACAGTATCAAGCAACTGAGCGACGGCTATGTCAAAAGAATCGATGTGCCTGGTGCTGCAAACCGTTATAACTTTTCAGGGCGGCATATGGTGGATTACGCATCAGACCTACCCCAGATTCGCACCTTAAGCTTCATTCGCAGTAGTGGCGGAAGTAGTAAGGGGTTACCTCGCGGGTGTTTGTTACTTCCCTGCTTACTTAGTCAGATCGCAGCACGCCTGCTGAGGAGGCCCAAACCGGAACGCATCCACCCCGCCGCGTGTTTGACTAATCGCATGTCGCTATCTGAGTCTTCGGGACGGCGAAGCGGCGAAGCCGGCGCATACCGATCAGTGGCGCCTCATATATCTCGCAACAGCTGGTCTTCGTTTGACTCCGCACAGTCCCAAGCACCCCACCAGTTGATAGTGGTTGTTCTCGCTGAGAACAGCTCCCTAGCTATGAACATAAGCCTCAGCACTCTTGCGATACTCCTCGTCGGCATTGGCGTTGTGGCGAAAGTGCTTTGGACGCTGTACCTCAGCCCGCTCGCGCGACAGCGCATCCCAGGTCCCAAGCGTGCCGCGGTGAGCGACCTCTGGGACTACTGGATGCAGTTCAGAGGCTGTCGCACCTTCGTGGTTCACGATCTCTTCGAGGTGAGTTTAATTCTACTACCACGATGTCACGACGGAATTGACCGGTGGTGCTCAGCGCCATGGTCCTGTTGTGCGAGTCGGCCCAAACCGCGTCGCATTCCGCAACATTGAGGCCGTCAAGGCAATTTACACCACCCACCGCTTCCGCAAGAGCAGCTGGTGGAACGCCTTGACTTTCGGAGGGGAACACAATATGTTATCGACCAGGTGCGTTGTCTTTGGGACCGTCATGCCTGATAGTTGACGTATGCGCTTAACTTGTAGCGACCCAGTCTATCATGGACGTTGTCGTCGCCTCAGTGCCCCTGCTTTCCGCGGAGATAACATTCGCGCGGCGGGCGATGTGCTTGTCCAAAAGATGGAAAATCTCGTTGAACGCCTCCGTCGCGACTGTGCCGACGGCAGTTGTGTTGATGTCATGAAACTTTTTCAATTGTTGTCACTTGACATGTTCGTCTTCATTTCCCTCCTTTGTTACTCGATCCGCGCTAACGTAATTTCCTGAATCAGCCTCGGTCTCACCATCCTGGGTGTACACTTCAATCAGATCGCGACTGAGCAAGAGTCCGAGTTTGGAAAGGTATGTGCGATGCAGGTTGTGTCATGAGCGGGTTGACTGATAAACGCCTCAGCACCTCGAATCATGGATTTTGGACAAGGTATTGGTAAGTTTTGACGAGGGAGAGCATGGCTACAAGTCCGAGTCTTAGGCCTGATGCACTCTCGCATTGATAGGTCAACCCGCTGCCTGGCATCGTCCGCAAGTTACCTATTCGGCGGTTGCAAGAAATTTTGGCAGGAGATCCCGCCATTGCAGGCTATGTGAGGGACCTTTACACGCAAGTTGACGACAAGCCCCTGGATGAGCGTTCGAACATGATGGTCAGTTCAGGAACACTACCATCAATCAAGCGATTTCGAAAAGCTTATCTGCCTCGCAGACACTATACAAAGCATATCGCGATCCAGAAACAGGAGAGCCGGCGCCGCTTCCGCTCGCTGTCAGTGAGCTCAGTATCATGTTTGTTGCGGGTACGTTCCATGAGATGACAAGAATGACCAAGCGCTGATGAATTCGATCAGGCATGGAAAACACCGCTCTATCACTGGTTCACGTGGCATATTGTCTGGCTTTGCACGAGGACATGTGGAATATCATGCGCTCAGAAGTGGGTACGACGAAGATTCAAGCAGAAAACTTTGTGGAAACGTTGCGAGGGCTACCGTACCTAAACGCCTTCATACGGGTACGCCCGACTTGTAATCAGACTCACCATCAGTTAAGCGTATCAATTTATTACAGGAGACTCTCAGGGTTCATGGACCTACATCGCTCTTTTTGGAACGGATTGTTCCACCTGGCGGGGCAACATTGGATGGTTACTTCATCCCAGGAGGCACGGTAAGCTACTCCTGTCATTGCACGTCGTGATACTCAAACTATATGATTCCAGAAAGTTGGCAGTCAGGCGTACAGCTTCCACTTTGACCAGCAAACATTTCCGCAACCACATCAAATAGATCCCCTGCGCTGGGTAAGACTGGACAACGCCACGGGCAAGTACGTCAACCGCGAGGATATCACGCCAGAGATGAACTCCCGCTACTTCCCATTTGGTATGAGATCCATTTTGCGCATCATTTCAAGCCTGCTGAGCTTGTGACACAGGTGCTGGAGTTCGCGGATGCATCGGCAAGGCCCTCGCTGAACTTGAGCAGGCCTTCGTGGCCACCACTCTGGTCCAGAACTTCCGGATCCATTTGTATGAGACCACCACCCCCGAATCAATGAGGTCCGTCTGCAGACAGAATTGTTGCCCACCATCTGGTAAGGCTTACTGAAATGCACTGCAGCCCCATCGAAATAGGGAGTTCGCGTCCGAGGGGCGGTCGGTGCTTACTGCGCTTCGAGCATGCCCCTCTCGCCGCAGCTTAGCGAGTCGAGAGAATTGAAGCTGAGATCGATCTCGGGACAATCAAGCGGCGAAAAGGCTTGAGGTCCGAGTCGGGTTTCATTGAAGCGACTACAGGAAGTCGAAAACTATTTAGCATCGCAAATACCACCCTATTGTCGGTGAGAGGATCATCTGCAGACTCGCTGAGAGCAGTGAGATGAAAATGAGGCCGGCTGATGCCCTAAAACTGGATGGGTTGAGTGTAAGAATTTTGAACTGAGCGCTATATGAGGTACCAGTTCGAACGGACTTCAAGCCTCGCCTGAATA
>Ga0247815_10002228_pt1 | contig 14393 bp, 15 predicted proteins | sample UWRJL194509B1_FD_181014 | JGI IMG/M metagenome (GOLD analysis project Ga0247815, IMG submission 181014) | Plant litter microbial communities from Arlington Agricultural Research Station in Wisconsin, United States - UWRJ-L194-509B-1 | ecosystem: Environmental > Terrestrial > Plant litter >... | reverse complement strand
CTTGTACTAGAAGCGCTAGCTAAAATTGATGATGTAGATCAGAATGTGAAAAATGATTTACGCGGTCAAGCCCTCTTTTTTAGAGCATACAGTTTTTGGCAGGTGGCTCAATTATATACAAAACCCTATCGTGCAACTAGTGCAGGTGAAGATCAAGGGATACCTTTACGATTAAGCTCCGACATAAATGGAAAATCGCAGCGGGGTACTGTCGAACAGACTTATTCGAAAATTATCAGTGATCTTTTAGAAGCAGTAGAACTATTATCACCAAATTTTACAGTCGCTTCTAGGCCAAATAAAACTGCCGCCTATGCAATGCTATCACGTGTCTATTTATCTATGGAAGACTATCCAAATGCATTATCCAACGGGAACGCTGCCCTGCAAATCAATAGTCAGCTTTTGGATTATTCGTCTTTGAACACTACATCTAATACTCCCTTTGAACGTTTTAATAAAGAAGTCATCTTTCATTCGTTGATGAATAATAGAGGGGTTACTTTGAATCCTGGGTCGGCAACAAGTAACATTGCGAAAATTGACTTAGCGTTGGTAGCCTCGTACGATGCCAATGATTTGAGAAAAACATTGTTTTTCAAGGCAAATTCTGGCAGCCATATAGGGTCATTCCGCTTCACCGGCAATTATGAACCAGTTACCTCCCCAACATTATTTAATGGTTTAGCTACTGATGAGCTCTATCTAAATAGGGCAGAATGTTATGCAAGAGCTGGAAATATTACAGGGGCAATGTCAGATCTTAATACACTACTTAGAACACGCTGGAAGTCGGGTACCTATGTAGATATAACTGCTGCGAGTGCGGAGCAGGCACTTACAAGAGTTCTATTGGAAAGGAGAAAAGAATTACTGATGCGTGGGATAAGATGGACCGATTTAAGAAGATTAAATATGGACAGCCGTTTTGCAGTTACTCTAACCAGAACCGTTAATGGAGTTACTTATACTTTGCCCCCGAATGATGTTAGATATACTTTACTTATTCCAAATGAAGTAATCAATAACTCTGAAATAACTCAAAATACCAGATAATAAAAAAGCCATGGATATTACGGAAGGAAAAAAAGGCTCTAATTCATACAAAATTCAATATTTTAAAGCCATGCACATAATTATTTTAAAAATTCCGATTTTTCTGATATTTTTTGCGATTACGGCATATGGCCAAACTTCGGATACTTCAAGATTCAAAGTAAGTCATTTGTTAAGCACCTTTGATTCTACCAAGCCGATTTTTAAATTGAATAAAGAACAAAGAACAAATACATATAGACATCTTCAATTTTCTGCAATTTCTGGTTATAAGGAGGGAATTGCTCCAATAAATGGTTTTGGTCGTTTTTCAAATATTGTTGACACTGCAAATGGTACCACGAGGATTTATATGGTCAATCTTTCAATTCAAGATTTACTCACTTTTGGCTTTGATTTTCCAAATAACTTATTTTCTTTAGAGGTCAAGGATGAGTCCAGATATCGATATAGGACTGAATTGGGCTCGAAGCTTGCTTGGATGCGTAAGAATACATATTGCTTTGAATACTTAAGACCAATTGGAGCTAATATAAATATTGATGATTTCAAGAGGGAAATTGCCCACTATTTTGGTGTGACAATTACCAAAGAAAAGCGATTAGTCGATGCTTTGGTTTTGGTACGAAATGAAGCCAAAAAGCACATTAATTCGGCTGTTAAGAGTGATAAGAAGGTAAGAGAAGTTAGACGTCGGGTCTCTGTGAGCATGCTTTCGAAAATAATAGACAGTTTAGAGCTGCCACGAATGGTAGACGAAGCAGGATACACAGGAATGATTGATCTCCACCCAGAAGTTAATCACAGCATCGGCTTGATAGATGTAAAAAATGCCCTGCGGGATTATGATTTAGATTTGATACAAGAAAAAAGAGAATTGGAAGTGTTCGTCATTCGTGAAATTAGATAAAAAAGATGAAAATATACTTTGTAAGTAATATAATCTTAGTAGCACTTTTGTCGTGTAATACTGCTATCGCACAAGAAAGTATTGGTTTATCAGTAGGAGATAGTCTGCCTATAGTTAATATTCCGAAAGTAATAAATATTAAGAGCAAAATTAGTACGGCGGATTACAAAAATCAATTGCTTATCATAGATTTTTGGAGTACCGGATGTGGTACGTGTGTTGAATCCTTACCTAAAATGGAGGCATTGGAACGACAATTTGAAGGATCACTTAAAATTCTTCCGGTCACTATGGAGAAAAAAGAACATATAATTACTTTTCTCAAAAATAATAAGTATACCAGAAATCTTAAAGGGCCTTTCGTAGTAGAAGATAAATTTTTTCATAATCTTTTTAAACACAAGTATATACCGCATGAGATATGGATATACAAAGGAAAAATTGTTGGCATCACTTCGCTTGATTATGTAGATGTTGAAAATATCATCAAAGTTTTAAAAAGTAAGCCGATGGAATGGCCAATTAAAAATGATTTTTACAAGTTTGATAGTAAAAAGACTTTGTTTATGCCTGATAGTAATCAAATAGACATTCATTCAACTTATTTGGAGTATGTTGCAATTAGTGATTTTAGAGCAGAAGTTAATTCGCCTATATGGTTAACTGGCGGATCTGGTATTATAAGAGATACACTTAAAAAAACAATCAGATCATATTTCTTAAATCAACCAATACTTAACTCTTATTTGAACTGTTTTTTGCGAACCGGTGTTTTTCGTAATTTAATCAAACCCCCTTTCAACGGTATACAGCCTAATCAGATTATATGGGAAGTTAGCAATAAATCTAAGTACATCTTTGAAAAAGGGGAAGGCGTTTATCAGCAAAATTGGTTGATCACAAATGGAATTTGCTTTGAGTCACTACAATCAGATATTGGACAGAACGACAAACAAATAAATGAAACTATAATATCAGATTTGAATCGTTTATTGCGATTGAATGTCAGATGGGAGAAAAGGAACGAGAAAGTATTGGTTCTAAAAAAAATTGCCGTTGGAGAAGTTGATAGTATTAAAAAAGAAATCTCATCTGAGTATTACGATCTTCATAGTATCTGTTATTATTTAAATGAAGAATCGGAAAATCCTTATGTTTTTAATGAAAGCAATGAAAAATATAAAAAGATTCCACTAAAAATAAGTTCATGGAAGAATATCTCTAGTGTAAGAAATGCTTTACAAACAGCTGGTTTTGATCTTATTGAGGAGTTTAGAGATGTAGATAAACTAATCTTTTCTGAAATCAACGGTGGAAATGTGGTCGATTCTGAAATGCAAAGAAAGGCTTTTAAAAGAAAAAAGGATAACGCCAATGTCGACACCATCAGCGCGGAGGATAATGCTCTATTTTTAAATACCAATTTAAAAAAAACTGGAGTACAGCGATTGAGTTCTGGTCTTCAGTACGTTGTGATAAAGGAAGGAACAGGAAGTCTGCCTTTACCTAAAAGCAAAGTTCTTTTAAATTTTGAAGGAAGACTGATAAACGGTAGGATATTCGACAGTTCGTTTGACCATGGACTACCTGTAATATTGGCAGTTGATAAGGTTATTGTTGGTTGGAATCAGGCATTACAACTGATGAAAGAAGGATCAGAATGGGAATTATATATCCCGGCTAGTCTTGCTTATGGTTCACATACAGGACACGGTATTGTTCCTCCGAATAGCACTTTAATCTTTCGTATTGAACTGCTGAAGGTTTTACCAATAAATCAATAGTTTACGTTTTTTAAGCAGCCGGGAATAATTCCCGGCTGCTTAAAAAACGTTATTAAGTACTAGATTTTAAATAGACAAAAGGAGTACCAGTTGGGTAAGGAACACCAAAACTTGCCCTCGATGCGGCAATATAGTCATAAATAGTGGAAAAAGCAGAGAGATCTCCTGCGAATGGTTTTCCATTTTGTGGATTTTTATGGGCGTATACAGCACACAAGCGTTGTCCACTACTACATGATCCAGCTACGTTTAGGGCAGGTATTGTGGTGTATTGTACCGGATCCGTTTCGTCGCCGGCACCAATTGGGTTATAGAAATACCAATATCTTGACATAATATTTGATACTTTTGTCATTCAAAAAGTATCAGAAAACTTTAGTAATGCCTACTCTATTCAGGGTTTTCGGCATACCCCGCAAATATTTGTTGATTAGTCAAGTAGTACCAGTGATGGTTAACAATAATAACGCTTACTTTCGCCACAAATTGAAGTACCAATTCCTAACAACAAGACTAAGTTAACAAGGAATTAGTGTTTATGGAAGGCCAAGTGCACCAAGAATGACACGATCTAAAACCTTAATTTGTTTACTTGGGCGATATTAGTTGAACGATGTATGAATGCTTTTAAGAGGGAAGGCTAGTAGTCGACACTGTGAGGAATTTTATGCAACAGTCGGTAAGCTCCTAATGTAGTGAATGACAAAGGTTGTTTTCTTTTGGGGGCTTGCCCCCAAATGGTGAACTATGTATTTATTCTTGCCGATTTCCCTGCACTATTCTTGCCGAAAACTATGTACCGCTAAGGGTCTTCGCCAATTTTGATGTAATGATATGATTTTGGATTCATAAATAAATGCTTGTCAATCAGCATATTTATTATAAATTTCTCTTGTTTTACATCTCATTTTCATGTAGCTTAAAGGACTGAATAACAGATGTTTAATCTTGATTTTACCTCACACACTCCACCAAAATCTTGCAGCCCTATTTTATGCTGACTGCAGGATCAAAATATACCGGTCAGAAATACAAACATCGATAATTAGGCTAGTTGCCCAAAGACCAGGAAAGCGTGCCCAGTGTCCCATGTGCTTGAAGAATAGCCATACTGGTTGCAATGATATTACTAAGCCATATTCTAGACGGACTGAAAGAGCAACAGAGTATTCAAGGCAGATCCTTATTGAAATATCTTCAAACAAAGGTGCTTACTTTTCTAAACTGATGCAAATTCCTATCAGCAACAATACTTGCCTCAGGTTAATTAAGTCTATGATCGTGCCTGTACATGATAATCTGTTGTGTGTGGGCATAGATGATTGGGCAAAACGAAAAGGAATGAACTATGGATCGATCCTAGTTAATGCAGAAACTGGCCGCACCATTGATCTTCTAAATAGCAGGGATTCAAATGATGTTATAAATTGGTTTGCAGCTCATGAAGAGGTTAAATATGTAACTAGAGATAGAGCGACATCTTATGCAAGTGCAATTACAAAAGCAATACCTGCAGCAAAACAAATCGCTGATAGATTTCACTTGGTAAAAAACATTGGTGATGCTATCCATGAAGAAATCAGACTCGAATACGGCCATTTGAAGCAGACTGCAAAAAATCTCTCCGCTGATGTAAAGATACTGCCTTCCAACACAGGTGTGGATGCTCATGATGACGTTGGTCCAATTAGTGAGCCAGGTATTTCTTTGTACATCACTGAAAGACAAGAGAAGTTTCTGTTTATAGTAAAGTTAAAAAAAGATAGACATAACCTAACTGACATTGCTCGGAGAATGCAAATGAACTGGCGTACGGTGAAAAAATATTTGACATCATCACTACCATCGATCAAAAGAGAAACACGTGCAAATTAAAATAAGTATATGAACCAAGTCAACCACATGGTCAATTTGGAAATCAATCCTACCTCCATGTTTAAGTCGCTTAAGGATCTCGGCTTAAATTGTTGTGAGCGCTCTTTTACCAGATGGTTTACAAAAAAGTTTCCTCCTTATCGGCGCAAATGGAACAGGGCATGCCTTCAACCATTAGAAAATAAAAAACCTGGCATTTGGATCAAATATGTTCCTCCTCTAAAAAAGCTAGCGATATTTATAACGAATCCGGGTTGTGGCGTTTTAAAAGAGACGGGCGAATGTTCAAAGGAAAAAGAAATTGTGGATGAAATGGTAAATAAAGTGCCTATTCTGGCTAGCCTTCGTAAGGCTTACACTGACTTTAGGACAGTTTTGAAAGGAGGATGCCCCGAACAATTAGATGTGTGGATAAAAGAAGTTCAATTAATCGGCAGGAAAAAAATAGATCGCTTTTGTAATGGATTAAAGAAAGACATTCAGGCCATGAAAAATGCCATCATTCACAACTGGACTAACGGGTTAGTCGAAGGATGTGTAAACAGGTTGAAAAACAAAAAGCGTGAGATGTATGGTAGATGCGGATTTCAATTGCTTAGACGGAAGGTTTGTCTTTCAGTAATGGGACGATTGCATCAAAATTGGCGAAGAACCACTGCTAATTGCCGAAAGTTGTGTATTCTTATTTTCCGATCACAATCTGTCGTTGGAATAAAGTTCTTCTCATACTTGAGGTAAGTCGCTATGCTTGCAAGAACCCCGCTTGTGTAAAGCGGATATTTTCGGAATGATGCAATGGTTTAACCGAGCCCTATTCTAGGCGTACGATCGGACCCTCAGAATATTTAAAGAAGTTCCTTGTTGAGATATTATCTAACAAGAGTGCTTATTTTTCCAAAATCATGCCTATGCCTCTGAGTAATATACTTGCCTCAGAGTGGTTAAAACAGTGACAATGCCTGCAAATGACAAACTATATTATATCGGCATAGAGGAATGGGCAAAAAGAAAGGGAATGAATTATGATACAATTATCGTTAAGGCAGATAACGGACGCCCCAATGATCTTTTGGGTAGCAGGGATTCTGATGATGTTGTTCAGTCGCTGTCCCAACGTAAAGAAATAAGATTGGCAGAGACAGATCCAAGGCCTATGCCGACGCTATCAAAAAAACTATCCCTAAGGCAAAGCAAATAGCAGGTAGGTTCCATTTGGTGAAAAACCTCAGCGATGCTGTCCAGCAGGAAATTAGGCGAAAATATAGCTATTTACGGCTGGTTTATAAAAACATGTATGTGGTGAATGAATCGCAGAAATCAACAGGAACCAAAGGTAAAGTGGTTTTGAATGTATATTATGATGTTAAGCGGAGTGTTGATCAAACGACGTCGTTAACAAGGTGTAATCGGTAAATAATAATGCAGCATTTTTGGCAAGTAAGAGTGCAGCAAAAACGGTAACAATGAGTGCAGCATTATCGGTAAGAATGCTACATCAAAAACGGTAACAATTCATACACAGTTCTGCAAAAGTAATAGGTTAAGCGGTTTCTCCAAAAATGGTTTTTCTATTTTTCAATCTGTGGCTTTCTCCGGTAAAGTTGATCACCTCGCAATGATATAGCAAACGATCGAGAAGCGCAGTAGCGATGACCTCATCATCAAGTTCTTTACTCCAATCGGTTGGTTTTTTATTGGTGGTAATTACAATAGAAGTAGACTCGTAGATCTGGTTAATAAAGTTGAAGAAAGCAACCGCCATATTCTTTTCCAGTGGAAACAGCATGATATCATCAATGACAATCAGGTGGGCTTTAAGGAGTCTTTTGTATTCATTCTGCTGTGTTTTTACATACTCTTTTGTTTTGAGCATAGTCACCAGATCATCCATTTTTCTGAAATAAGCATTGTAACCCGCCTTCACCGCATCCCTGCAAAGCCCCGCGGCTAAAAACGTCTTTCCGGTTCCACTAGGACCCATTAATACAATATTAAAGACTTGATCCAGCCAATTTAACTCTCTGAGTTGCTTTAAACGTGCCGGTGGCATTCCAGTTTCTGCGTCAGGCTGATAGTTCTCCAGATAGGACATTTGTGGCAACCAGGCTGTTTTCAGGCGCTTACTCAAGTCCCGCTCCCGGCGGTATACCGATTCTAGCTCCAGTAAACCACTGGTAAATTCAATAAAGCCCATACCTTGCTGCTCTGCACGGATAATATGTTGCTCCACACCTGCATACATACCACTCAGGTAAAAGGTACTGCATAGTTCCCGTATCCGTTGTTTCTGTGTTTCCATTTTTCTTAATGTTTTTAAGGTATACCCGCATGGTGCTTTTAAGGGCATCAGCGGGCGTCCTTTATTTAGTTGAAGATAGATTCGTAACTATTGAGATTGCTCTTTGCAGGTTCCGATGATGCATTAAACAGGGCTTTGCCGCTTAAGGGATTATTTGGTGGAGATATCACTTGCTGGGCAAGGTCTATTCTTTCCCTGGCCATCTTTTCTGCAATTAACTTAAAGTCGGTCGCGCTATAGATGTAGAACTCGCAGCAATAGTATAATGCGCGGGTAGCAATCAGTGGATCGAGCGTCTGCACGGTAGTTTTTTAACAATTGTATCTGGTCGCGGATATAGCGTGGCTTATCTGCTTTGATCTTGTATATCCATCCCAAAGCTTCTTCTGAGTCATCAAACAGCGCAGAAAACTCCTGCATCATTTCCCAGATCGCCTGTGATTTATCCCTGGAGTGATCGGTCTGCAAGATTTTTTGCCCCTGCAGCACCGAGCAAATATGCCTGCACAGTTCTTTTTTATCCATATCTTGAATCACTAGTTCCTGATCGTCGACACCTACCAGTACGCGGGTACCACGTCCCTTATAAGTCCCTAATGGCAGGCTGTAAAAGTTACTTTTCCAGCTAATGGTATTGTCCTTGCGGACTGTATATTGTATATAAGACTGTTCTTCCATCAACACGGGATGCCATGGATCCAGGTAGTTCACCTCTTCTTCCATTTCCCTGGCAGGTATTCTTTTGGTCGTTCCATGCGCAAGGGAATTGGCGGTACGTGAAAGCCAGCCCTGAGCCTCCTGATTGAGGGTTGCCAGATCTTTAAAAGACCTGCCTGCCAAAAAGTTCTGCTTGACATATTTAACCATGTTCTCTACTTTCCCTTTACTTTGAGGATCAGCGGCACGGCAGAAATAAGTCTTGAAGCAGCGCTGGGAAACATAACTGCGAAAGCGTTCGGTCAGCATCAGCTCTCCAAGATTCTCATTGACCAGAAAGAGCCGATCCTGATCATACACCACCTCCTGCGGCATGCCACCCAAGTATTCAAATGCCTGTTCATGGGCTTTGACGACCGTTTCACTGGTGTAAGGGGTATCAGTGAATACGACGTATTTATAACGGGATCGCGACAATACCAGGCAAAAGAATTGGACTTTTCTGGTCTTGCCTGCGGTGGTACGCATATTATAGAAGCCAAAATCCACCTGTGCCTGCTGTCCATAGGGAAGCTCTGCAACCATCTGGAAGTCTCGTCCCCATTCTTCTAAAGGGAGATCATAAAGCGAGCGCACATGGAGCACATAATTGTAAACCGTTTTCTGACTAACATTGGCAAAATCAGTAAAAGCCTCTTTCAAAAGGTCATGCATCTGCGCAGAAGAAGTCTGTGGGTAAAGCTTCAAGCGCTTGTGCACAAAATCCTCATACCCGCCCAATAATTTCCTGCGCCCTTTACGTTTATGGCAGGAAGCTAAAAACTCTTCTTCTGAAAGACTTAATAATTGTTTGACCGTACGGAAGTTCAGGCCCGATTCTTTAGCGATTTTCCGGATGGACTGTTTGTCCAGGTACATTTGGTGAATTTGTTGGTAAGTCATAAGTTTGTTTAAGTAATAGTTCATTAAACCTTGTCTGTTTTGTTGACGACAAAGGTGAAAAACTACTTCCGGGCTTCTGCCCGGAGGTAGGAACTATGTATTCCTTAATAACTCTTTTTTCTATAAACTTCTTACCGTTTGCTGCAGTTATTGTTACCGATTTTGCTGCATCCTTATTTGCCGATTTTGCTGCACTATTACTTACCGACTACACAAGGATGCTGTGAAAGGAAAAACTTGTTCAGAATATCCATTCAGATTACCAAAAGGAAAAAAATGGACACAGCATCTCTGAAATCGCTAGAAAAATGCTTAACGGCTTGCGTAATTGTTAAAACATACCTTGCACAAGGAATAACCTAGCCAGGCAAGAGTGTGCGTATCAAATATAATAGAGATACCTCGGAAATTCGACACATGTGCAGTTTGGCACTCAATACATCTGCCGTAAATAGATCCTTAATAAGCACTGGTTTAAAAAGTTGTGAACGACCCTTTACCAGATGGTTTCAATTGAATTTTCCGCATTATAAACATAAATGGAATAGGACTGTTTGGAAGCGTTAAAAGTCAGCACACCAGACAAATCACTTTCTTTATCCCATCGCTTAAAAAACTGTTTATTTTTGTAACCAATCCAGAATACGATATGCCAAAAAATACAGTGGAATGCTCCAGTGAAAAAGAAATCGATATTAACCTAATAAAAAAAAATCCACTTTTATTCCGTCCGCAAATTACACATTGATTTAGAAATATTCTAAAAAAAGGTGGTTCTGTCAATCAGTTAGATACCTGCATTGAAAGCGTCCAACCGATTGGCCGAAAAAAAATAGATAGTTTCTATTCAGTTTTAAAATGGATATTCTTAGCAGTAAGAATGCCATAATATACAATTATACCGATGGGCTGGTAGAAAGTAATGTAAATAGGTTCAAAATAAATAACGTGAAATGTATGCTTGATGTAGTTTAGAGCCGCACAGGAGAAAAGTTTGTCGTTCACAAATTGGATAGTGCATTAAAATTGGCGAAGAACCATCATTAGTTTACCACTACACTATCTCAATTGCCGACTTAAAAGGTTTTTAGAAATTAACTAAAACCCGTTGTTTATAATTAATTCCTATAACATCTCTGGTCGCATGTAAACAAAGGGTTTTGAAGTTGGAATAGGAATTCCGCTGTTTGCTCGTGACTCTGCAGCATAATCAAAAAGTTTTGAAAATGCCGATACTTCTGAGGCAAGAGGATGTCCTGTGTCGGGGTTTTTATGAGCATATACTCCACAAATTTTCTGTCCTGAAGTACAAAATGTAGGTATATTAGGAACTCTTGCATATTTTGTAGGATCTGTTTCTTCTATTGATGAACCAAAAAAATAATACCAATATCTTGACATATGATTGGATACCTTTATAAACTAAAAGGTATCAGAAAATTTTAATAATACCTACTCTTTTCAGGGTTTTCGGTATACCCCTTTTTCGTTTATTACTATTACTTAAAGTAAAGGCCTAGTATAAACGTATGGTTTTTCAATACCATCATTTGGGTATTTATCCAAAAGTGCTTTTGCAGCCACCAAATAACCCTTGATATTATTTGATAAATCATTAGGATAAACTTCGACCCTAGGATTTGGAGGACTATATATAGCACAAGTTAACGAACCGCCTAAGCAGGTAAATTCAACATTCCATGTGATCCTAATATAGTTAAATGGGTCATTGTCATCACCATTTCCTGAATATGCGTACCAAAATCTTGCCATAATGCTGTGTTATTTGTGAGAAAGTAATCAATTAAACTTGTGCTTACTCTGTTAAGGGTTTTCAGCCTTCCCCTTTGCTCTTATTTAATTTTTTAGGTACACAAAAAATTTACTGCCGTCAGGAAAATCAGGTTGCGCAAAACCAGTAGCGAGAGCGGCAGCTATATAATCTTGCAAATTTTGTGATATAGGTGAAAAGGGGAAAGGTCCTCCTTCTGGTGAATAGATTGCACATAACCTTGTTCCAGAAATACATGTTGGAAAACCATGTTTTATCAACTGATAATTCGAAGAAAGTCGAGGATCTGAATCAGGTACGATGTATGAATACCAACGTCTAGCCATAATAAAATACTTTTATAATTCAAAAAGCAGTAAAAACTTTTTAATGATTGCCTATGCTTCAAGGGTGGTCGGCTTTACCCATCAAAATTACTGTGCTAATCCTTTTAGATACACATAAAATTTGCTGCCAGCCGGATTTGATGGCTGAGCAATAGTATTAGCCAACCCATCAGCGATATAACGACGCAAATTTACAGAGATAACTGAGGGGTGATTTCCTGCACCCGGCGCATAGATTGCACAGATGACTGGTCCGTTAATGCAGCCTGGTGTAACTAACTGCTTTGTATAACTAGCAGGATGAAACGGATTATTTATGGTATCATAAGCAAACCAAAAACGTGCCATAAGAAAGATTATTAAATGACGCCTACTCTATTGTGGGTTTTCAGCATTCCCCATTATATTACCTAAGCTCTCGAAAAATTATTTAACTTAAGATGCCAAATGTCTCTAAGTAGACATATTCTTCCTTGCTCCATTTGCCGGATTCGATGACATTCTTACCTCGAGTGGTACAGGAGGAAAATTTGATACTGGTTGGCCTTTTCCCTTCGCTAAAGCTCGTATAATATAAAATAAAAGACCAGGGGTCCCGTCTAAATCGGGCCGGCGTTCTGGGTCATTGGGGATTTCATCTGCAAAAATTGCGGCAAGATAGGGCCCGTCAATTGTATCTGGAGCCTTATCGAGCACTATGTAACTATCTGCATCGCAGATATCCAACTCATTATTAATAAACTGATACCAAGGCATGGTTATAAAGAATTATATTTAAACCTACTCTTTTCAGGGTTTTCGGTATTTCCCTCGAACTGAACACTCATATACTCAATAGCGTGCTTTTTATGTTTTGGATTTTCAAACGGCTTTAATGTCGTATTCCAGGCATGTAGAATTGCGATAAAGCCACTTGGATAGTCGTGTGCAAAAATTTTAGCGCCAGAATTCCATATGTAGTCATAATCCTCGCCAATATGAATGTCTTTGAAGGGATGTTTTTCCCAAAATGTTTTACGATAAGCCATGGTGGCACCCGATAGCCAGGGTGGATCATCTTTATTCACGTAATTCCAAAATTTGTTTACTAGTGGAGAATAAAAGAAAATTTCATTTAAACCTACTATATCAGCCTGCGACTCTTCTAGGGCTTTAACTTGCCGACTCATCCAGTCGTATGGGTAATAATCATCATCATCCCAATGCATGATGATTTCACCTCGTGCTTTTTCGCAAGCATAATTTCTCTTTTTACCTATACTGCCAATGGGATCGGAATAAAAATATTTGATCCGGTGGTGATCCGGAAGTAAAGGAAGAACCGATTCCTTGCCATCGTCAATGATAACAAGTTCTGCATCCCTAAAATCCGAATTTAAGAAGTAATGCACTGCCAATGGTACAAATTGGGGCCGATTAGCTGTTAGCATAATACAGGATACTTTCGGATTTTTCATGATTCAGCCTCCGTTTTTGGCTCTACCCAACCTATTCCATTCTTTTTATGTGCTGGGTTTTCAACTGGTTTAATGCTTGTATTGTTGGGATGTAAGATGGCCACAAACCCTGCAAAATAATCTAATGCGAATACTTTAGCTTTGGAATTCCAGACAAAATCGTAATCTTCTCCTACCTGGATATCGATAAAAGGATGGGTTTCCCAAAGAGATTTGCGATATGCCATCGTTGCGCCACATAACCATGGTCTTTCTTCATCAGTATCCTCATACATCCAACGTTTATTAACAGATGGAGAGTAAAATACGACTCTGTTAAGTCCAGTAATGTCTGCATCTGAGCTCAGCAGCGCATCAACCTGTCTGCTAACCCAGTCGGGTGCATACCAATCATCGTCATCCCAATGCATAATTATTTCCCCATCAGCCTTTTCTATTGCATAATTCCGCTTAATTCCTATCGTACCGATGGGTTCGGTATAAAAATATCGGATCTTCGAGTTTTCTGGAATTAGCGACGACACTGATCGAACGCCATCGTCTATAATGATTAACTCGGCGTTAGGGTAATCCTGTTTGAGAAAATTATCTACTGCTAATGGAATAAACTTCTCCCTATTGGCTGTGGGCATAATACAGGAAACTAGTGGTTCTTTGTTTGTCATAGTCATAAAAATTTATTGTCCCTCAATTAGCATTTGGATTTCATGTGAAAGATTATCTTCTAATATTTCACTTTTATTTATTAAAAAACTGTAATGTTCATAATCCCATGTGTTTTTTCCATGATACACGTAGATATATAGGAATGGGGCATCATCAATATGGTGCAAAAACTTTTTACCGTCCAAAAACTTAGTAATATGTGTGTCTTCCCCCTTGTTGCGATTCGCATATTGGTTTTGAAAAATAATTTCTTTGCGGCATAAAAGTGTGTTTTCCCAACTATGATAAAAGGAGAGGTATGCTTTTTTTGTCAAATAGTCAAACATTAACAACCTTGTCAAGACGCTGGCATGGTAGCCTTGGCCTTTTGTTTGCATACTATTAAACTGAAAAGATAGGCGACTAGCATGATACCAGTCATCGTCATCCCAAACACATATATAATCTCCACGACATTTTGTGATTGCTTGATTCCGAGCGTTGCCAACAGATTCTTTGTCTTCTCTTTCTATCTGAAGGATATCTGCTTCGTAGCTATGCGCATTCTCTTTCAGGAAATTTTTCGTTTCCGTGTCTTTTTTTGGATAAGAAATAATCAGTTGCTTATTTGGGTAATTTTGAGTGGTAAA
>Ga0247815_10002225_pt1 | contig 14404 bp, 19 predicted proteins | sample UWRJL194509B1_FD_181014 | JGI IMG/M metagenome (GOLD analysis project Ga0247815, IMG submission 181014) | Plant litter microbial communities from Arlington Agricultural Research Station in Wisconsin, United States - UWRJ-L194-509B-1 | ecosystem: Environmental > Terrestrial > Plant litter >... | reverse complement strand
GTGCCTGTCAGGGGGCAAGGCCGGAGTTTGTGCGACAATCGGATGTCGTGGCAGGCTGTAAGGAGTTTGGAGATCGCGAGCGACGACCTTCACGGCGCAGGAGTAGGAAGAACCGTCGTGGCAGAGACTAAAGGTAGATGGTTGACGCTGACCTGTGAGGTCCTTTCAGTTGAGTATATTCAAGGATCGAACCCAGCGGATGCAATTCAGGCAAGACAGGTGCCGGCTTCTGCTCCGCTCGAGCGTTTCACTCCTTCCACACACGCCCACGATGAAGCTGTCTCTTACTTTCGTGTCCCTTGCTGCCGGTACGTGCCTGGCGATCTTATCGGTGGGACTCAGGATACTAAAGCGAGTGTGCAGTGGCTGCCGCGGCGCCGTTGAAGGCTGCTGTATGGTCCAAGGTCGCCGGTGGGGACGGCAAACCGCACTTCCGGATTGGACTTGCAGGCTCCGAGTCCAAGGGCTACAAGACGCCCTCTGATATCCGCAGCGTCGACGAGCTTGACGTCGAGGTCGTTCACATCCTGCCCCTCCCGATGGACTCGTCGTCGATTCCCCCACCGCCACCCGGACCCGGACCAGACTACATTGAGCCTGAATTTGTGTCCCCGCCGTTTGTGCCAGAGGACATGATTCTCCCTGTTGCTGCACCAGCGTCGCATAGCCACGGCGACGGCCCCGTTGCGAGCACCAAGCCATGCCATGGCATGTCCGCAAAGTCACTTGAATTCTCAAACTGGCTCCGCAAAGCCATGGGCTTGCCTGCAATTGCCATCGAGCCTGTTCACGCTCGCCCGGATATTGCAGTGCTCCACGTAGAGTGGATGCCCGTACCTGCTCGTGTGCACGCCGCTCCAGTGGTCCCCACAGCCACCGCCATGAAGCCCCACACTCACCACCAGCATCACTCCACCAGCAAGGAGAACAAACACAAGCAGAAGCAAAAGCAGAAGCATCACGGCTACACTACTGCTAAGGTATGTGGCAGCGTCGTGGCCAGTGCGTTGTATGTGTGCGTTTCATTGACGCCTCTCACTTGCAGGACTGGAGCAAGCGTCCATTTGCTGACCGCCTGACTCATGCACTCATGTCTCTGGGCCGCTGGGAGGGCCGCATCGTCGCATTTGTTCTCGGTGCGTGGCAATGTTCTTGACATGCGATGTAACCCCGCTTATGTTTTGTCAGGCTGCGGAATCGGCGTCCTTCTCCGTCTCGTTTGGGTCATGGGCGTCCTGTCTTATCGCTCATTGCGCAACCGTCGCAGCGAGGAGGACGATGACGAGCACGAGACCCTCCTCACTGAGGAGGAGGTATACCTCCTTCCGCCGCCAGAGTACACCAACGAGAAGGTCGCTCTTGCTGCTGCGGAACAGCAGTAGCGCTCGATTTGATCGCCCTCATCTCTGATCTCGCGCTTAGCTGCTACATAACATATCGGACTGTTCCCACCCGTACATTCTTCCGCTGAAATTCTCCAACTTGAACTCGGTCGAGTTTGTCTGCCAGTCAGACGAACTTGCTGAGCGTCACTGGACCCCGACACTCCTTACCGGCATGTCTGTGCCTGTACACTTATGCGTTAGACCGCAATCGTTGACTCGGCAGTCAATTTCAGCCTCCTTGTCCACTTGCTTTACGTGTTCGTCTGCTTTGGCGTCCAGGAATCGCGACTCCGATACTTGACAGTGTTCACCATGCGGTTGACCGCGGTTCCGTCCCTGCAAGGCTTCGATTTCTCCGTTCATTGTCAGCACCGACGTTCCCCTCGGTCGAATCGGTACCAGATTCTCTCAGAGCCGGCACCAATGCCGGCACGCTGTTCGGCGAGAAGAATATATGTGACTCGAGCTCTCTCGCTCACCTCGTGCCTCGTCCTCTCACATTCCTGCCCTCGGTGCTGAGAACATCTTGCTCGCTATGGACGCAAGCCGGTTAGTAATGACACATGCTGTGCCAGAGGGTGGTGGCGCAGTGAGTCTCAGGCATCTCCGAGCGTCTCTCTCCGCGATGCTAACGCACTCCGGTGATCTGTGCTCAGCTCCTGAAGCAACTATACACCTGGTGTGCCGTTTTCGTCAGTTTGGGCGGTTTCTTGTTCGGCTACGACACGGGTGTGTTGTGACGATGAAGATCTACGTCAGCGAGTAAGGGGTCTGACTGGTCGTCGCTCTGCGCCGGCATAGGCAGCATCGGACCGGTCACGGTCATGCCCCAGTTCGATGCGCATTTTGGGCACCTCGCTCCCGCGAAGCATGGCATCGTCGGTGCGGAGCGAACATGTGTGCGAGATAAGGGACGCTTACGCGTCATGTTCGCCGCTCAGTGTCCAGTATCCTAATCACCGCAGCTGTCTTCTCGCTTGTTGCTGGTAATTTATGTGGCCAATTCTACGTGTATTCTTGACTAAGTATTTACAGGCCCGCTGGCGGACCGCATCTCGCGTACGCGAACTATCGCACTCGGCGCGGTCGTCTCCGGCCTCGGCGAAGCCCTCTGCATGGCCGCCCCACGCAACAGTATAGGCATGTTTATCGCGGGACGCTGCATCGCCGGAGTCGGTGAAGGACTATTCATGAGCCCCATCACGACCTACACCTGCGAGATCGCACCTACAGCCGTGCGTGGTCGCCTCACGGTGCAGACGCAGCTCTTTGTCACGCTCGGAATCCTCTGTGGCTACTTTACATGCTACGGGAGTGTGCGGCTGGAAGGCAATGCAATGGCCTGGAGGGTACCCTATGCGGTCCAGATAGCGTGCAGTGTGGTGCTTGCGGTCGGAGCGACCTTGTTGCCACATTCGCCGCGATGGTTGAGACATGTTGGACGGCACCAGGATGCAGAGCGCGCACTACAAAAGCTTGGCGTTAGTCCCGAGGAACTTGGCCTTGACGAGTTGGAGCCTGTGGTATCAACAGAGAAAGGTCAGGTGGTACCAACAAAGCAGAAGCACCAAGGCTTGTGGGAGATGTGGTTGTCGCTGTGGCGAAAGGACGTTCGGAAACGGACACTTTTGGGAGCCTGCCTCCAGTTTGGCGCCATGACCTCGGGCATTGACGGGATTCTCTACGTGCGCACTCAAGACCTGACACGATCTGATACTGACATCGCCACAGTATGCGCCAACAGTCTTCGCACAGGCAGGATTGACCTCGAAAACCGCATCTTTCCTCGCGAGTGGTGTCGTTGGCCTCGTCAACTTTGTCGTCACAATCCCTGCCCTGATATACAGCGATCGTAGTGCGTTCCCAGGCTTCTCACGCTTCATCCCTTTCTCATCTTTCTATTCGTGCAGTGGGGAGGCGACCTCCTCTCATTTGGGGTGGACTTGGATTGTCCCTCGCTCTCATCGCTATAGCCATCCTGCATGCGACACACGCCTCCGATCACCGTGGTGGCCAGTACGCCGTTATAGGTCTGATATTTGTCTACATTATCGTCTTCGCGGCAAGCTGGGCCGTCGTCATCCGTTCATATGTCGCCGAGATCCAACCCATGCGGACCCGCGCACCGTCCACGGCGTTGGGACAAGCAGTTTGCTGGGTAAACACTCTTCCCTGTAGCTGGCCTTGTTGATGTCTGGGAACTGATCATTGAACCTTTCCGCAGATCACGAACTGGGTCATCGCATTCACTACGCCTCTCTTCCTCGCCAGGTCGACATCAGGTCTGCATTTGGGCTAACACAATGTTTCTGCCGCTTTATTTGCTCATGGGACTTGCCCTCAGGACCATACTTTCTCTTCGGGGGCTGCAGCTTGTTCACGACATTCATCTGCGTGCTGTATGCGCGAGAATCGCTTGGGGTCAGCCTCGAGGACCTGGAGAAAGAGTTCGATATTCAGTGGACACCTTCGAGGTTATCTCACGCTGAATCCGAAGGAACCAGTGTGGCACAGTGATCTACCGAGTGCATTAGGCCTGCAACCAGGGAGTATCGGTGCGCAGGAGATAACAGGGAACTTACAAAAGGACTAGGAAACGGTAAGGATGTAGGTGTACGAGCATCTGGATGTGATAATCGCCCAGGATAGCACGGACCTTGGTGATACGAATTGAACTCGTCGTTGATCGACCGCTGTGTCATCGGGTTGATAAAATTCAGGGTGGGCGATGTTGCAGCTGTATCCTGATATATATAGATATCCAGAAGGTCAATCTGCAATTTAACGAGAACATTGCTGTTTAATGTATCCGCTTTGCGAAAGGGGGATGGTTGGTCGGAGTTGAGTATGGTAGTTCGCGCTCTCTCTCCGACCTCTGCTTTCTTGGCGTGCCCTTGGTTCTACGCGCGCAGCCTTGGATACAACACCCCTCCTTCAACATCCAAACAAGAACAGGCGCGACGTCGGATTTAGAGGTATGAACAAACGCGTTCACGAAGACGAAATTCCAGCTACCGACATCGTATTTCAGCGTTATGCAATCAGAACCTGTGCCGCCGGCCGCGCTACCTGCACCAGACCTTCCGACTGTGTCAGCACTGGATGTGCATGCTGTGGTGGTGCAACCGTCTACGGCAGCAGTGATAGCAGCGCCGGTTGTGGGCTCTGCTCTAGCGAAAAGCTCGACTCCTGCTCCTGCGCCAACGCCGACGCCGGCCACAAGTGGCCCTCCCTCTGATGTCGACAAGCTCCGTCAGCTGAAGCTTGATATTATCAGAGGCCAGCACCCGATCTTTCGTCCTAATCCGCGACCAGAGGCTTTGGAGAGATTGTTCCTCGGCCCTCATCCAGAGTCAAAGCAGCCTGCACCATCCGCGTCTGCGGCGGTTGTTGGCAAGAAAGCTACATTAGACAACGGCCAGACGATAAAGAGCGAGGCTAAGTCTCCGTCTAAGCCACCCACAGATCGCCATGATGACCGCGACCGACGCGACCATCGCACCTCTTCTCCTGCTCGTAATGGCGCCTCGCACTTGTCTCGCCCATCGGAACGACAGAGCTCCGCTTCAAGTCCGCCTTCTGCTCACTCTGGCATTCAAGGAAACGGTCCTCCTAGTTCGGCAACTTCGCGCCCTCCTCCACCTCCACCCCGTCAAGATTACAGAGACTACCGACGCGACTCAAGTCCTCCGCCTACTTCAAGCTACCGGCCACCGTACAATGACAATGGCAGACCGTCTTATCCCGATTACGACCGTCGGCCACCGTCTTCATATGACCGCGACCGCTCTCCTCCCCGTCGGCCGCTCAGTCCCCGTCGTTCTGCGTATGATGCTGATCGCTACGACCGAGAGTATGACCGCTACGAACGTGATCGGTATGAAGACCGTATGCGTGGACTAGAGCCCTCTCGTCGGTACTCGCCTGATCTGCGTGGTCCGCCGCCGCCAATGCCGTATGTTGCTCGCAGGGATTCTTCTCCGCCTTATCCACCTCGCTACCCTATGGGCCCGCCTCCTGTGCCAGTAGACCCCCGCAATGCTCCATACGGTGGTCGACCTCCTCCTCCTCCTCCAGATGTCCGACGTGATGGTCCGCCGCCTCAGTCGCCTGTTGAGCCACCGCGGGGACGGTCTGAGCAGCCTCGCCCGTATCCTCCAGGACAAGGTCCATCTGATCGCCCCTCTGCTCAGTATCCTCCTCCTGTCGATGCTCACCCTCAGCAAGACCGTTATCCGCCTGCATCTGCTCAATTGTCCGGCCCAGTTCTTGCTCCACCTCGCGACCGCGACGTAATGCAAATCGACGAACGTTCTACCGTCGATACTAACGGTCCTCCGTCTACTGCTGCTGCTGCTCCTCGTGACTACCCTCCCCGTGACTATCAGCCGCCAATGGCCACCGACCCGCACCGCCCACATCCTTCACAGCCGCAGCAACTCCCGAATGCCGCAGACCGCGGACCGCAACCTTCAGATGTGCGCCAGCCACCACCGCAACAGCAGCAGCAGCAGCAGCAGCAGCGACCTGTTGATCGACCTCCAGTTAATGGGCCACCCCCAAGCGACGACCGCCGCCCAAGCCATACTGCAGGTAATGGGCCGCCGCAACTACCAGGGCTGCCTGGTTCATCTGGTCCACCTGCCTTGTCTGGCCCAGTTCCGTCGTTACCTCCGCCCCAGACTCAGGATCAAAATCGCACAGCTCAAGCTGCTCCTCCCCCAGTCACAGACCGTCATATTGAGCCCCTTGCAGCTCGGCTGGGTCCCCGTGCACCGGGTGTGTTGCAAGAAGCGTACGATCCTCGTCAAGCACCACCTTCAAATCCCAACGTCCAGCACCAACGCACGCCGTCATATGGTCAAGTTCCGCTTGCCAACGGCCGTCCATTAGATGGAAATGCTGCAAACGGACCGCCTCAATCTGTTTCTGCCACTGGGCCGCCGCCTCAAGCCTACCGTGACCAACTGCCACAGCGCCCAGATACTGTTCCGCCTACTCGTGAGGCGCCGCAGCTACGCCAGCCGCAGCCAATGGCTCGCCCTTCAAGTGTCTTGCACGACATGCAAATCTCACCGACGACGACCAAGGCTCCATCTGTCTCGTTGGCGCCTGCTCAATCCCAACACTCTGGTCCCGGACCTTCAATTGCACCTGTCCCACAGCAGCAATCCGCTACCGCTGCTGCCGCACATCAAGGACCGCCGCCTGGGCCGGCTCCATCGCGGGCGGGAGAGCAACCGCCACCGCCGCCGCACTGGCGTCAGCCATACGAGCCGCCGGCACCTCGCGAGGACGACCGTCGTGGGCCGCCACCGCCTCCCGGTCCGTCTGGTCCTCCAGACCCTCGCTACTATGACCGCCCGCCTCCCCCTATGGATGACCGCGGCCGCGGGATGATAGATCGCGAACGTGGCTGGAATGACCGCAGAAGTTGGTATCCACCCGAGCATGACCGCTACGACCCACGCTATGGTCCGCCGCCGACGGGTGTGTACGCTCCTCCACCAGGTCCTAGTGGCATGCCTCCTCCGCGTGACCCGTACTATTACGATCCTCGCGGTCCACCGCCGCCCGGTCCAGCAGGACCTGGTGGTGCATGGTCGGGCGGACGGCCGCGTAGTCCGATGGGCATGGGCATGGAGGACGACAGACCGGTGAAGCGGTTCCGTCCAGATGGACCTCCGGGACCACCAGGGCCCGAATATGGCGGATATGATCGAGATGGACGACCGTTGGGGCCACCGCCGCCACCGCCTATGGACCGCGATCGGGATCCGTATGCGAGAGGACCTTATCCTGGTCCCCCGCCACCGCCTCATTACTATGACCCGCGGGGTCCACCACCGCGAGACACGTACCCACCTTACTGATTCTAGAAAGTGATGTGATATCTTGGTTGTGATATGTTCTGGTGGACGGTTTGTGTTCGGAATTCATCTCTATCAACTGACATCCTGACATCCTCTGCTGGTTCCTGGTCCTCCGCCACGCATCTTCCTAACCCTCAACACCGTTCCGTCTCACGCATGTCACGTTGCACTAGTTCACGATAAACGACCGTCCCAAAGTTGACTCCGTTTCGTCCGCATTGCCGTGTAGCATGCATGTACACCCTGGTTTCTCTCAATGAACAAGATTTCCTCCTCCTCCAGTGTCTTGCCACTTGTTCGTTTGGATTGGATTTGGGCGCAATGCGCCAATTGGCAATCTACTGTTGCCGCTGACACGTCAAAGCCGCGCCGTGCATGTCGGAGTGAATTCGCGCAGGCAACTCCTCTCCCTCGTCTTACCCCGCAGCTCACAATGCTGCCTATACCAACCTCGTCGCAACCGCGACGAAAGATGCCATGGGCGGCCACAGAGACTGGGTCATGGGCGCGTAAACGACCCCGCGTGCTCATGATCGTCATCGTTGGTGTGCTATGCGTGCTGTACCTCATCCGCGCGCATATGCCGCTCGGTCCTCGTGCGCCAGAAGACTGGACGCCTGAAATGGAAGAGAGATATGCAAAGAAACCTGCTGCTCCTCTACCTGCTCCTGGGTCTGGTAATGGCAAAAAGCCGGTTGGCGGCGCAGCGCAGCAGACGCTGTGGAGGAAACGCGCGGAACGGGTCCGCAATGGGTTCCTGCACGCGTACCACGGATACGAGAAGTACGCACACTGGCCAGACGACGAACTTAAACCGAATGGGAATCGGGGCGAGAAGAGCTTCAATGCTTGGGGTGTCACAGTTGTCGATTCGATATCGACAATGGTGCTCATGAGTGAGTGTTGCCGGCTTGTCTTGCCCGGTATACATCGCCGCCAACAGCTTGCCAACGGGCTTGATGACGCCTTTCTCGTTGAGTTGGCACTGCTGTTGGATGTGGCAGCTTGCTTGCCCATTTGTTACAATCTCATGACATGATGCTCACACGCTTCATTCACTCAGAAACGCAACCTGAGCTCGACCGCGCCATCGCTCTTGTCGCATCGCTAGAGTTCAAGCAGACATCAAACTCACACGTCCCGTTCTTCGAGACAGTTATCCGTTATCTCGGTGGGTTATTGTCCGCCTATGCGCTCACCAACAATACCGTCTTTCTCTCCCGAGCGGAGGATCTTGGGCGGAGAATGATGCCAATCTTCGACACCAAGAGCGGCATTCCGGGATACTCTGTCGACACTGAGAAGTGAGTGGCTGTTGTAAACTTTACGTATCTCGTTCTCATAGCCCGCCACAGAGGCACAACGAAAGATGCAGGCGACCGAGTAGGACGATCGCTCTTTGCCGAGGTTGCGTCGTGCCAACTAGAGTACAAATACCTCGCACATTTGACTGGGCGCCAGGACTTCTTCCAGAAGGTCGGTAACGAGCGTTCCGTTGGTTCGCATAACGCTGAACCTCGTTCACAGGTCGATCATATCGTGACGCTCATGGAGAAGTCCCAAAACTCGAATGATATCAAAGGCCTGTGGCAGCTGCAGTGGATGACTGACAATGCGGTGCAGGTCGGCAGTGAGTCTGGTCCTCGTTATCAAAGCTGCTGCTGACTCTTGCTCGAGAGAACACTTTTCGGTAGCTGCGGAAGCAGACAGCTCGGTATGTTCTTTCCCTTGCTCTTCTTGAATGTTCTGCTCACGGCGCGTAGTACGAATATCTTCTGAAACAATACCTACTATCCGGCAAGACCGAGAAGAGGTTACTGAAGATGTGTACGTTGGGCCTCAGTCTCCACCATGCGGCCCTTACTCACATCCTCACAGACCTCGCCGCCGTCGACGGCGTCATCAAAGAACTTCTCTTTCTTTCGCCCACCCGCAAGTTCCTCTATGTCACCGCCATCGAAGTCAGCCGGTTCACGGGCAAGTTTGAACATCTCGGATGCTTCTTCCCCGGCCTCCTTGCCCTAGGTATCGAGACTCTCACGCGCTCAGAACTCCCGGACGACGTCCGTCAAATGCATCTCTGGGCGGCTGAAGGACTCGGACACAGCTGCTGGCTGATGTACGCAGACCAGGCAAGCGGGCTTGGACCTGAGCTTGTCGGCGTCGAAGCTTGGCCCGAGGACTACAAAAAGGGCAGGTGGGTGACGCATGTCGAGGAGTGGAAGCGGGTTGGCAAGCCAGGTGGCAAGCCTCCCGGCGTCGGTAACCCGCCGCCGCCTGTCAAGCCAGGCGAGCCAAAAGACTATGGCATTCGCGTAAACTCATACTTGTCGCGACCCGAGGTGAGCTTGGAGTGGCCTCGCCAGACACCGATCCCAGGCCACTAACTCACAAGTGCAGACGATGGAGAGCATGTATCTCCTGTGGCGCGTCACAGGCGACTCAGTCTGGCGCGAGCACGGGTGGCAGATGTGGGAGGCGATCGAAGCCAAGACCAAGACGGCGTCTGGGTTTACCTCAGTTTACGGTGTCGACTCGCCCTCGCCAAGCCATTCAGATTCGCAGCCGAGCTACTTCCTTGCCGAGACTGTCAAGTACGCTTATCTGCTTGCGCTGGATCCGACAGAGGATCCCTGGGCGGACGGTACATGGGTGTTCAACACCGAGGCGCATCCACTGCCTGTGTTCCAGTGGTCGGCGTGGGAGAAAGAGCAGTTCAAGGTTCCGACGTAGTGATATGCCAATTTCCAGTATCTGAGCACTTTATCTGAATTTTTGCATTCTGCGACGAGCAGGAAGTGATGCATTGGTGCTACGTGGATTGTTGTGCACGGCGAAAGCGAGGACAGCGGGTCAGCGGTGATGATACAGGTTGATCTTGCGATCGTAATTCGTTGTTAAAGGCGATGAAAAGACGCTCAGCGCTCATCCTGCGTATACGGACTATTGGCAGCGTTGTTCTTCTGCACTCCAAGATCGTTGAAGCCCATGTTGTCTCCCTCGATATCATCCGGCGGCTGGAGCAACCCCTCGTCCTTATTCCTGAACGTCGCGTTGAACTGCAGAAGTGTGTTTATGTCACGGACCCAGTCATCCTCAGAATTTGCATCGTCAAAGAACGATGTTGCGCTGCGTCCAAGCGAACTGCGACTGACACAAGGAATCGGGTGCTGCGATGCGCTCACTAGCACAGACTCGCCGCGGTGCAATGACCGTACGGCTTTGCCATCCATAAACACCTCAGCTGGCTCTGCACGAGACTTCTGCGATAGTTGCAGCGCAACATGACTGCCACCGGGTAAGAGCAGCGGTCGGAAGCTGAGTGACCGCGGGCAGATTGGCGTCAACAATAGTGCTGGTACGCTCTCATGCACGATAGGTCCGCCAGCAGAGAGACTGTATGCAGTACTCCCAGTGGGCGTGCTGAGAATGAGACCATCCGCAATGCACTCCGTGAGATGTTGGCCGTCGACGAAGGCGTCGATGGTGGTCAGGTGGGGAGAACGACCTCGATGCAGAGTGATTTCGTTCATGACCTGCCATTCTTCCATAATGTCGTTGTCCTCGTTGTGTTGAAACCGGCATGCGAGACGCATGCGATTGAGGACTGTTCCCCGACCTGCAAAAACATGTGCGAGCGCGGTGGGAAACGTCCGGATATGGAAGGGGAGGAGGAACCCGAGTGTGCCCATGCTGAAGCTCAAGACTGGCGGTACGATGGTATTGCTGAAAAGTGTGGAAACACGAAGGACGGTGCCGTCACCGCCGAGCGTCAAGACGAGGTCAGGTGGACTATCGCCTGTGTTCCTGGTGTGAGCATCTGTTATACGTGAATCCACTGCGTAGAAAACGACATACCCGATTTCCAAGTAGTCACACCCTCCGGTAGAGTAGCCTGTTTCTCGTGGAAGAGCTGTACATGTGGATAGACACGCTGAATATGCGAGACGATGCGGTCGAACGCGAGCTTGACGCGCTCATCGTTCTCCTTCTTGACAACAAGAATGCGTTGCGGCGCGCGAGGCAGAACGGCCGCAAGAGGGGCTGTTGGATGTTGCTGGTGCGCGCGCAGGCGGGCCGGCACCGAGGCGCTGAATGCTCGCGAAACCAGCCTCCTAGTAGTGTTGGGTAGCGGGTGCGTCGATGCCGTGCTGTGAGCAAATCAATACTCAGTCGCCGCCGAGACTGGTAGGGTCAGGGGGACGCACAGATGAACAGTCTGAAAGCAATTCCGTGCTATTGTGCAGCGCCACATGACGAGGAGAGGTGAAGAGACCGGCGGAGATCGGCCCCTCGTGCCGCCGGGACCGTCAACTTGGTCTCTCTCCGCTTCGCCGATCTTGTCCTCGATGTGCCTGCAACATGCGTGTGTTTGCTACTCACAGGGGTTTGGCAGGCGCCAGGTGACTGCGCCTCCCTCCGGATGCAATTCGTGCCTACTGTGCATCTACCAAGCCGCCATCGCGCTGTCATGCTCGGCTTGCCACTCACCGGTGTTGAAGTGGGCCGCATCGGGAGAAACCCACGTCCCTAAGAGGTCACAACAGCATTCCAACGCGTGATAACGCGTGATAACGGCTCCCTTCCCCTTGATTGCTTCACACCTCTGCCTCTCACTCCCGTTCGCTGTGGTCCATGCTTACCCAGCTTCTCGAATGCCTTCTCCACCGGTCTTCGAACGCTTATCCAAGGCCTATCGTGTTTGAGCCACGACGAGCTACATCACCAGTCGCAGAAAGCGACTGTAGCTCCGAATCCGAGGTTCAGAATGCACCCAGCGAATATTCAACTGCATATTCGGACGACGACGACGAAGATACAGACTTCATTCTCGCGTCTCCGGAGCTACCAAACTCTTCTGTACAGGATCCTACCAGTGAGGTCGAGTTACCGTGGCATGGGGCGTGTCGCTGTGCGGTGGGACACTCCTCAGCCGTCGTTCACCATAACGCGCCCATCCCGCAACCTTTGCAAGGCGGAGAGCATGAATTTGCCTCTTCGTCTAGCACAAAGCTTCCGGACCTTCCTCCAGAGCTCCTTGCATCGATATTCGAGCTACTCGTTGGCGACCCAACTGAATCCAGTTCAGTCAACTATCGTCTCAGCAAACCAGATACAGCTACTCCGCATTTCTCCCACAGCTGGAGCCTCGAGTGCGTGAGCCGCGTCAACCGTCAATGGCGTGCCATTTCGTGGCCTCTTCTGATGAGGACATTGTCGATTGTGCACTTTGCCGACGTTGCCACCATTGCCCGTCTTCCACAGCGACACATGGACCTCGTCCAACATTTATGCATAACTCTCGACGCCATAGAATCGCTCTATGTCTACATCTGTGCTCTCCTTGGACTCCAGACCAACCGCGCACAATCGTTCAAGGACGAAGCATCGCAGAAGCTGGCCGCTTCTGGCGTCATCAACGTGGGCGTCGTTGAAGAGGATGGCGTACGCTACGTCGATGGACATTTTCTTACTGGTTTCTCGCTCAAACGGTTGACCATCTTCCGACCTTGTTCCAGCAACAAGACGCGAGGCGGTGAAAGCGTCACTCGCGGCTTCACGCGGTTCTTCAATCGCTCGGTTGTTCGTCTGCTCGCAGACAGTGCTTCCACACTTGAACGGGTCGTATTTCGAGATCCGAATACCAAGTGGCTCGAGCCTGCCACTTTGCCAGTCGACACGACGCTGTCAGCATTGAGCATGCCCAAGCTCAGCCATCTGACCTATCTGTCATCGCATACGATCCCACCGCTGGGCGCCATCGAACTTCCTGCTCTTTCTTCTCTCACCTCTGGTATGCCGCATGTCGACTCCGGCACACTTGACACGCTACTCGCGAGGGATCTCACCTCGCTGCGGACAAATCACCTCCTGCCGCATTACCCGGCCTCCTTAAGGGTATTGCATATTTTACCCTCCAAAGGAATCGACCGCTTAGGTGTCGTACAGCTCACTCACGCATTGCAGTCGCTCCGTCGACTTCGCGACCTGCGGATCTGTCTGGCCAAGCCAGCCTTTGGCGCGCCTGAGCCAGAACACATCATCCTCAGCTCAATTGTCGAACTCATCGAGTCGCTCTCTCCCACCATCCGAGTCCTCGAACTGCAAGAGCCCAGTGGGCCTACAGATAGCTGCTCGCTCATTGCCGATGCATTCATCTCGTCCGTCCACCGACCTGAAGCCTCAGCCCAGCAGAAGTCGCCTCATCCGAGTCTCGTCGAGCCTTTCCTCCGCCTCACGCAACTCGAGATCCTCTCACTCGTCCTACAAGAAGAGCGACAAGGTGCACCGTGTCAAGCCAAATCCAACCTCTGTAGTCGCTGTGGGTCGCCGGCGGATAGCCAGTGGAGACATGCCGGGCACATGAACTGTGCAGAGTTTCTTCTCAACAGACTCCCAAGTTTACAAGAAGTGCATTTCCACTGTGCCACAGATTCAACAGGGCCAGAAGGCGGGACACCAGGGGGCGAGCAGTTTGTGACAAGATATCGGACACCGGGGTGCGTGTGGGGACGACCGTTACGGGGACGAGAGCACGATGTGGTTACAGGCCTGGGAGATCGAGAGGAACTCGTATGCGTGACTCCGAGGTGGATGGATGTTGGCACCAGGACACGGCTCTGGGAAAGTGCGATGATCTAATTCTGCAGAGAAGCATTTACTCGTTTCGAATAATTTGTAATGCAGTCAGTCTGACAAGCATTTCATTGAATGCACCAGAACAGCAGCATGAAGGCACATACACACGGAGCAAGTACAACAGCATAGATAGACGGAGCATGAGAACAAGTCAAGCGGTAGCATCCACAGTCAGCGCCACGTGCGGGCGCACGAAACAGTCTGCAAGTACAATGGGCCCTTGCTCGAGCGTTCAAGCAACCTTTTGCTTGTTACGCTCATACTCAATACGCTGCACCAGGTCTTAGCAATGCCATTTGGTTTCAAGATCAACGAACGTACCTGGTTGAGCATCTGAACGGCCATCTGGACGTTCTGCGGCGCTCCAGACACCACGATACGCCGGTTCGCTCCCGCTGGCGCACCAGGTTGCGGATCAAGAATCTTGACATTGCTCGCGCTCATCTGGCGCACTTCGTTGATCTTGGCGCCGCCCTTGCCTATGATAGAGCCGATCAAGTCTGCGGG
>Ga0247815_10002224_pt1 | contig 14405 bp, 9 predicted proteins | sample UWRJL194509B1_FD_181014 | JGI IMG/M metagenome (GOLD analysis project Ga0247815, IMG submission 181014) | Plant litter microbial communities from Arlington Agricultural Research Station in Wisconsin, United States - UWRJ-L194-509B-1 | ecosystem: Environmental > Terrestrial > Plant litter >... | reverse complement strand
AAGATAATCAGGGCGATAAACAGTTTTACCTCAATGGTAAAAGAATTGTACTCAGGACCTCTATTTCCTGGGGCTTCTGGCCAGTGAATGGAATCACACCAACCGATTCGCTCGCTAAAAAACAAATCCTTGATGCAAAAGCCTTAGGATTAAATATGCTTAATTTTCACCGGACTATTGGGCAATCCAATGTGCTGGATTATGCAGACGAGTTGGGCCTCCTGTATTTTGAAGAACCTGGAGGCAACCAAATCCCCGAAAACTATTTCAATCCGAAAAACGAACTGGAAAAAAAGGTAGCAGATTTTTATCTTCCTGCCAGGAACGAGAAATTCTACAGAATGATCAGGCGTGACCGTAGTCACCCTTCGCTCGTTATTTATAACATGCATAACGAACGTGGTGCCCAGCCTAGCGCTACCGACAGGCAGGAGATGCTTGCAGGCCATAAACTGGACGATACGAGGATCATGACTTATAACTCTTCCAACGGCAACATCAAGCTTAATGAGCCCGATCCAAAGTTTAAACTTCATTTGTTGCCCCATGACACAACCTTTTATGACTATGGTTGGTTTGACCAGCATCACGCCGGAGGGCCAGGTGTTTATCACAATAATTTATATAGCGGTGTAAATAAATATGCAAAATACACAGATCATCAGAATGAGATCTATTATTTAGGTGAAGAAGGAGCTATCGGGACACCACCCAGGCTTCAACTCATCCGGGATGAAATCTTAAAAACCGGGGCGCATATCGGATGGGAAAGCAGCAGTTACCTGAAATGGTACGATGCTTACGACCAGTTTCTCAAAAATAATGGTTTTAGTAAAGCATTTCCGAACGTAGATAGCCTCACCAGAAAGATGGGAAATGTTGCCTATTATTATCAGGGAAGGATTATTGAAAATGTACGCATTAACAATATCATAGACGGTTATGCAGTAAACGGATGGGAAAGCATGAAGCTTGAAAACCACTCAGGTGTGGTAGATAATTACCGTAACCTCAAGGGGGATGCCGAGCTTATTTCCAAATACAACAAACCCTTATTTTTGGCTGTAAAAATCAACAGAAAAGTACTGTCAACAAAAGACACTGCCACCATAGACCTGTATATTGTCAATGAACAAAACATTAACGGTGATGCTTCGCTGCAAGTGCAGGCGCTGGATCCAGCCGGCAAAACCATCTGGTCTAAAAAAGTGGCAGTTAAGGTAACCGGTAAAACAACATATGGGCAATTGTTGTCAAGTGGTTTAAAGTTTAATCCAAAAACCGCAGGTTATACCAGGATAGTCGCCAGTCTGCAACAAAAAAACCGCACCGTTGCCAGCGGAAATGATGAGCTGTTTGCCGTGTCGCTCGATACAAAAGGTATGCCGCCCGGCATTGCGGTTGCCGATACCAGTAACATAGTTGCGCCCTTTCTCAAATATGCAGGGGTAACCTCAACAAATTATCGGTCTGGCAGGCCACAAGGCAGTGTCCTGGTGGTTGGCGCCTTTGATCCCCAACAAACAGGGAACCCATTAGTAACCGATATCCTCGAATGGGTAAACAACGGAAATACGCTGGTGATTGCAGGTAATGCCGAAAAATGGGCAATACATCTGGGCAAAAAAGAAGTAATAGACTACAGGGGTTCACAAGTACTTGGCACAAGCTGGTACGGTGGTAACTATTTTGCAAAAGCAAATCCGGTATTTGCGGGCCTGCCCCAGGATTGTGTGTTTAACTGGGAGTACCAGTGCCTGGCAGCTTATAACAAAAGCCGTATGGGACTTCGCATTGGTAATGGAGAGACTATTGTAGGATGTGTTTCCGATCATAAACCCGAAGTTTATTCCGCCTTAAGCGTAATCCCACATGGCAGGGGAAAGATCATTATTTGTGCCCTGGATATCTTATCTTGCCTTAACGATGTCAAGCTGGAAAAGAAAGCTGAAGGGGATGGCGAAAACGCTGCGCTAAACACCTTTAATACCTCGGCAAAAAATCCTGCCAACATCGTAGGACAGCAACTTTTATTAAATATGATCAGGTTTACCAAAAGCGACGAACAATGAAGATAAGATTAATATCAATGATATGGTTTTGTTTTGCGTACACTGCAAACGCGCAAGAGTATATTCCACTCTGGCCTAAAGATAAAATTCCTGATACCAAGGGAATGAAACTTAAAGATAGCATTGCCAACGAAAGGGTGTACCAGGTGGGTACGCCAGGTATGTACGCGTTTTTTCCATCCTCTCAAGAGAACAAGGGTGCCGCCGTAATTATTTGTCCGGGTGGAGGTTATGAGCGCTTAGCCTATGTAATTAGCGGTACCCAGCTGGCTAAGTGGTTCAATACAATGGGTGTTTCAGCTTTTGTATTGAATTACAGGCTTCCAAACAGCCCTAATCTGAAGGAACGAGAAAAGGCCCCGTTGCAAGATGCACAAAGGGCAATCCGTTTAGTGCGGGCAAATGCCGCCCGCTGGAACATAAACATCAATAAAATTGGGATACAGGGTTCTTCTGCTGGTGGCCATTTGGCGGCCATGGCAGGTACTTTTAACACTGATCTCTCGTCCATTGGCGATTCTGTTGATAAGGCTGCATTCAAACCTGATTTCATGATTCTCGTTTCCCCCGTAATAGATATGGGCAAGTATGCGCATCAGGGAAGCCGTAAAAACTTACTGGGCGAGCGTGCATCGGCGGCGCAACTGAATACCTATTCGTTGCATTTACAGGTGACCGAAAAAACGCCGCCCTGTTTTATTGCAGATGCATTTAATGATAAGTCTGTAGACCCACATAATAGTCTGCTTTTTTATCAGGCTATGCTGGAGCACCAGGCAAGTTGCAGCCTACACGTTTTTCCGCAGGGTGGGCATGCCATTGCATTGCGTAATAACCCAGGATCAACTGAATTATGGACCACACTCTGCGAAAGCTGGATGATAGAAATGGGATTTATCCCTCAAACCCTAAGTAAATAAATTATGAAACAATATCTATTCACCTTACTTTGTTTATTTAGTCTTACCGCGGTGAGTGCTGCCGGCAAGCAAATAACAGTTGCTAAAGACGGAAGTGCCGATTTCAAAACGGTACAGGAAGCCATCAATGCCGTGCCTGATTTCAGCGATGGCTTAACTAAGATCTATATCAAAAATGGGGTCTACAAAGAAAAGCTAACACTACCAGCATCCAAACAAAATGTAAAATTTGTAGGTGAAAGTGTCGAAAAAACCGTGCTCACTTATGACGACTATGCGTCGAAGAAAAATAGCCAGGGTAAAGAAATCGGAACATCCGGCTCCTCCAGTTTTTTTATTTACGGAAATGGTTTCGGTGCAGAGAATATCACCTTTGAGAATTCTTCCGGACCGGTAGGACAGGCTGTAGCTTTATGGGTTGCAAGTGATCAGTGCAGTTTTGTCAATTGCCGTATGCTTGGTTTTCAGGATACATTATATACGTACGGCACAAACTCCAGGCAATTTTATAAAAAATGTTATATTGAAGGAACTGTAGATTTTATCTTTGGCTCAGCCACTGCAATTTTCGAAGATTGTGAGATTTTCTGTAAAAAGGGAGGTTATATTACCGCTGCTTCAACTCCTGATAGTGTTCAATATGGGTATGTATTTAAGGACTGTAAAATAAGCGGGAGTGCTGCCGAAAACACTTTTTATTTGGGAAGACCATGGCGTCCGTATGCAAAAGTAGTCTTTATTAAATGTACAATGGGAAATATGATTCGTCCCGAAGGCTGGAACAACTGGGGCAAAGAAAGCAACGAAAAAACTGCTTATTATGCAGAATATGCAAGCAAAGGTATTGGCGCCCGTTCTGCGGAGCGGGTACGTTGGTCACACCAGCTTAGCAGGGCGGAGGCCGAAGGGTATTCGTTAGAACGTATTTTCAGAGGGTGGAAGCCGGGCAAAGATATTATCTTAACCAACCAGGTCATAGATACATTGGCAGAAAATATGCTGCTTTACCAGCGAAGCGTAGGCGGATGGCCTAAAGCAGTAGACGGCGTGCCTGTTGACTACAAGAAACGATTGTCTGCCCAGGAAAAGCTCGCTATCAGGGCCGATTCCCTGCACGAAGATGCTACCATAGATAATTCTGCCACTTCCAAAGAAATAAACCACCTGGTAAAAGCCTACAAAGAAACACGCAATGCGAAATACCTTATGGCTGCAGAGAAGGGCATAGGATATATCTTTAAAGCACAATATGAAAATGGCGGATGGCCCCAGTATTATCCAAAAAAGGATTTGTACCGCCACCAAATCACTTATAACGATAATGCAATGATCAATGTGATGAATATCCTTCAGGATATTGTAGATGGAGTAAATGGATTTGATGTGTTTAAACCCGCTTATGGTTTACGGGCCACTGCTGCGGTAGATCGTGGTGTCCAGTGCATCTTAAAAACCCAACTGGTGGTAAAAGGTCAGCTAACGGCCTGGTGCACGCAATATGACGAAAAAACCTTAACGCCTGCAAAGGCAAGAGCTTATGAGTTGCCTTCCTTAAGCAGTGGTGAATCTGTCAGTATAGTTGAATTTTTAATGCGTAACAAAACCCCTTCCCCTGAAATCAAACAGGCCATTACGGGAGCAGTAAAATGGTTTGAGACTGTGAAAATCAGCGGATATGAATTTGTATTCATAGACGATCCTGCCCAGCCTAAAGGTAAAGACCGTGTCCTGCGAAAAAACACTGCTTCTACCATCTGGGCGCGTTTCTATGATATTCAAACCAATCAGCCGTTTTTTGCGGGCCGGGATAGCCAGCCTAAAAAGACAGTTGCAGAAATCGAAATTGAAAGACGCACGGGGTATGCCTGGTATGGCACCTGGCCGGCAAAGCTGCTTTATAAAGAATATCCACTGTGGCTAAAGTTGAACAATCTCAGCACCGGTCTCTAAAAATTTTAAAAATATTATCATAGATCAATCAAAGTAAGAAATTCTATTTCTATGTTTGTATCAACTTAAATTTCAAGAGAATGCAATTAAAAATCAATTCAATTTTCGCGCTGGTTGCGATTATCGCATTATCAGCCTTTACAAATGGTGCCAAGCCAGTTACTTACACTGTAGACGCGGCAAAATCAACAATTACCTGGGTAGGTAAAAAAGTGACAGGTTCTCATAATGGTACTATTGCTTTAAAATCAGGAACGTTAAACGTTGATGGTAAAAAGGTAACAGGCGGTACATTTGTGATGGATATGACTACAATTAAAGATGCCGATGGCAGCGCTAAATTGGAAGGTCACCTGAAAGCTGATGATTTCTTCGGTACAGATAAGTTCCCTACTTCAACATTTGTTATTACTAAAGTTGTCGGTTCAGGTGCAAATGTTAATGTTTCAGGTAACCTGACTATCAAAGGTACAACTAAGCCAATCAGTTTCCCTGCAACAGTAACTGTTAATGGCGATGGTACAGTTTCGGCTATGGCTGGTAAAATCACTGTAGACAGAACTAAATTCGATATCAGATACGGTTCAAAATCGTTTTTTGATGGTATTGGCGACAAAGCGATCGACGATAATTTTGAACTCGCTGTTAAATTGGTAGCTGCAAAATAATATCCTGCAAAAGGATTAAAATGGCTTGCCCTTACCGGCAGGCTTTTTTTTTATCATAAATTTACGTCATTTCGTTAGTTAAATTTCTGCTGTATGGCAGTAATCTGCTGATTAATAGCTTATTATTTGCTGGTTGTCTTTTTGGTACTCATTAGTAAAAAAAGAACAATATGGAAACTACAGTAAATAACACAGAATCAGCAGTAACATTTAATCCAAATGACTTTCTCATCGTGCCAGCACGGTCATTCGAAGAACTTCGTATCGGTGAAATTTTCCGCGCGCCAAGCCGTACACTTACTGATGCCCATTCGGCAGCTTTTCAAACCGTTTCATGTGATAACCATCCGGTACACTATGATAACGTTTGGGCACAAAAACACGGGCATAAGGCGCCGGTAGTTCATGGGTTGCAGGTTTTGGCCTTTACTGCCCCGGGTGCCACCATGTTTCCTCACGTCATCGGTGAGGTATTTATTGCATTCACAGAACTTTCCTGCAAGTTTTTGAAGGAAGTGAACGCTGGCGATACCTTATATTCCGAATTAGAAATTATTTCCCTTACCCCACAGGGTGATAAAGGTATAGTTGAAACCGCTGCAAGGATACACAACCAGCTAGGTGAACTGGTATTGTCGGGTACACATAAATACCTTTTAAAAATTAAATAATCAGCGTTTAACAGACAAATCATGAATGATACATTGAAAAATAACGGCACAGATATGCGCTCCAAAAAAAAGAACTTCGTTTTTGTGCATGGTGCCTGGTCGGCAGCCTACGCATGGGAAACTGTGAAAAGCAAGCTCCAGGAAGCGGGCCATTCCGTAACTTTAATCCAGCTACCAGGTCATGGTGATGATCAAACTGATCACAAAACCCTTCATATGGAAACTTATATCAGCTTTGTAAGTGCAGCCATTAACGCGATGGGAGAGAAGGTGATCCTTGCGGGACATAGTATGGCCGGAATCATAATTTCTGGCGTAGCAGAGCAAATTCCAGATGTGATAGAGAAGCTGGTCTACATCGCGGCTTACGTTCCAGAAAGCGGACAGTCGGCTTATGCATTATCCTTACTGGACAAACAATCAATATTAGGCGCATCACTTTTAGTATCCGAAGATCAGTCTGAATTTGATATCAGGCACGAAGACATCACCAATATTTTTTGTCAGGATGGCTCTGAAGCCGCAAAACAACTTATTCTCGACAATTACAAACCTGAGCCTGCCGCACCATTTTCACATCCGTTAACGCTAAGCGATGAAAATTTTGGTTCCGTGGCAAAATATTATATTGAAACCCTGCAGGATCACGGTATTGGAAATGACCTGCAGAAAGAAATGATTGCAGCTGCGGGTATCACCGGCATTTACGACATAAATACAGGCCATACGCCATCATTATCTGCGCCTGAAGAACTAAGCAACATTCTGATTAAAATTGCACAGGTCTAGTTGTTCCCAGGAACTGAAAAACATTCGGCTTCAGATTCTTTAGACTACGATCTATAAAATAAAATCTGCCCGGTTTAACCGGGCAGATCTTTGGGTGTTGCAATATTTTTATTAATTAATACTTCTTAATCCAATAATTCACCCATGTGTTTGTAACTTGATTTTACCGTGTCAAGCACTTCCTGAAATTTTCCTCCCAGCATCAGTCGCGTCATTGACAGTGCCATTCCTTTAATCATTTTGAATTCCACTTTCGGCGGCATGGCCAGCGCATTAGGGTCTGTAAATACATTCACCAATACCGGGCCATCAAAATCGAACGCTTGCTGTAAGCCGTGTTCCAGTTCATCCGGATGGTCAATTGTAATCCCTCTTATACCCATTGCCTGGGCCACCATGGTAAAATCAGGATTCTCCATATCAGTTTCCGAATCCGGCAATCCGCTAACTTCCATTTCCAATTTTACCATACCTAATGAACGGTTGTTGAATACGATTACCTTGATTGGCAATTTGTATTGTTTAATTGTTGCCAGATCACCCAGCATCATTGAAATCCCGCCATCGCCACACATCGCAACTACCTGACGGTCTGGGCAGGCAAAGGCGGCCCCAATAGCATGTGGCATGGCGTTTGCCATTGATCCATGTGTAAAAGATCCCAGCATGTGGCGCTTACCAGTTGCTTCTATATAACGTGCTCCCCATACACAGCACATTCCCGTATCCACCGTAAAAATTGCATCATTGGTGGCCAGTTTATTGAGGCAAGCTGCAACAGCTTCCGGATGAATGGCGTTTTTACTGCCTTTATTTTCTACATAGATATTAAGATGTTCTTTTACTTTGCTGTAAACATGAAGCTGCGCTTTTAAAAAGCTATCGTCATCCTTGCGGTTAAGCAGGGGGAGCAACTCAGTCAAAGTGGCTTTTATATCACCATGTAAGCCTAAGTCCAGTTTAGCCCTGCGTCCCAATCTCTCAGGCTGAAGGTCTACCTGAATGATCTTTTTATCAACTGGCATAAACGGCACGTAAGGGAAATCGGTTCCTAAAAGTATTACCAGGTCGCTTTCGTGCATACTATGATAGGCTGAAGGAAGTCCCAGCAGGCCCGTCATCCCTACCTCGTAAGGGTTATCATATTGAATTCCCATTTTCCCTCTAAAGGAATATCCAACCGGCGCTTTGATCAATCCTGCCAGGTGTACCACTTCGTCGTGCGCCTCGGCAGCGCCAATTCCGCAGTAGATACTTATTTTTTTATAGCGGTTTATTAAGTTGGCCATTTCTGCAATGTCCTCATCCGCAGGCCTGATTACCGCTTTCGTGAAGTAGTTTTTATTAGAAGATATGTTGTCTACCGCATCCATTGCACTAACATCTCCCGGCAGGCCTAATATCGCTACTCCTTTGCGCTGTACCGCGTGCTGAATAGCGGCCTGTGTCATCCTGGGCAACTGGGCAGGCGTGGCCGCAATCTGGTTGTAATGACTGCAGTCATCAAAAAGCTTAATTACATTTGTTTCCTGGAAATATCCGCTGCCAAATTCTACTGTTGCACAGGTTGAGGCAATGGCCAGTACCGGAACATTTGCGCGATGAGCATCATATAAGCCATTTATCAAATGAATATGGCCTGGTCCACTGCTTCCAGCGCAACAGGCCAAGCCATTTAACTCTGCTTCCGCGGCTGCGGCATAGGCACCCGCTTCCTCATGTCGTACATGGACCCATTGAATCTGGTCGTTTCGTCGTACCGCATCATTAAGTTCATTTAAGCTGTCGCCGGTCACCGCATAAATTCTCTTAATTCCTGCTTGTACCAACATATCTACCAATTGTTCTGCTACCTTTTTTGACATATGCTTTGTTTTAAGTTCATGTAGCATACGCAAATCTTGAGCAAATATTTACGGTACTGGTATTCAGGTGATTGTATTGTTTATCGGCTCATCTGAATAACGATATTTCGTCATTTTGTGAACAGTTTCATTGATAATAGCACATTTAAGCCTTACTGCCGTCGGTTGCTTATTTTCTCGTGCTTACCCTTATTTCGTCAATATCCACCTGCATTTCTTCGCTTCGGATGACTTCATCCGAATATATTTTTTCCTTGCGGATGTGATAGAGTTCGGTGCGTTGTGTGTGATAAATGTCTTTTAACACATGTCTGTATACGCGTAATTCTTTCTGGTCTTTTTCAATACATTCCATACACTCCAGTCGGCGGTGAGTATCTTTCAAATGATTTTCAAGTTCCATTTTTAAGTTAATCAACAGATCGTTGCCTGGGATTTCATCTTTATGTTTGTCCTCAAGCCTGTGCAATGCCGCACTGGTTAAACGGAAACGAATTTCGGATTCCTGTTTTTCTTCAGGCATCGTCGGATCAATCTCTTCTATTTTAAGTGCTTTGATGATAAACGGTAACGTTAAGCCCTGGAAAACCAGTGTAACGAGGATCACCACAAACGTGATAAAAATAATCAGGTTTCTTTCTGGCAGCGGATTACCATTATTCAAGGTTAAAGGCAGTGACAATGCTGCCGCTAAAGATACAACACCTCTCATACCTGCCCAGCCAATTATGATAGATCCTTTCCAGCCCGGATGTGGTTCTTTATCTCGCACGCTTTTAAAAAGCCAGCGTGGAATAAATGTACTCGGAAAAATCCATATCATCCTGATCAGAATTACCAAAGCGCTTACCAGCAGTCCATATTTACAGGCTTCTGCAATCGAGTAACCTTCCAACCCAGCTACAATTGAAGGGAGTTCCAGACCAATTAAGATAAACACCAGTCCGTTTAGTATTATAGAGATTGTTGACCAAACATTGACTGTTTGCAACCTGCTTTGTCCATCGGCGAAAATCTCGTGCGACCGATAAGAAAGAAATAGCCCGCCGCTCACCACTGCCATAACCCCCGAATAATGGAGTTCTTCTGCAGCAAGGTACATCAGATAGGGCGCAATCAACGTAAACGCAGAATCAATGCTGGCTGTTGTGGGCAGGAAACGGTGTATCAGATAAATCAGGTAAGCAACCGCCAGCCCAATAATAGTGCCCATTAGCGGAACCATAACAAAACTTACCGAGGCTTCCTGAAAGGAAAATGACCCTGCAACTGTTGCTACCAGGGCGAAGCGGAATACAATCAAACTTGATGCATCATTTACAAGACTTTCGCCCTCCAAAATTGTCAGGATCCGCTTAGGAACACGGATTGTTTTCAATACAGATGCAGCCGCAATTGCGTCTGGTGGAGAAATAATACCACCCAGCAGGAAACCCGTTGCCAGGGTAAAACCCGGGATAAAACTCGAAGCCATGTAAGCCACGACGGTGGATGTAAAGAAAACCAATCCAAAAGCCAAAAGAGAAATCGGGCGTTTCCATTTCCAGAAATCGTTCCATGAAGTGTACCACGCAGCCTCGTACAACAAAGGCGGCAGAAATATAAGGAATATCAGTTCCGGCTCAATTTTGATCTCTGGCATTCCCGGAATAACACCAATGACAAGACCTGCCAGTACCAGAAAAATAGGATAAGCGATTTTTAAACGGCGTGCAAGTAAAATTAAAAGGAAAGCCGCGGAAAGTAATAAAAGAAAGGTGAGTAAAGTATAATGCATAAGTGAATATAAACTTTTTGATTGTTGATGCTGAAGCGTAATTCGCCATTATCTCTACGCAACTTCGAGACCAATTTTTAAGTGCTTTATTGCGAGTGTATTGCGTAAATAGCTCTGGTAAATTGCTCATGATATTTCGTGGATTAACGTAACTCCAGCCATATTGGCTATTCTGGCTTAAATATAAATATAAGATAGCAATTTGATCTTTCGAAAAGGTGTTTCCCGTAAATTAAACCTACCTTACGACATGATGGTGATTATTTATGTCCTATCAGCAAAAGCCGCTTATTTATATTTTTTTATAAAAACGGACTTAAAAAAGTATACGCAGGTTGTCTTTAAAGTTCATCCGGTCAGTATGGCTTTGTCTTTACCCGCTTACCTAATCAGGTTGGGAAAAGATATTTTTGAGTGCTTTCCAAAGCGGAACTAAGTAATTTTGAAAATAAACTAAGGGTCTTATTCCAATAAGTTGTCTATGCTTTGATGGCTACAAGGAAAAAAGCAAAAAGAACTTTACTAAATTGGTTGTTACCCATATTTATGGCTTCGTCAACACAAGCACAACAAATAATTGTGGAACAAGGTTACGCGCATAACGACTATTTGCATGAGCGCCCATTGTTAGATGCACTTGAAAACGGATATGTAAATGTCGAAGCGGATGTGTTTTTAAAGCATAATCAATTAATTGTTGCACATTGGTTACCATTGTTTAAGGAGAACCGCACGCTGGAGCATTTATACCTGGCGCCCCTATTTAAATATGTTACAGACCAAAATGAAAGAGGTTTTTTTAAAACCTACCCACCAATTACCTTGCATATAGATATTAAGTCTTCACCAAACGAGACCTACCTGGCTTTAAGGCCTTTGCTTGAAAGGTACAGAAGTATTTTATCCAGCTGCGAGAGCGGTATATTTAGACAGGGGAAGGTCAATATTGTTATTACAGGTCGTAAACCTGAGGCACTTATCAGGGCTGAGAAAATACGGCTGGTGATGATGGACGAATGTTCAATTTCACCTATGCCTCAAAATGGCTCCCATATGTACGCAATGTCAAGTTGCCGCTATTCGCGGGTCATAAACTGGAGGGGGGACGGACCCTTGCCTGCCAAAGACAAGCTCAGACTCAGGCAATTTGCTATGAAAGCACACCAGCAAGGAAAGAAGGCGAGATTATGGGCTTCGCCAGAAAGCGATGAAGTGCGTAAAGAATTGATTGATTGCGGTTTTGATTATATTACCACTGATAAACTAACGGAGCTGAAAGGATTTCTTTCAGCCCGTTGTCCGTGTTATAATAAGTTCCCTTTAAGGTAATCCCCATCCTTTATCACAATCCCTCTTTCTAAAGTCAGGTTAATAGCATTGGAAAGTTCTTTCCGAACATCCTCAGTGACACGGTTTATTCCAAATAGCCGGGCCACCAGCGGAACTGCGGTTTCCTGTTGAATTGCAATTGCGCTTTCCACTACATTTTTCACTGCAATATCCAGTTCCTCAGGGGCTATCAGGCTTATTTTTCTTGATCCTGGTGCCAATGCACTTCGCTCACGAAGGGTAGGGGCTAGCATTTCCGTGTGCCACAGAAAATCCCCCCGTCTGGCAATAATCTTTGAGTTCACTGCGAAGTCTGTTGCAGCATTAAGTGTATACCGTATGCGCGATCCGATCTTAGCTGCACCAGACGCCTCTGTAATTCTTCTGGCTACTTCTTCAAAATGAACCGGGCTTTCAATGTCCACCACTTTTCTGATCCATTCCGCGAGTTTTCCAAACGGAACCAGATGCAGCTCCTGCGCCGGCAATCCCGCAGGAAGAATAGCCTGTGTATATCGTTCTACGGTGACAGTTACTTCTTGCTTTTCCTCACGGATCAGCGCATTCACTTCCTGTTCCAGCTCTTCCTCCACCTGATCATCAATTGAAGCCTGTTCTTTTGCCTTTTCAACAGCCGCCACCAGGCGTTGCAGTTCCCTTTCAGGGTTCCTGTACCATTCTACGCTCCAGATTTTATGAATGTTCCAGCCGATGGCCTCCAATACCTGTCCACGCAGCCTGTCGCGGTCTCTAGCAGATTTAGCATTGCTATAAGACTCTCCATCACATTCAATACCAATCAGGTAACGGCCCGGATGGTCTGCATCTACTACAGCCATGTCAATGTAAAATCCCTCAGATCCAACCTTTTTACGCACGATATAGCCGAGCGCAGATAAATGGCCGGATATAAGGTCCTCAAAAGGACGTTTATCCGTCATGGGCAAATCCTGAACAGATTCAAAAGCGCCGTGTTGTGCAAAATATAAGAAGCTTTTCAAAGCCTTTATTCCAAATTTAGTTGTCGCAGTGGGGTTGATGTCGTCGGATGTGATGTTTGTAAACACTTCACACCTGTATTTTGCCCTAGTAATCAGTACATTCAACCTGCGTTCTCCGCCTTCATTGTTTAATGGGCCGAAACTCATCGGCACTTTGCCGTCTTCGGTTCTTCCATATCCTATACTGATGAATATAACGTCCCGCTCGTCACCCTGTACGTTTTCCAGGTTTTTAACAAAAAATGGCTCATGCGGATGACTTCTAAAAAAGGTTTCAGTTTCCGGGTTTTGTCTCCTCCTGATCTCGATCGCATTTTGAATTGCCTGCATCTGGGCGGTGCTAAATGCAACGACACCTAAACTTTGTTTAGGGTTCTTCAGCGCATGTTCAAAAACAGCCCTCGCAACCTCATCAGCCTCTTTAGGGTTAGTACGCGTCTTTCCGCGGTCGTACACTGCATCCTGTAAATGATGGAATGCCAGGCCCATCCTATGTTTAGAGCCAGGGCTTGGGAAGATCACCAGTTTATTCTCATAAAATTCCCTGTTAGAGAGGCTGATTAGTGATTCATGCCTGCTACGGTAATGCCAGCGTAACATCCTTTGCGGTGCTCCCTGACCATCACACATCCCCAGAATGCTTTGCATATCAGCTGTTACGTTTTCTTCATCTTCTGTTTCACCGTTCATTTTATCAAAAAAGCTTGTTGGCGGCAACTGTTTCGAATCGCCCACTACCACCAATTGTTTTCCTCTCAGAATGGCGCCGAGCGCTTCCACCGGGCGTACCTGACTAGCCTCATCGAATATCACGAGGTCAAACTCAATACTGTCCGGCGAAAGGAAATTGGCAATAGACATCGGACTCATCATCAACACAGGTTTTATTGTCTGTATCGCTATTCCTGCCTGTTCCATCAATTTCCTGATCGGCATATGGCGGGCACGTTTGTTAAATTCGCTACGCAGAATGTTCCACTGACCGCCACCTTCAAGTTTTGGTACCGATTCATAATGTTTAAGCGCAACCCTTGCCCTGTTGTATTGAAGATTTAAGAGGTCCAGCTGCACAAATTTATTGATCACTTCCTCGTGTGTTGTGCGTTCAAATCCACGCAGTGGGGGCCTTTCGGTCATCACTTTTGTTATCAGGTACTCATACCATGTTTTTTGCATCGCTACCTTCAGGTATTTCGCCGCATCATTCCAATTCAGGGCTTCTTCAGTGAGATATTCGAACCCATCTTTTTTTGCGGTATCGTTCAGGTTGTTCCATTGGACTGCATGCTGAATTTCATTCAAGCTGGCGGCCCATTCCTTTAGCCTGCTTACCTGTTCATCAAATAATAACTGATGCAAGTTT
>Ga0247815_10002223_pt1 | contig 14410 bp, 19 predicted proteins | sample UWRJL194509B1_FD_181014 | JGI IMG/M metagenome (GOLD analysis project Ga0247815, IMG submission 181014) | Plant litter microbial communities from Arlington Agricultural Research Station in Wisconsin, United States - UWRJ-L194-509B-1 | ecosystem: Environmental > Terrestrial > Plant litter >... | reverse complement strand
CTTTTCGCGTTTGTCGGTGTCTTTGAGAGCTCGCTCGACGCGCATCTGCTTGCGCTTGAAGACATGAAAATCGTCCTCGTCGGCCGCGACTTTCTTTGTCGCCGCCATGACCGAAGCGTCCGCCACCGCTGCAGCACACATGTCAGTAACAAACTGAAGGATATTTGTTACGCGTACGTTGTGTCCTCATTTCGCAATCCTTTGCAAGATGAGTCTTCTTGCCACACAATACACAGCTGCCTCCGCGCGGATATACGCCCCTTTCATTCTTCCCACACTCTCCTGCGAGATGACCTTTGCCCTTGCAGACAAAGCACGTCGCGAATGGCAACGGGTTGTCCGGGTTGGCTGGCTTGCGACATCTTTTCAGCGAGTGATATGTTGAGCCACACCTGGCGTTGTGTCAGGTTCGCAAGCAGTTGGTATCCTGAACTCCACACACCTATAACAGATCCCAGTAGCCGGCCTTGCAGCCTCGCCCGGCCCGTCCTCGTCCTTCTCGTTGTCCAATACCAGGTTCGAATCTGGGCAGTCCGCCGCCGCATGTCCTTTCCTTCGACACGCAAAGCACGTCGTGTTCTCCATCCGCTCTTGAATGCGTTTCTGCCGTCTCTGCTCAGACTTGGCTGCGAGTTCGCGCACTTTTGGGTCTGCGCAACGAGTTAATCTTTGCGCGCAACAAGGAATAAAAGCATGCCTCTGCCCCAGCCGCTCTGAACTGGTGCTGCATCTTCGGTCGTCGCAGAGTCGACTTTGCGTTTCTTCTTGGGTGGTGCGGTGAGCTCTGGATCGGGCGCAAGTTCCGCTGGCTCGTCATCTTGAACGAAGCCTGCGTCATGGTGGCTGCGTTTGTACGCGAGACTCGTGTAACGGGTCATCGCGCCGATACAGAAAAATAGGAGGTCAAGTTGCGCCGTAATCTCATCCGCCACTTCCACATGACGAGTTCCGGCACAGTTCAGATAACGCGAGATTCAGGCAGTGCTGCATTTTTGGACATATTTGGAAAACCAAAAAGTATTTCACAGCTCTGTCGCAGCGGGTCCGACAGACCGACGATGGCCCAAAGCAGATGGGAAGGCAGGAAGGCTTTGTGAAAAATCGCGTCGTGACGGAAAACGCATAGGTACTACAAGATAAAAGGAACGAGGTTTGACGATCAAACTGTAGTTGCGGTGAAGTTGGACGGTGCTTTTGTGTAGAGACGTGGCAAACGTCCTGCTCCAATACCGTAGGCGTCGCAAGCACTTTACTTGCTATCACCCATGATCCAAGGCTCGCTCGCGACGAACTGCTTGGTCGGGACACCGAGCTCGAGCATGGTGGAGAATGCCTTGGAGAAGCTGTTCGAAGGGTGCATTCGTCAGCACCACGTCGGAACATGCGCAATAAACCAGGCTACATACTCCTTGAAGAACAGCTCCTCGTCCTTGGCATATGCGTAGACGTGCTTCTTGAATGCTTTATCCTGCATGAGCGCGTAGTCGGCGCTGGAGAACGGCAATGTGTCAGCACCAACTCGCGCCGAATGAAACGTCTGCAACGTACGGCAGCATCATCAGGGTGCCAGTCTTCTTGTCTGCGAGCTGCTTCGGGCCCTCCCACTTGCGCCAGACCCACTTCTCGTTGGCGAGGAGGTCAAAGTACGAGTTGGAGAAGGTGACGGGCGAGAACGTCCATGGGCCGTCGAAACCAGAGCGGTCCTTGTGGCAGCGACCGAGTGCGTGCGCGCCAGAGAGTGCAACAATATCCTGGTCATTGAATCCCATGCGGTAGAAGATCTACGCGAGTTCAGATGACGATTAGTTTGAAACTCGAGGAAGCGAAAGGTGGGACGTACGGTGCGGAGGTGGTCCTGAGCCTGGGAAGCGTCGGGAAGGCGGCCGTCGGGTGTGGCATCCTTAGCGAAGCCATCAATGCGGCCGGGGCGCCAGGGGATCTTGGGGCCACCGAGCTCCTGGACGCCAACGACGCCACCAAGAGTCCAGAGGTCACCATACGAGATCCAAGGGAACTCCTTCTTGATCTCCTCCATGCGGTTGCGGGCAACGTTCAGACCGTTGTTGGCGCCATGGAGAGCTTCAGGCTCAAAGCGCATGGTGGCGTAGTTGCTGCCGCCAGTGTTGGTCTCCTTGTCGTAGGTACCGCTAGAGTGCCATGCGAGACGAACATAGATGGGTCCGTAAGAGCCGTCTATCGTGGACAGTGAAAATGTAAGCAGGCGCCAAGGGAGAAGAAGAAGAAGAAGGCGTCAGCACGGTTGATGGGACGCGACCGATCAACAAACGCGCGTACCATCGTAGTCCTCCGCGTCGAGCGTGGACGCAATCTTCTGGTAAACCTGGATTACGAAGAGCCAGTAAGCGACCGGCGAAAGCGTGACAGGACGTCCGCGTACCTTCTCGTAGTCCTCCTTCGTCGGCACAAAGTTTGCGGCTACTTTGGCAACTTGTGCCGCACCCTTCGCGCCGGATGCGGCAGTCTTTGCGGCATCCGAATCTGAGTTCAGGAGCCAGTAGACACCACCACCAGCAACGAGAGCGCCGACACCGAGCAGCAGAGGGAGGTTGCTGCCAGACTTGGGGGCAGACGCGCCTTCGGGCGCTGCACTGCGGGCGATGCGCGAAGTCGCGAACCCGCGCGAGGCCGGGCGAGCCTTAGAGCATGATGCCAGAGTCGAGAGAGAGATGGAGCCAGAACGGCGAGCAGGGACACGCAGAGCACCAAAGACAGAGGCAGCCATTGCAATGTGAAGGAAGAGGTAAGAGGTCAAGCCGTGTGGGCGCCAGTCGTCGGAGCTCACGACCTTCACTGCTCGGCAAAGCAGACTTGTATGCGGCACTTGTGATTGGGCCGCGTTTGCTCGTGGACCACGTCCAGCTCACCTCTATTCTTGCACGTTGACAAGTATCGGCACTCACTTCATACCCCGCTCGAGCGCGTTCGAGGGCCTCCCGGTGTGCACGAGGAGGCGACTCAGTGCCCGATCGACACGCCGCTGGTGCTGAGCTGCTCTCCCGATCGAATGCCACAATTCGCCGCCTCTCTTCATGCTCCCTATCCTGTTCCTGGCTCTTTGAATTGAACTGCCTCTCGACACTGCTCATCGGTCTTAGCAAGAAGGCGCCACCCCGGACACCGGCTTATGTCCCAGCGGACCTCCGGCTATCCTGAATGACCGTCACTTCACTCCCTCGGATCGTTGCTTACTCGCTGCTGAAACGCCACCGACTTGTTACTGTGCTGCTACGGATGCTGAGCCGGTTGCCCTGCCAGCTTTGGCGTCTGAACCCACGTTACAAAAGGACGCGCAAGTGCCGGAGCACATGCACATGCCCATTTGACCTGCCCCTCTCTCCCGAGGCCTCCCCCGCTACGCCTGAGTACTCTAATACGTATAAGAACTGTCAGCGCTTGTTCCCGCCTCAGCTCGCTTCCCTCTCTCCCTCTCATCTCCTTCACTCGAACTAATGCCGACGTCGCGCACGGGCTCGTTGCTCACCCACTCCTCCTCTGTCCGATCCGCGCCGCCGCCGTATCATGGCGGCACATCACGTCTACCAGCTTATGACTCTCATGACCAGCCACGACATCACACACAAAGTCCCTCTTCTTTCGACTACAGCTCGAGCGACGAGACCACACTTCGTATCTCGCAACCCTGGTTCGCAGCGCGCGCACCCAGCATTTCCTCGATGGCCCATCGCACGACCCGTCCCGCACAACCGCAGGTCCCCTATTTCCCGCCGTCTCCGGCTACATCACCAGAGCCAGAGCGACAGATGCAGAGCTTCGCCGCAGGTTTACGTTCGTGTCGCCCCGTTGCCCCTATCTGCACACCTAGCGGTGGCCCTACCCTGAAGCTGACTTGTACCACTTCGCCTTGCAGTGCGTCGCAACAAGCGAAGCGATCACTTGACGTCGCTACATCCACTGCTGAGCATGAAACCTCCTCCTGTGCTATTCGACGTGCGGTTTCCAGTGAGTTCCACTTGTGCCCAGATTCCGCGGCTCGGATGCGAACGTCCCCGCTTCCTCCATCCGACTCCCCGAACGCGATGCTTCGCAGAAGCACTGGGAATTGAATACGCTGACATCGTGATCCTTCCTCCATCCGTTGATCCTGCCCGCACGCAGGACACGAGGCTGCAGGTTTCGCGCCAGTGGGCGGACGCACCCGGCTTCGAGGCAGCAACGCAGTCCCGAGCGACGTTTCTCCGCATCGTCTTCGAGGACTGTCCTTGGACAGTTGACGTCTGCGGCGTCCACGGCAAGCCTGTTACACCTGCTGACGTCTTCCGGGCATTGTATCAATCGTGCGTACTTGTTTCGCTCAGTGCCATTGTCCCGAGGCGCGCCGTTTGGGCGGTCAAACTAACTCATCCACCCTTCGCCTGTTTCTGCTTTGCTCACCCGACCCTACGGAACGACAAATGCGACTCTTCCTTAATTGGCGTACAATGTCCTTTTCGCCCTCGCCCTTACGTTCCCTGAACTGTGCTTCTCCGCCGGTCTTTCGCCTCACCCGCCCCTCCGCCGTGGACTGCGCACCTGCCCCTACCCGCACGCAGCTTAGCGCAACCGCTTACCAACACCGAGTGGTCACTTGCAGATGATACCCGCAGAAGAGCGATCATTAAGGCCAACTTGAAGCGACGCGGCGCAAAGCAGGTGGCAGACGTCAGGCGAGTGGATTGGCTCGGGAAGCGCACGCTCTTCAGCTGTATGCGCCGATGCACATCGAGCGTAACAGAAAAGAGGTGGCTGTCTACAGACGAGTACCAAGGCGAAGTATGGGTCGTTCAGTTTGAGAGCAACCAGCAATAACGCCGTGCTGCGGATGGTTGTCGCAGCTCTGGCGATAAGCTGCACGCATCGACAGTCGCCTTCGCTAGGCAGTCCAGCTGCAGCCCTTCTGCAAGGGCTTTGGGTTTACTCCGGTACCGACCCTGCCTGATCTCTGGTGGAGCCATCTTCGCCGCGGAGGACCTCGCTGAGCAGGATCGCGCGCACCAGTGCCGCGTGTTCCCAGTCTGGCCCTTTTCGCTTCCGTTGCATGGAGGACGAATTGCAATCTTGTATGTGCACGACACGAAACCAACCTCGCATTGACTTTCCCTTCTCGTCATCACGCACACACTCACACACATCTCTCTCTGGTATTATTTCGCGCGACGGCAGCGCACTGTACATAATGTAAACACTCCCCGTGATTCCCATTTGTCGCCACATACCCCATTCCCTCACAGCTACTCACACTAGTCGACTCCCCAGCCCTGCCGATGGCGAGTTGCAATTGACGATGGTGACCCCTCTGCGAAAGTTGAAAGTTGCGGGAAATGGGCGCCGAGCGGAGTAGGTGGCGGCACTTGATTCGAGATCCCGATCGAAACCGCGACTATCCGCGCGGCTCTCCCTTCGCCCACTCGCTCGTCACCTCACCTCAAACTCACCTCGTCTGGCCGATCGCTCACCATGCAAGCCATTCAGGCAAGCTACCATTTCCATTATGGCCGCGTAGCGCTGTGTTCTAGCGCACGTGGCCGAGGCGTGTAGTCAGAATCGCGCGCTGACGATGGGCTCCGTACCGGGGTGTGCAGTCACAATTCTGGGCCGTGCGAGACTATCTCAGTCCGGTGCGTTCCTCTTACTATGTATCTGTGGGTTCCTATTGGTTGTTGTGGCTGACAGAGGAAATCGGTGTTGTGGCATGCAGGTGCTTCGAGAGTCCAAGTTCAAGGACAGCGGTTGCATCACACCTGGTTCGCTCTTCACACAAGAAACGTGCTTTCGACTTTCGCTAACATTATTGCGCGGCCACAGAGGAGTTCGTTGCGGCTGGCGACTTCCTTTCGTACAAGTTCCCGGTGTGGTCGTGGTGGGTTCACTTGCGCGCCACATGTCGTCTCGCGGCGCTCGAGATCCAGCACACTGACTTGGGCGGTTTCGCAGGGAGAAAGGCGACAATAGTAAGGCAAAGGACTTCCTACCTGGCGATAAACAGTATCTCGTTCACAGGGGAGGTTCGTTGGCTCAAGGCTGCTCCAGTGCTGCTTACCGAGTATGTTGACAATCCTGAATGCTTGCTCAGTTCCGTGCTTGCGACGTGCTTCGTCACTCGCGTACACAGACGCACAAGAGGACTCTGAACGACTCGTTGCATTTGGGGGTGAGGATGCGGGCAAGGAGGACGAGTGGGTCGAGACACATGCCGGCCGTCGTACGTTTCCCACGTCGCGTTCCTGGCTCGCCTTCATCTTATTTGATCCATCTGTCTTTAGCTGCGCATGACGCAAAGCAGCATCAAGTGCTCGATGATATCCCTGATCTCGACGGTCCGTCAGCAGACGATATCGCAGACGGTGTTGCAGGTGTTTCCCTTGGCGGCAATGCGGACAGCAACCCACCTGTAGGCGATATCCCGGACATGGACGAAATCCCGGACATGGAGGAGGCAGGGATTGAGGAGGAGGACGATGCTGCTGTTGTGGCACCGCCGACAAATACGGCAGCTGGGGCAACGACGTCTGGGTCAGATACACGGGGCAATTTGCTGAGCGTCCGCACTTACGACGTGATAATCACATACGACAAGTATTATCAAACCCCGCGAGTTTGGCTGCTGGGCTACGACGAGGTACGTCTCTACGTATTTATCTCACAGAATACGGCTGATAACCAATCCTATGAGCAGAAGGGCAACGCGTTGACTCACAAGCAAGTCTTTGAGGATATCTCGGCCGAGCATGCACAGAAGACCGTCACCATCGAGGCATTCCCACACTCCGCCACGCTCTCCTGCGCATCAGTACATCCTTGCAAGCACGCTAGTGTGATGAAGAAGGTCATCGAACGCATGAACGCGCATGTTATCGAGGAGCAGCGCAAGGCCGCAGGGAAGCCCAGCACGCCCGCCGGTGCAAAGGAGAGTGGCGGCAGCAACAAGCGCAAGTGGCTGTTGCGCAAGGTTACGGGTGACAGCGGCAAGAGCACGCCGGCGCCTAACGCCGAGGAGGGGGAGGACATTGAGGGCATGCGTGTCGACTTCTACTTGGTCGTGTTCCTCAAGTTCATCGCAAGTATCGTGCCCACGATAGAGGTCGACTCGACTACTGCGCTCTAATGCGGAGTGCACGATCTCTGTGACGCTGCAGTGGTTCTGTACTTGTAGGTTAATCTTTCCCTCGTTTTGCGTAGTAGACACCTCTGCACGAATACAGGGATGTATGTCACGATATAGCGGTGCAACGGTTACGAATTGTACATCAATGAAATAGATCGTACAGGCGGAGCAGTACAGTTACAACAAACAGCCGATGCACGAAGCATACGGCAATTGAGACGATCATTAGGCCGAAGTCAAGAAACCAGGAAACTTCAGTGCGACTGCGCAGCGATAAGCATGCCCTCGATCGCGTCGGCTGCGGCGGTTTTGAATGCAGCCATCTCTCCGGTGTTGCGTGCGATAGCCTTGAGAGTCTCGTCTCGCAATCTGTCAATTTTCTGCGTCTGCTCTTCTCGTCTGAAAGGTACTGTGAGCGGTATTCGATGTCCTGAGATAGGCAAACTCACTCGATATGCAAAGCCTGCAGCCGTGTCTTGACTGCGAGACCGTGGCTCTTTGCAGAGGCACGTGCACTCGAGATTTCCTTTTCGAGTCGAGCGGCCTCGGCATCAGCCTGGCTCATCTGAACTTGTCCGGCCTATGAATGATTCAGTGCTGGTAGCATGCACGATCGGGTTTCAGTGACACACCTCGCGGACCTCGTCGGCCTCTGTAAGCATCGCATCGACCTCGCCCTCCTTGTGCGCATAGTCCTCCTCGAGTTGCTCAATACGCGTTGCCATTCGTGCCAGTTCGTCTTCGTCACGGATATGCTTCTCCATGACCTGCTCCCTTTGATCTCGTGCCGCGTCTGCTACAGCCAACAGGGCCGGCCGAATCACCTCCTTCAGATCCTCGCTCATTACAATCGCGTCCTTCGCCAGCTCCAATGTGATGTTGAAATCAATGCCCTGATGCGTCGGTGGGAGGAGTGACTCGAGGTCTGTCTGCATTACCAGAGCCGAATATTCGTCTGTGACTGCTTCGATGTGGTCCACTCGTTTCGCCCACTTGATCTCGAGGTCCTCCGCAACACGCTTGGCTTGCTCTACTTTGAGCTTGGTGTCCTCTGTGGACCGCGTAAGGCTTTCGCGGTCACGTATCATCTGCATGGCTTCCTCAGGACTGATGCCTTGCTCGTCCACCCTAGCCTGTAGCTCCAGACGTTCTTGCTTGATGAGATCGACCTCCTCGGCTACACATTAAGTCAGTTGAAACTGAGTGAGGGGTGGCATGATGACGCGAACGCACTCTCAAGTGATATCTTTTCCGTATGGTTTCCTATGTCTGCTTCATACCGTTGGATCCGAGTCCCATCCTTCTGAATTGTGGATCGAAGCTTGAGAATGTCGCGCGCGATGTTATCACGTGCTGCCGCACCCGCTATGGCGGGAGACTGCAAGACCAGTCAGCCAAATTTTACTGTGGACTGGGACGTAAATTCCATACTTCTTCCTGTGACATTGTCGCATGTAGCTTCTTGAGCTTTTCGAGCTCAGCTGTCATCATCACGTTGCTCTGCAGAACAGCCTCATCTCGTTGTGCTATATGCAAACCATATTCTGTCAGAGTCTGCAAACACTGCGTAGTGACAACGCACCATAACGGTCCTCGATTGCCTTGTCCTCCACCTCGAATGAATCCGCGCCGCTCAAGAACAAGTCGTATGCTTTGCGGTTGTACTCAAAAAACAAAGCATGCGCATGCTCTTCATCGTCAAATTCTTCGGGCACTTCATGCGCTTCGATCACAATCTTTGGCGCATAGTCCTCGACGTCAAACATGCTCTGTGGCGTCGTTAGTCTTTAGTAGAGCATCAAGATGACAGTACACAGACCTTGCACCCGCGCACGAGCCAGTGCAGGATACCGAGGGTATGTGGCATGTTTGGCATGCTGCCAGGCGTCTGGAGTGTGGCTTTGGTAATCGAGTCGGCGTATGGGTATCCTAAGCTCTTCAGCATGGGCAGAAACTGGTCCTCGAAACGAATCGGTTGCCCGCGGTAGTCTGAGCCTGCATTGTACGGCACGCCCCAACGAAATCCAGGCTCAATGCACGAATAGAGCGCCTTCACGAGAGATTGCACCTCGCGCGCGGGCAGACTCGAAAGCGTTTTCATCGTGAGATCGCCTTGGTACTCGACCGAGCGCAAAAACTCGATGACAGTTTGTAACGTAGTCTGTTTGAATTGCTGGCTGCGCAGGTCCCGCGGGTCGCGCCCTGGTGGCAGGCCCCGCTTGATAGTGCTCGCAGGCCCTGTCTGTGCGCGGATGACAGACATTCGAGGGTTTGTAGATGGCGCAGACGGTCCAGCAATTGGTGGCGCAAGTACGCGCTGCGGAGGCCCGGCCAGCGATTGGCGCATCGAACGGCTGCTCGACATCGGGGCTGACGCAGAAGGTGGCGGCATGGGAACGCTGCCTGCAGGCCCTCGCCGCGCAACAGAAGATGGCATTGGCAGCTGCGAGCGCCCAGGACCGAGCACGGACTGTCGGCGGTCGTTTAGCTGTTGAGACATCGGAGCACGAGAACAGACCAAATTCAAGCGGAGCTGACGCGGGCGCCTGTCAGACAACCGTGATTCGGCTACAAGCACATCTCCTCATTCCAACATAAGCATACTCACGTTAACCAGATATACTAGTAATAAATTTATTGTGGGTATATTTTTAAGTTCGAGACGGCTTATCATTTATATACTTGAACTGATACGTCACCCTCGCTGTGCCATTACTGACTCAAGTGCATCACATAGTTCTGGCACACATTACATCTCTCCGTGGTTCATCGTACTACTGTTTGCTAGTCAGTACCGCACTTCCTCAGCTATCTGCTGCTCCTCTCAGCTCACCGTTTAGCACACGATCGAGCCACCGCGCAGCTCAACCGGAGTCAATACAGACGCGCATTGTGGACACACAATCGTGCCGCTCATCAGGGAGAAACAGCCCTTTGGTGCTTTTCGTACCGTTAGCCGCAAGTGCACCAAAGAGGGGAGACGGTCCGCATGATTTTCAAGACTTGGACTGGATGGAACAGGCGATAGGAGGACCAAACTTGAACCTCAAGGCAGCACAATACGTAGTTGAGGAGAATATTCGCGGCAGTGGAGTCTACAGATCAGACCACAGGCTTGTCATCTCTTCAGTTCTGGTGTAATTCATTGTGCATTCAGTGGTGTAGAGCATTCTTCCCACTCCATTCTCTACACCGTACGCTCCGAACCCTGCCATCTCGAATGTAGGCATCTAGTTTGCACAGTCAAAGACAAGCTCTCTGCATTGTGATCGCACGTAGTACATTCTTGATACCAGTTGCTCGCAGTGCTTCTGTTACGTCAGATCGGCATCGAACTACTCGAGCTATGCGGTTGCGCTTACCTCGCTCAGGTTCAGCACACGATCGAGCCGCTCAGCAACTCGACGCAGTCTTCACCGACCCTTCCCTTGATGGGCGGGCACACGAGCGTGCTACTCGGGAGCGAGAAACAGTCGCCTTGGGCCGTCGCGGCACTGGCAAACGCAACTACACTAGAGAGGACGATCATGATGGTGCGCATATTCTTGGAGAGTTCGGGTGGGTGATACGGATGACAGAAGAGGCCAAATCCTCCGTGTACACCAGCTTATTATGGTCAGAAGATCTTGTGATGTTTGAATGTGTTTTCAGAACTGCAGCACTGTGACTGCAGAGCCTGTACGCGGACTTCGGCGCTGATGGTAGAAGAAATCATTGCAGTGATTCACGCACATCCGTGGGGTCAGCATGACTATATCAAGTGTTTTGATTGCAGGGAAACTCGTCTCTCGTCTTGGATTGTGCGAAGCCCAGGAAGCCGAGAAGGTTTAACTCCGGCCGCACTAGGGCCATACCACCGCTCTTCATGCGCCAGGGGCCTCGAAGCCGACCATCAAACTTACTGGTTCCTGCTTCACAACAGTCTTCGACGGTGACTTGTGCAACTGATCTCATACCAGTAGAAGGTGTTCGCCAGCGCCACATTTGCTTGGCGTGATTCTTTCATCGGCGCCGACGCGGGCTTTGATTGCTTCAGAGCTTTGAAACAGAGATGTTCTTGGATGGCATTTTTCCGCCCAATCTCTAGCTTCAGCATGTGCCTCGCACTCAGGTACATCTGAGCCGCTAACGCATTGAGACAACCCCTACCAGGAGGTATAAAGCTAGCGTGAGCCCTCCTGTAAAGCTTCATCAGCATCAGCATCAACCCGACCCTCCACCAAAGATGAACTTCTTCCAAACCGCTCTCGCCGTCGCAGCCATTGGTGTCTACAGCGTCGCTGCTGCCGTCGCCATCGCTAAGCCACCTCCCGGGTGCGCCGAGCTTCCCAGCGGCACGGTCGTGTGTTGAGGTGCGTCGCTGTTCGATAGCGCTCTGGACAGTATATTAATCTCTTGAACTAGCAACAGCCTTTGCCTAGACGTTTCACTGGGATGCTTGTCAATATCATGTATTCAGAAATGTCTCAAATTGACCGAATCATTGTTCATCTCACTTTGATCATCTGAAAGCCTAGTGCAGGATTTTCATCTACTTTTGAGCTGCCAGTGGTACTGAATGTCACACCATGTGTCCTGATTCATTCCCTACAGAGAGAAGCACACACTAGCTCTGGAATAGCTCTGACTGGTTGTAGAGTCTTAATCTAAATCATTCCTTGCTGCGCGCCGAACCTACATGTTACGATGTCTCAGTCTTCACCATCCGGCGCCATTGATTTTCTGTGCCATCACCAGCTCGTGCATGTGTACTCAGTTCGCGTCTCGTTGCATAATCTCGTTGCCACATAACTCCTGCGTATCATACATCCCTTTGCGTCCCTAGTCGCAACCGCGCTGCTGCTCGGGTTAATCAGCACTGCGCATTGACTCGACAAGTTGCCTTTATTTTAACTCACCGCTCAGCACACGATCGAACCGCTGCGCAATTCGACGCAACCGTGCCCTACTATTGCCTTGATGGGCGGACACACAACCGTACCACTCTTCAGTGAGAAGCAATGGCCTTTAGTGCCCGTCGTGGTGTTGGTCGCCACAGCGCTGACGACCGCGAATGCGCCGGACAGAACGATGAAGATGGTCCGCATGCTCTTCAAGACTTTGACTGGATGGGACAGGTGATAGGAGGAGGAGCAATATTCTCCCGACCCGTGGTCTTATTATGATCGAAACATGCTGCTAATTAAACTACCAGGCAGTACACACTGGCTGCGACGTGCCGCGGTGCGGGCGGGGTGGAGTTCTTGACACCCACGGGCGCAGCAGGCACAAAAACACCTTACATGAATACATGTGTCTTCAAGGGTCTGAGTTGTTAGATTAACTCATCGTTACCCGTGGTAACGCTCAGTTTAGGACATCTCGGAGAGAGCGACGTTGGGCGGCGTTCGCGCCACCGTCTATCCAAGAGCAAATATATCGGCTATTCCGGGGATGACTCGGAGACGTTGGGCGGATGTATGCGCAACCTATTTTAATCTCGAGAGGAGACTGTACTTGGTATGACCGTCGGCGCCGCCGTGGCTTTGAGACAATTCGGGGACACAGGTATTACTAACATGTTGATCATGGGCGGCCCTCTCTCTGTTCAAGTCCTGGTCTTGGCTTTTTTACTCAAGCATGTAGGTAATTAAAATATGTACAGCCTGCACAGCGAGGTATAAATGTGACCCATGACCGCCTGTAGGTTGCCGTCACTCGATCCAAGCGCCACATCCACACCACAAAGCCTCCCAAACCAAGATGAACATCTTCCAAACTGCCGTCGTCGTCGCTATCGCTGCTATCTCTAGCCTTGTTGCCGCTCTTCCACCTCCTGGATGCGCTCAACTCCCTAGTGGCACGATCGTGTGCTGAGGTGTGTCACGATCAAAGGTTATCCGCAAACGACAACCTGATATCTCAATACAGCAACAGCTCATTCCCAGATCTTGCTCCGCATTCTTGTCAATGTCATTTCTTCTGAATTTTCCGCAATCTATTGATCCACTGCCCAACGTATGCTTTAAACTCTGATAACCAAGACACCTCCGAATTACAGTCGGTCCGTTCCGGATCCGTAGTTGCCACAGAATCTCGGTCCAATCCCTCGAGATTATCGTTTTCTGTCTCTTCCTCGTCATTGTCGCCCTGGTCTTTGTTTTGGGGGATATGGAGCCAATCGTCGTCCAGCATAACCTTCCGAGTCGTCTCATCGGGGCCATATCGTTTCAGTATCATCATGGCATAGCGATATTCGAGCACCTCGCATTTCTGTGGCGATATTGCCTTGTTCCGAAAGCGATATGGCAGGTTATGCGGGTACACCCTCCCGTATTGCTCGTCGACTTTCCGTTTATGCTGCTTACGAATTTCCCAGGGCCATCCGCTTGCGTTCTTCCTTCAGCTCCTCCTCGGTCTTTCCGTTCTTCCGCTTCTTTCTTTCCGCTAAAACCTCTTCAATTGTCGCCCAAGGTATTTTGCGAAGGACAAGAGTAACGCTTTGGCCCGAAAGTGCTGTAATGACACAAATACCGACGTGAACCCGCTTCGCGGCTCTGTGATATGCCCTGAAATATGGAATTGAAATATGGAAAGAAACTACATAGAGAGAGAGATTCTGAGAATATAACTGTCTCGCTACCCCGATTAGCCTAGTCAACCTCAGCTTCCACGACCCGTTCCCGACCACGCTGATAAGGACGACTCATGAAGATGATACGCATGTTGCTCGGAACTCTGACTGGGTAGAGTGTGTTAAGTCATCAAGGTTCGAGCCCATTATGAGCGAGAGCTCTCGTAATTTAGAACCAGGGGCCAAAGTAAACGTACTGTGTTGCAACGCCAGCAGAGGGCCACGGGTGGTGCCGAGAAGACATCATTGCCCTGATTCGCGCACATCTGTGCCACCTGCATGATCAAAGATCACAGCGACGCTCAATTCTCGTCTCAGACACTGCGAAGCCGTGAACATTACGAAGGTAAGGCTCCGGCCGCACTGGGCCCTATCCTCCGCTCTACGTGCGCCGGGGGCAAGAGCACCGAAGCCAGCAATAATCAAACCTATTGGTTCCTTCTTTGAAACGACGCCCGGCGGCGATATGAGAAACTGGCCTCACTGCCAGAGAAGACGTGCTTCAGCACCACAGTGGCCACAATTGGTTCTTGCATCGGTACCGCCGCGGGCATTGATTGCTTCAGAACTGTGATGCTGAGATAAACTACAGGGCCTTCTATCTGTTTTATCTCTCGCATTAATTTGTGTTTCAACTCCTCTGTGCATCGTCAATGCTTTGAGGTAGCTTACTC
>Ga0247815_10002221_pt1 | contig 14413 bp, 17 predicted proteins | sample UWRJL194509B1_FD_181014 | JGI IMG/M metagenome (GOLD analysis project Ga0247815, IMG submission 181014) | Plant litter microbial communities from Arlington Agricultural Research Station in Wisconsin, United States - UWRJ-L194-509B-1 | ecosystem: Environmental > Terrestrial > Plant litter >... | reverse complement strand
CGGTGATGAACCCGAAGAAGCGAGACACCCCTCAATCACAACCGCACAGTGCCGGCAGCGTTGCCATACCATCCTCGCGCTCTGACCGGGAAGTTCATATTTTCGGTAAGAACGCGACGTCGCGCCAAACGAAGCTCCGGTGGCCGCGCTGTTACGCGCAATAACTATCCTGTGCCGCTATAAGATGAAGCGTTCAGACCAAGGCCAGACCCGCACGCCTCGCAGCATTGGAAATACCAAATAACCGCCTGAATGTGGTGCGCGACGTGTCACGCATGCCTCCGCTCCACCCCGCAGCACGCGTTCTGGACGATCGACACTCCTGCATGCGGCATCGCTAACCGGTACAAGCACAGCGCCGTTGCGGAAAGCGGCGTGCGACAGTGGCCGTTCAGGAAGCACAGCCGGGCGCGACGCGGTGGCGCACAACAGTTGGCAAGGCAAACCAGCAGCGTGGATTCGTACTACGACCGAAATGGTCTTCGAATACAAGAATAATCACTGCTTGACCTTCTTGCGCACGGCGCCAAGTAGATCGGGTGGCATGGACGGACCGATGGTTGCTTCCTCTACCCCTATGACGTCGCTCGCCGAGTCCATCCTGACGGAGCCCGACACACCAGTCACTGAAGTTGGCGCTGGTCGCTTGCGCTTCAGGGCATTCGGGACAAATGTCGTCGCTTCTTTCTTGAAATCGACGAGCTCTGGTTCCGCGCTGATGACCACTGGAGGTGCGTTTGGTCGCGGCGGAAGTCCCGCGCTAGCCGGAGGAATAAATGGTCTATGTGGTGGCCGAGATGCTGCTGCAGGCGGTGGAGCAAAAGACAGCGGCGGAACATACGAGAGTGATGGCCCGCCATGGCCATGCATTGCGTCGTAATGCATCGCGGGTGGCCCACCGGGCGGGGGCGGTGGAATCCTATAAGCTACAGGTGGTCCACCAGGCGGAGGCGGAGGGATTGCGCCTTTGAAGAAAAGAGGAGGCCCGCCGGGTGGTGGTGGAGGAATGCCACCGAAGGCAACAAGTGGGCCACCAGGTGGTGGTGGAGGTATTCCGTGCCAACCGGGTGGCCCTCCAGGTGGTGGCGGTGGGACAGCGTAAGCGAACGGAGGACCACCAGGAGGCGGTGGCGGAATCCCCACCATACCTGCATGAAGGATCGGCGGTCCTCCAGGCGGAGGAGGAGGAACGCCGACCATCGCTGGCCCACCAGGTGGTGGTGGTGGGACGACACCATACGAGCCGAATCCAGCTGGTAAAGGTGGTCCAGGTGGTAATGGAGGGTATCCATGGGCATGAGCAGGTGGATGATGTGGAAGCGGAGGGTCTGTTGGTACCGAACTTGAAGGAAGTGGTGGTAGGACTGCAGTAGGATGAGAATCAAAGTAGTCGAGCAAAGTCAACACATACAATCGTCTTCCTCCTCTTGAGTCATTGCCCAAGGTGGCGGTCCCGGTGGCATGGGTATATCGTCCAGGTCGTCGTCGTCCTCGGGCATGGGAATATCATCCTCGTCGTCCCCGCCTGGTAACACTGTGCATATCCAAAGGTCAGCAGAGTTCTCAGAAGTCCAAAGACAAACATACCGATGTCATCCTCCGACTCCTCTGCATCCTGTTCCGCGTCACTGTCGATCTCGCCAGGTAGGAGAGCTACAGAAATGATGAGCTCAACACGCAACGGGCTGGCAAACGTGAAACTCACGTCGTTCAGCGTACGGCATTCCTGGTGGCGCTACGCCATACGGGTTCATGACTGGGTCGTAGTAGAGACTACGTTCTGGATGTCGTGGTAGACCAGTCTTCTCGTCAAATATCCTGCGCGTCTTGAGCTTGCGGCCACTGGCGTCACGCGGTGCGCCTTCTGTCGACTGCTTGTTCGCTGGTCGCCGGGTGCGATACACTTGACCATGCTCGTCTGGATGATCCTTCAGGTAGGCCTCTTTGACCTTCTTGGCTCGCGCGAGGTCGAAACGCAGGCCAGTGAGCCTGTTGCGCTCCGAGTCGGTCAATTTGTTGGCGTCCTCTACATAGAACAACTTTTCAGTTACAGTCCACGATTTCATGAATTAGCTCGTACCCTTTTCGGTGAGCACGCGGATTTCTTCCTCCATATCTGCGTGCAGCATGAGCTTTGAACGACGCACACAGCATAGAGCCTTGCGTACCAAACGTGTCCTTCTTGGCCAACTTCTCTTCCCGAGTCACCTTGCGTGCATTGCGGTTCTATGGCTACAGATGAGCGCATAGTATGAGGCCAGAGTACGGGCAGACGCACCTTGAGCACCTCCTTGTGGCGTTGCTTTTTACCTACAGCAAAGCTTGAGCACTCAATTAGTGAATTACACGCGCGGACGCACGCTCTGCATCCGCAGGGTTGAGGTTGCCTTTGCCCATGGTGAAGCGGCCGAGTCGACGCGCGCGTGCAAAGTAAGTCTAGGCAAGTTGTGAGTCCCCTGCCGCATATCGCCGAAACGCTCCGCATCGAACACCGCCAGACTCCGCATTCTCCAGACACGGGGCAGGGAGCATCCGCACACTGGCTGACATCTGCATCAGTAATCGTTTCGAAGCTTGCAGGAGTTATTTAGTAAGACAAAAGGCTTATTTGCGAGACCAGCTTGAACAGATGGACAAAGACGTATTCACATCGCTGCCCTGTATTCAAGCAATGAACAACAGACTTTACTGGTACAGGACGAGTTAACTGGCTTGCAGCTACAAAGAGAAACAGACTTGACCCTACATGACAAGAGAAGCGACGACGACGAGTGAACCCAGCACGAGGCCAATTGCCACCTCTGCTTGAAGTGGCGCGTCATCTGTAGTCTCCGGGGTGATAGACCCGTTGAAGTTCGAAATTGTGCTCAAAGGTGCTTTCGTGGATGCAGGACCGATCGGCGGAGTGTAGATAACACCCGGCGGTGTAACAAAGGAGGGCGGCACAGTAAGCGTCGACAAGCTGGCCGGTCTGAGGCTGGATGAGATGGCCGTATACAGTTTTGAGGTGTACTGAAGCGACTGGGCCGTTCTACTGATATATTTCTGTGTAGTTGCTGCTGGCGGTGCGGCTGGCGGCGGAACCGTGCTTGACGCCACAGGAGAGCGTGAGCTCGGGCGACTTGTCGTTTCGTGCGTGGGATTAACCGACTAGATGACAGTTCTGGTAGAAACGTCACTGGATTGGGCCGTAGATAGGTGGCAGTATGCTCGGCGTCAGTTGTGATGGTCACGGCGTCGACTCTGTCAACAAGAAGTGCAGGTAGGATACGAGCGCTAACGCTAGCAGCAGTAGCAACGAGAGCAAAGAGTATGAAGTAGCGCATTTTGCCGTGGCCGACAAAGTTGAGAGCGTTGAGGTGAATGAGTGAGAGGTTCAGGGCAGGCGAGCGGATGGTGAAGAAGGAAGCCAAACAGCGGCTGTCACCCCTCCCCGCGACCCTAAATGTGTGTTCCAAGACGTCTCGGCACTGAAATAACAGAGTCCGCCACGTTGTCGAAAGTGATCTTCATTGAATGAGGGACGCTAGTTCAGATGATCGCGAGTCTCGAAGCAACTGATTTCCACCATCGAGCATCCGCGTGCATTCCCGTTGCGAGTTTAATATATACAATGCTGCTACTACTCACTGTCGGTGATTCGTTTCATCGAATCGTCCATTTCTGAAAGGGTTCTGAGGTTAGTTGATATCGGAGGTCGCCGATGATCCGCATGATGATGTCCTCGGAGTTGGTGTATGTTAGTTCCCGACTCTTCACACCACACAAAGAAGATGCACGCAAGCAGTTACGATTCTATCTGCCGTGCTTTCTCGGATTGCGAGAGGTTAGAACAAGGGGAACACGTCCTACAGAAACCGTGACACAGAGGGCGACGCAAGCAGACCAAACAGCACAGGGAGTACGATGCCAGATTGTAGAGTAGGCGAAAGCAGGGTCATAGCGATTTGACACAGGAGGACGGGTACATGGGCATTCGAGAGAGCGGTGGTAGGAAGGGCGAGGACAAAATAAAAACAAGGAAAGAGAAAAGAGGTTGTGCTACGAATACAGGGTGTGCAGATATCGAACAAGGGTCCGACGTGAGGAAGTGTGCAGGGGCAGGAGTGGCGGAAGAGAATTGCAGGAGACATGAGTGGGTGACGCATGCATTGGATGAACTGCGCACAGCGCGGTGGGAGCAGACAGGCGGGACAATGAGATAATACGCTCAAGTGGCGAATGGTATTGTAGCTGGGTGGGCGCGATGTTGGTGATGCAGCGCGCGAAGGACAACAGGCTGTACGAGACAATGGCACGGGCGGCGGATACAGAGAGCACGAGAGGACGAGACACGGCGACGGGACGGGGGATGACGAGATTGGGACTACAGACGCTGTGCTTTATTGCGCGGATGACGGTTCAGGCTGAGGGAAAGAGGTACCGATGATTGGAAGTCGCGAAGATGGGAAGGAGAGGCGACCTGGAACAAACGACGAAGATGTACACTTATTGCTGCTGCTGTAGCGCACCGAGGGTGAAATGTTGCATGCCGGCAGCAGCGTATTGCTGCGCAATCGAAGGCTGCTGGAGGTGTTGACCGGGCTGCATTTGCTGTTGTTGTGGCTGCTGGTACTGCAGTGGCTGACCCGGCTGTCCAAGCTGCATTGGTTGACGCTGCTGCTGAGGCGCGCCTTGCCCCGCATTTTGCGAGGGCACAACCATAAAGCCTGGATTCTGCGCCTGTGTGCGTATCTGCATCTGCTGAAGTTGCTGCTGGCGTTGGATCGCCATAGCGTGTGCGTGGGCAGAAGCATGCTGTTGTTGAGACAAACTAGCATAGAGCGAGTTCTGAGGCTGCGTGGGTTGTCCCGGAGCGGGTTGCCCGAGGTGCTGCTGGCTCTGCTGGAGGTGTTGCGGCTGCTGCATCTGTGATGGCTGCTGCTGACCAGCCAGTTCAAAGATTTGTCCCGCCGCGGCGGCCGTTTGCTGAGACTGCGCGTGTTGCGTTTGCGGGAAACTGAATTGTTGCGAACCCGCGGGTGCTGCCAAAGCTGCTCCAGCCTGTTGCTGCTGCTGCTGAGCACGACTTGCCGCGAGCGCCGCCATAGCTTGGTTGACTGGCGTTGGGCCAGCAGCGTGCTGTTGCGCAAGGAATGACTGATGCCCCGAAACGACGCCCTGACCCGGCGTTAGTGTGTATGGAATGGCCCGTTGCGGCTGCTGCGGGATGGTGGAGGAACCAGCAGTTGCCGCTGCTGTCGCAGGTTGCTGGAACTGCTGCTGCGGCGTGCCCATCGCGCCATGTTGCATCTGCGCCGGCCGAGGCATTATCGTGCCAGGCTGCTGAGCACCGGCAGGTCGGTTGGCAGCGTTGAGCGCGTACGACATATGTGCAGCGGCGCCTGGAGTCGCGAAGTCAGAATACACTGTACGCTGGGAGGAGGGCGTCCAAATACCAAAGCTTTGTTGCCCGTCCGGCCGCTGCGGCATCTGGATTGCAGGCGCAAGCGAAGGTGGCTGCTGCTGCTGCTGCTGTTGAGACCGTGACGCAGCGTCGTGGCCTTGCTGCTGTGAGACTTGTTGCACCTGGCCGGCCGCATCGGCGTGAAACCGCATGCCAGGCGGGGCAAAGCCGTTCACGACCTGATGCTGCGTCACGCCTATCCCCGGCTGCTGCTGCTGCTGACCACCCTGACCGCCAGCGACGCCCTGAGCCGCCATCCTCTGTGCAATATGAGCCGCGGCGTCCCCTTGGCCCGGCGTTAGTGATGGCCCTACATACGACGCTGGTACCTGGATGATATGCTGCGCTGTCGGCGCGACCGTGGCCGGCATCACTCCTTGCATTGCCGGCGACGGTGGCGGTATCGATGCGGTCGAGTTCTGACGCACGGGACTTGGTACCGCGCCAGCCAACGGGTACCTGCTAGCAACTCCCAATGTCGCAGTCGCTGAAGGCGGACGTGGGCTCCCAACAGCCTCGCCTGTCAGAGAACCAGTATGTACAGGTTGCAGACGTGTTTGTGTCGCCTGCAAATGCGGCGCGAGGGGCATTGAGTGCGGATGCTGCTGAGTTTGCTGCTGAGCCTGCTGCTGAGCCTGTTGTTGAGCCTGCTGGGCTTGCTGCTGATGAGCCTGGTGCTGAGCCTGGTGCTGAGCCTGTTGCTGAGCCTGTTGCTGAGCCTGCTGCGCCTGCTGATGTGCCTGAAGCTGGACCTGGTGCTGGACCTGCTGTGCGTGATGTTGAGCTTGCTGTTGCGCTTGCTGCTGAGCCTGCTGGATCTGATGTGCCTGCTGTGCCTGCTGTTGCGCCTGTTGAGCCTGCTGAGCCTGATGCTGTTGCGCCTGCTGAGCTTGCTGAGCCTGTTGCTGAGCCTGCTGCTGAGCCTGTTGCTGAGCCTGTTGTTGAGCCTGCTGGGCTTGCTGCTGATGAGCCTGGTGCTGAGCCTGCTGATGAGCCTGGTGCTGAGCCTGGTGCTGAGCCTGCTGTTGAGCCTGCTGCTGAGCCTGCTGTTGAGCTTGCTGCTGAGCCTGTTGTTGAGCCTGCTGCTGAGCCTGCTGTTGAGCCTGCTGCTGTGCCTGTTGTTGAGCCTGCTGCTGCAGATACGCCTGCTGTTGAGCCTGTTGCGGTGTTTGCCGCTGCTGCTGAAGTAACCGCATCTGCTGCAAGTGTTGAACCTGCTGCTGTATCTGTTGGGTCGCCTGCGGAAACCGCACGCCCATAGCGCCGGGCTGGAGGCCAGGTTGACCGGTCGCGGACGGCGGCTGCATCGTAACGAGGCCAGGCTGTGGCTGAAGTGCCGAAACTTGGGCGACAGTCGGTCGACCTTGCGGTTGCGCTGGTTCGGCTTGCTGCTGGGGCTGTCGGAGCTGAGAGTGCTGCGAGAGCTGCGGAGTGACCATCTGCATGCCCTGTTGCATCTGCGGCGCCGCCTGAGGCTGAGCATGCGGTTGCATCTGAGGCTGAGGTTGAGGCTGATGAGGCTGAGGCTGCGGTGGCGTCGACACCTGCGTGGCCTGAAGCGGCTGCAGCTGAATTTCCTGCGGCCGTTGTGGCTCGTACGCCGAAGCGATCTGTGTCACGCCCAGTCTTTGCGCCTGCCCCGCCGGCTGCATGTTCAACTGGAACTGGAACTGGTGGTCCCTCTGTCCATCATGCTCCTGCGGTGCCGGGCGACGCTTCGTCCCTGCTGCCATCATGGCGGTACGCGCAGGACTAGCAGGGCTCGGCGCCGACGCCGTCGGAGGAGTCGGCAATGACGATGGTGCAGTGATTGGTGGCGCAGGGTTCAGGTGAACTACGTGGCTCTGTGCCTGCGACGACACGCCCTGCAGGTGCGGCTGGCCAGCGGACACCGAGGGCGGTGTGTATCCCTGCGGACTGTGATGAGGCGTCATCCGAGGGCTCTGCGCCGGCGCTCCGTGCTGCTGCTGCTGTTGCTGCTGCTGCTGAGTGAGGGTGTGTGCATGTGGCTGGTGCTGCTGCACCTCGTGTTTGAGGTGCGCAAGCCTCGGACTTTGCATCACACTCGGAGGGCCCATGCCCGGTCCTGTGCTTGCTCCTGCCGCCGGGCCGACACTCAGGTGGCTATTGTTATGCCCGAGTTGCGGACTCGGTTGCACGACGTGGGGACTCGCGCCCGTACGTTGCGAACCTGTAGCTGGACGCGGTGTCTGCGGCGAGGTACCGGGCGTCTCTGGCGTCGTAGTATGGGCAAACTGTGGGCTGGACGACAGGGAAGACGGGGGCGCAGAACCGACGCTCGCCGGTCCCGAGTCGGGTTGCGAACCTGCCGACGTGTGACGCGAATGCGAATGAGGGTGCAAGGTGGCATGCTGCTGGGATGCTGTCACGGGTTCGAGCCCAGGTTCATGTTTGACAACCATATGCGGGGTGCTAGCGGGTGGACTGCTCTCCTGCTTGACGACAACGTCCGAAGAGAGCGCGTCTGACTCGGCTGGCAAGCCAAAGGCAGAGGAAGGATCCAATGAAGCGTCGCCAGCAGCAGCAGACAAGTCCAATACGGTAGACAGGTCGAGCCCAAAGTCAGCCTGTACGAGGGCAAACAGCGCATCGCATGCCTCGCGCGCCTTCTGAAGCACAGCGCTTGGATCAGGGTTGTCGCCGCGCGCTTCGTCAAGAACATTTCGCGCCGTGCGACTCTGTTAGTTGGCGCGCGGGCGACGGAGGAATGTGGGAATAACGCAGGGCGGGAGCACGCGACAATCGGCAAAGACAAAACGATCACACAGAGAGTCGGTTAAGCGCAGGGAACGTGAGCAGATAGCGTGACCCGCGCAAGCGAGGAGATTAGGGGCGATGTTCGTAGCCGAGGGATTGCAGATCCCATCGGACCGAGTAGCGCGAGGGGGTCGAGGCCGATATGAACGAGGCGACGGAGAATGAAACCGGAGACCATTGTGCAAAAGCAATGGTCGGTTGTTGATATGACGCAGAGTAGGGTCGTAGTGGAGGGGAGGCGGCGGGTAGGCGGCGGGGATGCGGGGCGCATGGGCAAACAGACAACGGGAGCAAGGGTGGGTGATCAGCGAATCATGGCTATTGAGCGGATTGCTTCAGCGCAAAGTGGATGTCTCAGACTCACGATGAGGGCCTCTGCGTTCTGGTAGAAGTTGAGACACAGAAAGAAGACGTTGAAGCGGAAGTCGACGGGATTGTTGACCTCCTGCTGTGCGGCTGCAGGTCCAGCCGCGGCGAACGGAACGGCGGCGCCGGAAAAGATGTCTGGAAAGTATGGCGAGGGATCCGGCGGGATTAGAGATGCGGCTGTTGCTGTATCAGGCATTGTGCCAGGATACGCGGTGCGGGCTGTGTTGTCGCCAGCGGTGGCGGGCTGCGAATTCGCCGGACCAAGTGCAGAGGAGCTGGTTGAGGGCGTTGAAGAGTTGCGTGAGGGATGTTCTGAGTCTAGTTCAATAAGCTGAACGTGGTGTGCAGGCTGGAGCTGTGTACCGGCGGGTTCTGGGGACGAATTGGGCGCCTCGGTGCGCGCCTTCTTGTTGCGCGGCACCATCGCCGTCGCGCGTGTCCGACTGGCCTTACGCTTAGTGCCGGTGGTAGCCGTAGCAAGCTCGGAATCATCTTGTTGGGAACTGGAGTGGGCCTGAGACGTGTGCGAGGTAGATGGCCTGTGTGGGACAAGAGGCGCAAGCGAAACCCAAGCGCGGACCGTCAGGCACACATCACACACTGGCCGACGCGGGTGACGAGGAGTATTCCAAACAGCACTTACCCGGCGGATGAAGTAGACGCAGAATGGTAGTACATCATCCCAGGGTTGGAAGGCCACTGAGGGGGGCGCTGGTCGAATGTAGTGGCCGCTTGATTCACTGCAAAGGTCGCGGAATAGACATAACGCCCGATTAGAATCCAGCGGAATATAACATAGAGCACGACTCCGTGCGCACTCGAGAGTCACTGTGAGCCTCGGTATGACATGCGGCGGGGTTCGGAAGGGGACCAAACGAGACGGTAAGAGGAAGAGCGAGACCAGGAAGCTTCCGCGTCAGTTGCTCGCTTGTTTGGTCGTGATCTCTATCCGACCGAGCCGCTGCCCGCCCCCGCCAGCCCGCCCAGCTGCATATGTACGTACATGCCTCCCACACGTGTCCACTTCCCACGCACACTCAGTTGCGATCCTGGCCTCCATCTCTCGCGCTCTCTCACTTCTCTCACGCTTCAACCCAACTCTACGACCTCCGATCGCCGTTCCCAGCTCACATAACACAGCACAGCGTCCGCAGCTTGCCCCTCGCCGTTCCACACTCCGACTCACCGACAAACTAACTAGCAATTTATTAGTTACACTCAGATACGCCCCCTGCCTTCCGCCTCCCCCCTGCGGTTCCAAATCTGCCGTGGACCCACTCCGCACAGCTCCCCAACTGACCGCCTCAGGGATCCAGAACTCAGGGTCGCGTCGGCCCGCCCGCATCTCATCGCGCTCCCGTTGCCTCCCATCCCGCCCCCCTCCTAGTTCATGGCATGCGCTCAATGCTTCCGAACCTCTCAGCATTCGTGCCAAGGGTCTGCCGCTATTGCTACAGGCACCCGTTCGAGCTTACTCGAATTAACCGAGTGTTCAGTCGCGACTCACCGATTGCGGTGAGCTGGCGCCAGGAGGCGGGCTGAGACGTGTCGCCACAGGCCCAAGCGCCAACGCTCGGGCCATCGCCCCCTGAGCAATGAGCTTGAGATTGTGCTTCTCCCACTGCTTCTCAAATCCATTCTTCACGTGCCGGCTCGCTTCCGCGTTACAGTGAGCCAACTTCGAAGACGCGACCAGTTGACGTCGGTCTGGTCGGGGATGTCCGGCGATGACTTCTTGCATGCGCGTTGTCATCCAGCGTCTCCCGCTCAACGCCCTCGACAGTTGGCGACTGAGGGGGGCTTTGGTTGCGGGTGTCTTTCGTATCTCCACTGCCTGACGAGGCGGTGACGCCTAAAGACGCCGTCATTGCGCTGGTGAGCACACAAATTGTTGACTTATCACTTCTTCTCGGCCACTCGATCAAACGCTGTTCAGAACGGCCACCGGCTATCTATCCACCCCCCGTTAGTTCTAAATTACCGTTAGCTCAGTCCTCGGCCATGATCGCGAGCCCAAGAATTGACCGGTGACCAATTGTAGGTTACCGAGTAGGTTGCCGGTACGCCGGTGCGACGATTCTTCGGCGTCGGTACAGTTCTTTCTCGAACGAATGGTCACGCTTCCGACATAGTGCAGGGTCTTTACGGGCTTATCGTGGCCTTGGCTCGGAATGGTATGAGTGTCAGGGCTAAATTTCGCGACCAGTCAAGTCACAGGCGAGATCTCTGGCGGTCTGCATGCAAAGGACTTGTGCCCGCTCATCGGCATACATACCGGGCCGATGGAGACTGTTGTGAGTATTTCCACTACCAGTTTGATCCATAGATTATCCATGATTAGATCTCACTGGCCAGCTCGATATGTATGCAAGCTTGACGTTGAACTCGCCCAATCAAGCGTCAGCTTAGCCGCCCTCCTGAACGTCGGCAAACCTTCGCACTCGCTTTTTGGGGGTGATTGAGCGAGAAATCCTCGTCTCCCATGTCATCGTTGATTGAGTGGACCTCTGAGCGCGGGTAAATCAGTTTGCGTTAAACGACGACAGGGCTTGTCAATAGACTTGCTGCCGCCCTTCGCACGCTCTGGAATCGCAAGCCACGTATCCTTCAGCGAGTCCGAAGAGTTGACGATATCACTAAATTAGGTCACGAGGAGTAAGGAGCCGAGCGCCCGAGCTGCCGAGGGTCATTCATGCATACCCCTGTCAACGGAACACGATCGTGAACATGAGACCCAGCGTGACTGACAACGTCGCCCCATGACACCGAATCAGACGCAGTCCATAGTTACGAGTCTGCTGAGACCCAGAAATCCGATGTCGTTTGTATTAGAGGTCAGTCTCGGCATGCCGGTCAGCTGCGGAGTCCACAGCACACACACCGACCGGATTCTTACTGAACTCATTCAACTCCTCATCCCGCGTGACCGTAGTCGTGATCCCGACCCCCTCGTCATTCTTATCCGCAACAATACCTACTCGGGGATCAGCCTCAGTCAGCATCTGGTCACGCCCGATTCATAGATCTCGATAAGCGGATTCATACGTACGTTGTGTCGAACTGCATCATTGCCACCACGTCGACGCCGCGTGTCTTGTACTGTGATGCACTGTCCGCGGGAGGCTATGCAAACTTCTTCGCCCGCGTAGAATGCAGTTCGGTAGCGTGTTTCTGCTGTGGGGGTGTGGTAGGAGGTTAGGAAAAGCGGGCTATCGCTAGTATCGCCGCAGTTCCTGGAAAACGAGCGAGCGACAGCACGGCTGACGCGATCACGCAGAACAACGAGATCCAATCGTTGTCTACGTCTGGAGCACACTCAAACGCCATCATTTGACTCCTTCGGAGGCGTCCGCCCATCATTCTACTCCGCGCACCCTGCGCAATTACATCGACGTGCCGTTGAATCGAAACACGCCGTAATTGCAGCAGCGCCATTATTAGTCGCATTCGGCCCTGCAGTGCGCGGCACGATGCGAAACTGCTTGAAATTTGTGAAGGTCACGAGGACAATGCGTCACCCGACGGGTGCTTGTCTAGCACCTCTAGAAGATATCGAGGCGGCTAGTCGTATTCATCTCGTACCAGCGGGTGTGAGAACTCCTGAGATGATAGAGATGGTGGGGTGCGAGATGTCAATCACGCAGATGACGGATTGCGCGGACGATATGTTTCATGGGGATCCGTAGATGCAAACGAGAATTCCAGAGGAATATCCAAGCCATCCGATCCGCTGGGTCTCCGTGAAGAGTGTTCTGCGGCTCTCAAAGTGTATGAGCATCCCTAAATGTAGGGAACGGATGAACTGGCATAACTTTAGAGAAGCGAATGTCGCTCTTCAACGCCAAAAAGTTTTGGAATAGCATCAGTGGACATCTTTTGAATCTGCTGAGGACACTAGCCATGCATCGCGCGAACCCGGGTACAGGTCGGAGATATCCGACTGCGCTAACGGGTCACGTGCCGTGACGCTTACAAGAAGGAAGCAGTGCTAAAAGCATCATAGTGGGCAACAGAGGCACCAAGCCTGGATTACCTTGTGGTACTCGCGTGAGGCAACAGAATCAGATATGTACGGCAACGTATACATACGCCAAGCTCCTGCCAGCTGAGGTGCGCCGCTTGACGAACAGCCGCATAGCCAGTTGTTCCATCCGAAGAGGAGTTTAGTACCCGAATGTCGATGTTCGGAATGATAGGCGGAGGTGGAGAAAGAGGGGAGCTCCACCGTCCCGGATCCATGACTGAGGTGCACATCCAACACGTACTACCGTTATGTTTGGGTGAAGTTCGCGCCAGAGCTTAACCATAAAAATCAGCGCGCAGTTATTTGGCCGATTTTAGTGTCGTTGGAAGCCATTTATTCGGCACTGGACACGAGGACAAGCCGCAACTACGCGATGCTATCTCCGCCCGCAAACCAGCCAACTGGGTCCCATCAACGGCCAAATTTACTCAATGCATGATTCTCGGAATGAATGCATTTTCTTTCACCCTACACCTCCGCCTCGCCTCCGAGCTCAACGTGGAACGCAACTGCAAGCTTGACCGCTCTAGTTATGCATCCACCGTCAGGAATCAATCGTACTCGAAAACGAGGACGCACTCCTTGAGATGTTCAAACGAGTACTCCTCGTGTTCCATATTGTCGTTGACCGTGTGAACCTCTGCGTACGGTTAGCGCTGCAGATCTGACAGTAATTGCGCGAGAAGACTGACTGTGGCTGCGAGTCTCTGCCCAAGTGCCTTCCAAGGCATCCGATGACCTCAAACAGAACGTCAGTCGAGCATGCAAGCAGCCGAGCGGTGGAGATTGCGCACGGGTAACCCTGATATGACGGCTTGATATCAGCGCACAAACCAAACTCAAATAAATTAGCGATGAACGGACCAGATCGCCCCACGAGGCGGAGTCCGAGGCGCCCCATGGGTAAGTAACTTCCTCAATCCAGGGAATGGAAACTGCAACCCTTGCTTAGCCAAGTTTAGCATTCGGCAGACTAGTCGAAACATACGGTAAACGTCGACCAGCTTCTTGTTAAACTCGCCCAATGCCTTCCCACGGCTCACAGTGATCCCGATGTGCTCGTTATCCTTGTCCACGACGAATGCCTGTCGAAGAATATTAATGATTAAAATCAATGGTTAGGGTGAACTCGGAACGCACCACCATGTCCTGCTGCATCATGGCGACAACCTCCACACCGCGAGCTTTGTACTGTGCTGCAATATCTGCGGAACCAATTAACCCAATCTCCTCGCCAGCGTAGAAATGAATTTCGACAGCATGGTGTGGTGAGGGAACGTAGTGAGACGCGAGGAGGACGCGTGCGGTCTCGAGCATCGACACCGTGCCTGTGTAACAACGATTTAATAAAATTTCAAGCAGAGAAGAAATGAATAAGATGATTTACCAGAGCCATCATCATCTGCTCCAGGTGCACGCCCCAGGGGATCGATAATAGACTCCTCAGTGGTGAGCATCATCCAACCAAGCGCTCCCTCAACTGCGAACTCACTGCAGAATCAATATGCCCGCCAGTGATAGACACGGGATCCGTGTCCGCAGTCTCCGGTCCGGCGATGCGCAGTACGAGACTGAACTGCTTGAACTCGTGGAAGTGCGTATGTAGCTCTAGAGTGCGGCCATGCACACTCGGCGCATTTTTAACGTAGCCCTTGAGGATATCGTACAGATACAGCGAGGTCTGAAGGCCAGTTTCGGTCTCGCACCAGCGCGTGAAGAGGTTGGTGAGCTTGCGGAGATGCTTCTTGGGGTGCGCAGTGTCGATGGTCTTGATGATCGAGTGCGCAAGAGTCGAA
>Ga0247815_10002220_pt1 | contig 14414 bp, 11 predicted proteins | sample UWRJL194509B1_FD_181014 | JGI IMG/M metagenome (GOLD analysis project Ga0247815, IMG submission 181014) | Plant litter microbial communities from Arlington Agricultural Research Station in Wisconsin, United States - UWRJ-L194-509B-1 | ecosystem: Environmental > Terrestrial > Plant litter >... | reverse complement strand
ATCCGAAGAAGTGGGCGGGGCTGGTGGACGCCTTCGTGCGCCATGTGCGGCAGCGCTACGGCGAGGAGGAGGTCCGCAGCTGGTTCTTCGAGGTGTGGAACGAACCCAACCTCGACGGCTTCTGGGAGAAGGCGGACCAGAAGGTGTATTTCGAATTGTTCGACATCACCTCGCGCGTCATCAAGAACATCGATCCGGCGCTGAAAGTGGGTGGTCCGTCGACCGCCGGCGCGGCGTGGGTGCCGGAGTTCCTGGCGCACGCCAAGGCGTCCGGCTCGGCGGTCGATTTCGTCACCACCCATACCTATGGCGTGGACGGCGGCTTCCTTGACGAAAACGGCAAGGAGGACACCAAGCTGTCGCCGAAGCCGGGCGCCATCGTCGACGACGTGCGCAACGTGCGCGAGCAGATGACCAAGGCGGGGCACGGCGCGATGCCGCTGTACTTCACCGAGTGGAGCACCAGCTATACGCCGCGCGATCCGGTGCACGATTCGTACATCAGCGCCGCTTACATCCTGAGCAAGCTCAAAGCCACCGAGGGACTGGTGCAGGGCATGAGCTACTGGACCTACAGCGATTTGTTCGAGGAGCCGGGTCCGCCGACCGCGCCGTTCGAGGGCGGCTTCGGTTTGATGAACCCGCAGGGCATCCGCAAGCCGTCGTGGTTCGCCTACAAGTACCTTAACCAGTTGGGCGACACGGAGCTGAAGACCGCCGACACGCAAAGCTATGTGGCGCGTGATGGACGCGGCGTGCAGGTGCTGGCGTGGGACTTCCAGACGCCGAAGCAGGACAAGAGCAACCGTGGCTACTACACCACCGTGCAGCCGACCCGCGCGGCCAAACCGGTTAGCCTGGATCTGAAGGGCTTCAAGCCGGGCGCGTACGCGGTCAGCATCCAGCGCACCGGCTTCAAGGCCAACGACGCGCATACCGCGTATCTGGAAATGGGTTCGCCGAAAACGCTGACGACGCAACAGGTAACGGCGCTGAACGCGCGAACGGTGGATCGGCCGCAAACCAGCATTGTCCGCGTCGGCAAGACCGGCATCGCCAGCGTGAAGGTGCCGATGCGCGTCAATGATGTCGTGCTGATAAAGATTACGCCGAAATGAAAATCACGCTGCGCATCGCGCTGGCCAGCGCCGCCACGTTCGGCGCCTTCGCCGTTCCGGCCGCAATCGCTGCGCCGGCCGCCGCCGACCTGACCTTGCGCTACACCCAGCCGGCGCCGGATACGCCGGCGGGCTGGGAGAAGGAGGCGCTGCCGATCGGCAATGGCCGCATCGGCGCGATGATCTTCGGCCAGCTGGCGCGCGAGCGTCTGCAGTTCAACGACATCACGCTGTGGACCGGCGACGGCAAGACGATGGGCGCGTACCAGCCGTTCGGCGACGTTTATATCAACCTGCCGGGCCACGAGCGGCGCACGACGGCGTACGCGCGCCAGCTCGACATCGGCCACAGCCTGCACACCGTCAGCTACAGGCACGGCGGCGTCAAGTTCAAGCGCGAGGCTTTGGCCAGCTATCCGGCGCAAGTGATCGCGCTGCGGCTGACGGCCGACAAGCGCGGCCAGTATACCGGCTCCATCGAACTGACCGACATGCACAACGCGCGCATCGATGCGCTGGGCGACCGCATCGTCGCCAGCGGCGCGCTGCCCAACGCGATGCGCTACGCCAGCCAGGTGCAAGTGCTCAACGAAGGCGGCACGCTGGCCGTCGACGGCAACAAGATCACCTTCACCGGCAGCGACGCGGTGACGCTGATCCTGGGCGCCGGCACCAGCTACGTGCTGGATTCTGCTAAACGCTTTCAAGGCGAAGATCCGCTGCCGCGCGTGACGGCGCAAGTCAACGCCGCCGCGCGTCCGTGGGCGACGCTGCTGGCCGAGCATCAAAAGGATTTTAACGCGCAGTTCAATCGCATGAGCGTGGACTTCGGCGCCGCGTCGCCGCAACGCCGCGCGCTGACCACGGACCAGCGCATCGAAACCTACACGGCCGAGGGCAACGATCCCGGCCTGGAGGCGCAATACTTCCAGTACGGCCGCTACCTGCTGATTTCCAGCTCGCGCGATTCGCTGCCGGCCAATCTGCAAGGCCTGTGGAACAACAGCCTCACGCCACCGTGGAATTCGGACTATCACACCAACATCAACATCCAGATGAACTACTGGCCGGCGGAACCGGCCAACCTGTCGCAAAACGCGCTGCCGTTCCTGAACTTCGTGCAAGGCATGGCGCCGGTGTACCGCCAGTTGATCGCCGATACGGCGGCCAAGGCGATCGCCGATCCGGCCTCGGTGGCGATGGCGACGCCGGATTTGAGCGGCACCGCCGTGCAGCGCGAGGAGACCTTCGTCTCCGCCGCCGGCAAGCCGGTGCGCGGCTGGACCGTGCGCACCGAGTCCAATCCCTTCGGCGCGATGGGCTATGTGTGGAACAAGACCGGCAACGCGTGGTACGCGCAGCACTTCTGGGAGCACTACGCCTACACGCAGGATAAAGCCTATCTGCGCACCGTGGCGTATCCGGTGATGCAAGAGGCGGTGGCCTTCTGGCAGGACTACCTCAAGCGGCTGCCCGACGGTCGCTTGGTCGCGCCGCTGGGCTGGTCGCCGGAGCACGGGCCGATCGAGGACGGCGTGACCTACGACCAGGCCATCATCTGGGACCTGTTCAACAACACCGTGGACGCCGCCGACGCGCTGGGCGACACCGCCTACCGCGACCAGATAGCCGCCATGCGCGACAAGCTGGCCGCGCCGCGCGTCGGCAGCTGGGGCCAGCTGCTGGAGTGGATGGAGGAGAAGAACGATCCGGTGCTGGACAAGCCGGGCGACACGCATCGCCATGTGTCGCATCTGTTCGGCGTATTCCCCGGCCGCCAAATCTCGCCGACCAAGACGCCCGCGCTGGCGGCCGCCGCGCGCGTGTCGCTCGATAGCCGCGGCGACGCCGGCACCGGCTGGTCGATGGCGTGGAAGACCGCCTACTGGGCGCGCCTGCTCGACGGCGATCGCACGCACAAGATGCTGCGCGGGCAGTTGGCCAAGCCGGGCGCGCGCGCGGCCCAGCAAAGCGGCAAGGGCACGGAATCCAACAACGCCGGCGGCACCTATCCGAACATGTTCGACGCGCATCCGCCGTTCCAGATCGACGGCAATTTCGGCGCCACCGCCGCCATGTGCGAGATGCTGCTGCAATCGCAGACCGGCGAACTGCATCTGCTGCCCGCGCTGCCCTCGGCGTGGCCGGACGGCTCGGTCAAGGGATTGCGCGCGCGCGGCGGCTACGAGGTTGATCTGGCCTGGAGCAAAGGCAAGCTGACCTCCGCCACGATACGCCGCACGGCGGGCGAGGGCGCGGGCAAGGTACGCTACGGCGACAAGGTGGTGCCCTTGAATCTGAAGGTCGGCGAAAGCAAACGATTGGGAGCGAAACTATGATCAAGCGGCTGTTGGGTGTTCTTTTATTGGCGCTCGGCGGCCAGTGTTTCGCGGCGCCGACGCAGGTCCAGTACCTGAGCGGCACCGACAAGGATCATCGCGTCGACTGGGAGTTCATGGTCGACGGTGGCCGCAACAGCGGCGCGTGGAAGACCATCCCCGTGCCGTCGAACTGGGAGATGGAGGGCTTCGGCACCTACCGCTATTCCAACGACTGGCAGAAGGACCCGGCGCCGGACAAGACCGGCATCTACCGCCATCAATTCAAGGTGCCCGCCGATTGGCGCGGCAAGCAAATCGACATCGTGTTCGGCGCGTCGATGACGGACACGCTGGTCAAGGTCAACGGGCAGGTCGCCGGCGCGGCGCATCAGGGCGGCTTCTATGAATTCCGCTACGATATCTCGCGGTTGCTCAAGCCCGGCGAGGCGAATCAGCTGGAGGTGACCGTCAACCGCTACTCGGCCAACGCCTCCGTCAACCGCGCCGAGCGCAGTTCGGACTTTTGGCTGTTCAGCGGCATCTACCGGCCGGTGTGGCTGGAGGCCAAGCCGCAAACCAATATCGAGCGCGTGAGCCTGGACGCCAGGCACACCGGCGCCTTCGAGGCGGACGTGTTTCTCGCCGGCGCGGCGAACGGAAAAGTGACTGCGCGTGTCCTGACACTGCAAGGCAAGCCGCTGGGCAAGGAGATGCGCGCCGATGTCGTCGACGGCAAGGCGCATGTGCGCGGTCAGATCGATCGCGTGGTGCCATGGTCGGCGGAGAATCCGCAGCGCTACCAGGTGCGCTTCCAGCTGCTCGATGGCGGCAAGGTGGCGCACGAGGTCAGCAAGGTGATCGGCTTCCGTACCATCGAGCTGCGGCCGCGCGACGGCGTCTACGTCAACGGCGCCAAGGTGCGCTTGAAGGGCTCGAACCGGCACACGATCTGGCCGACCTCCGGCCGCGCCAGCAGCAAGGAGTTGAGCTATCTGGACGCGAAGCTGATGAAGGAGATGAACATGAACGCGGTGCGCATGTCGCATTATCCGCCGGACGCGCACTTCCTCGACGTGGCCGATGAACTGGGCCTATACGTGATCGACGAGCTGACGGGCTGGCAGAAGGCCTACGATACCGACGTCTCGACGCCGCTGGTCGGGGAACTGGTGCGGCGCGATCAGCATCACCCGTCGATCGTGTTCTGGGCCAATGGCAACGAGGGCGGCTTCAATCGCGAACTGGATAAGCTGTATCCGCAGTGGGACGCGCAGAAGCGGCCGGTGATTCATCCGTGGGAGAATTTCGGCGGCATCGACACGGCGCATTACCCGACCTTCAACTGCTGCGCTACGTCGTTGTTCAACGGCCGCGATGTCTTCATGCCGACCGAGTTCCTGCACGGCTTGTACGACGGCGGCGCTGGCGCGAGCCTGAACGATTGGTGGAACGCGATGCTGGCCAATCCGCTCAGCGCCGGCGGCTTTATCTGGGCCTTCGCCGACGAGGGCATCGTGCGCGACGACCGCGACGGCGCCATCGACGTCGCCGGCAATCTGGCGCCGGACGGCATCGTCGGACCGTATCGCGAAAAGGAGGGCAGCTTCTTCGCGGTCAAGAAAATCTGGTCGCCGGTGTATCCGTTGTTGTCTGAGATGGCATCGTTGCCGCCGACCTTCGACGGCAAGGTCACGCTGGAGAACCGCTACGACTTCACCAATCTGAATCAGGTGAAGCTGGGTTGGAAGTTGGTCAGGTTCGGCCGGGACAAGGGACACACCGTCGTCGCGCAGGGCGGCGCGAAGTCGCCCGATGTCGCTCCCGGCATGCGCGGCGTCGCCAGCATCGCCTTGCCGCGCGATTGGGCGCAACAGGACGCGCTGTACCTCACCGCGACCGGCCCCGATGGCCGCGAGATCTACACATGGTCGTGGATGATCGCCAGCCCGCGGCAGATCGCGGAGCGCATGCGCGCGGCCACGGCCCCCGCGCCGGCGATTGCGACGACGCTGATCGAGCTGTCCGATGGTTATCAGTTGCAGGCGGGCGCGCTCAGCGCCATCATCGATAAGTCCACAGGCTATCTGCGTTCGCTGCAAAAATCCGGCGTCGTGGCGCCGCTGAGGAATGGTCCGCGCCTGGTCGCCGGCAAAGCGGGGCTGAAGTCCATACAGGCCGCGCGCGAAGGCGACGATGTGGTGGTCGCCGCCGAATACACCGGCAATCTGCGCAAGGTGAAGTGGCGAATGAACGCGGCCGGTACGCTGAGCGTGAACTACGGCTATCAGATGGAGGGCGGCAAATACGTCGGCGCGTTGGGCGTCACCTTCGACTACCCGGAGACGGAGGTCAAGTCCATGCGCTGGCTTGGGCGCGGCCCTTATCGCGCCTGGAAGAACCGCACGCAGGGCGTGGAGTTCGATGTCTGGCAGAAGGACTACAACGACACCGTCTCCGGCCTGTCGTGGAATTATCCCGAGTTCAAAGGCTTCCACGACAAGGTCTACTGGGCCGAGTTGGCGACGAAGAATCTGCCAATCACCTTCATCAACCATGCCGATGATATCGCGCTGGGCGTGTTCACGCCGAAGGAGGCTAGCGGCGCGGGCTTCGAGCCGAAGGCGTCGCACGTCGATTTCCCGCCGGGCGACATCTCCTTCCTCAACGCGATCCTGCCGATCGGCACCAAGTTCCATCCGCCGGCGGAGCTGGGGCCGTCGGCGCAACAGGCGCGCACGCCCAACCTCGGCATCTGGCTGGAGAACACCATCGACATCGTCGTCGGCGACGCCAAACCTTAAGCTATATACAGGGGGAGGGGGGCGCTGCCACGCTCCCTGTGGTATTCCCCCTATTTTTTCTTCTATTTTCTTCTATTTTGTCCCTATTTCTTCGACTTTGAACTTTTCCGCGAATTCCCGGTCTAAATCGAAGAAAGCAGAAAGGAAAATAGAATGAAATCCACAATGACCTTGCAGGTGCCTACCGACACCCTGCTTAAACTGATCGGGCAACTTCGCATCCGTGGCGGATCGCAGGATCTATCGGAAGCCATCACCTCAGCTATCGAACTCTGGCTGGTCGAGCAAGCCAAGCTGCCGGCGGGTTGCGATCCCGCCAGCGTGCGCGGCTACCAATGGAAATCTCTGTTCCTGCCCGAAGGGACCGTGCTGCGTTCATGGAGCTACGGCGAAAATAACTACGCGCGCGTCGAAGGCGACCGGATCATCCATGAAGGCAAGTCCGTGTCGCCCAACCAGTTCGCGCAATCGTTCGCCCGCACCACGCGCAACGCCTGGACGGACCTGTACATCCGCCGTCCTGAAGACAAGCAGTTCAAGTCCGCCAGCCGCCTGCGGCAAGAGCTCGCGGAGCAGGGAAAACGACCGCAGGCTGTCGCCCCGAGCGTCGCGCCGGCGATTGCCGATGCGACGACGCTCGCGCTGATCGCCGCGCTACAAACGCAAGCGCAAACGCAAATGAACGCGCCTGTTCCCGCACTGGCGGCGCCGGCAGCGCCGTCACAAGCGACATCACCCCCACCGCGCGACACCACGCCGGGCCAAGGCTGGAACCTGCCTGAACGACGCAAATACCGCTTCAGGCTTGAGGACGTCGCTTATTAAATCGATGCCGGATACCGCTGCAGCCACGCGCGATAGCGCTTGGCCAGGAGCAGGCCTTTCAGTTGGTCCACGATCAGCGTAAACAGCGGCGAGTAGCGCCGCACTGTGAAATCACCGGCGGCCAGCGCCAGCATGCGGCGCTTGACCAGCGCGGTGGTGGCCAACGCGGTCATCGTCTTGTCCTTCCAGTTGACCGGCGGCGGCAGCGCGGCCGGTGTGCGGCCCGCGCGCCATTGCAGCGGCAGGTCGGGAACCTGCGCCAGCGCCGTGCCGATGCCCGCGACCGCGACGCCGCTGGCCAGCACCTGCTCGGCCACTTCGTGGCGTGAGATACCCCCGGTGGTCATCACCGGCATGGTCGCGACGGTGGCCAGCTCCTTGGCGAACTCCAGGAAGTAAGCTTCGCGCGCCAGCGTGCGGCCATCGGCGGTGCGTCCCTGCATGGCCGGGCTCTCGTAGCTGCCGCCGGACAGTTCGATCATGTCGACAGCCAAATCGTTCAACAACAGCACCACTTGTTTCGCATCTTCTTGCGAAAACCCGCCGCGCTGGAAGTCGGCGGAGTTGAGCTTGACCGCGACGCTGAATCCCGCCGACACCCGCGCGCGCACCGCGCGCACCACGTCCAGCAGGAAGCGCGCGCGGTTCGGCAGGCTGCCGCCCCATTGGTCGGTGCGCTGGTTGGTCAGCGGCGACAAAAACTGGGAGATCAGATAGCCGTGCGCGCCGTGCAGCTCGACGCCGTTGAAGCCGGCCTGCTCGGCGGCGTGGGCGGTGGCGGCGAAGCGCTCGACGACTTCGGCGATCTGCGCCGCCGTCATCGCGACCGGCTGGCCGAACATCTTGGTGTGCTTGCCCATCTCCAGCGCGATCGCCGATGGCGCCCAGACGTTGCCGCCCATATTGGCCATCACTTGCCGACCGGGGTGATTAATCTGCATCCATACCTGCGCGCCGCCCTGGCGCGCGGCCGCCGCCCACTTTCTGAACGGCTCCAGCGGCGTGTCGGCTTCCAGCACGATGCATCCGGGGCCGTTCAAAGCGCGGCCGTCGACCATCACGTTGCCGGTGATGAGCAGGCCGGCGCCGCCTTCGGCCCAGTGCTGGTACAGGCGATGCAGCGAAGCGCCCGGCAACTGGCCGGGTTCTATCATATTTTCCTCCATCGCGGCCTTGGCCAGGCGGTTGGGAAGGGTGCTGCCGTTGGGCAGGGTGAGTGGGCTGAACATCATGATGACTCCAAAATTAGTAAGCGAAAATGGTATGCTAAGTTTGAAGTCAACTTTAAGGTCAAGCGAAATGAAGATAGGTGAGCTGTCGCAGCATTCGGGGCTGGCCGAATCGGCAATCCGCTACTACGAGCGCGCCGGCCTGCTGCCCAAGGCCAGTCGCGGATCGAACGGCTACCGTGAATACGGCGAGGCCACGCTGGACCAGCTGCGCGTGATCGAGATCGCCAAGAGCCTGGGATTTTCGCTGGATGCGTTGCGCGTCTTGCTGAAGCTTGAAGGCGACGCCTTGCAGGATGGCCTGCTGCACAACATCACCGCGCTGCTGGCGGAGAACGACAAGGCGATGCGCGCGCTGAAGGAACAGCGCGCGTCGCTGCTGGAGACCGCGCGCAGGCTGCGCGCGGCGGAGCTGACGCAGGCTTGCATCCGGCCGCTGGCCAAGCGCTAGCCAAGCACCTTATTTGGCCGGCTTGGCGGTGAAGACGTTTTTCGGCAGCATGGCGTGCACGCCGACGTTGCCGTCGACCAGCTGCGTGATCTCCATGTCCACCGCGACGCTGGCCAACATGTAGGCGTCGTCGCGGCTCAGCTTCTTTTCGGTGACCAGGTAATCGAGCATGTCGCGCAGCGCGTGTTCGGTGGCGGTCTTCAGGTCCGGGTTGAAGCCCATCGTGATGATGTGGGTCGGCGTCTCCGCGCGGGGCCACAGAAGGCGGCGGTTCTTGTGCACGATGAAGCGGAAGCTGCCGCTCAGGTAAGTCTCCAGCGCGGTGATGTCCACTTCGCCGTTGCCCTGCGCCGCGTGGCCGTCGCCGGCCTGGAACAGCCCACCTTTGACCGCGACCGGGATGTACAAGGTGGTGCCGGCCACCAGATGCTTGTTGTCCATGTTGCCGGCGTGGGCGAACGGCGGCGCGCTGTCGATCTTGCCGCCGGCCGGCGCCAGGCCCATGCTGCCGAAGAAGGGCCGCAGCGGGATCTCGATGCCGGGACCGAAATTGCCGATCATCCTGGCGCGGTCCAACGACACGATTTTGTAGCGGCTGTACGGATACTCCATCGGCAGGAATCCTTTACCCAGCGAGAACGCGTTGCAGGCGAAGCTGGCGTCCAGGTCCACCTTGAGGATCTGCACCTCCAGCACGTCGCCCGGTTCCGCCTCGGCGATGGCGACCGGGCCGGTGAGGATATGCCCGCCCGGTCCCTTGTCCTTGACTTCGTTGTAGATGGCGGCGGTGTACGGCGGAATGTCCTCCGGCTTGACGCCGGCGGCGATCATGCGCTCCGGCGTGCCGCAGGTCGACAGAGACTGCATGCGCACCGTGTCGCCGCTGCGCACCGTCAGCACCGGCTTGGACTGCCCGGAGTAGTAACCCCAGGCGACGGTGTCCGGCCGCGCCGGCAGGTCGTATTCCGCCGCCGTGACGGCGGCGTGGCACAGCAGGAGGCAGGACAGCAGGACGGTCGGGCGCATGGCGGGCTTTCGGTGGTGGGTCGGAGAATGAGCTAGGCGGCGCTGGCTTCGGCGCCGCCGAGGAAGGCGGCGATGGCCGGGTTGACGGCGTCGCCGTGGGTGATCGGTCCCATATGGCCGCCGCGCGTTTGCAGCGCGCTGGCGTTGGGCAGCGCCGCCGCCAGCTGCTCCACCAGCGAGCGGGTCGAGGCCGGGCTGCGCTGGCCGGCCATCACCAGCGCCGGCATCGTCAGCGCCGCCAGGTCGTCCATGCCGGCCGGCTCGCCCAGCAGCGCCTGGAAGTCCAGCCGCACCTTGGCGATCTGGCCGACCATCTTGTCCTGCGCCGCCGGCGGCGCGTCGTCGAAGGCGCCGGCGCGGTTCCAGTAGTCGATGAAGACGCGGGTGGCGTCGCGGTCGCTGGCGCTGGCGGCGATGCCGCCCACCACGTCGACGATCTCCCGGTAGGCGGCGTCCTGCGCCGGCAGCAAATGGAAGGCGACCGGCTCGAACAGCGCCAGCGACAGCACCCGTTGCGGCATGCGGCGCGCCATGTGCAGCGCGCAGGCGCCGCCGAAGGAGTGGCCGATCAGGTGGAACGGTTCGCCCGGCTCCAGCCGCGAGGCGAGGGCGGCGATCACCGCGTCCACCTCGTGCGCCAGCGTGTGCGCGTAGCCGTCCTCGCGCTGCGCCCTGGCCGGGAACGGCGAGGCGCCGTAGCCCAGCAGGTCGACGCCGATGCAGCGGTACGCGCCGGCCAGCCGTTCTTTCAACGGCAGCCACTGGGACTTGGAACTCATGGAGCTGTGCAGCAGGACGACGGCAGGTTTCATTGTCAGCCAGGTATCAAAAAAGCGAAGCGCCGATTATACCGGCTCGCTCCCTCTCCCTTGAGAAAGAGGACGCGCGCCTCCATGTGTGGTGTTTACCACGCCGGCCGCGTATTTTGTGCGTGGGCGTACAGCGGCGGCGCGGGAGCAGAGTAAAGTAGAGTCATGAATAATTCTAAAAAAGTCGCTGGCCTGGCCGGCATCGTCAGCGTGTTGTGGATGGGGCTTACCGCCGCCGTCGCGGCGAATCAGAAACGCTTGCTGTTCAATCCCCTGGGCAGCAGGCGCGAGGTGCTCAAGCCATACAGCACCGGGCATCGCACCCGGCCGATCGTGGTGCGCTCCAAGGACGGCACGCGCCTGTCCGGCTGGCTGATGACGCCACCGGTGAAGGGCCCGCATCCGGGCGTGGTGTATTTCGGCGGCCGCTCGGAGGAGGTCTCGTGGATCGCGCGCGACGCCGGCAAGCTGTTTCCCGGCATGGCGGTGCTGGCGGTGAACTACCGCGGCTACGGCGATTCGCACGGCGACCCGGCCGAGGCGCATTTCGTCGAGGACGGCCGCATGCTGTTCGACTGGCTCAGCGAACGCCATCACGTCGACCCGAAACGCATCGCCGTCGTCGGCCGCAGCCTCGGCTCCGGCGTGGCGGTGCAGGTGGCGATGGAGCGCGACGCCAATTCCATCGTGCTGATCACGCCCTACGACTCCATCCTCGCCATCGCCAAGCGCAAGTTCAAGGCGCTCCCGGTGGAGTATGTGCTGCGGCATAAATTCGAATCGATCAAGTACGCGCATCAGCTGATGGCGCCGACCTATGTGCTGCGCGCCGCCTTCGACGACGTGGTGCCGCATTCGCACACCGACCTGCTGGTGCGAAAACTCGGCAAGCTGCACGCGGACGAAATCGTGCCTGATTCCGACCACATGAACATCCCCTACCTGGAGTCGACGCAGATCCGCATCGCCAACTTCCTGGTCGACCGTTTCAATCAACCGCCTGCCGCTGGTCCGGCACCCACAACAGCAGGTCCGTGACGCCGATGTCCACGCCGGCCTGGGTCAGCAAGGTGCTGGCCTGGCCGCGATGGTGGGTCTGGTGGTTGAAGAAGTGCGCGATCACGGCGCCCAGGTCCTTGCGGTACACATCGCCCCGGGTGCTGCGGTATTCCAACGGCAACAGCAGATCCTCGGCGCGGATCTGCGCCGCCCATTGCGAGATGACGGCGTCGCGCCGCAAGCGGTGCGGCAGCAGCGCGGCCAGGTCGTCGCCGAAGCTGTGCGCCAGGCCGCCGGCCGGCAAAGGCACCTCGTGCATCGCTTGCAGCGCCGCGAATCCGGCCGGATGCGCGGCGAAGCGCTTGAGCCAGATCGTGTCGCCCGCCAGCAAATGATTCAGCGTGCCGAGGATGGAGCCGAAGAAGGCCTTGCGGTCGGCCACCAGCTCGGCATGCGGCAGCGTCGCCGCCGCCGCGTACACGTTGCGGTTCATGGCGGCGTTGTACTCCGCCATCAGGACGATGTATTCAGGTGTGATCATGCGGGTTTATTTGACGATGGCGTCCGGATCGGACTGCAGGAAGATTTTATCATTCAACGCCGCCAGCGCCTGTTCGCGCTCCGCGCCGGCCAACGCCGGCCCGCCGTCGCGCTCCGGCGCCAGCGTGTTCATGAAGTCCCGCGTCACCGATTTGCCGGACGGCGTGGCGTGGTCTTCCTTTAGTTTGCCCAGCGTGTAGGTGAGCACGCGCGCCGAGCGGCTGGCCTGCATCTCCTGCGCCGCCTTGGCCAGCACGCCCTGGTCGTATTCGATGCGGGTGCTGCTGCTGGCGTTGTCGTCGATGCTGACGTAGCGGTAGTTCTGCGATCGCGGATTCAGATCCAGCGCCAGCGACGCATCGGCCTTGATCGGCTCATGGTAGCGCGCCTTCAGGTGCGAACGCTGCTCCTGCGCGATCGAGCGGTTCAACTGGCTGTCGCCGGCGATCTTGGTCTTCTGCGACAGTTCATAGGAGAAGCTGTCTTTTTCGCTGACGCGCATCGGATTCGACGCCACCTCGGTTTGCGACATCGACGCGGTGAAGTCGGCCAGCCCGGTGGTCATGGCGCGATCCTGGTCGGTCAGCGCGATGTCGCGCTGCGCCACCGGCCGCTTGCCGTAGTCGCTGTTCATCTCGGTGAAGGCCTGCTTGAACATGCCCAGCATGTCGCCGTTGCCGCGGCCGCGCAAGCCCGCCTGGTCGACCTGCTGCAGGTAGCGGTTCAGCGCCTTGGCCTGTTGCTCCTTGTTGCCCCAGGCGGCGGGCTGGCTCAGATCGACGGCGATCTTGGCGCTGCCGGCGGGCCCGGTGAAGCCGAGCGTGCGTTGCGCGGCGTCGGCGTGGAAGTCGAGTTGCTGCGTTTCCTTGGGACCCAGCTTGACCTGGGCCTTCAGATCCACCGACGACAGCACCGCGCCGTCGTATTGCGTCAGCTCGGCCAGGTCGAGGCGCGGCGGATCCTCGGCCAGGCCGTCGATGGCTTTCTGGAAGGCGTCGGCCAGCTTGCCCAGCGCCTCGCGCTCCGAGTCATTCAGCTTGGCGCTGCTGCGCGCATCGATCGCGATGCTGTCGTCGCCGGCGTCCAGCGCCAGTTCGACCTTGACGCCGCTGTTGGTGGTGATGCTCAGCTTGAAGTGATTGTCGCCCATGCCGTGCTGCGACACCTGCGACGGCGACACCAGCATGTCGTAGGTGTCGGCGTACATGCCGGACGGCGCCTGCCGCACCGACTGGGCGAAATCGGCGCCGTCGTACGCCACCTGTTTCAGCAGCTCCGAGCCCAGGCCCTTGAGGCGGCCGGCCGCCGTCTGGCCGGTGAAGTTCTGCGCCATCATGGTGCTGGCGGTGCTGCGGACGCGGTTTTCCCACACCAGCGAAGCGCTGGCTGGCTTGGCTTCGGCGGCGCCTAGCGATACGACGGTCGATTCGCCCCGCGCCGCGCCGGCCGGCGTGGTCGCGGCGGCCGAGGCGCCGTAGACCGTGGAGGAGGATGCTGCGGCCGGGGTGGCCCGGCTCAATGGAGAGATGGAGGTCATACTTGTGGTAACGGCAAGCGCGCGCCAAAGTTGAGGCGCCGGCGTCGTAACGGTGATTCGACCAATACACCTGTACAAAGTGTTTTGATAAGTGTACTGGTACACTTGCGCACACTTGCTTCTACAATGGACGCTCGTGTACTCACCTGGAAAACCCATGTCGCCCGATCTGCTGCTGCCCTTGTGCGCCTTCGCCGCCGTCTCCTCCATCACGCCCGGCCCGAACAACACCATGATCCTGGCCTCCGGCTTGAATTACGGCTTTGTGCGCTCGCTGCCGCATTTGTTCGGCATCTGCTGCGGCTTCTCGTTCATGATCTTCGCCACCGGGATGGGCTTGCACGTGGTGTTCGAGCAGTTCCCGATGCTGCAGGTGATCCTCAAGTACGTCGGCGCGATCTATCTGCTATGGCTGGCGTGGAAGCTGGCCCACGCCGCGCCGATGAACGCGGAGCAGGCCGGCCTGTCCAAGCCGATGAGCTTTTTCGGCGCCGCCGCCTTCCAGTGGATCAACCCGAAGGCCTGGGTGATGGCGCTCAGCGCGCTGACCACCTATCTGCCGCAGGGCTTCCATGTGCTGGACGTGGCCCAGCTGTGCGGCGTGTTCGGCGCGATCGGCATCGTCTGCGTAGGCGCCTGGGCGATGTTCGGCGTGGCGATGCGGCGCGTGTTGCAGAATCCGCGCTCGGTGCGCATCTTCAACGTGGTGATGGCGCTGCTGCTGGTGGCGACGCTGTATCCGATGCTGATGGCCTGAT
>Ga0247815_10002219_pt1 | contig 14416 bp, 16 predicted proteins | sample UWRJL194509B1_FD_181014 | JGI IMG/M metagenome (GOLD analysis project Ga0247815, IMG submission 181014) | Plant litter microbial communities from Arlington Agricultural Research Station in Wisconsin, United States - UWRJ-L194-509B-1 | ecosystem: Environmental > Terrestrial > Plant litter >... | reverse complement strand
CAGCGAGCCACTGGTGGCAGCGTTGTCTTACCCTCAGGGTCAATATTGGGGTCGAGGGCGGAGTATGTCCTCCACAGGCCGAACATGAGCTCGGCAACAAAGTGATAATAGTGCGTGAGGCTGTCACAGGAGGTTAGTAGATATCAACGTATGGCTGAGGCTACTCACAATTGCTTGCTGTCGGTGGTCATGAACTGCGTTTCGTGTCAGCATCTATACGATCAGAGCCTATAACCAAACGCACGGTGTTTCCGCCGATGAGCAATGCTTTTCGCGGGTTGAATAGCTGATCTGCCTCTGCAGCTGTCACGACACGGATATGTTTCTCGGTTGGAACACGTCCTATCTGGAACTCTGGGGAATCGTCGATGACCAGACCCGTGCTGAGTATTTCCGTCATAGGCGGTACCTCCGTTGGAGAATCTGTGATGAAGAATATCGTTCCATTGACGACGTAGACGCGTTCGATAATAGACCAGCCTGCAAGTGCACGCCAGGTTAGCGCGTGAAGCCACGCAGCTGAGCTCAACACGAACCAGGTGCATGGTGTGTTATCCGCGTCAGGGGGAACGATGGCGGCGTATTTGCGGCAGATGTTCCAGCTTTGGAATTGCCATTTGGAGCAGGTTTAACGAGAGATGAGCCATACTTGGAGTGCGGTGTGGGTGCAGAGTCGCCTCCGAGCATGTGGAACAGAACGAAGCAGCCAAAGAGAGAGGCGAGTAGCCAAAGCTCTCGTGTGGACGCGACGCCACGCATGGCGGCACGGAAAAACAAAGGAGGCGAGTCTGAGTGAGAGGCAAGAGGAGAAGCAAGCGCGCGGAATTTGAAACTTGCGAGCAACCTCGACTTGCAACTATGTCCGCTCTCGCCGCCGCCGCGCGTGTCACTGCCCGTGCGCCGATCACAGCCGGCCCATCTCGGGCCACCTTCTCGACTTCGACATGTGTATATGCGATGCGAGTTCGGAGACGACCTCTGCGAGGTGAAGGCGACCATAAGGTACCGCATCCGCGCAAAGAATCGCCAATCCCAGTCCCGCCGCCAAAACCTCGCATCCGCGTGGCGCAAAAGTCAGAACCCGAGCCGGGAGCTGTGCCTGAATACTCCATTTCGCGCGACAAGATTCGGCTCATGGTCGAGTTGTACCACCAGTCTGAATCCTTCATTACTATGGATAATATCGACAAGCGTATCGACGAGGCACTCACCCGGCCACGGACTTCCGAGTACAAGACGATGCGCGACCTCAAGGACGACCTCAGCAAGCGCAACCAGGCCTCCGAGTATGTTCGCCCAGAGGCTGCGCTCGCCCTCGATGACAATGAGAACACAAATGTCAACAAGTTTTCCGCCAATATCCTCGACCTGCCCCCGTCACGCATCAAACACGTACGGGCTGCTCTTTGGGGAACCACAGTGCACGGAAAACCTTCGTTGGAAATTGTGGAGGAGCAGCGCCAATCTATGGACCAGGTCCGCGACGTTCAAACGAGTCTTGCCAAGGCTCGCGAGCAGCAGTAGCCACCGGGCTCCAATCCAAGTACTCTACTGTCAAGCCGTTACCTCGTCCACTTTGCAAATGACATTGCGATGTCCCAAGAGGGGCATTGTACTCCTCTGTTGCGGGTCTTAGGTGCAAACTCGGTGCTTTATTGGCAGACGCAAACGGGGAGATAATACAACGCCACTAGAGCGTACGAACTGGTGAGCGCGGGCAAAGCACGGCTCGGTCAGGATCCCAAGAAGAAGCGGGCATCGGTGCGCCGACGGACGAGCCCTGTCCGACTGTCGCGGCGGATCCACAGAGCTCCGCAATGCCCCGCTGAGAGACGAGAATAAGCAACGATTCGCCGCTAGAGAACAATCCAAAACTGTTGGGATCTGACATACCAAGCTGACTGACACCTCACTCGGCGTGGCAAGTGCGGCGGCATGACGGCGCGCGACGGCAACGAGGGGGAGGAGGCGGTGGCGGCGCACGGCGACAGCCAGCACTCGTGACGTCTTTGCCAGTCTCGGTGGCTCGGCAGGTAGGAGGGGCACGGCAACCGGTACTGGTGGTTCGGCAGGTAGGGGGAGCACGACAGCCCGTATTGACTTCCTCAGGCGATGGGAACGCAAGGAGATTGTCTGAAGCACCACCTCCCGTATAGGAAACACCGAAATGAGCCTGAAAAACATCAGCAGTCAGTTCTCAGACGATACGAAGCGAGTATAAATAGTTCAACAAACCTGCCAGACATCCGCAGTTTCGTCGAAAGTGTCAGTCAGCTCCTCCTCGCCGACCGTATCATCGTGGTCGACCATCTTGCCAGTGATGCGGACCGTATCCGCGCGGTAGGTCTTGCCCTTGAGCTGGTGAGTATGCCATGCGAGATCCTGGAGGAAGGTCAGCTACAGCGTCTGGAGCGAGCCAAACTCATCCTCACAATGTCCTATGAATACGTTGGTTAGCCTTAGGCTAATCAGACAACATGATCATCGCTCTCACCATAATTGGAGTGGCGAGGACATCCGGGCGAACGGCCAAGAGATCAAGGAAGGCGTGGTAGCGAGCGACCGCGCGAACGAGCAGATCGCCCTTCTCGTCGATGCCCTTGGTCCAACCAAGCTCAACAACGTTCTTAATGAACGACGCCTGGCGAATAACAGCAGCCGCGACATCGATGCTGAAGGGCAGTCGCGTCGCGATCGATGTGCCCTGTGCTTTGCGGACAATAGTTGTGATCGAGTCCTTGCTGTGGGCGATGGTGAAAAGCGGGAACGAACTGCATGATCGTCGTGAATTAAACAAAGTCTTCTGATGTCTCCAAATGGCATGCTTACTCAAGGCTAGTCAAAGCCGGAATATTTTCGACGTCCTTGGCGAATGCAGACGGGTTCTGTGTGCGATGAAGCGTTAACAAATCCGTCAATAACGAGCTTCAACTCGAACTCGACACACCAGCATGAATGCGTGCCAGACCATCGCGACATCAAGCGCAGGGGCCTCAGACGTACGACCAGCGTTAACCCACTCGTAAAAGCGATTAGCCGAGCCGCGGACAAAGGTCTCGAAGGCGTCAATGGTGGCTGAGTCGGCCTCAACGGCGACGCGGAGCTCGTGGAAGCGACGGAGGAGGAGGAGGTGTGCACGGCACTCGTCGATGTCAACAACTGGCTTGATGGTATTCCCGCCAACCTTGAACGACGAGGGAAGCTGGAGGGTGGAAGCGACCATTGTAAGAGGCTGATGCAGCTGGCGTGTCGAGGTCGGGATGTTATGGACAGCGAGCACGAAGAACTTTCTGTGTAGCTTTAAGTAGAAGCGAAGAGTGATCCATGATCACCGAGTGAATTTCATTTGGGGCAGGAATATGAGCAGCGAGATCAGTTGAGACGTCGTCGGCGATGTTGACATTTCCCCCAACATATCATCGGTATCAATTAGAGCGTCGCATGTTCATAGACTGTCTTCAAACGGGAATTGGACACTCGCTGTTTTTCAAGGCCACGGGGTGGAGAATGACTTGCGATGATGAGCGAAAGCAATGCACTCGCGAGTAAAGAGGTCAAGGGGCATCGCCGGAGCTTCAAGCCAGCTGAACATCTTTCATGTCAACCCGCGACACTTTTCTGTCAGAGTTAAAGAACTGAAATGTCAAGTTGAGCAGATCAAGCAGTTTCATCAGCACACCGCGTGATATACAACTATAGTGATGTACATGAGCAGCGCAGAAACGTTCAGATCTGCTGGACTGGCTGAAGATCCGGCTTCGACCTCTCCACAAGACTCGGAATGGCTCTCAAGAAGACTCCGCTGAGACTTCTTCTCACTTTGTTGGACATTTGCTTGGTCTTTGAAAGAGTTGGCGGAGCGGAGTGACAGTTGCGCTGCATCGTCGTCTCGCTATCGCCGCTCGACCTCACCAGAATAAAGTCCTCTACTTCTTCACCGAAGTCCCTTGTTGAGTATTTGGACGGTTGACCTGAGTTCCAAACGTATGCCGCATGTGCATAGGTCAAGTTGACGCGACCGGCGCGGCGGATCACAGTCGGCTCGAGCGTGCCGATTTGTGCTCGCTCATTGAACTCTGAGCCTGAATACATGTTGAGAAAGCTCTGGAACGTTGCCTCTGCGGGTGGATGGAAGTCGAATGTGTCGCGGCGCTTGATTGTACGCCGACGCCTCGCAGGCAACATTACCGGTTCCGCCTGTGGCACAGCAGGTGCATCCGGTGCAGGCCCACTTGAGATCATCTGAGTTGCTTCTTGGAGAGTCAACTCCAAGTTCAGGACTATCGGATAGCCAGGTGAATGCTCCGCGTCATATTGTGACGGCAGATCTTTATGGCGAGCGGAGACGGCGATTGGAGGCCGCTGAGGCTGAGAACTGGTGAGAGGGGCGGACATGAGGGATTTAGGTGGGACTGAATGAGTAACCTGCTCGTGCTTCTTATAGTTACAGCCGGACCAAGCAAGGTTGTGGATGAAGCGTCGGGTTGTGCTTCACATTTCATCACCGCATTAACCAAGCAGCGACGTTTTTGTTTAGAACTATAGCCTCTTCACTGCATCTTACTAGACCTCTTTGTCTTTGCACATTGTGAGGGTGGCCGCAACATCCTGGAGGAGCAGTTTTGACCCGCTTGCGCGTTTCGCCATCGCTCTTCAAGTATACTCGTCTGGAGCGAAATTAAGCTGCGGTCGCACAAACTGCGGTCACAGAAACGATATGTATAAGCCACTTTGATGGCTTGAGGGACATTGAAACGGACGGATGGTGAGCAGCAGGTGCCACCGGCGTTCTGCCGTGGTGCGGTTAATCCGTTCTCCACCATGGGTCACATTGTTCAAAAAGTGACCAGGAGTTCTTGAGCTCTGTACCACTGCAAATTGCTATGATTTTGAGGTTGGCCATTACTCGCACTCTCACAACGGACAAGGCCACCCTTTCCGTTCCGGAATACTATGATCGCCGCCTGAAGATATTCCTTCGGTATTATCTGTGCTACAAACATTTCTAATGGCCATTGCGAACTTTTTAGTGGCAGAAATACTGAATTAATACCTTTAGGCGGCAATCGCCTTTGGGGAGGAAAACTACGGTCATGCGGCCCTGGGCGTTGTGTCTGGTAGATCGGTACAACCTCCGCCGGCTAAGACGACGATGGTGCGTCCACACACACTGTATCAACTATTGGCAGTGACGGTAGCATGCTAGATCGATATTCGCAATTCCCATTCATATGCTTGATTGGAAGCCGGGGCGCTGCTGATTCCAAGACGATTCGTACATCATGACACTTCTGCGCCACTGACACAACGGGGTGCCTGATCTTTTCCGTCCCGGGATATTCTGATCGTCGGTAAAGTCCCTCGTTCTGTATTCCAGCTGATCGTAGGAAGGGAACAATGAGGGAAATTTCTCACAGTTTTCCTTGTGTTTCTCTGTTAGTGGGATCCAAGGAATACCGAGCTCGGAGGATTTGTTCGAAACCAGAGCCGAGAAACTGGAGCGATTTGATGAATATCCCCCAGTTTTTGCCTAAAATGCATGGAAAACTCAAGTAATACCTTAACACCGATGGAAAACCAGAGATATTGGCTCCGTATCTGCTTATTCAGTGTTTCACGAATCGTCCAAGCTTGATATTCATTGGATCCCTCTAACAAAGAAACATAAGGAAAACTGTGAGAAACTTCCCTCATTGTTCCCTTCCTACGATCAGCTGGAATACAGAACGAGGGACTTTACCGACGATCAGAATATCCCGGGACGGAAAAGATCAGGCACCCCATTGTGTGATGGCTCTCGTGACGAGGTCAGGCTAGCACCGCCGAGTGCCTCTGTCGAAACATCTGGAACTACGTTGGGATAGTCAGCTTCTTGGCTGCTTGAAGCTCCGTGGAAATCGTCCGAGGTCCGGCTGACGTTGAAGGCCTGGGTAAGGTGTATCAACCATCTTCTAGGCCATCGGAGCGCGAGCTCTCACGGCCGGTACATGATGTGCTGTACTTAATTTTCGGCCGACGGAACTTAATTCGGACCATCGGGTGCTGCGGAGTCAACAATCGCTGCAGCTGACGGTCATAGATTCTAGGGCGAGGCGGGGCGAGTCGTTTCGCAGCCACATCAGGTCCTCAGATTAATTAGCGCAGGAGCCGTAACTCGTTCTTTTGAAGCAATGTTTATTTTCATGAAGTAAACAATTGCCTTTAATGTGGGTATGCGATGTCCATAAGACCGAGCCAGACTCCACAGCTCATGCTGTAAAGGCGAAAGGAAGCGAGTATAAAAGCGAGTGATCTCGACTGGAATTGCCTTGCGCTTCATCACTTCGAACGCACTCTCCTCTCCTCACAGCTCCAGACGAATACCTCTTAATGTTGTTCCATGCGATCCTTGCTGCCATCTTGGCTCTCCCGACCGTGCTCGTGAAAGGCGCTACAATTCCAACCATCATCACAGTAAGGAGCTCATCGCATTCAATACTAAATTAAATATGACACGTCCTTTACAGTATGACACTATCTACGACAACCCCGATCTCTCCACGTCCGTCATCGCCTGCTCAAATGGCAACAACGGCCTTGCCACCAAAGGCTACGACACCATTGGAGAACTACCATCTTACCCGCGCGTAGGTGGCGCGCCCTTCGCGGGCTGGAACTCACCCGACTGCGGCTCGTGCTGGAGACTAACCTATAAAGGCCGCAACCTGACCGTGATGGCGATTGATCGTTCATATGGATGGAATCTCTCCCTGCAGGCCATGAATGATCTCACGGATGGTCACGCGGAGGAGTTGGGTAAGGTCCAAGCAACCTACACTAGGGTTGCGAACTCGGAATGTGGACTTTGAGCCCGAGGGGTCGTGGCGCCGGTGAAAGGACACTGATGCTTGGCTGCAAAATCCCATTTTAATCTTGGACGCTCTTAGTGGACACAATATTGTACTTTGTCAGGTTGAAGTTCGAGACAAACTAATTCAGATTCAGATCTCTGCGCTGCTCGTCAGATTCCGACAATTGCCGGACTTTTGCTGGTGTAATTGTCAAAGCAATTGTACAATAATACACATCTTTCGCGCGACAATTACACCCCGCAATTGTCAGGCTCACAATCTCGTTCATGTTATATTTCAAGCAATTGTCAGAATCAGTGGAAAATGACCAAGACAATTACGCGAGAATCACACTTGTGGAATTGTCAGCTTGACAATTTGAATGCACAACTGTCGTGCAAAAGTCCGGCAACTGTCGAAATCTGGCCCCTTGAGAGCTCGCCAATGCCCACTGGAGAGACGAGAATAAGCAACGATTCGCGGCTGAAAATCACATTTGAGAAATAGGTTCATGGTTTTCCTCCGGTGTTCCATCTATGTTCCCCAGTTCTCCTCACCTGTGCCTGGCGCGGAGAACTGGGGAACATAGATGGAACACCGGAGGAAAACCATGAACCTATTTCTCACATGTCACCCTCAGAGCATAGCGAAGGAAAACCGTGAGCAATTTCCTTCATTTTACCCTTCTTGCGACCAGCTGGAATACAGAATAAGGAAATTTACCGGCAATCACAATATCTCTGGACGGAAAACCGAAAGCACCCCGTTGTGAGAACGCCTAGGAAGAGCGGGAAATAGAGGAAGGAGTTCCGCCATGCCGACACAGACTGCCGAGTTCGGGGAGACAGGCTTGAACGCGACGCGGCGTGAATTGGAATATGATACATGCATGCGGGTCAGAGGCGAGCGGCGAGTTTCAATTGACTGACGCACAATCAGCTGACAACCGGTTTTGCATATCATCACTGAGGTGCAAAAGGTCCGCGCTGCACCACGCCATCTTGTCATCAAGGGCAGAACTTTAGCGCCTACCTCCATAATCCCATGACTCACACTTTGATCTTTGATGCTGCAGTCTATTTGTATATATGCGTGTGAATGCTACAAGGAAAAATTACATGTATAAGCTTTTGCAGCTTGTTCACGAGTCCCACAGATCCACAGAGCGTTACGTGAAGATAGTAAACTACAATGAACTATGTTGGGAAAGAACGAGAGTGACTTCATTGGTACTCTGACACGTTTGGATGGCCTGGCAGTTGGCGCGGTCGGTACGCTTCAACACAGCTTCAGACGGGAATGCAAGAAGACCGTCCGCTGTACTGCCGCCCGTGTATGGTATACCAAAGCGGGTCTAGAGAAAACCGCTGGTCAGCTCGGATGTCACGAAACAGGGCCGATGGGCCGACGAACCTGCCACATATTTGCTATGTCCTTTGACGCAATCTGCAGCTCGTTCGGGTCGGCCATGTCGCTGTGGTTGACCATCCTCCCCGTGATGCGAGTGGTGTCGGAGCGATATGTTGCGCCTTTGAGCTGGTGAGTGTGCCAAGCAAGATCCTAAGGTGCGTTAGCGACAGCGGCAAAAATGAGTTCGTAGTCCTTACAATGTCCTATGAATGTGTTGGTCAGTTTCAGTCGTCAAGAGGTTGGGTTGATGGTGTGCTCACCTTGGTTGGAGGGTTCAGGCCCGGCGGGCGAACAACCAAAAGATCGAGGAAATTGTGATAGCGAGCGATCGCACGGACGAGTAAATCGTCCTCTTCCTCGAAGTCGTGGGTCCAACCAAACCGGACAACATCCTCGACAAACGATGCCTGACGGATGACAGCGGCTGCGACGTCAATCCTAAAGGGCAGTTGTGTTGTAATGGATGCTCCATGGGCATTGCTCGGGATGCTAGCAATTGTCTCCTTGCTGTTGGCAATGGTGACGAGAGGAAACGATTTGAGATCGGTTGATTCCGCAATGAGATCCACAGCCTCCTGGGGTTGTTCCAAATCTTCCTCCTTGGCCCAGACTGCTTCTATCAGCTTCAAATGCGGCGCTAACTGCATCAGTGATGAGTACAACTGTATTTCCGACTTTGCAATCGGCGGCGGCGTCGGCTGGGAATGGAAGACGGAAACACTACCGATAGAGCACTGCGGCGGGCTCTGGGTCTGTATCTGTATCTGAAAGTATGTGTTCAAAAACCCGAGGCTCGTTGCGAATAAAATCCGAAGAGAACGAGCAATTGGGTATGGCTTGTAGAGTGAATGTGTGGACAAGGAATGTCCGGGGCAACCGCGGGAAAGTCCGGTAGTTGCCACACCATGTCGTGATTCACCACCTGCGTGCTGCATGACGTCGAGTCCGTCAGGGACGCCGTTGTGTAGTGAAATGGTTGTGAGGGGAAAACCCGGTACCAGTTGAAAATCCCTCCTCCCCCATCATCCCATCATCGCATGCAGAACTTCAACACTTGGCTTGATGATCTCACAGATTAATCACCTGAGTGTAAAATCGATATGAAAGTGGCATATAAGCTATGCACATGGTCGGTTTCATCGACGCGGCGTCAGACAGTACACTTGGCATGATACCACAACTTCGCAACCCTGAACAACGCCGTCCTCGCTCGCTGCTCTACCACGCCCATCTCCATCCAAGTGATCTCTTCTTCCCTCATTGCGTCATCAGCCACCCAGCGTATGAAAGTCGCCGTCAGACGCTTCTGATACGGTGTTTGATGTGGTGTTCCTGCCTTCACAAGGTGGTCCTGCACGAACTCGATGCCTTGTTCGAATCGTCGCTCGCCGAGCGCATACTGTGCAAACGCCTCCGCCTTAGCCACCTCGTCTTCTGGAGGTGCCGGTGTGGGCTTCTTTGTGGTCGTGAAGAACGCCTCGCCCTTGACTTTGAAGTTGGTCAGGGCGTGTCTGTCAAGTCGGACGTTCTCGTCGAGCGATTCAACCATCGTCCATACGACACCCTCGCCCGTCTGAGGCGGCCCACGACCTACAACCTTCGAGTCGAGTTCCGCCTGTAATGCGAGTCCGACCGGGCACGCACGCACGACCTCATCCGTCAGCTCCATGAGCTTAGTTTGGACCTTCTCGAGGTCGTCATTCTCGAAGTCGATGTCCATCTCGTAGGTCGGCCACGCCGCTAGGTTGAAAATCCGATGTTCCTTCAACGCAACGTCCTTGAACCGTCGCATGTCGACCCACTGTCCGTTGATGCGAATGTTGAAGATCGCGAAGAGCCTCGGGACATGTGCAATCGCCACACCCTTCTGAATGCCGTGACCCGCCGTTTCGCCCACAACGAGAATCTCTGTCCAGTTTGTGTCCACACTGCCGCTATGCTTCAACATGATTTGCTTCACCAGCTCAATGAGTGGCGTCTGGCTTAGATGTGCAACCGTGCCACAGTTGTCGGTTGCCGCGTCGATGTTGCGGTTGCGCGACTGGAAGTGGTGTGTCGCCGCGCTGAGTGGCGCGTTACCGTACGCCTTGCGGAAGACGATCGTCGTGTTGGTTCCGTGTAGCTTTACCATCCCAAAGAACTTGCCGCGAGATGGCACGCGCGGCTGCGGTTGACCGTCGACATCCGGGGGCTCGTTCCCTCTCCGCAGGGCGCGTGTGTAAGATTTCACGAAGTTTTTGAGGTCAGGAGTGTGTCCGTAGGCAATGAATTCGGGTTGTGTGGACATGGTGAGTGGGCGAGGAGGGGGGTTCTGTTGTTGAATGAAAAGCAGCGACGGGCAACTTATGTATCGATCGACAGCCTGTCTAAGCGAGTCACCAAGCCGGTGACTCGGACAATGCACCCCCGACGGGCGTGAGCGCAACCGTACCGCATTCTGCGGGTAGACTTGGCTGGTGGCTGGGACAGAGGCGTTGTGAGAATCTCACACCAGCGAGGCGGTGGCGGTGCATTGTAGTGACAAGGTGCACGTTGTCATGCGCTCCAAATAATTCCGAAGTCATCTTGTTGTAAGGGTCTGTGAGGCTGGCGCCGAACGTAAGCACGACCGGGACCGCAGTGGCCACCAGAGAGTATGACCCAATTCCAATTTCGGCTATGCGAGTCAGACAAGACAGCTCGACAGGTCCAGGCAAAACATGATAACATTTTAGATGTTGCATCGAGAAACAGCAAACGGCTATAATGCCCGCATGAGTTAAACAATGCAGAAAGGTAGCACCGCAACATACTATCGTCTACAACTTCGCAGATGCCGCATCCTTCCGCAACCTGACGATCGCTTTGCCATAAGTCTTGCGCTTGGTGACGGCTGGGACAAAGGTCAGAACGCGAGTAAGACAGGGTGGGAAACACGTACCATCCACAGCAGCTGGTGTCGACTCGAAACCCTCGAAGATGTGCTCGTACACACTCGGTACGATCTTGCCGTCCTTGATCAGTCTGTAAAGCCGCTGTCAGAAATCGCTCAAAGTTTCCACTATGGCACGTACGCATAAAGCTCCTTCCAAACAACAGGGATGCGCGACTGCTCGAACTCTGCGAGGTATGGTCAATGATAGCACTCGCTGAAGAATGAAGCGACGGACTGGTGTATGCGCCCCAGTGCAAGCCGGTGACGGCGACGTTCTTAAGCAGGACGACATTGAGAGGGAGCTATTGATGGAGTTAGTGTCAACGAGGATACTTAGAAAACTAGATAGCTCACGTTCTCAATCGCACCGCCAGTCTTCAAACCTGCTGTCAGATAGGTGCGGCTCGATGAAGCGTGAGGGACTTACGAAGCCCACAACAACGGCGCGTCCCTTCCATGCGATGCACTTGAGCGACTCGCGGATGAGACCAACGGGGTCGAAGATAACGTCCGCGCCCTTCCCTCCCGTCAGCTTGAGGACCTCCTTTGGCCAGTCCTTGTTGTTATAGTCGACGACATGGTCCGCGCCGCCCAACCTCTTGCACACCTCGCGCTTCTCCGGTGATCCTGCTGTTGCGATGACCTTTGCACCAAGGGCCTTCGAAATCTGGATAGCTGGTATCCCAACGCCGCCGGCACCGGCATGTACAAGGACCCACTCTCCTGCGCGAACTGTTAGGACAATGCATCTTGCGAAAGTACCAATCCACAACGCACCGGCTTTGAGCTCTCCACGGCCGACAATGCCTTCGTACGAGGTCGGATAAGTCAGACTGACGCCGGCAGCCTGTTCCAGGGTAATGTTGTCTGGTACGGCGTGCAGCGATTTCCAGGGTACGGCAATGCGCTCTCCGTACGAGCCGAATGCGGAGCCAAAGACGCGGTCGCCGTGTTTAAAGACACAGCCCTGCGGGAGTGGCGAAGACTTGTTGATCTTCCCTGAGAATTCTGCGCCGAGGATGAAGGGGTGTTGCTGCTTGACTGTACTTATGTCAGAACTGCGAGCTTTCAACAAAGCTACAGCCACGCACTTTGGTACTTTCCCTGGGACTGTATTGGGGACTCGTGAGCACGATGACCTTGCAAGGCGTAGATTACAGTGTGTCAATGGACGAACCATCAAAGTATCGAAGAAGTTGACTGCGCTGTAGAGCTAATCAGCCGCGTTCATTTGGACATGAGCTACACTCACGAGCAGTAGACATCAACGAGAACGTCGTTTGGCCCGACCTTGGGCTCTGGCGCATCGGTTCTGTGCTTTATTAGCATCACTGACAGTTTTTCGTAATGCGGTGAGCGCACACAGTAAGGTCTAGATGACCAATATCCTTGTTTACGACGACGGCTTTCATTGTGGGAGAAGGGAGGAGACCAAGCCGGTTGGCGTGGGGCGCTGGTTGCCGTGTTCACATGTCCACATGTAGCCGCGCCGGCCTCATGAAGTTGCCGGTCGAGTGATTGCAACAAACAGCAGCACTGCGAGTCGCATCTGCGAGTCTTGCGCCGGAAGCAATGACGGCGGGCGGAATGAGGATCGGGCCGAGAGGCGGTGAGTGAGGAGAGAGCATCGGACCGCGAATCGGCAACGCGGGCTGCACTTGTCCTCCTTCGCCGCAGTCGCTCACGTATATCTGCACTCTACGCTCTGTCACACTCCTCATTTCATTTTATAATCTTCAGATACAACCCACGTCAACACTTTTTGTGACGACCCGTTCACTTGATGTCTCTTTGCAATACGCCACAAGCGCTGCATGCTGCCATCCGCATCCTAGTCCTCTCGCCTTATCTTCTTGTCGACTGCGAGGGCCGCGATATTGGTACAGAGGGCGGGGCTCTCTCTATTGTTTCAGTCGGCACCCATGATGCCAGCTACGTCTTTCTCGTAGACTGTCTCAGCCTTAGCCCCCAAGACCTTGCACCGCTGCTCCAACTGCTCGCATCTCCCGCTATCCAAAAGGTCTTCTGGGACGGCAGGCTTGACGCTGTTGAACTTCGCCGCACCCTCGGAGTCAGTATCTGCAGGCCCTGCGATCTTCAGATTGTCGACATAACCTCACGCAAGGCACGCGGCGATCTCAATAACCGCAAGTGGGTACATATCCCATGGCATCCGCTTCACCATGTCCAGCACATGGACATCAGCGGCGTTCATGCCCTCACCGGTCTCAAGAGTGCTCCCCGAGTCCATGGTGTCACCAACCTCATCTCGAGTGCGCATGTTGTCCATTTGAGGATACCACTGACCGACCGCCCGAACCTTACTCCTCTCCCCATTGACAGACACCAGTGCGGAGCTACCGGTCGACCATGAGCTCTGGATGCACCGCCCTCTGCCCGCGCATTATCTGGAATATGCGCTCAAAGACATCGTGCTCATTGCGGCGCTCTACCACATCTTCTGCGCTCGCGGCTACATGCTGCCATTCCACGATCCGACCGTCGAAGATCAGAGCGTTCGGTACCTCAACATCCACAACGCGCCCCTTTCCGCCGACGAGGCTTTCCTCAAATCGAACATTCTGCCGCTCGAAGTCCTCCAGGCGCCGCTCGAGACGCCTAACCGCCAGTGCGACAAGTGCTGCCGCTGGCTGACGGAGCAGTCGTTCCTGTACCCGGACCTCTGGCGCGGGGCGATGGCCAGACATATGACATGCAAGGTCTGCTTCATCCTGATCGCGCGGGGCGAGATCAAGGCCCAGCTCATGGCCGAGGGCAAGCTCAGTAGCCCCTCTAAACGCGGGGTGCAGTATTCGCCACCGCCGTTAGAGCCGACGCAGCAGCGCAACTCGGCTATCGAAGTTTAAATCTTAGGGTCTTCTGTCTTGTTTACGTCTTCAAGGACTTTGTGTGTCGCGACTTGATCCCTTTGCAGAATTAGTCTTATCCTTGCCCGTTGCTTTCACTCGTGTGGGGCACACGGACGCTCGCCTGCTTGCTTTACTGTACCAATCTATTTTGGTTATTCTTCAAATATCGATGCTTGATCTTCTGATTCGATAATAGATTTGACGCAAGTGACAGCCTCGGCTGACAAGGTTCTTGGTTACAGCACGAGCGGAGATTGCGACGAACGCACGGTTCCCTCTACCTCCTCTTCCTTCTCCCACCCTTCTACTTCTTTCTTTTTTAACCCGATCGGCTCGGCGATGGTTCTCTTCGCCTTGAGATCTCATCGCTGGAGCGTATTCTGCCCCATCAA
>Ga0247815_10002215_pt1 | contig 14429 bp, 23 predicted proteins | sample UWRJL194509B1_FD_181014 | JGI IMG/M metagenome (GOLD analysis project Ga0247815, IMG submission 181014) | Plant litter microbial communities from Arlington Agricultural Research Station in Wisconsin, United States - UWRJ-L194-509B-1 | ecosystem: Environmental > Terrestrial > Plant litter >... | reverse complement strand
CGACTCTACACAGCAACGGCCAAAGGAAAAAGAGCGACGACCGAGATGGTGAGTCACGAGTGCCATTTGTGCTGACCTTGTGAGCTGAAGAATCTTGCAGGTGGAAACGCTCATCCAAGATCGCTTCGAGTTCGATGGGTGAAGACTCGCCAGTGGATAAAGACGAATCTCCATCAACACCCTCAGATCCCAACGACCCATTCGACGCACGACTTATTTATCTCCGCGGGGAAGCTGGTCGTCCGCCGTGCCTACCATGTCTCTCCGTCTGGTCGTACAAGACACATAAGTTCAACGGGATCATGCTAGACGAGGACCGGATTATCGGGCTCCTGGCTGACACAGATGTGACAGGGATTGCAGCCCTTGATGTATTCCTCATGATGAAACCGTAGCGCGCGACACGAGCCTCACTGTAACTGCACAGACAGTCAGATATTTGATAAACCTACAGTCGGGCGCATTTACATACCGTACAATCTATTCCTGGAGGTACTCCTTCTGCATCTGTGCATAGTGTTAGCTCTGTCCGCAACCATCCCATCCTACAGAGAATCGAGTCAACTCACCCAAGGCACATCCTTCCCTGTCACATACTTCCTCGCGGGCCGCTTCCACGCTGCTACTTCATCCAGCATCTCCTGCTTCTCGATAGGCAACACGATGCCGAGCTCAAAGTTGGTGATATTGAGGACCGGCGACATATGTGAGCCAGACAGCGTGCCCCACGCGCTTGGTGTGAAGTTGTGTGAGCCGACGTAAAGCCAACCGACTAGCTTCGTCTTGGGCCGTGATGGGTTCTCAATTATACGAACATCGTCATCAGACGAGTCGTACGGGTCTGTCGTTCGCGATTTCGACGGCGAGAAGAAGTTCTTGTCCTCTTCGAAGGTACCGAGGATCATCTGCCGTCATGCCACCATGATCGTCAACCATTTACACTCGCAGAAATTATAACTCTCGTACCTTGGTATGCATTAACACGCGCCCCCGTTTGCTATTCGAGTCGTAAAAATTATCTCTCGGGAATTTAGTGCCTTCCCATGTCGCCCGATCACAGAACATCGTCCCACCACCCGGTAGACCTAAGACACTGTCCGATACCGTCTTGAGTGAAGGAAACAGAATCTTTATCGGCGGATACGGCAGTTTGGCCCGGGCGGTGGATTTGCCGATCCAACTAAACTTGTCGGACGAGGAGCCTTGGGCGGAACAATAAAACTCGTTCATCCATTGAGTGCTGTAGCGACCGATGCTGGAGCCCTGAGAAGAATCAAACGTCAATGGCAGGGGGATGGAGTGGGAACCAGAGTGGGTTACCTGGCACTCCAGAATTAGCTTCTTGTCGGATGGCGTTTCGGCGCCAAGCTCGCGCAGGACGCGATGTAAGGCTGTGTGTCCGAAGCGTCGAACTTGCTGCCAGCCCTCAAATTTGCCGGCAAGAGACGGCACCAGCTTGACCTTGACCTTGGACCTACGTTTCATCACGTTAGCAGGGTCATTCACACAATCGTGATACCTACACACCAGTCCCAGGACATCCGCAGCTCTGCAACATCTGTCAGTGGTATCGCTGGGAAGTCTCCTTTCTGTTGCGCGCTCAAGGCAACATTGACGTTGAGTGTCTTGAGTGTGTGAGCGAGTGTGGAGGCAAAATCTTCGTCCTTGGGCAACTTGTTGAATGGGATGGGTATGGGAAGCTTTGGGATATCTTGAACAAAGACGGCCTGGAAGAAATCCGTCGGAAAAGCACGAAAGGTGGATGTAGAGAGAAATACGGACATTCTCGATGTCCTTCCAGTCAGCAGGCATCATGTTGGCGGTGGCTGGTGGTGGGTCAGTCACACGTCACAGAATACGAAGTGAACGCACGAATCGCGAGCCTGATCCGACCAGACTTGTAGAGGAGCTAGTTTAAACCATTAGACACAGGGCAGGTTGTGAGCGGAATGAGCGCACCAAGATGATCTACAACGAAGGCTCGATTAACGAAGTGCTCGCCTTGAGCTCGCTGTGGGCGTACCTTGATGTGCATTGCCCCACGACCTTGAGTCATCCTCGGCGTGACGAGAACCCAATTGCGAGCCATGAAGCGGACGTCGTTTCCCTCTGCTGTAACGGGGTGATTTACTAGCACGATGGGGACTTCGTCGGGTAAGATGGACATGAGCCACTGGATGTCATTAGAAAAACTGGACAATATCACGCATGCAAGCTCGCTCTTCTGTGTAACAGCATTAGTGGGGCTGGTATGTCAAATAAAAAGTGTGGCGTACATCGCCGATGATGTCGGTGATGCGAAAGTCTGGATTGTGGCGTTGGTCTGCGTCGATGTGCATGTTGCCCGTAGGCCGCAATGCGCCATCCCAGAAGAAACCGTCAGGCGAGGCGTGGGTGATAGAGGAACCGGATGAGCTAGTAGTCTGGTTGGTTCGCGCGGTAGCAACTCGGGACGCGTGAGTCGCTTGCCTCTTGACTGGTCGTTCGTCATCTACGTGTGATGTGGACGACGAGGGCTCTGCTTGGATGTCTGGACGCAAGCGCTTCTGGCGCGCAAGACGCTCTGCCTCGAGTTTCTTGCGTTCGGCAATGAAGTCGGACATCGGCGCAGTTGCAGGAGTCAGCGTGCCGCTTGCCGGAGTTGGCACACCCGCAGCCACAAGGCCTCCCGCCGATGACACTGGGCTGGCCGGACTGGGAGCATCATTAGATGCTTTGAGTGCAGCAGCAAGGTCACGTTTGAACTGTTCTTCGGGGTCCGGTTCGTCGGGTTCGTCGTCAGAGTCGTCAATGACGATCACTTGTGGCTTGCGCGCACGCGAGCTCTCTGCCAGACTGGCTGCAATAGCCCTGTAACGTCGTGTAAGTGTTTAATAATATTGTTGAAGTCGATTCACTGACTGTGCGAGCTGGTCGTCTTCGTCCATTGTGTGCAGAAGTACAACTTGTGCAGGCGGTCGGAGGCAACCGCGCGCTCGAGGCTCCGCTCATTTCTCTCTTGCCCCTCTTCACAGCTATGCGTCGCGGACACGGCTCCTCCAAAGTCCGCCCTACCTACTCTGATGCCTCAAAGTGTTATTGACAGTGCTCTTGCAGGTCCCAGGCGTGAAATTGCGGCCTGCAGAGGCCAAAACGGCTGCGCCTTCGCGTTATGACCGGCACTCTGACGACGACGAGCCCAGCGCCGCCGACATCGCAAACAGCCGAGCACGCGTGTCTCGCCCATTTAGCGAGGTACAAGTGTCTGCAAGCGGTGTCGAAAACAAGGTGCGCAAGACTTGGCGCCTGCAAGTGGCTCACACTAAACCACGCTCCAGTCAGAACTGTTCAAGCTCGGCAAGGAGCTCGGTGCAGCCTCTACAACTGCGCTCACAAGCCTAACCACACATCTTATCGCGGAAGAGTCTGGTAGTCCCAAGTACCTCGTGCGTTGCCTTTTGCTCAGACTTGGCGCGCGCTCACAGCTGGCGCGACAAAAGGTTGCACTTGAACGTGGTATCAACATCGTCCGCGCATCCTGGATCACCGAGTCCCACAAATCCTGGCTTGCGGGCAACCAAGTTGACGTCGATGCCGTGGGTTTCTCTGGGTTTCGCGCTCGTCACGTGATGCTCACCTCGACGTCCTCTAGATGACCAACGCTCATCGCCTGCCAGCCTTCACCTCCAAAGTCAAGATCTGCCTCACTGAGATCGGTGATGTCGAGGAGCGCATTCGAGCACACAAGGTAGGTACACGTTTTGGACCTCGACCCACGGACTGACATTCCACAAGCAGATAATGAAGGCTGGCGGTCTGTACTCGAAAGGCTTCGATGCGACCGTCACCCATCTCGTCTGCGGCAGCTCATGTACGAGCGATAAGGTCGAAGCTGCGCGACAATACAACAAGTCGCGCGCTGCGGACAACAAGGTTCACATCGTATGGGAAGAGTGGCTCTATGACTGTCTCGCCTTCAATGGTCTGCTCATTGTCCATCTTATCGCCCAATTGATCTAATACCGTAATCAGGTACTTGGGACCCGGCAAACTACTCAGTTGACAAGCCGCGACCTGCGCGCAAGGAAAAGCAGAGCTTTGGTGCGTGCTTCAATTCTATTATCTTTCCGCAATGCCTGACTTTTGCAACAGATCCGCAGACCTCACCCAGACGCGAGCCGCTCCCACCCTCGCTGCGGAACGAGCTGCTCGTCGGCCAGGATGACACCGAGACCGTAGCGCCTCGCCAAATCCCACAACTCTCGTCCCAAATCTGGAAAAGCGTCCGCAAAACTTCGACACCAATGCTGCCGCCTCCCTCTGCAGATACTCTGCAAGGGACTGTTATCTCCCGCGTCTCAAACGCTAAAGCTGCTGCCCTCCACCGCGAGGAGCCTGAATCTGCACCCCCTCGCATGCCTCGTCAGCCGTTCAGCCGCGTCTCTTCTGCTGTTGCCGGTCCTTCCAAACTGGAACGTACCACCAGCTTCGCGGCTCCTTCTACAGCCCAACCCATCTTCTCTGGCAAATGCTTCTACGCCCTGGGTGCCGCCCGCTGTGACGAGCTGAAGAAGCCACTCGTCTCCAACGGCGCGCGGTGGCTTGACCAAGCAGACGACCTGCTTTCGGCCGACTTTATTCTTGTGCGATTGGCCGAGAGCGCGACGCACTGGCAGAGCGTAACAAGTCTTGCGCTTCGAGCAATTATGCGCACGGAGTGTTGGGTCGAGAAGTGTCTGTACGACGAGCGGATCTGTGACCCGGACGAGCATGCAAGCTTCGGCCCGCTCAAGGTCACGTGTCCAGTTCCCGGTGCGCAGGAGTTGAAGGTTTGTTGGTCGGGTCTTGGTCAGGCAGAGGTATTCTGGATTAAACGAATGATCAAGGCGATTGGTGAGTGGAACTGGAGTATGCACAAATGGATAAAGGAGACTGACGGTTCGAACAGGTGCGGATGTAGACGTCGAGTTCACGAAACAGTGCAACTTGCTGCTCTGCGACGGCCCGGATGGAATGAAAAGCGACCGCGCGCGGAAACGCGGCGTGCCCATTGTACCGATGCAGTGGCTTTTTGATGCTGCCGCCTCTGGCCAGCTCCCGTCCATCGAAAACGTCGAGACACAGGCCGAGACGCAGGACCTCGGCGACCAGTCTGGTGAGACCATGGCGGACATTACGAACGGCATGTCGCCTGGTTTGGTTATTGAGCATTATCAGCTAACGGTGTCGTTGCTGCCTCGTCAGATTCTCGCAGTGCTCAGTTCTCGTCGCTCGCGTTCGAATCGATGGAATGCGACCCGCCAGCCGCTGATCCTATGGCTGCGCGGAGACAGCGGCACTCTGACACCGACGTTCCACGTCGTTCAACTTCGGATTCTATGTCTTCGTTCGGCGAGGCTACACTGCTCCTCCACAAGACCGCCTCGGACGATCAAGTCCCTCGACGTCGGCAATTGGAACGCGTCATCTCTGTATCAGAATCCGACACCGCCGCCTCGCCCGCTGGCTCGGGCATATTCTCTCCCGAAAGCCTCGGAACGAAGCGTATGCGTTCAGACGATGCGGTCGGTGGCAAAGCGAATAAACGCGCGCGTCCGGTCGGCCGTGGCGGCGTCGCGCGGGAACGCGGGTCGTCTGTCGTGTCGACGGGTCAGTCGACGCCAGAGCGTGCGGCCGCTGCTGCGGCTGCGGCAAGAATGTATGGCGATGCGGAGGGTGGCGAGCCAAACGCAGATGACTATCTGTACAAGGATGCAGTGGCGGAGGCGGCGCAGCAGAAGATCCTGAAGCTCGTGGGACAGGAGGATAGTCAGACAGAAAGTCAGGTGGAAAGTCAGGTGGAAGAACCAGTGAAGGCGGGCCGGGGGGCCAGGGGCAAAACTGGCACAAGGAAGCGGTAAGGTGTGTGTGTGTTTGCTCGTTTAAGGAATGACAATATACATGTATGGATGGTCTGTATAGCATCTGTACTTATCTCATCAATAACGCCTGAGATCTACTGGAGTTGGTTGTCAATTAAATGCAAGAGTTCCGTGTCGGGCCGCGGCTTCTCGGGCCGCCAATTGTCGCGAAGTGTCGTTCATATCCGCACCGAGCATAGCTTCTCGTCCATTATGCCGAATGTGTGTAAGTTGCTCGCATGTGCGGCACTGTAGATTATCCGATGAATAAATTGTTGCAGCGGAGAACCACTCAACTGTCCGGCGTTAGGGAGTTATAACTCGAATGAAGTGGCAAACGTTCAGTTTGGCTAACACCCCCGTCCTTCCTTTCTTGCTCACAGTGAAAGTCGCACGCACCGCCTCTTCCGTGTAGTATGTATGTGTAACGAGGGTTCGCCCGGTGACGTGAACACTCACCGGGGCTGCCAGCTCAACCGCCGGCCGTACAACTAATGCAGCGAATTACCTAGCGCCGCGACTATCACCGCAACACAAGACGAACTCGAAACCCACGGTGGCTCCCGTCGCATCTGGTCGAGGCACGAATAAACGTAGGCCATACCTGACGCAGTTAGAACAGCTGGCGGTACCCCCAATGTCACGCAAACGCGCTTGTTGAGAACGTTTGAACCCGTAGAGTCGTAACGGATCAGGAGAATGCGGTGATAACGAGCCGGTGAAGGACTATGTTGTAATAATGAGCGGATGCAGAGCCAGCCAAATGCTCGCCTCCGTCGAAGCAAATAGAATGATTCCCGCAGCACCATGCTCGTCAACGTTGCATCCACGATGTGCTATAATTCCACACTTATGCTAGTACAGATGTTGTATTCGGTTGGCGAATGGCCGTGAGAGTCGCCGTCAGTCCAATGCCCGAGACCAATCGTCGCTCTTCACACCGGTAGTGGCGCTTTCATCTTCTACCGGCCAAGGATCGACATCAATATAGAGTATGGTTGGATCGACAGGGTCTTGGAGCACATGTCGCTTCATTCTGTGCGTCCATACACAATGGTAACCGTTGATGTCGATGCAGCGGGAGGGGTTGAAGGCAAAACGCTGTCAGTACCCCGAAATACAAGCGGCCATAGTATTGATAGGACGAAACGTACCCCTTGAAGTGATTGCGGACCAAAGGTTTAATCTCATTATCGACCTGCTCGCGCGGACCGGAGAGTGCGACGCGTAACCGAGACTTGCCGAGTGCCCGGGCTTCGACAAGCCGGTCCTCGATGTGCACAAGCACGTCGTCAAGGTAGGAACGGCCAAATATGTCAACGTGTACCGCAAAGTTTAGGTCTGTGACATAAAGAGATGAGTGATTGGAGTGACGAAAGGGCAAACGAAACGTACTCTCGAGTTCGCGCATCTTTTGACGAGCCGCGGAGGCATAGCTGCGTTCCAATACGTCACATCTCTGCATATCGATATCAGTTCACTATCACATTTGATCTAAAGCAGCTAGATGAGATGGGGATAGGGGGAGACCCACCTGAATCTGCCAGGCGAGCTGTGAGGCCCAGGAGAAATTTCGCGCATCGAGCGCCCATGCGCGCTCCTCCGAGAAACGCGCTTTCTGCGCGGCTGCCTCTGCTGCTTTGGCCTGCAGTTCTGCAAGTTCGTTCTCGAGTGCGGCGATGTTCGACACCTGCAACACACCGTTTGCAGGTGTTGTCGCACCGCTCCCAGGTTCGGGTGATGATACGTCCTGGCGAGAATGGGAAGCATGGCCATTCGCAGACACTGGATGAGGACTTGAGGGTGTAGGCGAGGTTAATTGTACTTGTTCACGCGGTGGCACGCCAACACTCCTGCGGCGCGAGAGCGTTCGCCGTTTCTTTGTTGGGGCGCCCCACGTTGATATACGTTCAACAAGCGCATCCGCAACGTCCGCCGCAAGTACACCAAATGCGAGACCAAGCAGACTGGCTGCTAGCGCGACCGGGTTGTCACTTCTGCCAATGTAAACCTGGAGCAGTGCGACCCCGACTCGAACGGCAACGCCAATAGTAATGCCCAATGCAAGACGCGGGGAATATATGAGCGCAAGGTGCACAGCCGCGCCTTGCCAGAGACCTGCTGCGAGACGTTCAATGAGGAAGGAGTTGGTATCAACAGGTTGGCTGCCATTGAGTTTGTGCAGCAGGAGACGTGCGCCGAGGCCAATGACCAGGGCAAGAGACATGGCAGGAAGGGCGTGGTCGTAGACGTGGAGAGCGCGCGAGACACAGGTCAGCAGGCGGACATGCGCGGGCTCAAATCCGAGCGCAAGAAGCGTTCGGGCGGAGACTCAACACGCGCGAACCACGAGGACACGCAGGGATCGTATTTCATTCAACTTTTGTATTAAGAGGTCGTGTTAGCAAGCAACAGGCGTGCTACGTGGATTGTGAAGCTGCCAGTTCTTCTGGTGTCTTTGTCTTGAGCGACAGTGCGTGAAGACCTGCAGTAAATTCATCCTTGAGTGCACCATTGATCAGCCTGTGGCGCTGAATCATTGTCTTGCCCGCAAAGGCCGCGCTGATAACCTGCACGCTGAAATCTGTGATGTCATACGTTTGAAAGCCGAAGTGGCGTTAACAACTGCACACTACAGTTTGCATACCGAGCTGCTCACGGGTCTCAGACTTGTCGCCATCATACGCACGCATAGGAGCGTGATGCTTGTGTTTCCACGAGTCGTTCTCGATCACGAGCTCGGCCGGGTTGAGCAGCTCGGTCAGCTGTTTGTGTGCAATGCCGCAGATCTCAGACCGCCGCTCGTAGATGCTTTGCTGGTTGCAGGCGAACCTTAGTGCGAATGGCTGTCTCGACAGGACCGGCTTCGGATGTAGCAGTGGCAGTAGACATGGCTCGTTTAAGAACGCCTGCGAGGACGATTCGAGCGAGCATGCAATCAAGAGAGCAAGAGACAACAGACCGGAGTTGAACGCCAAACCTTCTCAGTCTTTTGTTGCTCATTTAGTTGATCAGATCATTCGTCCTACAAGATTATTGAGGCTAGAATCAGTCCTGAGGCCTGTCTAGCTAAGCGAGTGAGTTCAGGCGACAGGTGCGGCATGGGCCGGAGTGGCGACGACCGCTACCCTCTCTCTCTATCCATGCCGCAAGGCTATGCACCACTTCCCGCAGACGAGGCAGTAGGCTCCGCAGCACCCAGCTCCACAGCCGCAGCCGCACCGAGTACAAGTACCCGTGCTTTTCCGTCCTGGTCCCTTCCACAAGTCGACATCCCGCCCAGACTACAAGCCATCATCGACTCCACTAAGCAGACCCACGCAGACGTATCCAAGCGCTTCCGCCTCCCCGTATACTGGGCACGATACCTCTTCCTCGTCGTACTCTCGTGGCTCCTAGGGCTCTACGCCTACAATCATCTGGGCTTCAGCGTCAACATTGACCCGTTCGGACCAGGCAGCTTTCTTACTCCCAACATGCCGCCCGTTCGCTCTGTCGGATAGTACGCAGTGATTTGTACACAGCATAGTGCAGCCTAGACTGACCTATGCCCGCAGTTTCGTCAACTGGGGCATCTACGGCCGCAAAGTGCGTTTCGCGTGCTGAGTGGCGTGGCGCGCAGCACGGCCGCCGGCACGCGACCCCACGCTGACGACCCTTCTACGCAGTTTTTTCCTTGGATGATGCCCGTCGATCGCCTCTCGCATATTCTGTATGCATTCGGCGACCTCTCGTCGGACGGTAGCGTTATTCTCAGTGACAAATGGGCCGACCAGGACATCCACTACGGGAACGACTCGTGGAACGATCAGGGCAAGAACCTCTATGGTAACTTTAAGCAGATGTACTTGCTCAAGAAGCAGCACAGGCATTTGAAAACCCTGCTGAGGTACGCTGCGTGTTGCATGTGCATAGACTCATTGTTGCTGACACGCGCAATTCCATAGCATTGGTGGCTGGACATACTCGCCCAAGTTTCATCCAATCGTGGTGTCACCCACGAAACGTGCCCAGTTCGTGCGCTCGTCTATCCAAGTGCGTCCGCCTTGACCTGCGGTATCACGCGCGGCAAGATGCTGACGACGCTCGCCGGCGTAAACAGATCTTGGAAGACTACGGTCTCGGTGCGTTTACCTTGCTCTTTTATCCACAGTTCTAACTTTGTACGCAGACGGACTGGACGTTGACTACGAATACCCGACGAATCACGAGCAGGCTCATGGGTACACCGAGCTATTGCGTGAGCTGCGCGAAGGTCTAAACGATCATGCGCGTCAAAAGGGGATCGAGTACCACTACCTGCTGACAGTGCGTTTATTCATCTCGGCGGCAGCATATAGCGCTGACGCTATTCCCCGTAGATTGCCGCACCTTGTGGTCCTAGCAACTACGAGAAGCTCCAGATCCGGCAAATGGATCAGTATCTCGGTGAGTGTGGCTTCTCTACCGGCCCAATCTGTCGCGCAGCCCTTTTCCCAGCCTGTGTCTCCGGTCTGGCGCAGTCGCTGACGCCTCTTTGCTTCTTTTTTAATCGGGCTATTCCAACCTTTGCCGCGACGTCTGTCAAACATCACGGCTCGTTCTGGAAATGCAGATTTCTGGAACATGATGAGCTACGACTATGCAGGCTCTTGGGACCAAGTATCCGGGCACCAGGCGAATCTGTTTGGCGGTCAGATCAACACTGCACAGGCCATTGAGTATTACGTCGCGCAGGGTGTATCCACTCTCAAGGTCGTCATTGGCGTCCCTCTATACGGCCGCGCCTTCGAGAACACTGAAGGTCCCGGGAAGCCCTACAATGGTATCGGACCTGGCACTTGGGAACAAGGCGTATACGACTATCGCGCTCTCCCTCGCCCGGGTGCCTACGTCTTCCGTGACAAAGATCTCGGCGCTTCGTGGACATACGACTACTCAAGCAAGGAGATGGTGTCGTTTGACAGCGAGGAGGTTGGCCGCTGGAAGGGCGAGTGGGTTGCCAACAACTTCCTCGGCGGCGCCATGTACTGGGAACTCAGCGGTGACAAGGGACACCCACGTCCAGACATGGAGAAGGGCAAAGAGCAGGTGCCCGGGAAGTCGTTGATACATATGGTCACGGAGGGGATGGGCGGGCGGGAGGCGCTTGAGAGAAGCCACAACTGCTTGCACTATCCCGGTAGCCAGTTCGACAATGTCCGGACGGGAATGCCAGATACCGCGGCATCGACGGGGACGACTCCATCCTAGTTTTTGTTGGAGTGTGTTGCTTTTTCTCATGTAGATTATGCAGGCTTCAGACACACGGGCTTTATACAAGTGCAGGCGGTCGCACAGCGCCGCACGACTACGACGCTATACCATAACATATTGCAGCTAAGAAGGGCTACTGTACACCGATAGTGCAGGAAGTGTTCGCGGTGCTTTAGGAAATACAATAAATAAACCTGCGCGAAATCCAGGAGAGGCACCGTGAAGTCAGATGTCGTTGTCGATGTCGATGTCGGTTGCAACACGATCACACGGGAACATACCTCCTGACCGCGACTCAAGGATGAAGACGGGGAAAGGGCTCAATCCTCATCCGAATGCGTTGCATTGGTGACAACGAAATTCGAACCAGGTCGTCTGGGGCCACGCCGCGGCGGTTCGAGGCCGCCGTGGGGTTGGCGGGTCTCGAGTGGCGACGCTAGCACGCTCTCGCCGATGGGCAAAGCGCCAGGTAGCGAGCTGTCGCCAGGTTCGGATGGAAGATAGAACGACGGCAACGGCAAACCACCTTGTGAGGACATGGCACCGTAAGAGCCCCGACGGCCGAGTCCCGTGCTGCCGCGGCCATGACGATCGGACGGCATGGGTGGGACCTGGTCGTCACCTGAGCCGTTTCGCCTGCCACTGCGACCGCCATACTGGCTCGCAGATGCATCCGGATAGATTTCGTACGCGCTCTGACTGAGAACGAGCGAATCCGGCCGCATGGGACGATTCGGATAGTGTGGGCCCTGTTGTGCAGCGAATGGATGCGGTTCGTGCGAGTTTCCACTCATCATGGGAAGTTTTGCAACAGATGGCGTGAGGCCACCTTCGCTCGGAATGTCCTCGAGCTGATTTGGATTTCCGGGCTGACCGAACATGTTCTTAATAAATGCAAGCGGGCGGGCGTGGTTGGCTCCTTGCTGGTGCCCCTGCTCGCTGGACTGTCGGCTGTGCAAGTTATGTGAGGAATGCACTGATGCCGGCCGGTCGAACGGCCCTTCTCGGCCCACGGTGCCCATTGACATTGGCGGAGGCGGCGAAGGTGGTACGGGAGCATCATGAACAGAAGCAGCTGCGCCGGCACGCGGGGTCCGGGGAACTTCCTGGGGACCTACGGGCGCTGCTCGCTGTGTGCTCTGGATCCAGCCCTCGACTCCACCGACTCCACGCGACGCCTTGGACACACTGGCAGGTGGACCTACAGTCGTTGCAATTGAACGCTCGTCCATGAGCTGGTGGTGGTGGTGTGAGGGTTGGTCACGTTCACCAGCGTCGTCAATACGGAGTCCCATGGCGCTCTTGGCCATCGCCTGCACCCGCTGCGGCTTGCGACGCCTCCGCCAGAGAAACCAACCACCGACGCCTGCAACGATGCCGACTATCAAAATCACGCAGACTACAATGACCGCTATCTGCGTCTTTGTCGTGTCGCGCCGGGCCTGCGCATGTGCTTCGCTGTCAGCATAGGGGCTATTCGATGAATGAGCCGACGCACGAGCGGGCCTCGCAGCGCACTCTCAGCGACCTGCAGCGCATCAAGGAGTGGCATTCCGAGCCAGAGAACAGGAAGCCAAGCGAGCGGGTGGATGCGCGCTCCGGCGAGAAACGTGTGGCAGCGAGAGAGACAGAACAGGCAAGTCGGGACGTGGATGACAAGGAAAAGAGGCAAACGCTGCGGCAGCATCAACAGATGCTGATGCTCGCTCCAAGCCGGACCAGCACCGCCTGGCGACCGAAGCCGGAGCGCGGCGGCCATGCTGACCAAATGAGATGGAGATAACTGTCAGGAACGGCGTGCGAGTCTCTCTCTTTGGGCACGACGCCACGGCCAAGCAGTGGTGGCGGCGGCATCAAATTTTGGCATTCTCCCACGAGGTCAGAGACCGTTCGACAACCCATATATAGCATAAATACACTCTATTGAGGACATTCTCAGCAGATTGACAGGTTGAAGCGAGGGAGAGGCGTGCCAGGTAACCGGCGGGAGAAGTGCAGGGCTGGCCAAGCGTGGAGCACGCGTGGGACGATGAGCATGGGGTGAGTCAGGGCGGAAACATGTCTGGTGCGGTGCAGACGAGGGCAGAATACGAATTGAGCGTGATTAAGTTGTGGTGGCGGGATAGTTGAAAAGATGGTTCAGGTGCGGGTTTGCGGGGCTTGTCGCGTTTCTGACGGAGTCCGGATGCGAACCGCTGGCAAACGAGTACGCGCGAGGACCGTCACCACTCGCCAGCCGCAGCCGCCGCCGCCACGACGCACCCAGTACCCGCCCTCAGTTACGACCAGGCTGCATGCCCCCGCGCCAGGATGCAAAGGCCACGCTCTCGCGCAGTCGTACCAATAGGGTCACTCACAAGACTCGCCTCAGAGTCCTCGTTGGCCGACACGATGTCGAGCCAATCATCGACGATGACGAAGCTGTCGATTACCACACACATGGCGTCGAAGCTCACGAGTCTACTGTGAGTCTTATAGCTCCATCGCACATGTTTTACCAGAGCTGCTCGCTGTCCACGCCCTTTGCGAGAATCGATGGCGTGGCCCCGTCTCATTGGCTCGGCCCGTTTGCTTCCGCTCCGCCGGAGCTGACCTCTTTCGCTCTCCCCACAGGAAATCCATCTCCAACGTTCGCTCTCGGTCACTACCCTCCGTGCATTGGGTGGCAACGTTGCCGGCCCCAGCTCTAGTGGAGCCGGCCGCGAGAAAGGTTCACGCAAGCAGCAGCAACAACAATCCCAACAACAGCATTCAGCCCCGTCCGCAGATGCTATTCCCATTCCCGACGCCAGTGGTATCATTGACGACACGAAACTCTACCCACATGGCAAGTTCAAGGAGACTGCCATCTACATCAAATTCTCGGACACTGTCGAAGAGTCCATCGCAAGCGGTCTTGCGGCAAACTACACGTACTATATTGACGAACGCGATAAGGCCTGGCTCGACAAGAATAACCAAGCAGCCCGTGGCGAGGGCTCCAGCTCTCAGGCTGCGCGAGCCGCAGCGACCGCATCTGGAGGTCAGCCGAAACGAAACGGCAAGGCTAAGGAGCCTGAAGCTGCCAATGCAAGCTCAAAATCGGTCGAAATGTCCGAGGACGAGTTCGAGCTCGTCATGGGTCTGTTCGAACGTCGTGCGGCAGACCCGCCCTTTGTCTTCTCGCCCGATTCGTTCCCAGCCATGGAGGTCTACGACGAATGGTTCCAGACGCCACTGGCAGCGGAACTGTTCGCCGCATACAGTGTCCCTTCTGGAGTACCAGAACCCGGGAGGCTACTCGAGCTCGCGCAGGCCGTCTACCCGCATTGGAAG
>Ga0247815_10002214_pt1 | contig 14433 bp, 10 predicted proteins | sample UWRJL194509B1_FD_181014 | JGI IMG/M metagenome (GOLD analysis project Ga0247815, IMG submission 181014) | Plant litter microbial communities from Arlington Agricultural Research Station in Wisconsin, United States - UWRJ-L194-509B-1 | ecosystem: Environmental > Terrestrial > Plant litter >... | reverse complement strand
CAGTGAAACCAGGGCTTACCAAATTAACTTTGATATTGGAGCTTTCTAATTCTATTGCCAGTGACAGAAAAACACCATTTAAAGCAGTTTTAGATGCGCCGTAAACCGCGTCAAATGCGCTGCGGTAAGGGTTTGCAGGATCTGAATTTACAGTAAGAGATCCTAATGCACTTGAAACGGTAACAATACGGGCAGCTGTAGCTTTTCGTAATAATGGCAAAAAGGCCTGAGTTACGGCAAGTGTTCCAAACACATTAGTGTCCCAAACAGTGCGCATATCACTAATCACTGCAATGCTTGGCATCTGCGCTCCCAGTATTTCTTCCATCGTTTGACCTGGTTTTCCTACATTTGAAATGGCCGCATTGTTGACTAATAGTGTGAGAAATCCAAAATCACTTTGTATTTGCCCTACTGCCGCATCGATTGATCCGGTATCTGTAATGTTCAGTTGAATTGCTTTTGCCTGACCGCCAATTTTGGCGGCGGCCGTTCGACCTTTGTCCATATCCCTGGATCCAACATACACTGTGTAACCATTAAAAGCTAGCGCTTTTGCTACTTCATAACCTACACCTGTATTGGCTCCCGAAACAAGTGCCACTTTCTTTTCGTGTGCTTCCATAATTTATTTTTCTTATAGTGCAAATTTCTGCAAGAGCAATACGAAACCTGAAGTCAAACCAAGGATTGTTGTAGCCAAATTGAGGATGTCCTTATAGAACAGGCAATCTGTGAAAAACATGATTATCTCCATTTTGGTTACAACCCGGTCCGTTTCGGTTATCGTTACGGTGTTCACCTTGCGCACCTTTGTAAGGTAAATAACAACCGAAATTATGAAAACTATATTTATTACTGGCGCATCAACCGGATTAGGAAAATCAACGGCTAAATTGTTTCATGCCAATGGATGGAAAGTAATTGCAACTATGCGCAGGCCCGAAAAAGAGACCGAATTAAACCAGCTGGAGAATATGACATTACTGCCGCTGGATATTACAAATACTGAACAAATTAGCGAAATTGTAAAAGAAGCTATTAATTTAGGAGATATTGATGTGGTTTTTAATAATGCCGGATACGGACTCATTGGTCCTGTGGAGTCTAATACGAAAGAGCAGATAAGGGCGCAATTTGAAACTAACTTTTTTGGAACCGTTTGGGTGATACAGGAATTTATTCCTTACTTTAGAAAAAAACAGGCAGGCTTGTTCATTAATACAACCTCTCTGTGCGGTCTAACATCCAACCCACAATCTGCCATATATAATGCCTCTAAATGGGCACTGCAAGGACTTGCAGAGAGCATGTCATACGACCTGGCACAATTTGGAATTGGCATCAAAAATGTTGCTCCGGGCGGAATAAAAACTGACTTTACAAAGGCGATGCAGGTGAGCGGGGATGAAGCATATGAGGTAACTATGGCAAAGATGATGGAAGGATTTAAGGATGGTACGTTGATGGAATTTACCGAAGCGGATGTAATAGCCGAAGTGGTTTACCGAGCTTCAACAGATGGTGAGGACCAGCTGACTTACCCCGCTGGAAATGATGCGGTCCGGTTGTACGCCAAGCGCCTTGCCCAGGGACCTGAAGCCTACCGTAAGGACTTAACAGCTTACCTGAACTTGAAAAGTCCATTTAATTCAGTTATAGTTTAAAATGATAAATGGATGGATGAAATATTTTCCTCCATCCGTTTTTAACTTCTAAAAGATGAAATCAGACTCAAAACAACCATTCATTTTCAACTCTATATCGGAATTACATAAGGCACTTGGGCTACCAAAACCACTTCATCCGCTCATCAGTCTGGTGGATTATGGCGAAGTAAAAGCGGACACTGCAGAATTGGAAAAGGGTATGGTTTTTAACTTTTATAAAATTTCTTACAAAAAGGACTTTACAGGAAGAATAAAATACGGACAAAGCCACTATGATTTTGATGAAGGCGGATTATCATTTTTTTCGCCCAACCAGGTGATTACGGCATTGGAAGGCGAAGCGGACTATGGCGGACATACGCTGCTTGTCCATCCTGATTTTATTTTAGGTCACCCGTTAGGCCAGCGTATCAGGAATTATGGCTTTTTTGATTATTCAGTTACCGAAGCTTTATACCTTTCAGCTAAGGAAAAAAAGGTGATTATGTCAATCTTTGAAAATATAGGAGCAGAATTGGAATCTGCAATTGATCAAATCAGTCAGGACGTACTCATATCACAAATTGAACTGCTGTTAAATTACAGCAAACGTTTCTACACCAGGCAATTTATTACACGTAAAACTGGTAGCAATGACCTGCTCGTTCGTTTTGAAGCTGCCTTGTCTGAATACTTTGATAGTGACGGGCCATCTTTGACGGGTTTACCTACCGTTGCCCAATTGGCCGGTCCGTTAAATGTATCTCCCCATTACCTTAGTGATATGTTAAGGACCGTGACCGGGCAAAATACGCAGCAGCATATTCACGAAAAAATGATCGGAAAAGCAAAGGAACTACTATCCGCAAGCAGTTTATCAGTCAGCGAAATCGCATATAAGCTGGGATTTGAACATCCGCAATCCTTTAATCGGATATTCAAGAAAAAGATGAAGGTGTCACCGGTTGATTTTAGAAATTCGTTTAACTAAACAGGCGTTTGAGAAGATTACGTAAAAAACCCTGCGAGTTAGGTAATTATTAGGAAACATTATCATGAACTGGAGCTTCAGCATCATGGCAGTGACGCCATCATAGGAGGGGAGTTTCTTTAAAACCCCTGTTCTTTTCCCGTTTAGCTTTTTAATAGTGTACCTTGCAACAGTTGGTTATAATTTAAAAGACCAACTTTAATAATCAAAAATAAAATGGGAAAAGAAACAAATGCATCAATAGCTACTGCGCCAAAAGCGAGAACACCTAGAAAAATCAAAAAAGCAGCAGCAAAAGTTGCTTCAGCGACGCCTAAAGCATAGTTAATAGGGAATACAATCCTATTGGATCAACAAAATGAACGCTTCTAAACTAGATATTTAGAGGCGTTTGTTGTTTCCAGTGATTTTAAATATAATCTCCATGTTTGATTTGACGGCCAGATTACATAACAAATCGCTTTTTACCATTTGGTAAATCGTTTCATTTTGAAGATGTCAACCTTTGTAATCATAATTTAAATAAACAAAAGATGAGCAGAAAAGTAGTTTTAATAACAGGAACAAATAGTGGATTTGGATGGTTAACGGCCAATAGTGTTGCAGCTTTAGGGCATAAAGTTTACGCTACCATGAGAGATACCAATGGCAAAAATGCTGAAAAAGCAAAAGCCCTGGGCCAAATAGATAACATAACAGTTTTGGATGTGTCTCTGACCGACGAAACAAGTGTTAAAAACGCTTTCGACAGCATTATAGCGACGGAAGGAAAAATCGATGTATTGGTAAATAACGCCGGTATAGCGATGTTTGGCGTGGCTGAAAGCGCTACTCCCGATGATTTGCAACGGGTAATGGATATCAATTTTATAGCACCATGGAGATTGATGAAATTAGCACTGCCATATATGCGCAAACAATCAGAAGGATTAATTATAAATGTTTCAAGTGGGTGGGGAAGGTTCGGCGCTCCTTTTTCGGCAGTGTATGCTGCGTCGAAGTTTGCATTGGAAGGTCTAAGTGAAGGTCTGCACTATGAATTACGTCCATTGGGGGTCGATTTAGTGATACTTCAGCCAGGTGCTTTTCCTACTGAAATGTCCCAAAAGACTCAGTTCGGTTCTGATACAGCAGTTATTGACGATTATAAGGTTTTAGAAGAATTCCCAGGTAAGATGTTTAATGCGATAGGTCAAATGTTTGAAACTACAAAACCTAATCCGCAGGATGTTGCAGACGCAGTCATAAACCTGATCAATTTGCCAAAAGGACAAAGGCCATTAAGAACAGTGGCTGATCCGTCGACAGGAGAAATTGTTGAAAGAGCTAACAACGCTGTAAAAGTTGAATATGCAAATGTATTAAAGGCGTTCGGTATACAAGAGCTTTTGGCGTAAACTGTCACTGTGATATGCACCGTTTTGATAACCGCACCGATTCTCATTATTACCAAACGGTGACCTCTACGGATGATGTGGATGTTATATTTGCTTCATATAACTGAGCTATTGATGAAGAAAATAGGATTTTTATCTTTCGGGCATTGGTCTGACCATCCCGCATACCAAACACGTACAGCAGGTGATACATTGCTGCAATCCATTGATCTGGCTGTTGCCGCGGAAGAAATAGGAGTGGATGGCGCCTATTTCCGGGTCCATCATTTTGCCCGCCAATTGGCTTCTCCATTTCCTTTGCTATCGGCCATTGGCGCCAAGACCAGTAAGATAGAAATTGGTACCGGAGTTATCGATATGCGTTATGAAAACGCGCTGTACATGGTTGAAGATGCCAGTGCTGCCGACCTGATTTCTGGTGGTCGTTTACAACTAGGCCTTAGCCGGGGTTCACCCGAGCAGGTGATTGAAGGTTGGCGAAACTTTGGTTATGCACCCGCTGAGGGAGAAACTGATGCAGATATGGGACGTAAAAAGGCCTTGGAGTTTTTAGATAGATTAAAAGGTGAGGGATTTGCCGAGCCGAATCCATATCCAATGTTCCCTAACCCGCCGGGATTGTTACGTCTGGAGCCACATGCTGAGGGATTGCGCGAGCGTATCTGGTGGGGAGCCGCCTCTAATGCAACGGCAGTTTGGGCGGCCGAGAACGGGATGCACCTGCAAAGTTCTACATTGAAATTTGATGAAAGCGGTAAACCTTTTCATGTGCAGCAGGCTGAACAGATCAGGTTATACAAAGAAGCATGGGCAAAGGCCGGTCACCAGCGTGAAGCAAGAGTTTCGGTAAGCCGCTCCATTTTTGCGCTGATGAATGACCAGGACAGACTTTACTTTGGACAGCAGGCGAAAGGTAGCGATAGCTTTGGTTATATCGAAGCGGATAAACGGGCGGTCTTTGGAAAGAGTTATGCCGCTGAACCCGACAAGCTTATCAAAGAACTTGCTCAGGACGAAGCAATACAAGAAGCGGACACGTTGTTACTCACTATACCAAACACATTGGGCGTTGACTATAATATTCATGTACTATCTTCTATCCTGGAGCATGTTGCCCCCGCACTTGGCTGGAGATAAAATTTGCTGTCAGTTTTTGAGAAAGAATGAAGTATTATGCTAATTCTTTCTCAGAAACACCAGCAAACAAATACCCGTTCCAAGGGGATAAGCTATAGGGTCACTCCACAGAAAAAAACATGCCCATTTAAGAACCCACTTCGAACTGTAATCCGCTCAAATATCTGTATAATCCTTGCTCGCTCCTGATCAGTTCCTGGTGAGTTCCAGATTCGATGATCTGTCCTTTTTCTAAAACAATGATCTTATCGGCCTCACGGATGGTTGACAACCTGTGTGCGATGATAAAGGAAGTACGGTCTTTCATCAATTCTTCCAGGGCTTCCTGCACCAGACGTTCCGATTCAGAGTCAAGCGAAGACGTAGCCTCGTCCAAAATCAATATGGATGGATTTTTGAGCAGGGCACGAGCAATTGCAATGCGCTGTCGTTGCCCGCCTGATAGTTTTACACCACGTTCTCCAACCACCGTTTCATAAGCATCAGGGAATGAGGTGATAAATTCATGGGCGTTTGCCTGTTTAGCCGATTGCATAATTTCATCTCTAGTAGCATTTAATTTACCGTAGGCAATGTTCTCCAGTATGGTCCCTCCAAATAACATCACATCTTGCGGAACAATTGCTACCTGGTTCCTGATGTCAGTTAGGGAATACTCACTTGCCGGTTTACCGTCAAACAATATTTCGCCGCTTTGCGGATGATAAAATTGTAATATCATGGCAGCGGTTGTAGATTTCCCGGAGCCGCTAGGGCCAACGATAGCAACCTTCTGACCGGCTTGTGCCTCAAATGATACATTGTTCAACACTGCTAATTCAGGTCTTGACGGATAAGCAAAACTGACATTATGAAAGGACATGTTCCCCTCTATTTTTTGATTCACCACGTTATCATTTTCATTAATGGATACATCTTCGCCTGCTTCTGCTAATATTTCAAGTACACGCTCGCTGGCACCAACGGTTTTTTGTACGTTTGCAAACAGCTCGGGGAAACTTCCCAGCGAGCTTCCCAAAAACATGGCATATAGGGAGAATTTTAACAACTCACCAAAGGTGATTTCGTGACGGCTTACCAGAACGCAACCATAGCCTACTACAGCCAAAACACCACCAAATACGCAAAGCACAATAAAGGAAACAAACATACCCCTATATTTTGCACCCTTAATAGCAATATTGGCCACGTCGCGGATGGTATTACTGTAGCGGGTTGCTTCAAATGATTCATTTACAAAAGCTTTAACGTTGGCTATGCCCAGCAGTGTTTCTTCTACTATGGTGTTGGATTCTGCCATTTTATCCTGGGCCTGACGCGAAATCTTTTTAATATACCTGCCGAAAAAAACAGCAAAGACAATCATAACTGGTAAAACCATAAGCAGTGCAAATACCAGTTTTTTTGAAATGATTGCCATAAAAATAATACCGCCCACGAGCAGAACGGCTTGCCTTAGCATTTCAGCAATGGTGGTGGTGAGTGTATCCTGAACCTGCGACAAATCTGCAGAGATCCGGCTATTGAGTTCGCCAACCCTGCGGTTGGAAAAAAAGTTCATAGGCAGGGTGATCAATTTGAAATAGGTATCACGTCTGATATCAGCCAGTGAACGCTCGGCCACATTCACAAACCATAGTATTCGAAAATATGATACCACAGCCTGCAACGCTAATACTACAAATGCCAGGATCAGAATTCCCTGTATGGTGCCCGGTAAATAGCTGCTGGAAGGCTTTCCCTGAGCAGTGTCGATCAGTGCACCAATAAATGAAGGAAATGCAAGTCCAACCAAACTCGATAAAAACAAAAAGAATAAAGCTGCAATAAATTTACCCTGATAGGGTTTCAGATAAGCGAGCAAACGCGCAACATGAGTTAAGGTTTCCCTGGTTATTTTTGCTTTTGATAATTCAATGCCTGATGCGTTACCGCTGTTTAATTGTTGTCTTGCCATTATATTTGAATATACGGCAATCAAATCCGTAATCTGTAAGTATGTGATTCTTGTTGTAGAAATAGTTATTTGCGGCACTTCTGATCATGCATCTGGATGTACTGCAGGGCACATGTCTGCAATAATAAGTCAGACGTTATCATTAAGACGAATCAACTTCTAAAATACTTTAAATATTCACAAAAAAATTTAGAGGATATCCTATGCTGATCGACTGTCCCTGCTGCGATAAAGCTAATACCGCTGGGAAGTTAATTTTACTGAAAAAAGTTTGTACATCATTAATCTTTTTCTTAAATTCAGAATATTAAATTAAGTCATTGTAGTAAAGTTATGTTTATATCGATTATCACGCCTGCCTATAATCGTGCTGATACGCTTCATCGTTGCTTTGAGTCATTAAGCAAACAATCTTATAAAAATTTCGAGTGGATCATTATCGACGATGGATCTACAGATAACACAACTGAGCTGGTGGCGGCATGGCAGGGGGAGTCGTCTATGAATATCAGGTATTTAAAAAAGCCTAATGGTGGTAAACCTTCTGCAGTAAATCAGGGCGTAAAACTAGCTATTGCAGAAATGTGTGTGATATTGGATTCTGATGATGCCCTCTGTATTGATGGCTTACAAATTTTAGTGGAGGCATGGCAAGGGCTTAGCCTGGAAGTTAGAGACTTATATTGGTGTGTCTGTGCTTTAGTAGAGGATTCGGTTACCAAAAAAGTTGTTGGCGACCTATTTCCTGCTCATCATATTAGTATTACAGGAGGAGAGTTCCAATTTAAGTATAAGATAACAGGTGAAAAATTTGGTTTGATGCGTACAGCGTTGTTAAAAAATAATCCATATCCCGAATCCGATGGTTACAAATTTGTGCCTGAAAGTTATATCTGGAACAGGTTAGGTCGACAATACAAATACATCTGCCTTAATTCGGTAGTAAGAACGTATTTTATGCCAACAGGCGCTGCCATCGGCAATTTGAGTGGAAAAGCAAATAGAATAAGGAACGCTAAAGGATTGCTGATATGTGACGTCGATGTAGTAAACAAAGACATGCCCCATTGGTTTTCTACCTCGCCTGTCTTCTTCTTCAAAAGGGCTGCGCAGCTTTCACGCTATGGAATTCATGCCAAATCATTATTGCACAATTTTAACAGCTTAGAATCCTTTTGGGGCAAGTTGCTTGTTTTACTGTCTTTACCGCTTGGCTTTACACTATATTTAGGGGATAAGCTATGGTTTAAATATTATTACAATCCGGCCAGATCTAAATTATCAATCGACACCGTATCATAAAAATCTATAGGTTAGCAGTCATTTCTGTTTGATAAACTCCCTGCTGAATACTTAACGGGTTATTTTTACTGTCGCTGCTTTTAGCCACGGTGCAGTAAACCTTACCGATATAGTTTCAGAGGCTAAATCATTGGTCTGTATATAAACGATCATTTTACCATGGAACACGCGTTGCTTATTATCTGTATAATCGCCCATATCGGTATTGTTCCCAGCCTCCATTCCCAGCAGTTTTGCATTTCCGATGATGTCGCATGTAATCTCATCATCAGAGAGCGTGACTGGGATACCGTCTTCATCAACGATCAGCAATTCGATTTGTGCCAGATTGCTGCCTGGTTCCAGTTTCAGTTGATCGCCCTGGATAATTTTGATCGATTGCTGGCGTTTGCTCGTTTGCAGTAGCTGCCGCGTTGTTTCTGTTCCTTTCATATCCATTCCGACAACCTGCAGCTTGCCGTCAGAATAGGGGATATCCCAAAATATAATTCCATTTTTTCCGTCATGGGTTTTTATTGGCGCAACCATTTTTCCGTTTAATTCAAGTTGAGCTTTTGCTGCGTTGGTATAACACACAACCCTGATCAGCTGTCCCTTCTGATAATTCCAAATCGGCCAGGCATCCATGGAGGCTGCGTCAGCTTGCTTATTTCCTTGTGCAGATTCCAGCGCGGACCAAACATCGCCCGCTACGGCACCTTCATTAAGTGCGTAGGTTCCCAGATAGGCTACAGGTTTGTCTGACCAAAGGGATTGACGGAAGTATCCCCTGGGTTTAATGTAGCCGGCAAAATCCAGTAGCCCTGAGTAGAAACCACGTGAGGGCCAACGACCGGATTCTCCAAGGTAATCTATTCCAGTCCAAAGAAACTGTCCAAATATATGCTCATTGTCTTTTACTGCCTTCCAGGCATCGAGGTCATGTCGGTTTTCACTGCCAAAGATCACCCGTTTTGGATAGCGTTTATGGTCCTCGAGGTAGCGGCTTTCGGTATAGTTATACCCAGCGATATCCAATGCACCTGGATATTCAGTTTCATTTGACATTGCAACGCCCGCAAGTCCAGCGGTTACCGGTCGGCTTAAGTCATAATTCCGTACTACGGCGGCAAGCTTTTTTGCGATTTCACCTAAACGGCTGGCATCTGGTGCGTCTTTTTTGTAGCCGCCAAATATTGGCTGGGTAAAACCACCTTCTTTTGTACCGGCCAGCACGGGATGGGAGTATGGGTCGTTTGGATAATCAACTTCGTTTCCTATACTCCAGGCAAAGATAGACAGATGGTTTCGGTCGCGTTTCACCACGTCTGCAAGATCCCTTTCTCCCCATTCTTTAAAAAAGTCAAAAGTACCCTGGAAGCCAGGAGTACCCACATTCCAGCCTTGCAGCCATTTGCGTTTTGGGAACTCCCATTCGTCAAAAGCCTCGTCCATCACCAGCAGTCCCAGTTCGTCACATAGCGCGTAAAAGGAAGAAGCTTCGGGATTGTGGCTGGTTCGGATAGCATTAACGCCAAGAGTTTTTAGTGTCTGCAGGCGGCGTCGCCAAACGCTGGGATACATTTCGGCCCCAAGAACACCTGCATCGTGATGTAAACACACGCCTTTTACTTTCATCTGTTTGCCATTCAATGCAAAACCCTTATCAGCGCTAAAAGTAAAGGTGCGAAAGCCAGTGACCACAGCGGATTTATCTATCACTTTGTTATTTTGCATAACAGTTGTCCGCAGGGTGTACAAATCAGGGACCTCCAGGCTCCATAACTTTGGATTATTGACATCAAGTGCTGATTTGATCTGTCCGCTGTTGCCTGCGGAAATATTTACTTTGTCAGTTCTCTTTGTTACTACTGATCCGTTAGTGGCAACAAGTTCGTTGAGTACAGTTAGTTCAGCGTTTGAAGATGATGTATTGGTAAGGTCAATCTGCAAATGCAGTTTTCCTTTTTTTCCTTTTACTTCGGGAAAGGCGTATACTCCCCATTGCTCCAGATGGACAGGGTTGGCCCGCACCAGCCATACATCACGGTAAATCCCCGAGCCAGTATACCAACGGGAGTCTGCATCCTGGCTATGATCAACCCGGACGGCAATCTGATTTTCCTGCCCATATTTTAAGTATGGAGTAATATCGTAACTGAAGGAAATATAACCGTTTGGACGTATGCCAACTGATTTCCCGTTCACAAAAACCTCGCTGCAATTGTATACACCTTCGAAATAGAGGTACAATTTCTTCCCCTGGTCTTGGTCAGAAATAGTGATTTTCTTATTATACCAACCTATTCCGCCTGGAAGATAACCATCAGAGCTGGCAAAAGCAGGACCGAGGGGCTGTTTTACGCTCCAGTCGTGCGGTAGCTGTACGCTGCGCCATAATTTTTTATTGTCACCGATTACCAGTTTTCCGTCAATCTCTCCGAGGTGAAAACGCCAGTCAGCATTAATTTTCTCTGCCTCGCCAAAGCCGGGCTGTCCAAAAGTATCAGCAGGTATAAATAGATAAAGCGCAAGCGCAAAAATTGAATATTTAATCAATCGTATCATGATATTTGTTTAATAGTCAGGCAGAGGTACAGAATGAAGACTCAATGCCAGCAATATAGGCTAATGATTTTAGTAGCATTTGGTTATCCCTCAAAATCAGTGGTAAAAAGTACATAAAATTACTTGAAATCATCAACTGCAAATGAAAAGATTAATTGTTGAACCATGCACTCGGGAACCATGCAATAAATAGCAGTCCGGGAATTCCAACTAATCGTTTATGATGCGATTTAAATTTGCGAAGCGAACCGATTGAGCGGAAGAAGGTATTTAAATGGTAATGATCATTGGCTTAGGCAATCGCCAAAAGTTTCGTTTTTTACTGCCAAAAACGATTTATTTTTGATATCATTGATTGATAATTAATAACCAGAGGATTTGACTATACAAGACCTGATCAGGCGTATTCACATCGACGAAGACGAATCTGCCTTTAATGAATTGTATAAACAGCATATAGCAAAGCTGTATAAATTTGCTTATTCCTTTCTGGATGACGGTGAGGCTGCGGAGGAAATTGTAAATGATGCACTGATCCGGATTTGGATGGAACGCAGGAACCTGGGCGCAATCCGCAATACAAAGGTTTATCTTTACACCTCCATCAAAAACATGTGCCTTAATCACTTGCGGAGCCTATCATCTAAAAGGAACAATGAACAAAAAGTATTCGAGGCGTACTATTTTCACCTTTCTGTAGATCCGTCACAGTTGTTAATCAGTAAGGAACTTTCTGTACATGTGTTGAAGGCCGTTAATCAGTTGCCCGAGAGGTGCAAACTAATTTTTAAAATGGTGAAAGAGGATGACCTCAGCTGTACTGAAGTAGCCTCCATTCTTGGACTGTCTCCGAAAACAGTATTCACCCAGCTTTCTATTGCGCTCAAAAAACTGGATTCTGCTTTGAGTAATAGTTAGCGGTGCTGTTTTTTTTATCCTGCTATACTTTGCGCTATTATGTGGTATTACAGATTTTGCGTCTATTTTTTACCTGTGCATGAAATGTGGTAGGTCCTTATATGCGGATATAAAAAATTTCCAATTTATTTCTTATCCTCTTAAGAATACAGCAACACTCGCGTGTCTATAATTTAAAGATACTGATAATTATATATGGGAAAAACCAGATTTATTGAGCTTATGGCCAAAAGCATAGGGAAATCTGCTACAAATGAAGAATTAGAAGAGCTTCAAGTCTTTCTGGATCAATATCCGGAGTATAAAACAACGCACAATGTAGCAAATGCTTTGAAACTGAAAGCTAAACAACCAATAAATATATTTGAAGACCGTGATTTAAATGCAGGCTTATCGAAACTTTGGGATAATATAGATGGCCGTGAGGCTGCTGAACCTGAGATGGAAACCATAATTATAGCTATACCACAAAAGAAGTCAGTTATTGGCTATAGGGTGTGGACTGCAGCGGCTGCTGTACTCATTGCCTGTATCACCGGCTTTTATTTTTATTTGGCCAAAGGCAACCAGGCCGATAACATTGTAATGAACAGTATTTATGTTCCCTTTGGCAAAACCAGGGAATTGATACTGCCTGATGGCACAAAAGTAAAACTTAACTCTGGCAGTAGAATCACCTGGCCGAAATCATTTGCTAAAAATACCAGGGTAGTAACCTTAAAAGGGGAGGGCTATTTTGAAGTAACAAAGAACCCCCAAAAGCCGTTTCTGGTTGTAACGGATGAGCTTACTGTCAAGGTTCTGGGCACAGTATTTAATGTTAAAGCCTACGCCAATGAAAAGAATACTGAAACTACGCTGTTAAGAGGGAAGGTGCAGGTGCAGTTGAAAGACCGGCCCGAAAAAACAATCATTCTGCTGCCAAATGAAAAATTGGTTGTAATGAATGCGGATTATTTATCTGAAGATATCGTAGACAAAAAACAAGCAAGGACTGAATACCAGTTGAAAAAATTGCCTAAGCTTAAACTACAGGATATGCTGGAAACGGCATGGTTAAGTAATAGGTTGGTATTTATAAATGAGAACTTTGAGACTGTGGCAAAACAGATGGAAAGAAAATACAATGTGCAAATGGTATTTGACGACCCGGTATTAAAAACTGAACAACTTAGTGGCGCGCTCGAAAAAGAATCACTCGAAAGTGCATTAGGAATTATGAAACTAACTACACCATTTAGATTTAGGGCAGAAGGAAGAGTTATTCATATTACACATCAATAACATCCGCTGTTATATCAATAAGGTACGGAAACAAGATAAAGAATCCAGATCATAATAAGCAAATAGCTCACCAAGTAACCAAAAAAACAAGAACCATGGAAAAACTCTACTTATCAGATTCCTGAAGATCCCTTAAACAAGGGAAGAGGTGCAACTCTTCCCCTCAAAAATCCGGGCTAATTCACAGGAGTAAGTATGTTAAAGGGCTTACTCCATTCCTTAATTTTCTGAACAAAGGTATGGAAACCTGCAGGAGCTATCAAATCATCACCAAGTGATAGTGGCGGCTGCCGGCTTCCGAACTTTTGAGAAACAATTTTAATCTCATGAAAGTAATTAAAAAGGACTTTGCTGTGCATTATGCACGGCCACTCCTCAAATTTATCCTGCTAATGAAAATGGCATTTTTATTCGTACTGGTTACATGCATGCAGGTTTCTGCACATGTTTATTCCCAGCAAAAGTTTTCACTCGACCTGAAACAAACTGAGGTAAGCAGCATCCTGACGCAAATCCAAAAAGAAAGTGACTATCGGTTCTTTTACAATTATGCCAGTATTAAAAAACTGGGCAAAGTAAATTTACAGGTTAAAGATGCCAGCGTGGACGAAATCCTCGCGGCAATTATTGACAATAAACTTCCATACAAAATCGCAGACGACCATGTAGTGGTATTTTATGACACCGATAATATCAACGCCCAACTTACCATAAGAGGTAAGGTAGTTGATAAAAGTGGCGTAACGTTGATTGGTGTGAGTGTTAAACTGCAGGGATCAAATGTTGGGGCAACTACAAATGCCAATGGTGAGTTTTCCATCAAAGCACCAGATAATGGTGTGCTGGAGATCAGTTATATCGGTTACGAGAAACAGACTGTTCAGATTGCTGGCAGAACCACCTTCACCGTTATCATGGTAGAAACCAATGCCAATTTGAATGAAGTAGTAGTTGTAGGTTACGGAACTACCAAGAAAATTGATGTAACAGGTTCCATTGCCAGCGTAAAGGGGAGCGATATTCAAAACCTTCCTGTCAGCTCGGTAACGCAGGCGCTAGATGGCCGTGCAAGTGGCGTAAATATTGTCCGCAATGATGGTTCACCGGGATCACCTCCAAGTATCCGAATAAGGGGTACAGGAACTATAAATGATTCAAATCCTCTTGTAGTGATTGATGGTGTTCCATCGAGCAATCCGGATGCATTAGGAGATGTAAACCCTAATGATATTGCTTCAGTAGAGATATTAA
>Ga0247815_10002213_pt1 | contig 14439 bp, 16 predicted proteins | sample UWRJL194509B1_FD_181014 | JGI IMG/M metagenome (GOLD analysis project Ga0247815, IMG submission 181014) | Plant litter microbial communities from Arlington Agricultural Research Station in Wisconsin, United States - UWRJ-L194-509B-1 | ecosystem: Environmental > Terrestrial > Plant litter >... | reverse complement strand
CAGCGAAGTGGGGTCGTGGGCAAAAAGTTGAGAGCCCAGAGCAGTGAGCGCGCAAAGGAGACGAATTAAGGCGCGGGACGGGGCGCGACGAGAGCTGGCAAGTGGCAGAGTCGAAGACACAACGCCCGCGCTAAGTGCTGGCAATCTCCGACCAGTCGCAGGGTTGTTCACAGGCTCATAATACACTCCCTCGTCACACATGCGACTCCTCGTGTCTCTATAATTGCACGAGAGCGTGCCATATATCCTACCTCAGTGTTCAACGCGTCGAGAATCGGTCACGAGAGCACCAGCTCGCTGTGTCGCTCTGTTGCCACGCAATTTGGAAACAACAGAAACACTAAACTACCGTTAATCATGTCCACTTCTTTGCCGCTCGCCGTGAGCGCATAGTGTTACGGCGAGAACAACTGTTATTGTGAGCAGGGCTGGGCTCGTCCCGGTTGCAGTTTCGCCATCGGATGTATTCGTTACGAGGCAGGCACAACAGTCTCAAGACAAGAAAAAATCACGGAACCTCGGCGTCAACACTAGTTGTTCTTTTCAGCTGCTCAAATACTGGTTCTGCTGGGGTACTGAACAATTCTGATTATTTTCACGAGGGGTTCTCCGCGGAGGTGGGCCGGCTCAGACTCCCAATGCGGGTTGATCAAAACGGGTACATCTCCGAATGAGGGAACTGACAGTGACACTATCGCACGATTTTTTAAAGGCCACCACTATGATCGCTGACGAAGTGGCGTGAGGATGGGAGGTAGACGCGGCTGTGGCGGGAATGTCCGGCGCGGGCGTCTCGGACGACGGGGGCTTGAAAGTGGCACGATGTCGGCTCTTCCTCTTGCATCTCATTCACCATGGACCTTCCCTCGCCGCCCAACTCGTCGTCTGCAGCCAGCGATGAGCAGTCGCCCGAGAACATATACATGACGCTGCCAGGCTCGCCAACGCGCTTGGGCCACTCGGCCGATGGCTCGTTCGGCAGCGACTCGACGATGGACTGGGCAGGAGTGTTCTGGCCACCTGGCTCATTCGACGAGCATGGACACGTCGACCAGTCAATGGAAATAGACCCACAATTGCTGTCCGTCAGCCCCGCAGCCATCTTTGGCACACATGAACCTGCCATCGCCGACCCGCTCCAGCTAGCAACAGCACAAGAGCTCGCCGGTCTCGCTCCTTTACTCGACGCTTTCCCATTCGACTTTGACCTCTCTCGCTTTGATAACCTCAACAGCAAGCACCAGCAGCCACCACAGCACATCCAGTCGCTGCACAATTTCACGCCCAGTCCTTCGCCCGAGTCTCAGGTCTCTGCAGACGACGACATTGCTCGGGTTGCCCGCGAAAAGGCTGGTATCATGCATGCAGTCATCGCCACAGGCTCTGGGCTCGGTACGTTTGGATGTCGTTATATTGTCTAGATCAATCTTTTGAAACTTGTGTGTTACAGCACTCAGCTTGCCTCATTACACTGTCACCCCGCGCCAGCAGCCAAGCCCCGCGGCCAGCACGTCTTCGAGCACCACCGGATCTCCGCCCCCGACAACACCCTCTGATGCTCAGCATCACTCGCAGCCACCCGCGTCTGGTCAGGTGTCGGCGTCCGAAGAGGCCTCTGGGACAAAGGCCAGACCCAAGACTTCGCACACCACCATTGAGCGCCGGTACCGGACCAACCTCAACGCCCGCATTGTCGCTCTTCGCGCTGCAATTCCCGCGACAGCACATCTCGACGCGCCAGGTACTGTCGCTCTTGATGCCCGCGGCCGTGCCGACGGCGTGACCCCTGCTCGTAAGGGTAGCAAGGCGACCATCCTCGCAAAAGCCGTTGAGTACATCACCGTACTCAAAACTCGCGAGATTAGACTGCGTCGCGATACAGACGGCCTCCGCAATCTCGTTGGCGGTCTCGTTGGCGGTGAACAACTGCTCAATGCATGGGAAGCGAGCTGGCGTGCCAAGTGGGGCACCATGGAGGACGACGAGGCTCGTCTCGCCGGCGAGTCTATTGGCGGGAGCGACGATGAGGATTCAGACGATGAGGACTCGCGTCCTGCCAAACGGGCGAAAAAGGCTGCTCCTGCTCCTGCCGTCGCTTCCACTGCTGCGCCTGCACGCAAGTCGGCGCCGGGCATCGACCCAATCACCGGCGAGAAACGCAAGCGAGGTCGCCCGCGCAAGGTGCCTCTCCCACCAACAGCGGCTGTCAGTGCACCAGCAGCACCCATCCCGGTTCATGTACAGCAGGCGCAGCCACAGTACCTTCTGGCCGTGTTCGCTCTCTTCTCATTGTGGAGCAACGCACCGGCTTCATCGTCGTCGACTGCATCTTCGCACACTGGCTCCGTCGTGGCGGATGCCGTGCAGCCGCTCGTTGCGACAAGTAGCTTCAGCATCACCTGGGTACAAGCTATTCACCTCGTCGCAAGCCTGGCAGTCATTGGCAGCGTCGTATTCCCCGTCGTTCGCCGTCAACTTGCCACGCTGGCATCGAAACGGTCTTCAGCCGCTCCCACCGTTGCTGTCACTGTCAAGGCCGAACCAGCCGAGAACGAGATTAGCGATGGCGAGAGCGAGGACATGGCATCCAGCATCATGTCCTCCTCGTCGACTTTCTCATCCGTCGGTCCCGGTACGCCGCTATCGAGCGACATCAGCGACCCTCTGGCTCGTCGCCAAAACTCAATCTCCATACTGGAAGACGATGAGCCAACTCGTGCTACCCAACCTGTTGACAAGGCGCGTGCTAGTGGCGGACTCGCCCGCGCGCTTGGTGCTACTGGCGCCATCACCTCCGTCCTCGGCGCTGGCGCAAAGTACGCACTCAGCACCGTTCGCGTCGTCCGTCGGACGCACAGCGATGCTCGCGAAGCAGAAGGCGAGACGATTGATGGCTGGGCTCGTTTGGCAGAAGCGCTTGTAGCTGAGGGTGCGTTGACTCAACCCATTCACGCACCAGATGACTGACCCTAATACAGGCGACGAAGCTCCATTTGCAACCAAGCTGCAGACATATCTCACGCTGTCAGCTGCACGCCCCCGCCGCGCAGATCATCGTGTGGCGCTTGCACTCCTCGCCAACTCGCTCGGCCTGCCAGACGCTGCCCGCACCTGGGACTCCATCCACTCCGATTCGCCAGCCGATCAGTCGGTCTTGAACCGTCTTGGTCTCGAGGACGCGACGGACGTACTACTGGCTCTGGCAGACTCTGATGTTCAACATGATGTTAGCGAGAGCGCTCTCCGACGTCTCGCTCGCGAGTGGGTCCGCGGTGAAGCCCAGGCTGTCGCCAAAGAGGCGTTCATGTGCGTTGCGCGTGGGCTACCTGGCGATCCGGAGCGCTTGGATGAGCTCAAGGCTGTCGCCGCCGAGCTCGGTGGGCGAGAGGCCAAGGTCGCCCTCGTCGTGTCGGCGTGCTACGGCATTATGGGTGTCAGAACCTCCGAGTCCAATGCGCCAACGACCGACTTCGACGGCGACATGACAGAAACCGAAGACACCGTTGCCGCAGCCCCCGCTCGAGATGCAGTCAATCTTGCGGTCGTCAGTGCCCACGCTGACGCCGACTTTGGCGATCAAGAAACTGAGGATGTCGTCCGGGTGTTGACACTGTTCTGTGCGCACACGAATGCCGGCCGCAGCAGCCCCAAGGACACATTGGCGTTGCTACAGCTTCTCGGCAGGCAGACCTTCGACGCCCCGGCACTTGAGGATGCCCGTGACCGGATGGTCGATGTCGTTCGCGCCGGGAGTCGACGCGCTGCTCTACCAGTCGCGTCGTGTTAGATATTTCCCGCCTCGTTTGACACCATCTTCTCCCGTGATACCGCCCTGCAGGTCTTGGTTGATTCGTATCTAAATCTCGCTTTTGCGCTTTCGCCGTCTCACCCTGGACCTGCACATGCGTTGCCGACGCCTCTCAATGTACTGACTTAGCTACCCTGCGACATTTGTACCGATCCCGCTCGTAATTGAACTCTGTCCGCTCTAATGGCATTTGTCCATTCAATCTACCGCGCTTGGTTTGAGGCGAGAAAGTTGCCTCCCTGCAGAGTGCAGTGCCAATGCACACGCGCACCTCGCGTGCACCCAATTACCTCGCTACTGAGCTCGTCTGAAGTGTTCTTGTCTCCGCATTCCCCGGTGTTGCGATGCTTTCTGCAGTTGTACAAGGCCTCGATCTCGTCCGAAAGGCGATGGCGGCTGTTGCTCGCCGGAGCTGGCCGTGGCTCGCGCCTTGCATCCAAACTCTTCGTCAAGTCATGGCTGCCGTTGCTGCCTCGTCCTCTAGCGCCCGCCTCGATGCGAGTCCTGCAGTTGTTAAGCCAGCTGGTCCACTCGATGTCGTAGATGCATACAACTCTGCAGTTCAACGCGATGCCAGTGTCAGTCTTGTTTGTGCGCGGATAGCATCAGGCTCACAACATGATCCTGTCAGCTTTCGTCTCCACTAGCGGCGATCCTGGCTCTTGGAGCTCACATCGAGTCCGCAGACAGTAAATCATCTGTTCTTGTCTTGAAACATCGACCGCTGAGCATTATTTCTTAGTTGGGACAACGGCCGAACTCATTCGCGAACTCGACTCGGCATCGGTTCGGTTGCAGGCTAGCGACCCTAATGTTGGTGTTGCATGTGGCTGCAATCTCTTTATCCGCTTTGTCGCGCAGTATCCACAGAGCTCCAAGGTGTGCCCATGCGTTGTGAGATGAATAGGAGCTGGTGAGAGCTGAATGACTCGCCACCCAGCCTTTCAAAGATTACGCACGTGAACTGGCGCAGGCCGGCCGAGAATACGTCAACCTCGCATCCAAGACACACCGGGCTAAGATCGCCCGCCTCGCTTTGACCTTCGTACAAGACGACTTTGTTGTGAGTAGCCGCAAGCCGGTCCGGCTGTGCCAAGCTCACTCACCTCGTGCCCGCCTCCCACCGGTGGATCCAGATCCTGACCCACAGCTACAGTCGGGTGGTAATGGAGGCCCTTTTGCTCATTCACAAACACAAACGCATCTCGGTGTTCGTTACGGAAGGCCAGCCTAATTCGTTGGGGTGCGTGAGCAGCTCGTTTGCGCGGCATTTCGCTCGTTTAAGATCGTTGAATTCTCTTCTCCGTTTCAGTCGGAGGACACGGGCCGAGCTCTCAGCTGCCGGGATCCCTTGCTCCGTGATCCTTGACTCGGCGGTGGCATATCTCATCGCCCAAGTCGACGTTTGTATGGTTGGGTCTGAAGCGGTTGTTGAGGTATGTCTCTCTCTCTCTGCTTGTGCCATCGTGCCTGATCGCAAATGAACTGCGATTTTCATGCGCTTGAGCAGAGTGGTGGCTTAATCAATGCGGGTTCGTGTTGTGTACCGGCTGAGCTGCAGCTCACTGCTCTCCCCGCGATAAGGCTAAACTGACCCGTTTTCCGTTCCCCTAAAGTTGGCAGCTATCAGATGGCCCTGGTCGCAAAAAGTGCCAACAAGCCACTTTACGCTCTCGCAGAGAGGTTCGTCCCACCTCCTGCGCCCACTGCCAGCAAGCTCGATAGGGGCGTCCGGCGGACAAACTAACTAATTCTCGCCTTCACATGATTCGTTCACAGTTACAAATTCCACCGACTGTTTCCGCTCTCGCAAGCGGACGTCTCGGCGACGCCACTACCCATCGATCCTTCGCCACCAGCCGGTCCAAACGCTGACTCGGTGCGTTCGCCGACACGCCTATGCGCGCTCGAAATACGGCTTCGAACATCTTGCTAACACGCGTTTCGCTTTCAGACACGTGAACCACCTCCATTCGCGCCTGCGGTTGACTACACGAGTGCGTGCCCGCTCTCGTCCGGGTCGTTAATTTGCGCTCATTCTCGACCCTCCCGCCAGAACCCGAGCTGATCTCGATGGTATTCAGCGACGTCGGCGTGCTGACTCCGGATGGAGTCAGCCAGTACCTCGTGTCCATGTTTTCTGAATGACCAGTCGTCTGCCTGTTTAGCCGCGCATTCCGCTCACGAGATTGGCTCTTACCAGCAGCAGCTCCACCGCCTACGACTAAAGGAGACTGTGAGCTAATGATCCACTGTACTCAGACGCCAGCGGCGTAGTGCAAGAACTTCAGCCATCGTGACGCTGGTCAGCTGCGGCTGGGAGGAGGCCGTGGCCGCCGCAGAAGCCACTGGCGCTCTCCTTGTTTGTCCGGATCTCCTGTGACCGGTACACTCGGCATTTGGCGCAGCCGTCAAAGCGCGTGTTGAAACTTGCAAAGTTGAGCATGGGAATCGCGAGTCACGTCCAGGATTTGCGTCAGGCTGCAAACAGCACGTCTTGGGCCATGCTCTTGCTGTTCTCTCTGACCCGGTCATGTACGCGGTATCTCAACACCGAACCCCCACATCATCGGAGGAGGGGCCCTCGGCGGTGGGTCAGCGGCATCGTGGCGTCTGCGCAGCGTCTGTATTCGCCGAGTCCAATCGCATCGGCGCTGAGTGATCTCATCGACTGACAACACATGTGCGCGATTCGGCATCCAGGCACCGGAATAGGCTTGTCTCCTAGGTCCGCTAAGCAGCAGGGTCGCCAGGTGAGGTTAGTGCCAATCGATCTCCGAGGCGTTTCGCCGCGGCAAAGTGCTATTCAATACGGCTCGGCCTCAACTCCCACGCAACTCTGAAAGCTCCTATGAGCGTCATTCGAATTTGAGCACGTGCCCGCGGCAACAATGGTAATACTCGCGGAAAACGCGTCTGAGAGCGGCAATCACGAGCGGCGATAGCGCAGGTGGTCGATGGGGACCTGCCCCTCGAGGAATTTCTCCCACCTGCCTCAATTGACAACATCCGGGGCGGTGCCAAAGGAAAATGAGACCTCGACCGTGACCCGTAACGCTCTCGTGATACGGCAGGGTCGCGGCCACCACCAATGGTTTAAAAGGTTGAGCACTATACCGTCAGTACCACAATTACCCCATACTCCAGCTACCCCCGTACTCCAGCCTTTCATCCTCAACGTTCACCTCCTTCCTTCCGCAAACATGTGCAACGAGCGCCGGTTGGTCGTTCGCTGTCAGGGATATCCCGTCCGGCTAATTGTGACAACAGTGTCGAGAACCACTATCGCCGATGCGGGCATGCTGTCCGGCAGGTGAGAGTTTTCTGCCACCCCTCGACTACTTTACTGGTTCTGACGCATTATATCAGCCGACAGTTATGGTTTGTTCTCCGTCGCCGCGGGATTGGAGTTGGGACTGAACACTCGTACACAGCAAGACTGTGGCTACGAAACGTGCCGGTTCTCGAGCTATCACCGGCAGCCATGCCCAAACTGCCAGCAAACTTGTAGTCAGCAGTGAGTACATACCCCTTACATGTGTATTGCGCATGTACTGACACCCAACCTTCCTAACCAGACGGGCATATCCGCAGAGTTATAGTGCGTTCGCCGTAGCAGCTAACCAGATACCATGCTCACCCAGGGATTTTAGAGCCTTCGATCGACAACTGGTGCCCGAATTGCATCGCGGCGGGTGCTACGGGCCCATGAATTCGGCAAGCTTTCGGTCTGAACGTGTTCAAATCATTAATTTCTGTCGTGTGACTCGTAACTGTGCAATAAGAGCTGTCCAGTGACGTAGTTGGAAAACCGGACATGTGTCAGCGCGAGGAAGATGACTATTCTGAGCGACCTGTGCCAGCGTGCCAATTGAAGCTGCTGCTTTCAGCGTGTCCACCGGAGATGCACGAATCTGCAGGCAATTTCAATCATTAGCGACCGCCAATCTCCAAACACAGACATGAGGTCCCAAACCGGCGCGGTGGAGCGACAGAAATGACGAGGAGCAGGCCCGTGCTTACTGACCGCCTCGGTTCGGTAGGTTCCAAGGCAAGCTTCGACGCCAATAATGAGTGTGGCAGGGGTTGCAACTCCTGCAGCTCCATCCAGCACATTGATCGGCTGCGGAGCAGGCTCCCAAATTATTGAGTTACGTAGGCGTGGGGTCATGGACCACGATTTGCCAGTTATCAGAGCATGGGATCAGGCTAGCGCTCGTGTTGCAAGGGAAACTGGCAGCACCGCAAGTCTTCGACGACGCATCAACGATGATCACAAGATCACGACAGCTGAAATGCACTGCGCTTCGATATTGACAGCCGCTCGGCTGGTGGCATTGAGGAGAAATCAGGACGCGAAGGGGCAAGGCAAGGTCTGGTTGGTCGACGTTTTTGGAGCTTAGGGCCGTACCTCGCGCGTAGTCGTGTTATTAGAGCTGATCGATCAAGATCCGAAGCCGGGAAGATCGGCGTGAGAGAAAGCGGCACGGTAACCAAACAGTATCCTTAAAATGATGCAACTGAACGAAAGGGGAAGGAGTGCATCGAGTGCTATACGCGCGGGATTATCCGCGGCGCGCCTCTTACCCTGATCAAAGCGAGCGTCCCCCAATGTCGGATGCGCTGATAGACGAAATCGAGCTCCTCGAGTCCATCTATCCCGATGAACTAACAAGTGCGCCAGATTGTGCTCCATGTGGCGAGCGATCTTGCTTCTGACCGCTGGCCTGCTGGCGACGCAGAACTGTCCGATTCTGAGCTTGCTTTCCGGGTAGAACCTAGTGTACCACCCGACCACCCTGACGATGTTAATGGTGCGTGACTGGCGGCTAATAGTTTGAACTGAGTTGTCGCTGAGCTGGGTTCGCGCGACCATCTAGTGATTGTAACGTTAACACTGCGCTATCCCGATAACTATCCTCAAGCTCTCCCTGAGATGGAAATCGAGTGTATAGAGGGAGATCTTGAGGAAGAAGAGCAGAATTCGCTGGTATCCAGAATGCGCGAACAAGTCGGTGTCGCTTTATCACTCGATGGATGCATGTTGACCCTCGTTGGCTCATGTTACTGCATCGTCGTGCTTTGCAGGGAGAACAACAGCTGGGAGAGGCGCTAACTTTCACACTGGTTTCACATCTTCAAGAGCAATTGCAATCGCTTGTCGAAAGACGGGCGGATCGTCGACAGAAAGACGAACATGAGCGGGAGCGCCTTGCGATTGAGGCAGAGGAGGCACGCACAAAAGGCACACCAGTCACGCTAGAATCATTCGCTGCATGGCGCGCCCGCTTTGAGGAAGAGATGAAACAGAAGAAACTGCGGGACGAAGAAGATAGGCTCAAAGGCCTCACGGCGAAGGAGCGTGAAGAACTCAAGCGACAGAACATGCGCCCCACAGGTATGTCTAGTCCGAATTCGAACAAGCACAGGCTTTCGATGAACCAATACCTGAACCTACCTGCAGGCAGGCGGCTGTTTGAACAGGACCGCAACCTCGCCGCGTCAGACGCCACGTTGGCTGAAGAAGGAGCAACCGAGGTCGACTTGTCTCAGTACGATCGTTCGCAGACACACGAGGAGGAACAAGATGCCGGAGTCCTCGAGTTCAGCGATAGTGATTAGGATCATGATGCGCGATGTAGCATCCTCAGGCAAAACAGAGCGTTACAATACGCCGCCACTCTTAATCAGACGCGTCAGACACCATGGTCTGTTGTGAGAACGCGCCGAAACCGCCTGGCGTCTTGCTGCCGTCTGTACGCGGGGTCTGACTCCCCCCGTTGTCCGCGTCGTCCTCGTGTTCTGACTGTGACGCATCATCGCCTCCTTCACAGTGAAAGAGCGGAGGCTGCTCCGCGGGGACGGGGAGCTGCAGGATAGGGTGTGATCATGCAAGGATGACGTGCAACCGAGAGGAAAACGCACCTTGGCAAGAACATTGAGGTAGGCATGCCTGCCTGTGTACTCCGTTTGCGAGGCATACAAGTCACGGACAACCCGAAGACAGGCTGAAGGTTGCGGTTGGAGTCAGGGTCAGAAACTAGCCCAGGAGAGAGCATGAAAGACTAACTGTGTACCAGCAGCGCGTCTTCAGGTCTCAAACCGAAGAGTTGAGAGACGGACAACGTCTGGTTCGGGCTGCTGTTGCCTTCGGGACGCGCCAGAAACTCGTCTAGCAGCGAGATCTTTGCATCCTGCGCGGCGATGATAAAGCACGTGAATGCCACGATGTTTGGCGGAGCTAGGACGCAGAGCGGGGTTCGGAGACTGCATGTGCAAGGTCAGGCAGAACGACAAGTGAAGGTATCGATAATCGTACGCGTCATTGGCAATCGTCTGTGCCGCTGCCTCCAAACGGTCAAGTTGATCGGCAGCGGACTGGCGCGGGTTTTCTGATCGCCACTGCTCGCACATGTCTGCAAGCACAGTGTGGGCGTGTTCGACGACCAAGTCGAAGCAGAGGACAGACACGATGGCCTCCTCGTTCTTGAGAACATGGCCTATCCACCTATCAAGGTCGATCCTCCCCTGCGGGAATCGGTGATGTTGTTGAATGAGAGTGCATGGCGAGAGTTGAGACACACCTGGCCAGACTCGAACGTGCTGTCAACATTCTGAAGGTGCTGGTTCGATTTGATCACGGCAGCACGTGCGGTCTCGACGACCTTGCGCGCATGTTCCTCTATTTTGGCAGCGAGGAACAGGCAGGCAACGGCCAGTTCCTAGGGGCAAGGATGAGCGGAGCGCAGGGCCGAAGCAGTGCGGGGTGGCGCGAACCCGGTATCCATAGTCCTGATGTGCACGTCTCATGAAGAAGCGATGGATGTAGGTCGCTGCGGTAGCGAGAGGCGTCATAGGACTACAGCAGCCGGACGCCGATGAGAACACGCAGCAGACAGCCTGCAAGGAACAGCCAGGCGCACAGAAGGAGGGTCATGCCGACCCGAAACATGAAGTCGACAGCCTTTGCACGCTCGTCAAACTGTTGCTGCACGGTCCAGCCATCTTCTGCACTAGGAGTGTGATCAAAATCATCGAGAGTGAAGAGCCATTGAGACTCGACGTTCATGATCTGCCGCGTGCTCAGGGGCCAGTGACCAAGTGTAGTATGGCGGAGTCTAGACGCGTCTTGGCTTACCGCCACCGACATGGGTAAGCGACCTGCCGCAAACCGGCGGACCCCGCGGCTCTTCACTTTGCGGGATATTAAATTTAAGATGGACCAGGATGAAATGTCGCACTGTCTGGGCTGGGTCACGGCGTCCTCGTGTTGGCCGCGTGGAGAACGCACCCTCGACCACTTCTTCGCGGCGGCACTCCATCACTCAAGCGCTCACCCAAATCTCGCTCTGCGTCCGCGTCCTTTCGCACTGCGGCACGGTATCCGAACAACTCATGTCCCTGCCTGCCCTGACCACGCGCCTTGACCGCCAACTGCTTCCCCCCGTTCGCTTAAATACCCTGGACCAACACTCCGGCTTCAGACCACAACCATCAGTATTCTTTTCCCCGCTGTTCTCCTCTCTCTCGCCACGGCGCCCTAGCTTGCTGCTTGCTTCGTTCCAGCATATTGCTGCATTGCCTTGGCCTGTCTTCTCTCACCCCTCCGGCACCATACTTGTCTTTGCCATTGTCTTTCCATCGCTATGTGTCAGGACGTGCGTACGCAGACTCTCAGCTACATCTCTTGATCGCTGATACTTTTACCCCAGGTTTTTCAGGGCCGCCTCCACACCAACTGTGGTAAGCCGGCGTTCCCTTTCTCTTCACAAACGCTCACGCTCGCGCCACAGGTCATTTCGAACCAATGAACAGCAACCGGCGTGATTGTTACCGCCCAACCTGTGTTTTTAGCTGCAGGCATGACCATCGTGCGTTAGCCTGTGGCCTGCGGTCATTCAGACACTTACCCAAGTGTTGCAGGATGTCGCTCCGCAGCGTGTGCGCATAAGTTGCAACCACCCCTTCAGGAACCGATACGGTGCGCTACATCTGTTTCCACCTCCTAGCTACGGGCGGCTGACGTTTGTCATTATAGTATGAGCCCCGCAAAATGCAGCGCATGTCTGCATCGGTCGTTATCGACCCTCGCTACTCAGTCTTAGCTTGTCTCGTCACGATGCGAGTTCTATGTCCTGTTAATTTCTCGCTGTATCAGCGGCTGGCCGCGCCACATGACTGGACGCTTGGATCGGTATTATATGCTACAGCGTTGCGTTATTTTCCATGTATTCTCAGCTCGTTCTCGACTGTTCCAACACGCAGTCTTTGCCTACAGGCTTCACTCGTTAGAAGAGCGCAAGATGAAATCTGTTTCAGATGTTTCAGAGAGAGGCAAAGATGTCGATCGCGACATAATAGGCGTCCTGCTTACTGCGTTGGCCGGATGTCTCACCCCTGTTTGGTCGCAGCAAGGGGTCCTAGCGAAGATGCTTTCAACTAACTGACCATAAAATCCGATGGGAATATGTCCTTGCTCTCTTGGAGGTTGAAATTCAGCCTCCGGAGGGGCTGAAAGACGGCGCGTTTCGAAACTCCGCACAATCGTGCTCTTGCCTTTGTCTTGCCACACCTGACCCGCGCTGACACCTACCTCACTGCTGTAGCGCGTTACAGCCTCCCCAAAACTCGATGTCGACTTCTCCATGTGCAGTAACTTTATTCTCGCTCTGCCACCTGGTGTTATTCTGAGTGCCACTGCCAAGGTACCTACTTCGGACGACGACGATATGATCGTGGACGTGGGCGGGCAATACGATAATCTCTCCGAGGGCGAATACCAGTATCTTGAGTCTCCAATCCGTCACTCACTTGCAGGCCCTGAGACTAGGCGCGTCGCGTCCGCTGAGGCCGCTCAGCCTTCAACCTCAAGCCAGGACTCCGACTTTGGCGAAGACACATTTGCTGATTTAACGCGTAGTCAATTCGAGAAGCTCGATCCAGTTCGACCTGGCGGAGGATTGTTTCTTCGTCCTGTTCCTATGCAGGAAGACGACACAGATGAGGATGAGAAAGGTATGCTTGGTGCGCAACGCCTCCAGTCGCTGCGTGGATCAACAAACCAACCACGACTCACTTATGCTATAGATGACGATCTTCCAACTCGTTTACGCTCGCAACTACGCCCACCCATGGCCCAACCCAGCCCAAGGCCGCCCATGCCGCCACCGCCGTCTCGAACGACCACTGCATCTTCGACGACAACAACGTCGTCAAACGACAGCATTTTCAGCAAGCGTCCACGCCCGGATACTCCAGGTTCATCGCAAGAGGACGACCTCCGTCGTTCACCTCGTCAGAAGATCGTGCACTCGCCAATGAAACCTGCGTTCCGCATGCCGTCGCCGTCAAAGGCCGCCGACTCGGTTGGTTCCCTTGATCAAGGCGATGCATCTGTCGCCACGATTCACCCAAAAACATCATACGCGGTGGCACAGTTGCCATTTGGCGTCACCTGGATCATGCTGTTTCTGGAACAAATCCAGCCCACATGTTGGGAGCCGATAGAGCGTCTTCTTCAGACCCCTGACAGGCTTAACAACCTTCGAGAATCACACCTCCAGGCAGTCAACACACTCTATAGCACAAACGGTCTCTTCACCGCACGCTCTCGACCCGTTTTGGAGTGGTTCAAGCGCGAGGACACGGTGCGTACTTGAGCATTCAACATGACAATTCCGCTCAACGAGACACAGCGCAAGATCTTCGCGGAACTTGATTGGGAGGATACTGCACTCTCTATCAATCCTTACGGCGCTTTGGGTAGTGACGGGGTCACGGCACGTTACGGAGGATCGGTCCATTTTACCGCCCGCCTAGCGCCTGATCCCTCGGGTAATGGTCCTCTCAAGACCTTCCTTCTGCCTCCGAAGCGCGGTACATCATGCAAACTTGCCAGGCGTTTTGGTTCAGATCGCATCCTTCGTTTGAGGGTCGGTGACGTTGACCCGAATGAAGCCGACGCCTTCCTACGGCGCCCAATGGTTTTGGAGAACCATGTCTTTGAACTGCTGCTGGTAAAGGATGTGAGCTTGTTAATTTTCCTTTAATCCTCATTCGCTGAGCTCGCCTGCAGGATACTGCGATCATGCTACGAACCGACAAAACACCTGCCGACCTCGGCTTCGCAAACTTCAAAACCACAAAGCCGCCAAGACTGGTACGCAAGACAGGTATCCCGGGCCGCTTCGATCGTGGCAGATTTCTCGAGTGGTACAACGTCCCGGCCTTGAATGGGAAACAGGTCAGCTAAAGCGCCACTTGAAACGACTGCGCCACGACTCACGAGTCATGCAGATAATCGATAAATATATTCAGCGAATTGCACTGATCCTGTCCGCCAGCATTCCAGGACCCAAGCTGAAGGTTTCTAACATTCGCGCTCTTGACGAAATCTGTTCGTATATGCCGATCCAGCCTCACCCACCTTTCGTTCATATGCACTCGCAGGTTCTGAGACAACTGGTGCCGTGCTCAGCGACGGCGTCGGTCTTTATAATCGCGCTTGTGCGGCTTACATTCAGCGCCGCCTTGACATCGACACTCTACCTACGGCAACACAAGTCCGAGTCGTTGGCGCGAAAGTGTGTCGGTCCTGCCGCGGTTGGCCAAGATGCTGACCAATTCAACAG
>Ga0247815_10002212_pt1 | contig 14440 bp, 16 predicted proteins | sample UWRJL194509B1_FD_181014 | JGI IMG/M metagenome (GOLD analysis project Ga0247815, IMG submission 181014) | Plant litter microbial communities from Arlington Agricultural Research Station in Wisconsin, United States - UWRJ-L194-509B-1 | ecosystem: Environmental > Terrestrial > Plant litter >... | reverse complement strand
GGAGAAGGAGGTCTACCCTGCAGGGAGCGTGCATCACCTCCGTCGCGGCGTAGTCAAGCAGTACAAGATGCCCGACACCTGCTGGGCTCTTGAGTATGCTGCAGGCGAGTCTAGACCGTTTCGCGATATTGCAAATGCTGACTGCAACTTGTAGGCTGGATTCCTCCCATGATGCCATTCGGTTTCGCGGACGCCTTGTTCTCGACACTGGACTTCTACACACTGTGGGACACTATCGTCTTTACCGGACGTGAAATGATCCGCAACCTGCTGGCTGGTAAAATCTGAGCGTTTCGGACGGATTCTGTTCCGTATCACAATATGTTGCCATGTAGCATTTGCCGTGGGTTTGTTTCATATCCGTTTTCGAAGTTCTTGCTGACGAGGACGGCGCAGTAATCAATACAATCTATCTTGGATGTTTGCGCGTTGCGGAGCATTGGGATCGGCAATTGACAGAACATTAGGATCGACACTTGCAATCTCAACGAATGCCTTCTTTAACGATATTCTTGCCTGTCAGGCACTGAGAGCGCGAATTCAATGCATTATATTTCCTAAGCAGTCGGGGCTCGTTCTTGACAACGTGGGCGAGGCAAACGGTCGGTGCCACCCGAGTAGCCCAACGCGGTTGTCTCGTCCTCTTCCCATTCCATTCGATTTCACATTTCCGAAGTTGTACGCGTGCAACATGTCGCTCATTAGCGATCCTGAGTGCGCAAGCCTCTTGAACCAGTGTCACAGAACACTGACTCTGTGACGGGCTGAATTCAGATACATCGTGCACAACCTCCGGCTTAACTACCTGCGCAGCGTCAGCGACCCATATGGCCCGCGCATTCTAACAATTGCGCAAACACATACTCAGAATCCGCATATTCTAGCTGCTGGGTTGTCTGATCCAGACCGGTGGCCAGAGCTCAACCAGCCGATCTCGCCCAAGCCAACAAGCGAGGCACTTCCACTCGGCGCGCGACTCAAGCATACACAAACCATTATGGGTCCAAATCGCACTGGACTTATGGGCCCGCGTGTTGATGGCTCGCGCCGACACTCGCGACTTGGCTCTTCCCAGCTCAATCCTAGCCAGCTCGCGCCGATTACAACGGCCGCCCCAAACCCACCTGCAACAAGGCAGAAACGCTCTGATAGCGAACCTTTGCCTACTGCCAGACCAAATGGAGTTGCGGCCTCGGCTTCTGCGGCCGCTGAGCCCGATGAGAACACACCAGCAGCACCAGAGCCCGCACTCACGCGTGCGCAGTCAACAACCCGGCGGGGACCCATAACCGTGCGCATACCTTCCGCAGAGGAAATGGAAGGTCGCCGGAGGCCGCGGTATCGTGCCCATTTCTCATCGCCGGAACGCAAGCCCGCAGACGTCGCAGCAGTGCCTCCACCGGTTGAAGACGAGGGTGTCATGTCCGGTGACGATGAAGATGATCCAGACGACATGGATGAGGATGAGCTCATGCTCGAAGGCGTCGACGATGACTTTGATGAACCAATGCCTTCTAGCACATCAGACAACATATCCCTCATGAGTGGCACGTCGCTGGTATCTGGCTCAGGCGTAGCCCGGAGCTTACGGGAGTCAGTAGCAGCTGCTCGTGGCCGACTCAGCCCTGTATCTGAAGCACAGAACCATGCAGCAGCGGCTCCTGCGCCTCCTGTGGCGAGGAGACAACCAAGCAATGGTCAACTCTTGCAGTCGAAGGCGCCAGCAGAAACGACCCCGAGTCGACTGCAACCATCCGCCCCACAACCACGCGTAGCGTCGCCCGCTCCGCCTCCTCCACCTTCGCTCAGCTTCTACAAAATCCAGCCGCCCAAAGCTGCGCCAAAGCGTTCAGCACTCACGGCGCTGCTCGCGGCACAGAACGGATCCGATAACCCTTTTACCGAACTCTACAGCCTCATCGCAGCGCGTTCAGATGCGCAAGGCATGAAGCTTGCAGTCTGGGTTCTCATCGACAGGACACGAACAAAGCTTTCTGTCAACGTTCGCAAGGACGCCACCGTGGAAGAGGTTATCGGTCACGCGCTGTTCATCTATTGGGAAGAAAAGAAGGAGCCCAAGCTTGACGAAGGTTTGGCTGAAGATGCAGAAGACGCGCGGACGACACGGCTTACTGCTGTAGGCTGGAGTTTGCGCATAGCTGAGTTTGACGGCGAGCCGGATGAGGACTTCCCCGCGCCAGATCGTGCACGGAAGATATCAGGCTTTGGACAGAGTTTTGCATTGCAGGTGGCTTCTAACCAACAGAGTACGTGCTACAAAATTTCATTTGTCGTGTGCTTACCACTCGCACAGTCAAACACAACGCAGAACTCGAGGCGAAGATTCAGCGCCGGGCATCGCGCGTTATGGCGGCGAAGAAGAAACCAACGCCTGCGCCAGCGACTGAAGCTGCGCCGACACCACCATCACACCTCGAAGCGAAGCCGGCATCGTCCCTGGCGCTGCCACCGTCCTCTACGGTCAGCACGTCGATGCTCAATCACATTGTACCCGGTTCAGTTGGCGGCGTCACCGGCGAGGAGATCCTGCTCAAGGTGCACGTTGCGAACAAAACTGACGATCTAGCCTATGTCACTGTCAAAGTGTGAGTTTCTATCCCTGATCCACGGAACTTTCGCAGCTGACAATATTCCCACAGTACGCCGGCCACATACTTGCAAGAAGTGCTGGAACAGGCGGCGCGCAAACGTCGTTGGACTGACCTTGCAGACGCCGTGCTGCTCACGCAGGACATGAAGATTGTCATTCCGCTTGACCGAACTGTCGCCTCGCTCCAGGGCAACCGCCACATCGTGCTCGCACGCCGCTCATATTTCAATCAGCTTGGGATCTCGGGCATTCGGCAATTCGGTCGCTCGACGGATCCGAATGCGAGCATCTTCAAACGTGCCTCGGAGGTGCCAGAAGCGAGGAGCACGAGTGGGGCGTTGACAGATGTGACGACGGCGTATAAGGTCAGTGGTTTGGTAGTGTGAGAGCTGGGAGACTGAATCGTGAAACTACAGAAATTCACTGTACAGCGCAAGCTGCCGATGATCCTGAAGCGCCAGGAGCGCGTACTGGCAATTGATGGAGATTATGTTCACGTGAGTTCCATTGTGCTCTGGGGATCGCCCGCGACTGACGCCTCCGTTACAGATCATGCCTTCACAAGCCGGTCGTGGCGCCTTCCTCTTGGACAACGCGAAGACATCATCCTACCATATCAAGAGCATCATCAACGTGCTCAACGCCAAGACTTCTGCGACGTTCCGTCTGGTCGTACTGCGTGAAACAGGGCAGAAGCAATACGAATTCGAGGCAGAGAATGACAAACTATGTGGTGAGTGCTGACCTTCGCTATGGTGCGACGTTAGTTTGCTGATATTTGTACAGCCGAGATTGTGCAGAGCATCAAGCAGCTGCAGAAGCGCTATTCGCAGACGCAGGCAGGCAGTGGCGCGACCGGAAGAAGCAAGTCGCGACGCAGTCGGGCGGTCGGCTAAGTACTTGTGCATTTTTGTATCGTATCGAAGTTCTGGGCTGTGTAATCTTGTACGGTTAGGTGTACGTTGTGCTCGGTTGACGTGGTTTAAGGGCTCGCCCTCGTCGGGAAATTGCGGCCCGGCTCTTATCCTCCCACCTTTGTTAGAGCCACTTACGCCTGTTCCCTGGTCATGCCGCCCTGCCAGGAGTACCTTGACACTGGCGTTTGCACAGCAGATGACTGTCCAAATGACCATGGTCTGCGCCTGTGCAAGCTCTGCAAAATTTGGTGCCAAGGCGCACGAAACTACGAACAACACCTTCAAGGCAAACGACACAAAGCCGCAGAGAGAGATGGACGACCTCCGCCACCACGGTTGCCATTCGCATGCCCTGACTGTGGCGAACGTCTCAAACACGTAGTCTCTGCAACCGAGTACGAGGCACATTTGGCGAGCGAGCGCCACAGAGCGGCGGTTCGCGAACGAGACGGCAGCGACCGCCCTTCATCACCAGATGCTCACTGTGCTGTTTGCAGCCTAGACATCTTTGAGCAGGATCGCGCTACCCACGAGCGTAGCGCTGCTCACACGAAGAAGGAACGTTTCGCAGCGTACCAGGTTGCGTTTTCGGAGGCGGAGCGTGACAAGCACGGCGTTTCGGTGGACCAGTCGGTCGACTTCCCATTCATTGACGCACCTTCGGGTCGCAACTCGATTCGTGCACGAAAGAGCGTCGAGATTAAACTCTCCTCAACAGATATATCGATCGAGCTCGTTCGTGCAAGACTCACATCGAGCATCAGCCACAAGAGTTGGGATCCCGAGTCCAAGTGCGGCTTGACCTTAGTTCGCTGTGTGCCGATCACTGACAACACAACACGCTTCAGCTTCACTATCACACGGACGCTATTTCCGATCCGTCTGCGCGCAACACAATCTGTTATCCTTGTTATTGATTTCAACTCAGAAAGCCGCGGCCGATTTGAAGATAGGCTCGAGCTCACCTTCAACGACCATTCTCTGAACCGCCGGTTCGCAATTACCCGCAATATCAGTGCCATTGTTGGTTCGCGGGAAGATTACGAAGCGATCAAGCCCATTGCGCCCTATGTGCCTAAAACTCGTAAAGTGGCATTGCGGGCGACTGACTTGAATATCGAGCTGGGTCCGAAGCCTCGAGCCCTCGCTGATGTCAACTGGGTCGTTCGGCTGCTCGAGTATCGTATCCCACCCGCTCTCGAGCAGTTGATTAGCACGACAAAGCGTGGGCAAGGGCTCATCAAGAGTCTCAAGGCGACGTGGATGCCGAGGGTGTTCTCGCCAGACACCTACGCACGATTCTTTCGAACACTACTTCACGTGGAGGAGGCACAACTCAGGTAAGCCCGGAACACCCTGTTTCTGTGCAGGCTACTCACAACATGGTAGTGTTGACATCGAAACGTTTGATCTGGACGATGTCGCGTTGGACATCGCTCCCGGCGTTCCAGGCATGTATCGGTGGGTCAGCACATCGTCCTCGTCGCAACAAATATTGACAACGAACAGGCTGCCTGTTCCTGGCCTTGCTGAGAAACGTCCCAGCCTCATCGTGGGAGATCGTATCCTGGTTCAAAACGTTGGCTCACGCTCGGAACACTGGTGGGAGGGTCGAGTGTTCTACGTCCGCCAGCAGGAAGTCGACCTCAAGTTCAATGGCCGCTTCAGCGCGTTCCGCGGCCAGAAGTTCAACGTCCGCTTCCAGCTCAACCGCCTCGTCATGCGTCGAATGCATCAAGCCTTGGATAGTCAATTCGCACAACCGCGTGTCCTTTTCCCAACGGAGGACGACTTCAGTCTGTGCAGCCGGCCAACGGCGGGGCAATGTTCAGCAATTCGTCCCGGCGAGCGCAAAATTGCGGAGAATAGGCATCAACTGGAGGCGGTTGCTGCAATCTTGCATCATCCCTCGGGTAGTCCGCCGTTCATTGTCTTCGGACCGTGAGTTCATAGTCTTTGGGAATTATGGCGACGGGTACTAACTTACTGGAGATAGACCTGGCACAGGAAAGACGATTACCATCGTCGAAGCGATGCGTCAACTCACACTGAAAACTCCATCCGTGCGAATTCTCGCATGTGCCCCGAGCAATTCTGCGGCCGATCTTCTCGCCGAACGACTTGCTCGCGCAGGACTCAATGAGCGGGAGCTTTTCCGCCTCAATGCGCCATCGCGCTCAGTCGAACAGTTGCCAGTCTTCCTGAAGTCATACTCGAAGACCAACACAGCTGGAACATTTTGTGTTCCGCCAAAGGAAGACCTGTGCTCGTTCAAGGTTGTTGTAGTGACGTGTGTATCTGCAAGTGTTCCGCACGGCATTGGTGTGCCGCGGGGCCACTTCACACATATCTTTGTGGACGAGGCAGGCCAAGCATCTGAGCCTGAGGCCATGATTGCAATCAAGACTCTGGCAGACGCACGCACGAACATCGTCCTCGCTGGAGATCCTAAGCAGCTTGGACCAATCGTTCACTCTGGGGCTGCGCAGGCTCTCGGGCTGCAGCTGAGCCTGCTGGACCGCCTGATGGCACGACCAGCTTACGAAGACGACATGCGTGGGATCAGGTATGTGCTCTCAGTGCTATCGCCAGACCAACAGCTAACTCTTTGGTCATCTCAGTTTTGTCAAGCTCACGCAGAACTTCCGATCACACCCAACAATTCTCAGCTACCCGAATCGACGATTCTACAAGAACGAGCTCGAACCGTGTGGCGATCAGGTCACCACTCACAGCTTTCTCCGCAGCCCGGTGCTGGCGCGCGCTGGCATCCCCATCGTCTTTGAAAATATCGCGGGCAAGGATTCACGCGAGGCGCGGTCGCCATCGTTCTTCAATGTCGACGAAGCATCGCTTGTGAAGCGTTATGTGCAAGAGTTGTTTGACGAGCAGAAAATGCGGCTCGGTACGTCTCCTTTGTATGTTGACATTCTGTCAAGTTCGGCTAACCGAGTGAGCAACAGTCGACGAGCACATCGGTGTCATAACACCGTATCATGCACAAGCAGGCAAGATCAGAACTCTCCTTAAGAAGCTACCAAAAGGCAATAAGATCAAGGTCGGCAGCGTCGAGGAGTTCCAAGGCCAAGAGCGTCGAGTCATCATCATTTCGACGGTTCGCAGCAGCCAGGAGCATGTCGGGTACGATTTGCGCCACACTCTCGGCTTCGTCGCCAACCCGCGTCGGTTCAATGGTACGCTATTCTTTATGTCTTTGATGTTTGAGTTATGTCCGCTGACTGGAATATGGCTTGCAGTTGCCGTGACGCGCGCACAAGCATTGTTAATCATCGTCGGCGACGCCAGCGTTCTCTCGCTTGATCCACTGTGGCGCGGGTTCCTCAACTACGTGCACCAGATCGGCGGTTGGAAGGGTCGACGCCCAGACTGGGATGTAGACGAGCCTGTCCCGCTCGATGGCACGACATATGACCGCGACCGCCGCGACCGCGCGATGAGCGACATGGATGCGTTCGTCGAGCGGACGAAGGAAATCGTGATGGAGCGGACGCGTGGAGATGCAGATGGCGAGGTTGAATGGGACGGGGTCGTAGATAAGGAGTGGAAGGAGGCGGAATAGAGCAGACGACTCCTTAATTCTTCGCCGGTCGGCTGTAAACGGGGTCTGTAATACGAGTCGAAAACACTGTTCTAGCAATATCAGACAATGATCGTACACTGCTGCTGTCCGTAAAGTCCGTCACCCCGTTGAGGTCCTAGTCCTAGTTCCGACAGATTATCTCCAGACATTCATGAACCCAATCGACACGGCCAGGACGGCCGAGCCCAATGCCCATGCTGCCGACGCTCTCAAAAGAGTCACTCCGTCGATATTATCACTCGCCGCACCCCCACCTGTCGGCGGCGGCGGTGTTGGCGTTGGATCGCTAGTCGCGGTGGTAGTTGGTGCCGGCACGCCTGTGGTATACGCGCGGATTGCGTTGATCTCAAAGTACGCCTGGTTGTACCGTGGGCTTCCGGGCCCGATCACGTTGTCGAGGTAGCAGCGTTCGGCGAGTGGCGCGTCCAGGTTGCCATTCCCAAGTTGGTTCCTACCCGTTTGGCAGGTCGCGTTGTATACCTACAGCACAAGTAGTTCAACATCAACAGAAATATCCTTACCAAACGGAAAATGACGACGGACCTGTGGTAAACCGGCCCATTGGCCACATAATGTTGTTGTGATAACTCTGCGATGGGTCAGCGGATTCTTCAAGTTGCACCAACTTGTCTCCAGCGTTAAAACGCACAATTTCTGCTTGGTGAAGCGCGGGGCCATATCGCACTCGGGAGTCGATGGATACGATGCAACTGGGGATCCCCATGTGCTCGAGATTTCAAGTTTCGATTGGTCTGCGGCTTTGAGTGACTCTGGGACGTCGACACGCTGTTGGAGTGCATTCATGTCAGACTGGAGACCATGAGGTAGAAAGAGGAAGACTGACAGTCCAGAACCAAATACTATACGACGCTGTGTCAGAGAGTGCACCGGTATACACGACGGAAAAGCACGCACAAAACTCCGCTGCGAACCATCTCGCGTTAGCATCTTCCTTTAAACAGGGCAGATTAACACGCACGCAACGTCAAACTGGACGGCCCAAACCCCTGTTTTTGTAACCGGTTGGTAAAAAAATTATGGCAGACTGGAGCCATCAACGTACCTCCGCCTGCTTGCTGGAACGATGCGCCATAGCTGCGCGTGTCCGTTTGCCGTACGGTACACCCCGCTAAATCCGTGCAATTGGCCTGGCCAAGTGTGCCAGTACCACCGTATTCCTGGCTGTGAAAGCAGTCGCCCGAGGTGTGCAATGCGATCTGGTTGGCGTTCATCAAGTTGACGCCTGCAATTGAGCGTCAAGTTCACCAGCGCAGAAGAATACAACACCGTGAAGTGAACAAACCTTCGATAATGTCGATCTCGCCTCCGTTGGGCCAGTCTGATCCGTAAGTCCAGATTGACGGCCACACTACAATTATCTTCAGTGGTTGAAGCTGCTGCAGTTTGGCGGCGCGGCATACCTGAGCAGCCGTACGGCAGGTGTTTCAAGTCAAACACCCACACCGACCCGAAGTCGTACCAGTCTTTCGACTCCAGTCGGATCGAGTTTCGTTTGTAGTTCCATTCCACGTTCGTGACGTTGTCCAGTTGCAGGATTGTTGTGCCTGTATCTGTTGTGCGCGCAAGGTCCGCTTCGATTGCAGCCTCACGGCTGATGTATTCGACATCGCCTGTTGTTGTATTGTCTATACACAATACCGAAGTGCATCGAGGCATCAGTACACTGGATGGGTTGCAGAGTTGCGGTCGCGACATGAGCAACGACTTGGAACCCACCCCAGAAGTTGAAGAAGTCCCAGCCGTCGAAGAACGTCTCGCCCTTGTGTTCTCGTACAAGGTCAAATGCGTGCGAAAATGATGCGTAGCCAAGTGCAGCGCATAGTGTTCGTAAGGGAAAAGTCGTTGGCGGCTGAGCAGATGCCGCGCATGCAAAAGCAGCAACCAAAGCTGCACTGCGCATCGTGCAAAGTATGTAGATAGTTCGTAAAGGCGTTAAGAAGTTTGCCGCAGCACGCAAGTGGATGCGTGGGGCCTCGAGGGCGTGCGCGAGCGAGGTCCGGTGAGAAGAGCGGCGGTGCAAGGCCAACCTCGATGTCGGCGCACACCGGCAACACGTGCCCAGGGTTTGCACCGGTCCGTTAGTAATGCTAATGATAGAATGATAGTGCGCCGGTGCGGAGATGAACTCGGATAGTAACTCGTGGCGCCTCGCGCTGGGTGTGCCATGGGAAAAGCCCGCACTGAACCTGATCACGTGACATGCTGTTAAGGTGGGACGCAACGAGAGTGGAGTTTGCATTGCAAAGATAAGCGTCATGGACCCGCTCATATGATCGTTCAGCTATGTGTAACATCAGTGGGTCCATCAGCAATGACTCGAGACAACCCTTCAGCGGCTTGATGCATCTTCAAACTCTCAGCAAACTACGAGGGATGATTTCAATTGCAGCCCAAACGGATATTTTACAGGACAAATAGTACACTGAATAAGTGAGAGGCTTTGCTGATAGTTCAAGACGAACGGAACCGCCACTGCAGGGGTCGAAGCACTCATCCGAGCAAAACCGCTTCAACAGGCGACTCGGGTACACTCTCCACGACTGCGCCACTTGCGCTCGCGCGCTGGATCTGTGACGGCCGCGTCGCAGCTCCAGCACCTTGACTGCCACGGCGGCTCAATGAACCGGTTTCTGCAACCCTGCCGCCACGCTCGACACTTGAATGTCTGCTCCCTCCATGGCCCCAGCGTGGCGGGTTTGTCTGCTGCACGGGCGAGCCGAGACTACTGCTCAGACTGGGAGGCGGAACGCTTGGGTAGGTGAGCATCGAGAGTGGCATCGCTGTAGCTGCGAGACCCATAGCATTGATTGATGCGGAGCTCGGCGGAGTGGTCATGTCAGTCGCGAGTGAGCTGGACGCTGTAACACCATGGGTGCTGCTACCAATGATGGACGAAAATGGCGAGGTTGCGCCAGAGGACAGTGGGGTGGTATTGGCACTCGGTGTACGCGGTGACCCCGAGTCACTTGGCAGGGCAACTGGGGCACGCTGGACAGGTGCACGTGAGACGTGGATCTGGGAATTAGAGCGCGGGATCGGCACGGGTGGGCGAGATGAGCCGGTCGGAAGGGGGTGCAGGGCGGCTGTCGGCGACGAGGATGAGGACGACCGGAGGTGAATCGGCTGGCCTGTGGCATTACCATTGGCCTGCGCGGCTGCACCTACAAGGTTATCAATGTCGATTCCGAGCTGACGATGGTTCAGCGAGCGATAACTGTGAACAAGATTGAACTTACACGGCGGCGGTGGTCGATAAGCTCCTCGCGGTATATGTCGCACTGGCGCACAACTCGCACATAGTCCTGCTCGACGCCCACTATCCTGGCACGCAGCATATCGTTCTCTCGTCTCAATGCCTCTACAGCTGCCTCAGATGTTGGATGTCGCGGATCGGTCCCACGCAGCAGATTGGCCGTACTCGGTCCAGCAGCACCGGTATCGTCTGCACCAATGGCAGCAGCCTGACGGGCGCGCAGGGTGGCAAGTTCGCGTGTGAGCCTGTTGACATGGCTCTCGCTCTCGGCTTCGAGTGCATTCTCGAGCTGGACCTTCTCCTCTTTGAGTTGCTCCAGCTTTCGACTTAACAAGTTGATGATGCGTTCTTCTTCGGCCTCCCTTTCCCGTTTAATAAGTTTATGCTGAAGCTCAAACAGCAATGGGCATACCAGGCGTTGATCACCTCTTCCTCATGCTTGGAGCCCGTTGACGACCGCGAGGAAAGCCGCGCGATCACCACTGGCGACGACGACATGGTGCGCACGGAGAGACGAAATGCGGATGCGGGCGAAACTGACGAGACCGGCAGGAATGGAAGGAGACCAAGATGTGAAGTCGACGGATTCGCACTCCCGACGTGCCGAAGTAGGCTATCTTTCAGCCGGTCGATAGTCTAACTAAACCACTTTAGCAATTTGTATTCCCTCGTCCATGAGAACTTGTTAACAAGTATTCCATTTTGTTTCCTCTATCGGGCACGCTTCTGATCTCGCTCCAAAACGCGGATCCACCACAGTATTGCAGAACCCCCAAGTTTATCCCGACAAAGAAGGCATGAATATAGCTGCGTCCCAGATGTATAGGCCGTAAGAATCTATGTACGCCGGTTGGTAGAGATAGCACACCTATCCAAATTGGACTAAAATGGAAAGGTCGATTACTCTCAAGTAGGACCATTGCATTGCCGCTTCTCGGTCGTATAGCTGGGCATAGTTGCCGCATCTGAATCTCTCACTTGCTGAGTAGGCTGAGTACCTGTGGCCTACAGCCACGTGATAAGTACCAGCGGACCCCTGTTGAGTCTGCGTCATTCTTGCCAACACTCTGGGGGTTTGAACTGCCTTCCTTTCTCCTGGCAGGCGACATATAGCCTGAGGGACGGACATAATTACCTCCGTATACCTGAATGGTAGCGCTGCATGGCGAGACGGCTCAAGCTGCACGAAGTTAGAGCCATCGAATTCCGAAGAGGGACAGCGCGGCGCGGAAAGCTGAGGGTCGAAGCCTTTCATAGCGTAAAGAAACGGCACTCGTAGAGACAGGCAGATTGCAGGGTATTCCTACTCATACTGCCGGCCCGGCGATCATTTTGGTATCAACTTGGAGTAAGGAAGATTATCGTGGGAGCAATGAACAACCGATATGGGTTTTTACATATAGAAGTAACAGTAGACAGCAGTAGACGCGCTATCCGCGGATAAGAAGGACCATGTATTGGTCCGAACTTGATAACAGCGAAGGTTGCTATGTAAAGGCTTCGAGCCTGCCGCGATGTCTCAACAATATTTCGGCAAAACTGAGAACAGATTGGACGGCGAGAATCTGCTGCCGCAGGCCTCCTTCAAGTCCCAACGCAGGCTTGTTCGGCCGGGCCGTACGTGACGCCAGCACGGCGGTCCAATCCTTCAGCACCGGATGTAATGCTATAAGGAGCTCAGACATCCCCCTGGCTCTTGCCTCGTCCTCGGCAGCCTTGATTTCCTCTTCGGCAATTTTTGCCCTCATCTCCTTAGCTTTAATCATCTCCTCGCTTGTCATATGTTCTTCGGAGTTGGAGTCGTCGTAGAAATCGTCGGATTCGTCGGAGTCCAGTGGTGGATTGAACAGTTTAACGATCTCGGCCTGAGCAGCTTGCCGGGAGTCATGGTGACCGCGAAGCTTGGCTCGCCACTCGTCCTCCTCGACAGTGTGACCCTTGAAGGTTGTGCTGAATAGAATGGCCCAGAACAAGACGTTCGAGAAGGCGTGGAGATCGTCACTGACACTCTGATTATAATTTGTGCGGCGCTGAATTGCCGTAAGCAGCGGAATAGACATGAAAGCTCTGGTACCCTGTCAAGCATGTCAATCAATCAGGTTGCACCATTCAGGGCTGGTACGCATACCAACAAACATTCCTGTTCTGTACTGGCCAGATCAAGTCGTGTAGATAGGTCAAAGTCTGCGAGCAGTGCAGTACACGACGTGTCCATGGCGAGATTTTTGAGAATTCCCGCGAGACTTCGGCTGGTTTTGCGAAACGTGTTGCAACCATGCTTGAGTCTGGGGTCATTGTATCGATCAGGCAGAAGGCCAGCAGCATAGGGTTCCCGCTGAGTTGGCTCGCGGAGCAACAGAAGGTTTCCAATGCTAACGTCACGGTGGAGGAAGTCGCCTTGCATGAGACCAAGCCAACCTGCCAAAATGTAAAACGCGCTCGAAATGTGAAATACTGCATCGTGCTTACCTAGCAAGCAGTCCAAGAAAGCCCGCCCAAGCATCCACGGCGAACTACAGGCTTCAAGCGAGGTGCCAACGTCCTCGCACATGGTCACAACGCGGACGCGACGGTCCAAATCTAAGGATTTTGTCGAAATGTTGTGCCATTCGCTCCAAGGCTTCGCATCGGCCTTAGAAGTGGGCAGGAAACGGAAGTTGTCGCCGAGTTGGATTGCATAAACGAACTTGGGTAGACCGAAGCGACCCGAACATTCTCTCAGCACCTCAATCTCGAGGTTGCACTTGCGCTCGGGTTGCCAAGAAAACTTGAAGACGCCGCGCTTGGGCATCGCTTTGAGGTTTTCTGCGCTGGCAATGATGTTACCGGACAACCGCGTGGTACGCCATTCTCCATCCTGGTGCCGGCGTCCCTGAAGTCTGGTCGGTGCCCCAGACACGTTTTGATCGTCGGCTGCTTCAGGAGGTTGTAGGTTCGAAGGGCCGTTTGACTGAAAGCTTTCTGGCTGGTTGGAAAATGGATACTCCGTACTGCCAAATTGCATCTCAAGTGGCTCGACGGACCTCACGCTTTCTGATCCGCTGACCCGCGAGGTTCCAGAGGCGTTGCTTTCTGTATTCAAGCTGGTCCTCTGGCGCTTAGCTGGCCGACGGTCCGAAAGTCCGTCTGACCTGCCAAAATCAGCGTCGCCTCAGAGCCCTGCCACGCGTACCCACCGGGTTCGTCCTGCTTTTGCGAGCCTGTGACCTTGCGAAGCCTTGTGGAGCCCGAGGAGACTGGTCATAGATGCGAGTGAGAGGAGTTTTAACGAGATGTACGCACGTACTTTGCATCACTGGATTAACTTCACAGGGAGAGATGACGTCTTTGCTCGGACTTTCAGAACCCGTCGATAGATCCCCCGGAACCACACAATTGCCCACTGCTTCGACAAGTGATACCAGAGTCCTGCGACCGCATAGCTCGGTACGCTGATGCAGACGCTCGACATGGTTGTAAACGACGTCCAGCTCGCCAGGTATAGCCGACGGCACCAGGTAGCGAAGGCCATCAGAGCGAAGCCCCGCCTCTTCGGCATTCTGCCGTAGGAACATGGCAAGAAAGAATTTGACAATTGGGCGCCGTCCACGGGAAAACTCCGGTGGTCGAGAGACTGCAACGCCGCCAGGGTAGAATACGAAGGCGCAGAACATCCCTTCTGTGTAGTTGACACCAAAATAGGCTACAAAGCTGCGATGCGGTGATGCGATCAGGCAAGCCTTGGCGTGCAACCCGATCTGCCCAAGGAGGTCCTGATAGTTGTCCTCAATAGGAAACACGAACACGCTGCCGACCGATTCGTTCTCAACTTGGCTGAAGGATTCGACGCCCTTGCTAGTTGGCATGCACCTGTGAGACTCGCGGTTGGTATTGTGTACAGCAGCGCCTTGGATACCATCGCTCGTAATCCGGTCGTACATGCAGATGTGCGGCTTCACCCACCAGCGATCCTTCGCCTCGGCCAGGCTGAGAACAGGGCGAACTTGATCGTACACTTGTTCACCAGCTGCGACAGCTTCGCGGAGGAACTCAACCAC
>Ga0247815_10002211_pt1 | contig 14441 bp, 11 predicted proteins | sample UWRJL194509B1_FD_181014 | JGI IMG/M metagenome (GOLD analysis project Ga0247815, IMG submission 181014) | Plant litter microbial communities from Arlington Agricultural Research Station in Wisconsin, United States - UWRJ-L194-509B-1 | ecosystem: Environmental > Terrestrial > Plant litter >... | reverse complement strand
CGCGCGTTTCGAAATGATCGCGACGGTGCGCGTCTCGGCCAGGTGGAGGGCGACCGAGAGACCGGCCAGTCCGCTGCCGACAATTGCTACATCAAATTTCATGATTGCGTGTTTGGATGCACTAGAGAAGCATGACTATAGTCTATTTGTCACAGCGGCGTCATAAAAGCCCCTATTTCAAGCGCGGTTGTGGGCGCTCAAGACGGCCGCGTTAACTGTTCCGCATGATGAAACTTCGTTCGCCGCCGTCGGCGCAAGGAGCGGATCGTGATCAGGATATTCCACCATTATGTGTCCAAGATAGCCTTCATGCTGTTGTTGCTGGAGGTGTTGATATTGTTGACGGCCGCCGTCGCCAGCGCGCCGCTGTGGCTCAAGGGGCGGCCGGGCGGGGCCGAGCAGTTGTACCTGCCGGCGCTGGCGTTCGCGCTGGTGGTGGTGTTCAGCATGGGCACGCTGGGCATGTACCAGCACAACCAGTCGCGCGAGGACATCAAGAGCACCTTGCTGCGCATCCTGCCGTCGTTCGTGCTCGGCTTCGGCCTGATGACCTTGTTGGCCAGCATGATCCCCGGCGCCCAGTTCGGTCGGCTGGGCAGCATGGTGTTCGTGCTGGGCGGGGCGTCGGTGCTGCTGGCGCGGCTGGTGGTGTTCACGTCGGCGCAATCGAGCATGCTGGAACAGCGGCTGCTCATCATCGGCGACGGCGCCATCGCGCGTGAATGCATGGAGCTGGCGGCCAGCAGCGTGGGCTTCCACCAGTTCCGCGTGGTCGGCTTCGTGCCGATCGCGGGCGAGGCGAGCAGCGTGCCGGCGGCTATGCTGCTGCCGTCCGATCTGCCGCTGCTGGTGCTGGCGCGGCGCTATGCGGCCGACGAGATCGTGGTGTCTGTGGGCGACCGCCGCAACGGCGCGTTCCCGGTGCGGCAGCTGCTGGAGTGCGCGCTGGGCGGCGTGCCGGTCACCGACGCCGCCAGCTTCTTCGAGCGCGAGGCTTGCCAGATCCGCGTCGATTCGCTGCAACCGAGTTATCTGATCTTCGGCGGCGGCTTCGATCAAAGCCTGCTGCGCGCCGCGGTCAAGCGGGCCTTCGATTTGCTGGCCAGCTTCGCGATCGGCCTGGCGGCGGCGCCGGTGATGGTGTTGACTGCGGTGGCGATCAAGATCGAGGACGGCGGGCCGGTTTTCTACCAGCAGGAGCGGGTGGGGCGCGACAACCGGATGTTCAAGGTGCTGAAGTTCCGCAGCATGCGGCAGGACGCGGAGCAGGACGGCAAGCCGAAATGGGCGCTGCTGGACGATCCGCGCGTGACCATGGTCGGCCACTGGATACGCAAGCTGCGCATCGACGAGCTGCCGCAGATGCTGAACGTGTTTCGCGGCGAGATGAGTTTTGTCGGGCCGCGCCCGGAGCGGGCGTATTTCGTCGAGCAGTTGTGCGAGCAGATCGCTTATTACAACGTGCGGCACGGGATCAAGCCTGGCATCACCGGCCTGGCGCAGGTGCGCTATCGCTACGGCGCCTCGGTCGACGACGCGGTGCGCAAGCTGCAATACGATTTGTACTACGTGAAGAACAACAGCCTGTTCCTGGATCTGCTGATTTTGCTGGATACGGTGCAGGTGGTCTTGTTCGGCAAGGGCGGACGCTGATGTGGTGGAGCGGCGCGCCGGCGGTCGCCGCCTTCAGCCACGGCGTCGCGGCGCTGGCCTTCCTGCCGCTGGCGGCGCTGTTGTTGTTGGGGGGCTGGCGCCGGCGCCGACATGCCACATCGTTCGGCATCGCCTGTCTTGCCACCGCCGCCTGGGCCGTGTGCGCGATGTACGCGGCGGCCGGCCGCATCGGCGAAGCCGCACCGGCGTGGCTGCTGGACGCGATGGAGATGCTGCGCACCACTTGTTGGCTGTTCCTGCTACTGATGTTGGCCAATAGCGACTTGCGCTCGCGCGGCTGGCTCGCCCGCGCGGCACTGGGGCTGGCGGCGGGGATGGCCGTTGGCTTTGCCGATTCCGCGATGGGCGGCGTGGTCCGCCTAGCGCTGGTGGTACTTGGCATGCTGCTGGTGGAGCATGTCTATCGCGGCGCGCAGCAGGGCGCGCGCTGGGGCATCAAGTTCGCCTGTCTCGGCGTCGGCGCCTTGTTCGCCTATGACTTCTATTTGTACAGCGACGCGTTGCTGTTCCGTCACGTGAACCCGGATATCTGGGCCGCGCGCGGCATCGTCAACGCCTTGAGCGTGCCGCTGCTGGCGATGGCGGCGGCGCGCAATCCGGTGTGGACGCCGGGATTGCTGCTGTCGCGCCAGATCATGTTCCGTTCGGCGGCCTTGCTCGGCTCCGCGCTATACCTGCTGGCGATGGCGGCCAGCGCCTGGTATCTGCGCTATGTCGGCGGCGCCTGGGGCACGCTGATGCAGCTGGCCTGCCTGTGCGGCGCGGCGCTGCTGCTGGCCGCCGTGCTGTTCTCGGGGACCATGCGGGCGCGGTTGAAAATCTTCATCAGCAAGCATTTCTACCAGGGTCGCTACGATTACCGCGAGGAGTGGCGGCACTTCACGCGCGCGCTGGCCGAGGATGCGGGGGCGTTGTCTGAGCGGGCGATCCAGGCGGTGGCCGGGCTGGTGGAAAGCCCGGCCGGCGTGTTGTGGCTGCGCCGCGACGGCGATTGCTACCAGCCGTCCGCAGGCTGGAACATGACGCCAACCGCGCTGGAGGAACGCGCCGACGGCGCCATGTGCCGCTTTCTGGCGGCGCGCAACTGGGTGATCGAGCTGCCGGAATGGCGCAGCCATCCGGCGCGCTACGCCGATCTGGCGCTGCCGGATTGGCTGACGGCGGCGCCGGACCTGTGGCTGGTGGTGCCGCTGACGCTGGAGCGCGACCTGTTCGGCTTCATTTGCCTGGCGCGGCCGCGCACCGCCTTGCAGCTCAATTGGGAAGTGCGCGATGTGCTGAAGATCGCCGGCAGCCAGGCGGCCAGCTACCTGGCGCACCGCGCTTCGGCGGACAGCCTGGCGGTGGCGCGGCAATTCGAATCGTTCAACCGCATGTCGACCTTCATCGTGCATGACTTGAAAAACCTGGTGTCGCAGTTGTCGCTGCTGCTGCTGAACGCGGAGCGGCACAAGGCCAATCCCGCCTTCCAGGACGATATGCTGGATACGTTGTCGCACTCGCTGGGCAAGATGAAGCATCTGCTGCTCAAGCTGCGCCGCGACGATACGCCGGACGTGGCGGCGCCGCTGCGACTGGACCAGCTGTTGGCGCGCGCCGTGCAAGCGCGGGCGGGATGCGAGCCCCGGCCGTCGCTGCAGCTTGCGCCGGAAAGCGCCGGGCTGACGGTGCTGGCCAACTGGCAGCGGCTGGAGCGGGTGATCGGCCATTTGATCCAGAACGCCGTCGAAGCCACGCCGCGCGGCGGCAGCATCGCGCTGCGCTTGTGGCGTCAGGGCGCGGAGGCGATCGTGGAATTGAGCGACACCGGACTAGGCATGACCGAACAGTTCATGCGCGAGCGTCTGTTCAAACCTTTTGAATCAACCAAGGCGGCGGGCATGGGCATCGGCGTGTTCGAGAGCCGCGAATACCTGCGCGAAGTCGGCGGCCAGCTGGAAGTGGTCAGCGCGCCGTCGCAAGGCACGACGTTTCGCCTGACGCTGCCGCTACACACGGAGGCCAATGATGGGCAAGAATAAATTGCTGGTGGTGGAGGACGATGCCGGCTTGCAGAAACAGCTGCGCTGGAGCCTGGACGCTTACGATGTCGTGGTGGCGAACGACCGCGAGACGGCGATGGCGCAGCTGCGCCGTCACCAGCCGGCGGTGGCGACGATGGACCTGGGCCTGCCGCCGGACCCGGACGGCGCCAGCGAGGGGCTGGCCCTGCTACAGCAGATACTGGCCGCCGCGCCGGACACCAAGGTGATCATCCTGTCCGGGAACCAGGAGCGCGCCTTCGCGCTGAAGGCGATCGCGATGGGCGCCTACGATTTTCATCAAAAGCCGCTGGACGCCGACGCGCTCGCGCTGGTGATCGCGCGCGCCTTCTACCTGCACGCGATGCAGCAGGAGAACCGGCGCATGCTGCAGATCCAATCCGATTCTCCGCTGGCCGGCATCATCAGCCGCGATCCGGGCATGCTGAAATTGTGCCGCAACGTGGAGAAGGTGGCGCCGTCGTCGGCGACCGTGATGCTGCTGGGCGATTCCGGCAGCGGCAAGGAGTTGATAGCGCGCGGGCTGCACAGCCTCAGCGCGCGCGCCGACAGGCGCTTCGTCGCGATCAACTGCGCGGCGATTCCGGAGCAGCTGCTGGAAAGCGAATTGTTCGGCTACGAAAAAGGCGCGTTCACCGGCGCACAGCGGCAGACGCTGGGCAAGCTGGAGATGGCGCAGGGCGGCACCTTCTTCCTCGATGAAATCGGCGACATGGCACTGGCGCTGCAGGCGAAGCTGCTGCGTTTCCTGCAGCAGCGCGTGATCGAGCGGGTGGGCGGCCGCAGCGAAATCAGCATCGACGTGCGCATCGTCTGCGCCACGCACCAGAACCTGAAGACGCTGGCCGAGGAGGGCCGCTTCCGCGAAGACTTGTATTATCGCTTGAGCGAGATCGTGCTGAATATCCCGCCGCTGCGCGAGCGCACCGGCGACTGCGCGCTGCTGGCGCATCACTTCCGCAATAAATTCTGCGCCAGCGAGTCGCGCTCGATGCTGAGCCTGAGCGCGGAGGCGCTGGCGGCCATCGAGGCCTACGCCTGGCCGGGTAATGTGCGGGAGATGGAGAACTGCATTCGCCGCGCCGTGATCATGGCGGACGGGCCGCAGATCACGCCGCTCGACCTGGGCCTGCCGCGCAGCGCCGGCGAGGAGGAGGACCTGAACCTGCGCCAGGCGCGTGATGCGGCCGAGTACAAGGTGATGATCAAGGCGTTGGCGCGGGTGGACGGCAATATCGTCAAGGCGGCGGAGCTGCTGGGCGTCAGCCGCCCGACCTTGTACGATTTGATGAACCACCACGGCTTGAAATAATCACTGAGGTTCGCGCCACTGGCCGGCGGCGATCAGCTTGTTTTTCAGGCCGTCCAACGGGAAGCCCATGCCATAGGCCTTTTCGGCGCTGGCGCGGGCCTTGTCGAATTCCTTCTTGCGCAGGTACAGCAGGCCGAGATTGTAGTGCGAGGTCGGGTTCTCGGGCTCCAGCACGGCCGCTTGCTCCAGTTGCTCCAGCGCGGCGTCGGCCTGGCCGATGGCCAGCAAATAGCTGCCGTACAGCGAGCGCACGCGGGCGTCCTTCGGCGTGTAGCGCAGCGCGCGGTCGTAGAAGCAATCAACCGTGTAGCGCGCGCCGTGCGGCTTGCGGTTCTTGTCGCGCAGCGCCAGTTTCGTCATCGACGCCAATGCGCGGTGGTGGTTGGGAAAGTGCTCCAGCGTGTAGCTGATGTCCGACCCCAGGTAGCCGCTGGCGCCGCGTGTCAAGCTTTCCACGTTGGGCGTGAAGTGGTACTGCTCCACCACTTGCAGGCCTTCGCGGTCGTCGGGGTTGGTGTAGTCGCCGCCGGGATTGTGCTTGACGTACGAAGGGCAGGTTTCGGCGGCGGTGACGGCGGCGAACGCCGGCGCGGCCAACAAGGCGGTGACGGTCATGATGAGGTTTTTCATAGCGGCTCCTTGCGGTATATGCGATCCAGTAAGGCGGCCAGCTCGCGGCTGCGGGCGGCGCGGGAATGGTGGGCGATCATGCCCGGCGCCCCCAGCGGCGCCTGGTTCATCCGGCACAGCCGCAGGAAGCGCGCCAGCGTGGCGGCGATGTCGTCGGCCGAGTCGAGCCGGCCGATGGTGTCGATGCCGTGGCGGCGCAGCGCGGCGGCGGTGTCGCCGTCGGGATGCGTCAGCGCGACGATGGGACGGCGGGCGCGCAGGTATTCGTACATCTTGGCGGGGATTTGGCCGTTGCAGTTGGCCGCTTGCAGCAGCAGCAGGCCATCGGCGTTGATCATTTCGGCCAGCGCGTCGCGGTAGGGCAGCGGCGGCGCCAGCTCGATGATGTGTTCCAGGCCGGCGTGGCGGCGCATCAGGTCTTGCAGGTAGTCGTCATGGCCGGTGGCGCGCAGCACCAGCCGAAAGTTGGCCGGCGTGATGGCGCCGTCGGCCAGCAGGCGCGCCAGCGCGGCGAACAGCGGGCCGGGGTCGCGTTCGGACGGGTAAATCACGCCGCTGTGCAGCAGCCGGAATTGGCCGTCGGGCCGGCGTGGCTGCGGCGCGGCCGTTTCGGCGGCGATGAAGCTGGATTCTTCGTAGCCGTTTTCTATCAGCTCGATGCGTTGTTGGTCCGACTGCGGGAAGCGGACGCCGAGATCGCGCACCGCGCCCGGCGTAGTGCAGACCACGGCCGCGCCGCGCCGCATCGCCTGCTGCTCGATCCAGCCGTGGATGCGGCGGCGGCGCGGGTCGGGCGGGTAGTCGGTGTCGATCATCGGGTCGCGCTGGTCGGCGATCCACGGGATGCCGGTCAGGCGGTGCAGCGTCAGCGCGATCAGGTGCGCGGTGGCGATCGGGTAGCTGGACCAGATTACGTCCGGCCGATGGCGGCGGATCAGGCGCAGGCCGGCGGGAACGGCGCTGAGCCACCATGAGATCCAGCGGTCCGGCTGCGCCAGCAGTGCCGGGTAGCGGCCGCGGACCGCGAGGTGGCGCGCCGAATCCAGCGCGAAGCTGCGGTGCACCGCGACGTCGTCCTGCGGCGCGGCGCCGTTGGCGGACGCGTACGCGCCGGGGCTGACCGACAGAACCAGCGGCTGCCAGCCCGATTGCGGCAGATGCCGCGTGAACGACAGTGTGCGCTGGATGCCGCTGCCGCCGAGCATGGGCGGGTAGTGGTAAGCGATCATCAGCACGCGCCTCACCATGTTCTCACCCAGTCGGTGCAGATGGCGGCGACGTCGTCGCGCCAGGCCTTGCGGGAGAAAGTGTGGTTGGCTTGCGGGATCACGGTCGTTCGCACGCGCGGCGCCGACAACAGCGCGCGCCAGTGCGGATGCTGCGTCGACAGGGATTGGAACTCGCGCGCGCCCAGGTCGGCGCCGCTGAGAACAACCAGCACCTGGCCGCTGAATTCGTGCAGCGCTTGATATAGCCGTTGCGGCAGCGTTTCGACTTGCGCCGTCGGCTGGCGCGCGGCCATCATCAATTGGCGGGCGCCGGTCAAGGCGCGGCGCAGGCCGAAACCGCCGCCGGCCAGCTTGCGCCAGAAGTCGCGGTCCATCAGCCGTTGCGCGTAGTAGTGGCGCAGCGTGGTGCGGGCCAGGCTTTGGCTGGTGCGCACCCAAGGGTTGAGCAGCACCAGCCCCGTGATGCGGCGGTCGCGCGGCGCGTGGAAGGCCGCCGCCGCCGCGCCGTCGCACAGGCCCCACAGCACGATTTCCTTCAGGGCCGGCAGCGCGGTGAAGAACTCGCGCACGGCGGCGGCCAGGTCGTCATGCACCGAGTCGAAATCGCGCATCGCGCCTTCGCTGTCGCCCATGCCGCGATAGTCGAAACGCAGCACTGGAATGCCGTTGGCCGCCAGGTGCCGCGCCAGCAGCACGAACTGGCGGTGGCTGCCGATGCGGTATTGCGGGCCGCCGGTGACGATCAACACGCCGCGCGCCGTCGGCCGCTCCGGCAGGTCCAGTATGCCGACCAGCCAGCAATCGCGGCAAAGGAAGTGCAGCACGCGTTGTTGCGACATGGTCAGCGCTCCGGCGGCGCGGCCGCCAGCGTGGCGGCCAGCAGTTCGGGCGATTCGGTGATCTCAGCGCTGGACCAGAACGGCGTGCCTTGCAGCGCTTGCGCTTCGATCATCGTGCCGGCGTCGCGCCAGCGCTCGATCAGCAGCGCCGATGCGGCTTGCAGCGCCGGCGTTGCGTTCAGCTCCAGCCATCGCACCGGGCAGGTGGGCGCCAGCGTCGCGGCGTCGATTCGATTGATCGCGTTGGACAGCTCGGGCGCCACCAGGTAGCCGGCGATTTCCGATCCCTGGCCCTGGGCTTCCGCGCCGAACAACCGCGCTGCGCTTTGCATTCGGGCGAATTGATGCAGGTGCGCGCGGCCGCTGATGGCCGGCTGCCACAGGATCAGGCCCTGCGGCTTGACGCGGGCGGCGAAGTCCAGCGCCAGCAGGGCGCCCAGCCGCAGGCCCCACAAATAGAAAGGCCCGGCGTCGCTGTCGGCCAGCCAGCGCCAGCCCAGCGCCAGGTCGGACAGCCAGATATCCCAGCGGGCGTCGGCGAAATCGCCGCTGCTGTCGCCGCATCCATACAGGTCGATCTGCAGCACGCCCAAGCCCGCCCGCGCGTAGGCCCGCGCCTGCAGCGCGGCCATGCGCCGGCTCTTGTTCAGTTCCTCGGCGAACGGCGGGACGTAGAGGATCGCGCCGCGGGGCGGCACCTCCGGGTCCGGCTGGTGGAACAGGCAAAAGCGCTCGCCCTCATCGGCGCTGAGGAAGAACGGCAGGGCGTTGGCGTATTGCGGCCTCACGGTCAGGCCATTTTGTTTTGGACAAAACGCGACAGCGAACCGACCGTGGCGAAGTGCGCGGCGCTGATTTCGTCGTCGCGCACTTCGAAGCCGAACTGCTCCTCCAGCGCGAGGATCAGGCTGGCCACGGCCATCGAATCGAGTTCCGGCAGGCTGCCGAGCAGCTGGGTTTCCTCGGTCAGGCGCATCTGGCCGAGACCCAGCGTGGACCTGAGTATCTGGCAGACTTGGTGGGTGTGGGGCATGGCGACTCCTAGGGGGCGATGTCGGCCAGCGCGCTGGTGTCGAACATCAGTTGGGGATAGGACGCGGGACCGCGCGACAGGTGGACATACGGCGCCAGGCTGGCGATCATCCATTGCCATGCGCCGCAGCGCAGGAACAGCGCGCCGCCGAGGCGCACGGTGCCGATCCGCGCGTGCGCCCTCAGCGAGCCGGCGTTGAAGGCGGAGATGCGGCTGCAGGTCCAGCGCACGCCGTGCTGGCGCAGATGGCGCCGCGCCGCCTCCCATAGCCGCCGGAACACCCAGCCGAGGCGCTCCTCGGGGCGCACCCAGACGTCGAAATCCCAGCTGGCGCGCGACGACAGCAGCCGGTAGCGGGCGCGCACCTCGTCCTCGCGGTAGGCGTCCATGATCAGCCACAGAAAGCCGGCCAGGCTGCCGTTGCGCCACGCCGCCAGCGTCAGCGCGCCCTGGGCGTAGCGTTCGCGCACCACGGCGTGCGGGCGCGGATAGTCGTCGGGGATGGCGTCGGCGGCGGTGGGCATGCGGATGTCGATGTCGAGGCCGCGCGCGGGCGACAGCGGCGTGTCGCCGATGTATTGGGCGACGAAGTGGTAGCGGTGCAGCGCCCAGCGCCCGCCGCTGGCCTTGTCCACCAAGCGCGACAGTGCGTACAGCGCGGCATTGAGCCAGCCCAGTTGTGCAAGCGTGTGTCGCAGGCCAGTAGTCATGACGGTCCGCCGAGAGGGACGAGGGAAATGGCCTTGATTAGACTATGGCCGCCGGGCGCGCGGTTTGCGCTAGCACAAGCGGCGCGGGATGTGGCCGCGCACTTGAGGAACATCAATATCGGCCGTGGCGATTATCCCGATCATGGAGGACTCATTGTCGAGATAAGGCCGACCGCCATGGCGCAGCTCATCCATCACCTCATCTTTCAATCGGCGCTGGCCGTGCCGGACCGGCAGGCGCTGTGCTACCAAGGCGTGTGCCTGACTTACGGCGCGCTGGCGCAGATGGTGCGGCTGGCGGCGGACGCCTGGCTGCACCACGGCCTGGGGCGCGGCGAGCGTCTGGCGGTGTACTTGGAGAAACGCGAGGAAACCGTGGTGGCGCTGTTCGGCGCGGCGGCGGCGGGCGGGGTGTTCGTGCCGGTCAATCCGGTGCTCAAACCGGATCAGGTCGCCCATATCCTGGCCGATTGCAATGTGCGCATCCTGGTCACGTCGCGCGAGCGGCTGAACGCGCTGGCCGGCGTGCTGGCGCGCTGTCCCGACCTGCGGACGGTGATTGTGATCGGCTCGATGGAGTCGCTGCCGCGTCTGGATGGCGTGCAGTTGCATTCGTGGCGCGAGGCGATGCTGGCGGCGCCGCCGCGTCCGGCCCACGCCTGCATCGACGGCGATGTCGCCGCCATCCTGTACACCTCCGGCAGCACCGGCAAGCCCAAGGGCGTGGTGTTGTCGCATCGCAACCTAGTGGAGGGCGCGCTCAGCGTCGCCAGCTATCTGGACAATATGCGGGAGGACCGCATATTGTGCGTCTTGCCGCTCAGCTTTGATTATGGGCTGAGCCAGTTGACCACCGCCTTCTCGGTGGGCGCCTGCGCCGTCCTGCTGAACCATCTGCTGCTGCGGGATATCGTCGAGGCGGTCGACCGCGAGCGCATCACCGGGCTGGCCGCCGTGCCGCCGCTGTGGATACAGCTGTCTGAGCTGAGCTGGAGCCATGCGCCGCGCTTGCGCTACATCACCAACTCCGGCGGCGTGATGCAGCGGCACACGCTGAAGGCGCTGCGTAAGGCCTTGCCACACACGCAGATCTACCTGATGTACGGCCTGACCGAAGCTTTCCGCTCGACCTACCTGGCGCCGGAGCAGCTGGACATCCGGCCCGATTCGATCGGCAAGGCGATCCCGAACGCGGAAATCCTGGTGCTGCGCGGCGACGGCACGCCTTGCGCGGCCAACGAGCCCGGCGAGCTGGTGCATCGCGGCGCGCTGGTCGCTATGGGCTACTGGAACGACGCCGCGCGCACCGCAGAACGCTTCCGGCCGCTTCCGGACAGGCTGGGCGGGCTGCCGGTCCCGGAGCTGGCCGTGTGGTCGGGCGACACGGTGCGCGCCGACGAGGATGGTTTCCTGTACTTCATCGGCCGCAGCGACGATATGATCAAGACCTCCGGCTACCGCGTCAGCCCTGCGGAGGTCGAGGAGGTGGTCTACGCCACCGGGCTGGTGACGGAGGCGGCGGCGATCGGCATCCCGCACCGGCAGCTGGGGCAGTCGATCGCGCTGATCGCCGCCGTGGCGCCGGGCGCGACGGGGGCGGTCGGGGACGAGGCGGCCTTGCTGGCGGCCTGCAAGCGCGCCTTGCCGGCCTACATGGTGCCGGCGCGCATCGATATCCGCAGCGTACCGCTGCCGCGCAATCCCAACGGCAAGATCGACCGCAAGCTGCTGGCCGACGAGTTGGCCGATGGCTTGGCCACTAAGTTAGCCATTGGGTCGGCCACCGAGTCGGCGGCCGGCGCATCGCCCCACGAACCGGCCGATGCGCCGGCGGTCGCGCGGACGGGGCGCTGATGGCTTCCGTCGAACGCCCGCGTCACGCGCCGCCGCGTCAATTTCCGGTGATGGACGATTGTTTGCAGCTGGGCGGCGTGCTGTTGACCCGGCTGGCCGAGCGCGTCGGCCGCACGCCCTTCTACGCCTACGAGCGCGACCACATCCGCTCACGCGTCGCGCTGCTGCGCGACAGCCTGCCGCAGGGTGTGCATCTGCATTACGCGATCAAGGCCAATCCCATGCCGGCGCTGGTCGGCATGATGGCGCCGCTGGTGGACGGCTTCGACGTCGCCTCCGCCGGCGAAATGAAGACCGCGCTGGACGCCGGCATGGCGCCGTCGCGCATCAGCTTTGCAGGGCCGGGCAAGAGCAACGCCGAGCTGCGCGGCGCGGTCGCGGCCGGCGTGCTGTTGCACCTGGAGTCCGAGGCCGAAATGGAACGCGCCGCCGCCGTCGGCGCGCTGCTGGGCCTGACGCCGCGGGTGGCGGTGCGCGTCAACCCGGATTTCGAGTTGAAATACGCGGGCATGAAGATGGCCGGCGGCGCGCACCAGTTCGGCGTCGACGCGGAGCGGGTGCCGGCGATGCTGGGCAAGCTGGGGCGACTGGGGCTGGATTTCCACGGATTCCACCTGTTCTGCGGCGCGCAAAACCTGTCGGCGGCGGCGATCTGCGAGGCGCAGCGGTTGTGCGTCGAGCTGGCCTTGCGCCTGGCCGAGCGCGCGCCGTCGCCGATGCGGCTGCTGAACATCGGCGGCGGACTGGGCGTGCCGTATTTCCCCGGCGAGCGCGCGCTGGACCTGCCGACCGTGGCCGAGGGCCTGGACGGCACCATGCGCAAGCTGAAAGCCGGCTCGCCCGACACTCAGCTGGTGCTGGAACTGGGTCGCTATCTGGTGGCCGAGGCCGGCGTCTACGTGTGCCGGGTGCTGGAGCGCAAGCTGTCGCACGGGCAAGTGTTCCTGATCACGGACGGTGGCATGCATCATCACCTGGCGGCGTCCGGCAACTTCGGCCAAGTGATCCGCAAAAATTATCCGGTGGCGATCGGCAACCGCATGCAGGGCGGCCCGCGCGAGACGGCGACCGTGGTCGGCCCGCTGTGCACGCCGCTGGACATGCTGGCCGACAGCATGGAACTGGCGCGGGCGGAGGTGGGCGATTTCGTCGTCGTATTCCAGTCGGGCGCCTACGGGCTGACGGCGAGCCCGACCGCGTTTCTCGGCCATCCCGGGCCGGCGGAGGTATTGGTATGAGCGGTTTGTGCGGTTACCTCAACACCGCGCGCGACGAGCGCGGACCGCAGCAGTTGTCCGGCATGGCGGCCAGCATGGCGCGCTTCGACTCCAGCCCGGTCCGCATGCTGACGGACGGCCCCGGTGGCGTGGCGGTGGCCGCCTGCGCAGACAGTTTCAGCCTGCACAACCGCGACGGCGTGCTGGCCGCCGTGTGGGGGCGGGCGGCGCTGGAGGGCGGCACGGAGCAGGTCGCGGCCAGGCTGGTCGAGCTGTGGAAGGCGCGCGGCCCGCTGGCCTGCGCCGAGCTGTCGGGGCCGTTCGCGGCGTGCATCGTGGACACGGCGTCCGGCCAGGTGTTGCTGGCGGTGGACCGCGGCGGCGTCCACAGCATGCATTACCAGAATCTTCGGCAAGGCTTGTTGTTCGGCTCGTCGGCGGCGGCGCTGCAGGCGCACCACGACGCGGACGGCGAACTGGACCGGCAAGCGCTGTATCAGTATTTGTATTTCCACATGATTCCGGCGCCGCGCACCGTCTATCGCGGACAGCACCGCTTGCTGCCGGGCGAATTCCTGCATTACCGTCATGGGCGGATGGAACGCGGCACCTATTGGAAGATGGCTTACCGCGAAAATCGCGATCTGCCGTTTTCCGTGCTGAAGCAACAGTTTCTCGGCACGCTGGAGCAATCGGTGCGGCAGGCGGCCGAGGGCGAAGGCAAGGTGGGAGCCTTCCTCAGCGGCGGCACCGACAGTTCCACGCTGGCCGGCATGCTGGGCAAGGTCACCGGGCAACCGGCCAACACCTACTCGATCGGCTTCGACGTCGACGGCTACGACGAGATGCGCTACGCCCGCATCGCCGCCCGCCACTTCGAGACCGCGCATCACGAGCTGTACGTGACGGCCGACGATGTGGCGGCGGCGATTCCGCGCCTCGCCGCCGTGTGCGACCAGCCGTTCGGCAACTCGTCGGCGATCCCCGCCTATTATTGCGCCGGCATGGCGCGCGCCGACGGCGTCACGCGGCTGCTGGGCGGCGACGGCGGCGACGAGCTGTTCGGCGGCAACGAGCGTTATGCGCGGCAGGCGGTGTTCTCGCGCTACGAGCGGCTGCCGTCCGCGCTGCGCCAGATCGTGCTGGAACCCTTGCTGTTTGGCTTGGCCGGCAAGCTCGATCTGGCCTTGTTGCGCAAGGCGCGCAGCTACGTCGAACAGGCGCTGGTGCCGATGCCGGCGCGGATGGAAACCTATAATCTGCTGCAACATTACGGTCCAGAACAAGTGCTGCATGGCGATTTTTTGGACAGCATCGACGCCGGCGCGGCGCTTGGCCAGCTCAACGCCCGCTATTGGGAGACCCACGGGCTGAGCCAGATCAACCGCATGCAGGCCATCGATCTGCTCTACACGCTGGCGGACAACGATTTGCGCAAGGTGCGCAGCGCCTGCGAACTGGCGGGCGTGGAGGCGGTGTTTCCCTTCCTCAGCGACGACATGCTGGCGTTCTCGTCGCGTTTACCGCCGCGCGACAAGCTGAACGGCACGCGGCTGCGTTATTTCTTCAAGCGGGCGCTGGACGGGCATTTGCCGCGCGCGATCCTGCGCAAGAAGAAGCACGGTTTCGGTTTGCCGTTCGGGCATTGGCTGCAAAGCCATGCCGGCTTGCGCGGCTTGGCGTTCGACAGCCTCAGCGATTTGAAGGCGCGCCGCATCGTGCGCGCCGATTTCATCGATACGCTGACGCACAAGCTGGTGGCGGAGCATCCGGCCTATCACGGCACGATGGTGTGGGTGCTGATGATGCTGGAGCAATGGCTGCGCCAGCACGCTACACGGCGCGCAGCCGGCTCTCCAGCAGACGCAGCAGAAATCGCGGCCGATCTTGCTCCCAGGGGG
>Ga0247815_10002206_pt1 | contig 14467 bp, 15 predicted proteins | sample UWRJL194509B1_FD_181014 | JGI IMG/M metagenome (GOLD analysis project Ga0247815, IMG submission 181014) | Plant litter microbial communities from Arlington Agricultural Research Station in Wisconsin, United States - UWRJ-L194-509B-1 | ecosystem: Environmental > Terrestrial > Plant litter >... | reverse complement strand
AGTTCGCGATACGAGCCTGGGACGAAGTGCGAGCGATGCTGGAGCGCGACGAGCGCGACGAGCACTGTCCCGGTGGTGATGTTCCAGCCACGCGAGGAGACCACGAGTTAGGTGTTTTGCGCCAGGACCGGCGCAGTCTCATTCAAAGTCAGACGAGGGTGTTGAAGTTGGGCGCCACGCGAGCTGGACGACCGATGTTAGAGAGTGCCGATGTGAAAGAGAAAGTTCATGATGGCGACGGCTTGGCATGCGAGAGAGCGGCCAGTGCCACGCGGCATTACCGCCGGGTGCAGTGGTATATCTGCGCATCGAACTCGAGCATTCGCTCCTCTAGATGCTTGACCTTGTCTGCAACAGCGGCGGCGCAGTTCAAGAGCGCGTAACAGGAGTGCAACCTGCGGAAATAGACGCTCGCGGAACTTGAATCATTTGGCTCCGTCTCAGGTCGGCATCCCTTATTCTTGCCCTCGCACAGACTCCTGAACACTAGAAGAGTAATAATAAAGTTTATAAATGCTTCTTTAAGCCGTTATTGCGCCATGTCGGTGAGTTCCAGTCAGCCACAGCCCGAGTCGGCAGCCCATGTCACAAGCTTTTGCGCGAACCACACTCACACGTTACAGTATACAGTTAGCTAGATTCTGCACAAACTGTAGAGGTTGGGATAAAGTAACCAAGAACACGGCGCTTTCTTGCAGTTCTGGCCCATTGGACGAGATCTCGCCTTTACTCAAATTGACAGACTGCACAGTCTCAAGTGATAAGAGGTTGATATCACCAAATCTGCGTCATTCCACGTCTATTAAAAGCAGATTGAGTCCAATGGGGGGTTATAAACATGCTCGAAAGTGCCTACAGTATGTACGTTGACTCGCTCTCAACCAGTTCGAGGCCACACTTCACACCCAAGTTTTACCCTTGCTTTCTTAACTGTGTGGAGATCGTGCTCGTTCGCACGACTCTTCTGTCCAGCTGCATATTCAAAGATAAACAAGTTGCCCAGCATCAACCGCTCTTGAACGGATACCGATGTTCATTGAGTTTCCAACACATTATGCGCGTTGACGAGGCAATGGATTAAGGTCAGAATTAATTTAATTCCAATGAAGGTGTGTCGTGCGGTCTCGCTTCGTTTCGCGAGTCCCGCAACGCGATTTGCCAGGTCAGGAGTTCGAAGCACAACGGGTTACACAGGGCTGCCAGCGCAAACTGTATATTGTATAGCTACTTGTAGCACATGAAATCGCTCGTCGAAGTGTTCAGACTGAGAGTGTGAACATTTATCTCATCTAAAACGTTGGGGGTTTAAGTACACTAAACAAGGCCAGATGTTGCCGACGGGAAGACGGTATGGAGGGCACTGAGGAACTATGTAGGGTGTGTACAGACATTTTGAAGGGTGGATAAGAGTGGCCAATGGCAGCGCAGTGCACCACTCGGGAGTGGGGTTTTGGCCGACGCAACATAACACGCTCGAGACACCATGTCACGTAAGAACCAAGGGAGGAGGAGAGCGCGTCCTGAGAAGGGCTTAGGCGTGCAAGTGTGGAGAAGGATAACAGCGGAGTCAGACCGGCTGGAGAAGCCACCAGCAGACACCAACAACGCCGAGGTCAGCCGTAGCAACAGCATGCTTTCAAGGAGGGTCACAATGTTGACCCAGGTGGCACGGGTTTGGATGAACGATTGAGCGCGTGCACACTGTAGAAGTCACAAGATAGGTCGTGGTCATTGCAAATGGACCCTTTCTGCTCCCGATCTGCACACAATCCTGCACTGTCCTGAAAATCACAACTAGATACAATCAATGAAAACTGAAAACGGACAAATGGCACGTTGCAAGGTGGCCGACCTCGCCTCGCCCTCCCGCACGCCCTCGTCACTCTTCGTCGCCCGTGCACTCACAGCCGTCTATCGTCTCCGAACAACCGAACGTATAAATGAAGAAAAAATTCAACAAAGCGAAGGAAGGAGTCAAGGGTTTCTTTCGGCCACGCTCGCGTCAGAGCGTGCTCGCAACCCCAGAACGATCGCGTGGTAGTAGCCAGGAGCCAGTGGCCGCACATGACCAAGAAATGCCTACCGCGCCTCCTCCCATATTTTCAGGAAACCGCCAGCTCATCATACCTCATGCAAACGCGGCGCCGGGCCATAATACTCTTGCGCTGAAGGTGCCAACACCTGAACCTTCATCGCGACCCGAAGACACTTCAGGTGTCACAGTAGCCTACACCCATCTTCCCATTGAACCTTCCACAAGCGAGATTATAGGAGGCGTGGGAGCGCAAGTCGTGGATATACCGCAGGATGTCAAGGTACTCGAGACACAGGCCCAAGAGGTCGACGAGAAGGAGCACAATAAAGCGATCGCAACCCCGCAACGGTCGCGTGGCAATAGCCAGGAGCCAGCGGCTACACACGACCAAGCGATCTCGACCGCGCCACCTGACATATTGCCGGCGAGCTGTGAGTCGACCGTAGCTCAAGCAGACGCGACGCCAAGCGAGGATGCTTCTGCGCTCAAGGTGCCATCACCTGAACCTTCACCGCAACCCGAACACACCTCAGGCGTCGCAGCAGCCGACACACAGCTTCACTTTGAACCTTCCACCCACGCGACTATAAGAAGCGCAGAGACGCAAGTCGTGGAGACTACGCAGGATGTGAAGGGACTCGCAACGCAGCGGCAAGAGGTCGACGATAAGACGCTGATAAAGAAGCACGAGAAGGCGATCCCCACTGGTCAGGCGCTTCTCTCACTTTGTTCATTCGGGAAAATAGCTTACACTTTGTGGCCTTCACAGAGCGGCCTACCTCGCAGGAAGGCATCGTCAATAACAACGGCAACAACACCTCCATTATGGGCAATGGTGCGATCGTAACCAACAACAACTCGATCAAGATCGTTCAAGCCCCCGTCAAACAGGTTTGTCGCCTCGTCAAAGCGTGGTAAGATCTTACTCATCTCCTTTCCAGGAGAAGGCATCTGTTGTTCAGGAGAAGGCTCTAAAGAAAATCACTGCTGGTGATTTGCCACCTTAGGTTGACTGAAAAGGTTGTGACTGACATGTCGCAGCTTTGAAAGAACGACATGTTCCAGAGGCGGTCTACGACGCACAGCTGAACTCCGGCTGCATGAAGAAAACGCGCGAGCGCATCCTGAGCGAAACAGCTGCTTGGATCAAAGATCACGATGCCTTGCAGATCTGCTGGATCACCGGGATGGCGGGCACCGGTAAGACCTCGATCTCAAAGACGGTTTGCGAGCAGGCCAGTGTCGACAGCCAGATCATATTGGGTGGGAGCTTCTTCTGCTCTCGTTCGACTGGCGTGGCGGCGCAGCGCGACATTCGCTGTGTGATCCCAACTCTCGCACAGCTTCTCTCCAGGGACTCGGTCGATTTCCGTCTCGCTCTGGCAGAGACCATTCACAACGACATCCAACACAAGGAAGTGACTGCACAAGTCGAGCACCTCCTTCGCGTGCCTCTTTCCAACCTCAAAGACGCAAGCTTACCGATTCTGTTTGTCATCGATGCACTCGACGAGTGTGGCGGGGACACCGCCTCCGGCATGCTGGACGACATCCAGTGTCACGTAGTTGTCACCAGCATGCTCGAAGCGCTCGTCAACCTGACGCGTTCCGATCCCAAACTTCCAGTCAAGATCCTCGTAACATCGCGGCCCGAGGCTCAAATCCGCGACACCTCGATCTCAAATGATAAACTCAGTCAGATCCTGCGACTTCATACGGTGGATTCGTTAGAGGTTGATGCGGACATTAGGCAATATATCACCCAAACTCTCGACACCAAGCTCTCGGCCAAGCCGAAGCTCCGAGCGAGCATAACGGAAGCTGATGTCGAAACTCTCGTTCAGCTCTGCGATGGGCTGTTCATTGTAGCAGCAACTGCAATTGTGCATACCTTTGGCATGGGTGCTGCAGCAGCTGTCGCCCTGTTCAAGAAATTGCTCAACTCCTCTCGGGACGGTCTCAACGACAGAGCCGCAGCCCCTCTAGACCGCATGTACGAGATCATCCTAAATGGAGCGACGAGGGACGACGGAGCCGGGGCAATAGAGCTGCCAACACTGCAGCGTCTCCTTGCGTCACTCCTGTCTGCCCGGATGACACTGTCCGTGACGGCGTTGGCCGATCTCCTAGATATGGAGCCGTACGAAGTGAGCGCCAGCTTCTCCCGACTTCACGCTGTTGTTCATGTGCCTGAGGATGAGGACATGCCCGGACTGCGCACCGTACACGCATCGTTCGGCGATTACCTGTATAGCCGCGCACCTAACCACATTCGCATCCCCGGGTCACTCGGCCACGAAGTCCTGACACACGGGTGTCTCGATGTAATGGCCAAGCAGCTTTGTTTCAACATTTCGGCGAGCCGCTCTTCTTACGAGCCGAACTCGCCAAAGCGCCCAGATAGCATCACTCTTGCCCTCGAGTATGCATGCCTGCACTGGTCACATCACGTCGCGGCCATCAAGCTCAGAAACGACTGCGCTTCCGATACTTCAGTGTTAGATGCAGACATCGGTCGATTCTTTCGCCCCAAACTACTGTTTTGGCTCGAAGTGCTCAGCGTTCTGGGCAAGGTCAGTCTCGCATCTGGACTCCTGCTGATAGCAGGCTCTGCTGTGAGTTCGTCGCCCTGCTACTGTTCTGCTACTAAGTCTACCACAGGTCAATGATCCCGTCGTCTCACGGTTCCTCCGAGATGCTAACATCTTTGTGGCTTCATCTCACGATGCGATTGTGCGGAGCGCGTCTCATATCTACCTCTCGGCCCTCCCGTTTGCAGATAAGGACTCGCTTGTCTACAAGGACTTTGCCCAGCAGTGCATTGGCCTGATCACAGTTGATCAATTTGGCATCGGTAACCACGGTGGAAGTACTGTAATGACGCTCACCGGTCATAACGGCCCCGTTCACTCAGTAGCGTATTCCGGTGATGGTCGACTTCTTGTCTCTGGTTCCGAGGACGGATCGGTCCGTGTCTGGGACACGCGGACAGGCGAGGAAGTGCAAGCACTTCTTCTGGGTGGCAGCGGCTCAGTTCTTACAGTTGACTTTGCTCAGAATAGCCGCTGGATCGCATCCGGCACTAAACCAGGTGTCGTGTGTGTTTGGAATGTTGTGCCAGATCAGGCGAGTCACCGGCTGCTGAACGGACATTCTGGCCCCGTGAACTGCGTCAGGTTCAGTCCAAATGGCTCCCGTCTCGCATCAGCTTCTGACGATAAAACCGTGCGCCTCTGGAGCCCTGAGACGGGCGAGCAAATTGCAGTTCTCAGTGGTCATACCGATCGTGTTCCAGGAGTCGCTTTCTCGCGAGATGGTGAGACTCTGGCATCGCAAACTCGGGATGCAACAACCAGATTGTGGCATGGAAACACCGGACAGGCTCTTTTTGAACCACTGGAAAGTACCGGTATGGGCAGCGTTGACTTCTCACCAGATGGTGAGATGGTTGCTGGGACGTTTTGGCGCGAAATCAAACTATCGAAACGCACGACTGGGGAAAAAATCGCACAGCTCAATCATCAGGAAATCAAGAAGTTCTGTGTTCGATTTTCTCCTGACGGTGGGGCCTTGGTTGCCGCATGTGGCGTGGCTGTTCGGCTCTGGACCCTGAAGCCGGATCCGCAGCACGCTTCTTGGGTCGATCTTGGTGGTCACACAGGCGAGGTTAACTGGGCCACCTACTCCCCAGACGGGCTGTACATTGCCTCAGCTTCTGATGACGCCACAATCAGGATCTGGAGTGCTGGAAGCGGCCAGTCGGCTGTTAAGCCACTGCCTGTGCACCAACGCGGAGTATATTCGGTGGCGGTCTCGCATGACGGCGCTATCATTGTCAGTGGTTCCAGCGACAAATCTGTGCGGATCTGGAATGCACACACTGGCAACGCTGCGCTTCCGACGCTTGACGGGCACACAGACAATGTACACTCTGTGTCGATCTCTCCAGACGGAAGCTCGATCGCGTCAGCATCTGAAGACCACACCGTTCGGCTTTGGGACGTGCAGTCGGGAGCAGTGATTGGCAAGCCGATGCGCGGCCACACCAGTTCGATCCAGGCTGTGACATTCTCGCACGATGGACGTTGGCTCGCATCGGCATCGATAGATCAGACCGTACAAATGTGGGATGTCGCAACACAGCAACCATCGGCCGTTGGCCCATTCCAATGCCATGGCTCGGCATACACTGTCGCATTCTCGCCAGACGATGGACTCGTCACCGCAGGAGATAATCAAGGTTGCATCTACCTCTGGCGGACTGCTTCGGGCGAACAGGCACACGAGCCGCTTGATGCAAATGACCAGGAAGTTCTGTCCGTTGCATTCTCACCAGACGGCAGGCGAATCGTGTCTGGCGGAGCGGATAATGCAGCGTGCATCTGGAACATTGCCACGGGTCTGTGCGTTCTCGTTCTTCAGGGTCACACCGGCTGGGTTCGATCTGTGGCATGGTCCTTCGATGCGCGCGTCATCGCCACAGGGTCCAATGATGCCACATTGCGCCTATGGGACGCGATGACAGGTGCGCCACTTGCGAGCCTCCGCGTTCACACCCAATGGGTTCGATCGGTGGCGTTCACAAACGACAGTCGGTTTATCGTATCGGGCTTTGGCGACACCACGATCCGCAAGTGGGATGTCCGCGCGGCCTGTCAGCTGCCCTCGGAACGCCGCAACGATCCAATTGCAGCACTCGCATCTGCAACCCTCAAGGATGGATGGCTGGTGGGATCGTCTGGTGAGCTCATCCTCTGGGTGCCGGCCGAGTACCGCACGCACCTTCAGTTGCATCCATGTGTGCTGCTAATCGACCGTAGCCGCGTCGTCATTGGTGTAGGAGATAGTGGTATGCATGCTGGCTTGGACTGGGCCTTATGCTGGCGAGGTTGAATGATGCAGCGCTGTGATCAGATCTCCATGCCGTACCACTGTGTTGCAATGCATAGTAGTTTCCTCTCTTTGATAGTCAATGCCCATGTTCCTTTGTTCCTTCAAGTTACCATAATCCTCAGACAAAAACCGTGTTCTGGTTGTGGTTCTTGTTGTACATGCCTGGAAGGTATGCCACAGTTGCCCATACCGGTCTGCGATGTTTAACCCAAGATGAATGCGAGCGATAGCCGTCAAAACGGTGCGCAGATACATTCAAAAGCTCTAAATACGTACACGTCTAGGGTTGGGCTCTGGAGAAGGGAAGTACTGGCCGTGTATTTTATTGGCAGTAATCAGCGAACTGACAATCTCGCAGCAAGGCATGAGGCACAAGCCTTGACAGGGCACTGATTATAGCCTCTATGGAGGTGTGGGTGATAATCTCACTCTGTTCAACTGACATTTATTGCAGCGAACAGGATGCAACATTTCAGCGGAGCCAAGGCTGTCAACAGTCGCCAAACGGGCGAATCCTACATCTCCGTGTCATCGTGCATTCCCAACGTTCCAGACCCATTTGAAGCGGTAATTCCGTCCAATAAAATTCAAGCATTCCGTGATAACCTGCTTCCATCCTCGTCCAAGCCGAAGAGACACTTGGACTAAACAATGACGTTCCATTTCCGGATAGACAGGACAAGGAACAGCCGGGACAGACGCCGATCTCGGGAAGGATCACCAAGGAGCACAAGGAAGATGACTAGTAACGGGGTGGGAGAGAGGTAACGAGTGTATGCTAAGAAGGAGGCAGCGAGGAAGGCGAGCACAGAAGCAGACGATTGCTTACAATCAAGTTTTTGGTCATGCCAGGAGAGAAGGAAGTGCGAGAAGTGACAGAGATCGAATTTAGAACGGAGTCGTTAAGACAGGAAGACAATTCAAGACTCAAATGAGATGCAGAAGCAGCGGGACGCTGGAGGAGGCCGCTCACTGCTCCTCGGCGTTGGGTGCGTTCGAGCCTGCCGCAGGCGCGCGACGACGCAGCTGCGGCGAGTCATCATCATCCGAGCCCTTTTCTTGGAGCGTCAGTGTCGGTGGGAGAAAGGGCTTATGGAACGGGCGGGGTTGGCGCTAGGCACGCAACGTCACCCACGCCCTCGCACAGACTCACCTCCTCATCTTCGTCTTCCTCATCCTCGTCGAGACCATCATAGTCATCATCTTCATCTTCAAAGTCCTCGTACTCGAGCGCTTTGCCGGTGGAGAAGTCGATTGCACGCGGGATAACCAGGGGTGTGCGAAGGAGAGCAGACCGCTGAACAAGAAACGATGACCGCTGCGCGAGGAACGACAACGTACCCGCTATTTCAGATCCTCGCCAATCTGGTAGTTGAGCTCAAGCCTCTGCTCAAGCTCCTCAGGCTGTTGGTACAAAGGGTGGCAGGTATCCGGAACGGTGTACAAGTGACGAAACGAGGAGTCGAAGACGACGGGTCATAATATGATCGAGGAAATGCAAAGACATACAGGACGAGGAAGACGGTCAGTGGCGGTTCGCCCGGAGGACTAATAACGAGGCGTACCTGGTCGCCATCATCGTCCTCGTCATCATCCTCATTTGGCGGGGTTGGTGGCGCGAAGAAGTAGAAGAAAGATTCCGCGGGATGAGCCTTGCAGACGAGGCGGGTGCGGTTGGTGTCTATAAAGAGAGTGTGTAAGCGTACAACCATGAGGGAAGCGAAGGGCATGGTCGACCAGGAGAGAGGACGACGAGAGAAAAGGCAGTTCTAGAACGGCTAGCTGAAGGCAGCGAGCTAGACAGAGCAAACACGCCGCTACCCGACCATGGCACGTTCTCGGCGAAGCAAATATGAACACGCACTTTTGTTGCGTTGCTTCTTAATATCCAAGCTCCTGGTCAGGTTCTTCTCGTCGTCATTCCACGATATTTCGCAGCCTCCCGCCTTCTTGTACACATAGTCGCCCTGGTAGTCGAGCTCGCCCTGGTGTAGAGGATGGCCAGTCAACCGACTATCGCATGCATGCCATGATTGGTGCAAGACTCACCGCGTAGTATTACACCTTCGTCAGAACGCTGAAAACTCGTTCTCGGAAAACTCGAACTCGAGCTTGTAGCCCGGGGTTTCGACTGGGAGAAGTGTTAAGCGGACGTCCTGTTGTCGACGAAGACATGCGAGAAGAGCGAGCCAAGGTTGAGCGTGCGCAAAGAGGAAGAACTTGTCTGTGACTCTGAAATGTGAAAGCCCTGACCGCAAGTTGAGCGCGCTGATCGCCTTCTCGTCACGCTCGGTCACCAACTCGTTAACGCCGACGTGGTTTCGCAGAGCGGTGAGCCAGAAGCCCTTGATATCCTCGGCAGCCGGTGTAACGCTGGCAGCAATCGGCGCGTACTCTTCATCGTCCTGCGAGAGCGGCGGATCGTTGCTTCAGAAAACCAGCGGTATGGAAACACATGATCACGTACCTCCTTGCTTACTTCGATGCCCTTGGTGATGTCTGCATCTGCTGGCTTTTGCTGACCCGCGATGATGGCAGCGCGGCGCGTGAAGATGGGCGCGTACTTGGTCGCGTACTACGTTCGTCAGAGACGGGTGACGAGGAAGTAGAGATAAGGAGAGGTGGTTTTAGTCGGAATCTTCTCATCTGGTTGCACTCGGGGGCGTACCTTGGCCTCGAGCTCAAGGCTCTCCCTCTTGAACTGCTTGAAGCTCGCCAGATACTCGGCGTCAACGCCTTTGAGACCTTCGATAGGCTTCTTGACATCATCTAAAATCCCTCAATGTACCCAGGTGAGCGGCCGACAAGACCCTGGTGGTCGAGGAATGAGCGAATTGTGACAGGAAGAGCGCATGACTCTGCGAACGGTCGCAGCCTGAACGAACCTGAATGCGATCTTGTACAAGAGCACCCAGCAACTCGCGATGGAGCGCACCCTCATCTCCGCCTTCTTCATCTTCTTCGACATCAGGAACGGTTGGCCTGATAAGTTAGACGAGAGTTCAGGAGCAAATACCAGGTGCTGGGCGGGTGCCTGCCGGGCTTGCGGGGCAGAACGGGTAGATGGACGTTTATCAGCCCGCGCGCAGGAAACGAGTGTCGGCGAAATGGCGTTGGCAGGTATTGGCGTTAGGATGCGAAGCCGTGTATGCGCAGATGACTCCTCGCAAAGTATAAGCGTAATGATCCAGATTATCGAAGAAGAACCACGCGCGGAATAAAGCCAGCGCGAAGAATTAAGAGGTTCAGTGAGCGGGAAGAGGCGGAGGGGTGAGTCCGGCTAAATGCCGTAGCGTGATCGGCTAACTCTAAACGCGGAAAGGCTGGTGCGTGAATCGGACTAGCTGGTAAGCCGCTGCTTTGCACGGCAGGTTACGGTCACGAATGTCACCGAACGCAAGCAATCAGAGCTTGGTATCACTGAGTACAGTCGATGAGCTTTGTTGGGCATTGGTTGCAGCCATTTCGAAAATCAAAAATAATGCAGGAAAGACGTGCTGCCGCAAGCAGTCCACATTAAATTCGGCCAGATACAAGTGCATCGGGAGAAAGTAAGGAGCAAGTCAGCAAAATGAAAGCGTGAAACAAGGGGAAACTGGTAAAAGAAACACAAATCAATGACAGTCTGTATGCTCTTCTCGACAAGCGAACACGAGGTGAAGGCACTAGTCCCGACACGGATGCCGCCAGGTGCTACGCGGATTCAAACCGTTGCCCAACAATGCATTCTATGTATCCGAGGTGTCAGTACAAAGCGAGGAGGGAAGCCAGAAGGAGATGAAATGCTAATGAAGATACCCGCGAGAGCACAAGTTATTTCGCCCTTTGGGCTGGTGAGCTTGGGCGGATGGGAGTCCCACAAGATGAAGTATGTTGGTTTCACCAGTCTGCGTGTGCAAGAGAGCACCAGCAGGTTCAAATGCACGCACCTATTCTTTACGAGCGCCACGGCAAGCGCTTGTGCATTCTTGATGACCTGCTGGGCCTACGCCTTAAACGACGGCTGCGCCGTCTGCAACAATGCCATCGCGATAACCGCGGCCATAGCATTCTAAAGCTCTCCTTGGCGTCCTGATACAGCCTCCTTAGTCACTCTTATCTCCAAAATCTTGTGCTTTTTCGAAAAATAAGACCAGCGCGAAGATCACGACACGTCTCGTGCGTACTTGTACTGGTAACGGCGTCGCAGTGAGCACCCGACCTAGTGGTGAGGGCCGGTTAGCTTGCAGCGTATGCTGAACGGTTTCATGTATGAAGCATGGAGAAAAGTTGAATAGGCTGGTGTACCCGTGAGCCCGTGCCAGGGGTCAGAGTGAGCAGGCGGGTAACGCGTCTGAGCAACACGGACCTACGGGCTTACTAGACGAAGCAGAGGAATAATAGAAGTAGCTGGGAGCGAGCAAGCACGGAGTAATATCTTTGCAGTCTGTGGCGAGGATTGTGGATATTTGATGAGATGCGGCGGCTGCGGCAATCATCAATGTAGTTCGGTCCGCCAGTGCGAGCCAGCTTGTAAACCCACATCCGCCACGACATTCAAGCTGGCGAGATGTTTCAAAGGGAATGGGAGCTGGTGAGGCGAGTGTCACTTGGCATACTGGTTGGAATGTGGGTTGGCGACAACGGTTGAACGGCTGGTGAGAGGGGTGCAAATCGGCGTGTAAAAGCGGTAGCTTACGACTGGCTAAAGAGTGCTCTCTGCTGTCGTAAAAGCTAGTTCATCAGTTTATTATATGTATGCGGTGAACACGTAGCGGTCTATAGATGCATCCGCAGCCTGGGCGCGATCTGAGCATGCGAAAACGGTCAGCAGAAAACCTTCAATATTCCAAAACACTAACATTCACTCCTAGTTGCATTCAACATAGAGCTGCATGTGGCACGGAGGGCGAGATGATGTTCAAACCAAAGGAGGGTGCGCCGGAGGTGGCGCAATGCGCAAATGACGCAATCTCCGGTATTTACCGATGATCTGGAAATTTCCGATTATGTCTCGATTCTGGGTGGTTGTGGTTCACCTGCCTCTGGATACCCGCCCATTACTACGACATGAACAGCTGTATGCTGGCTCAGATATTGTTTATTTATCTCAGGCGAGAGCATATGCAGCGTTGGGAGCCGTTTGTGCTGGCCAAAGCGCTAGAACAGACTGCACATCGAGGAGAGCAAATTTAAGTACCGCTTAGGCAAATCCCGAAGAAACGCTCAAGTCAAAGGAACGGCACATTCGTGACCGTAATCAGGATATCTCCCATATTCAAACTCGAAACCTGAAACCAGTCCATAGCGCTTGGAGAACGACGGGAAAGGAGATAAAGCGCGTCCTGAGAAGGATTCAGGTCCGCGATGGAGAAGGATAACTTGAACTGCCTGCAGCGCGGAGCCCGACCGGCTGAGAACGCCACCGGCATGCACCAACACCGACGTCACCGTGGCGACAGCAAACTGTCAAAGTAGATTGCAGAGTCGCCCTAGGCAGAACATGTTTGGATGTCAGATCGTGCGCGCGAAGTCGCAATCCAGGTCGTGGTCGTCGCAACTGAACCATGTCCGCTCCCGATCTGCGCACGTTCCCGCATTGCCCTGAACGACCACGTGCTCCAGACACTTGCTATCCACGTGATCATAAAGACAAACAAGTCCATTACGAAGTATCGATCCATATCCCGCTCACTGCTGACATGCAATCGTTCACTGAACATGGCGGCAACACTCATGAGCGCCGTAGCGAAACCGAACTTGAGGCCTGCAGCTCCATTGCAAGGGATCAGAGTTGGACCACAGCCGCTGCCGCTGGGCGAGCCACACAGGCCATCGGTGCTGCTATCGTCGGTGGAAGGCTTGCAGGTACCGTTGTTGAAGATCGTGCCATGACCTATAGTTGAGACAGGTATAAGTACGTGGCGTATGGTAGGTGGGATGATGTGGGCGGGACGATGTACGGAGAAGGAAAGGAGGAGTGACGATATGGCCATCGCTCGTTTGATTACTACAGACGGATGCTATCGACGTAGGTTTTGATGTCGAGCTTGTGGAATGGCGCGGCATCAGTGCGGGGTGCAGTGATCTTGAGGGTCGGCCGCTCATAGATGAAGAAGGTTCGGCTGCAGAGACAGAACAAGAGGGTCAGAACGGGGTTGCGGTTATGTAAGCAAACATGGTACTGACCGATGCGGCGCTCTCCTTGCGGCGGGGCCAGGGCAAGCGTACTTGCCTGTGGGAAGGAAACAAGATTCAGCCAGACTAGAAGAGAAAGGTTGCGAGCAACTGCATCGCGAGCGGCCGTGTCGCACAGAAGTCACCGTGCACCGGCGGGCTCGAGCATCCGGGACGCTCTCGAGCACTACTCAGGAGGCGTCTCGCCTGAAATCACGGTCCCGACATGCACACGATGCAGCCAAGTCGCCCGCCCAGCCGCTCCTAGCGTATACGCCCACGCCTGACCGCACTCGTACACACCGCAAAACTGGGCACTCACCGACGGCATCTAGTTTGGATGCAGGTTCAAAGTTGACCATGATGCATCTGCGAGGAAGCAAGAACGTGAGCCATGAATAGGAGAACGTGCCAAGCCAGACGCGACGCACCTCCTCCCGCATATTCAATTCCCACATCGCTCGCACGATCGGCGTACTTCTCCATGACAACACCAGAACCCTCCCTTCTATCCTTTGCTCCCTGCGCTGTACAAATTCATCAGTGTCGTCGGAGCCCACTCCAGCTACACACGCACCTGCAGACTGCACTCCCTCCCTGCCACTCGTAGCAAACCCAGAAGCGAAGCTAGTCGGCGCGGGCATCCATTCTCTCTCAGCCTTCTCGCTGATCATGCAGTAGACACTGATGGTCGGATGAAACTCGCGCGTCGGGTCGAGTGTGCTCGCGAGGACATCGCTCGGCGGACCAGCGCCACCGCCAACCCTGCTTGAGACAACACCTGGGGTATTCTTTCTGGATATCTGGCATAGGCATCGATGGGTAGCATCGCATGTGGAGATGGGCGAAGAAGCGATGTCTGTGATGTCGAGCCGAGGAGCCGCCTTCCCAGGTGTGACGCGGCGCTACCTCCGCTGCCAACAACATGTGACTTCTTGGTAACGGAACTGGAGAGGCCTGCGATATAGTTTCGAGGATAAGTGAGGTGGCGGTGCCTGCAGTACCATCTGTCGACAGCAAACAGGTAAACACATCGTGGCAGCGATGTTACTATGCGTCCTCGATCACATCCTCGATTATACTCAGTGTACCAAGCAGGTCACACGATATCTTGAGCGTGCTGGTACTTTGAGTCGCCAATATAGTGTACTGAGAGGAGCTCCAGCGACAAAATGGTTGGTCAGCTCATTACACGAAGCACGCAAGTTGCATGGAGGACGCACCACATCATTGCCCAGTCCTTCGGGCTCGCACACGTACCGCGACCTTTGCGTGTCCGGACAGCAACTTGAAATATAGTATGACGTCGTCCAATGCCGGAGTCTTGTCGGCGAACCAAGCAAGGAAGGTCCGAATGTGGCTGCGGGATCTGAGGAAGAGTAG
>Ga0247815_10002205_pt1 | contig 14470 bp, 17 predicted proteins | sample UWRJL194509B1_FD_181014 | JGI IMG/M metagenome (GOLD analysis project Ga0247815, IMG submission 181014) | Plant litter microbial communities from Arlington Agricultural Research Station in Wisconsin, United States - UWRJ-L194-509B-1 | ecosystem: Environmental > Terrestrial > Plant litter >... | reverse complement strand
AACCAAAATGACGGAACGTGTGAAGTTGAGATCCTGAGTTCATGGCACGAAGGTCCTAGCCAGTCTTCCGCGGGCGTGGTTCCTCCTGTTCCTCGTCACCATGTTCGTCAAAGGATGTGAGTCCTTCGACATGATCCCGATCGACGTCCTGGCTGAGTAGAATGGGATATCCGTAAACATGCCTCGATCACGCCACGAGGCCGGGATATAAGAACGAGCACCGTACCTGACAGACACCCACGACCATGAAGGTACGGCCGACAGTTCGATGGTACCGTCTAGTCAGGGATGACGCGTACGTAAATCCCGCGAAGCCTATGACTGCTTCTATGGCACCAAACATGAGGCCAACGGCGAGCCAGCTTGTCCCTCCTCTTGAATACAGGCGCGGGTCATGCTCTGATGTGGCGGATGAGCGGTCCGGCCGGCTCGCGCGTTGGTAGAAATGCAGAAAGGTGAGGCAGAATTGGATCGCCTGATACACGGTGGCGATAACAATGAGAAATTGGATACGATCATCCATGGCATGCGAGCGGCAATGTTGAGGAAGCCAGTGTCGAGTTGACGCTGACCCAGATTCCGGGCATTCGAGCGGCATGTTCACGCGAGACGCTGCCACCGGGCTTGATAGGTTTACCAACTTACGTATCACGCTGACGACGTTGGTATCAAGATGTCATGCCTTCGTGTGTTCACAAGTGGGTAAGAATGCCCGGGCTACAGTGAAGACGTGCGTGTCAGTCGAGCGAGCTAGGAACATCTAGTTCAGAGAAACGCACCCGTGTGACCGTGTATCTCATAGTACGCGTTGTCCAGTCCTCATACGTTACGGAAAGGGGGTTCGCGAACCAGAATCAACGACCAGGCCGAGTTGAAGTATGCGAGTGCGACGAAGAACGTGGTCTCGCCAACACCGAGCGTGACCAGCACCTAGCGCGAGATTGCTTGGATGCGCTCGCGTAGTGAGGGTCGTTGTGGCTTAAGCGACAACGGTACCTTGTCGTTCTCTTCGATAGAAGTGGCGCGTATGAAAGAATGACATTGACATGGAAGTAGAGAAGGAAGAGCGGTACGGCATTCGCCTGTTCGGTAGCGCCGGGTCAGGCCGGTCAGGCAGTACCAACCGCATCCAAAGCCTAGCTTCAAGCACGACTCGCTTTCGAACAAAAATAAATCACCTAGATTCATGACCGGGAGCTTATCCGGCGTTCTGGCTGACTCACTCAAACCGCCGTTGTTTGTCGCAAGTCTAAACTGACCGCGTGGGACTGTCGGTTTAGAGTTGGCTTCCCAAGCAACAAATGCGGAGCACGGCAACAACACCAGCAATGGAGATGGACGGGAATTAGAGGCTGGTGGTTGGTTTCGAAGGTTGGTCAGATTCTCTACCAGACTATTAGGCAAATCGTGGAGGCAGCTTTCGTCGTAGCCCACCCACTTGCCGAATCAGAAGCGAACAGTATCACCACTGTGTCAGCCAGTGAAGCTAATTTGAGGTGGACACTTGTGCGAGAGACATGTCACTATCTTTCCATTTGTCTTTCAAGGTTATGCCGCCGTCTGTCACGGTGTCAGTCCCACGCCAACGTGAAACGAACCATCGTATGTGTATTTCATGAATCATAACAAGCAATGATATTTCAGATGATTAAGGAGGTCATCATTACAAGACAGAAAGAGGAATTATGTGCAAGAAACTACTAAGAAGGGCTACCGGCGCCTAGTCCAGGACCAGGACCAGATACATTTCCACGCCAGCAAGAAGTCCAGGACTCTCCCTGATGCAGGCCGTTCTTGCCGACCTGTATGATCACGCGTGGGCCTTCGCGTTCATACAAGAACTTGTGGTACTCGGCTAGCACCCACAGCAACAGTTCGCCGAATCGCGTTTGGAGCCATCCGATGTCCAACTTCGCGTACTGAAACAATGCGGCGACATCGGTATTGCTCACTAGAGATGCTCTGGATGCTCCGACAACATCCCAGACTCGTATGGTCTTGTCGTCGGAGCTCGATACGATGGAGCGACTGTCAGGTGTAAATGCTACAGATCGCACCCAGTTGCTGTGCCCAGCCAGGACTGCAATTGGCGCACCCGTCACCGCGTCCCAAAGACGAACCGTGTCGTCATTTGAGCCAGTTCCAATGAACCGGCCATCTGGAGAGTATGTGGCCGAGTTCACGGTGTTGGTAAGGCCAGCGAGAGCGAAGATCTGCGCTCCCGTGGTGATACTCCAAATCCGAACACGCTCCGTGTTGGACGCTCCACTAGACACGATGCGCATCCCATCCGGTGAGAACCCAATAGACCATACGGAACTCGAGTTTATTTGAAGCGGATCGCGTACTGGCTGGCCCGTGTTGCTCTGCCAACTGCTAAGATATCCACCTCCATCTCCTGCGGCGACGAATCGACCATCCGGCGAAACTGCGACTGTGTACACTGCGTTTTGGCAGGAAAGTGGGCCTATTTTAGACGGTCGTTGTGTCGCAACATCCCAGATGCGCACGGTCTTGTCATTTGATCCCGATGCAAGCCACCGTGTGTCGGGCGAGAACACCACCGCTCTGACAAACGTGGAGTGACCTCGCATCGGCTCGCCAACTGCTTTGCCAGTTTGCAGATCCCACAGCCTAACTGTGTGGTCTGATGATCCAGAAGCAACCAGTCGCCCATCAGATGACATGGCTATCGCCCACACCGAGTTGGTGTGTCCGAGCAGTGGTGAGAGCATTGTGGCACCCGTCCGTGCATTCCAGACGCGAACCGATTTATCATCGCTGCCCGACACTATGACTGCACCGTCAGGTGATACAGCCACCGACATCACCAGGTTTGTGTGCCCCGTGAACGTGCGGAAATTGATCACAGCAGAGACCACTTCATTGTCCGTAGCTTCCTGCGTCACGGCTGACTGGACCTCTGATTTGTTGCTGGCATTCCAGATTCTGATGGTGTGATCATCGGAGGCCGAGGCAATGTAAAGGCCATTTTGAGATAAAGCAGCAGCGCGGACCGTCGATGAGTGACCATCGAGAATAATGGAGGATGTCTTGACTCTGAATCGTGGCAGAGTCGAGAGGCAGACACTCTTTCCATAAGCCGACACCAGTGACTGCCCATCTGCAGACGGATTGATGGATAATATGGGGCTTGATCCACTATGCAACAATGCTGTGTACTGCCCCGTCTGTGGCTTACAGAGCATGATGTTGTTTCCGGAACCTGCTGCAATCTTCTGGCCATCCGGCAGGAAGCAGAGACTGTAGATCGGCTCGTCGTGGCGATGTGGTATTTGATATTTTGGCTTCCCCTTGGCAGCGTCCCAGAGCTGGATTGTCTGATCTTCGGACCCTGTCGCCAGCGTCCGGCTGTCGGGAGCAAACGCAAGTGCGTGAACGAGACCCTTGTGACCCCTCAACACAGCAAGCTGCTGGTGCGTTTCCGAAGTCCAAATGATCGCGGTGCTATCACGGGATGCCGAGGCTAGATGAGACCCATTCGGAGAGTACAGAACGGATGAAACAGCAGCAGAGTGACCTCGCAGCATCTGAGCAGATACATGAGCATCCACGAGACTCCAAACGCACACAACGCTGCCGTCAGTCCCCGACGCGACATTGCGGCCATCTGGAGCGACTGAAATGGACCATACAGCACCATCTCCGCTGCGCAGCGGAGTCATCAGCTCCTCACCGGTGCGCATGTCCCAAATGCGCACGGTCCCGTCGGCCGAACCCGAGGCAAGCATTCGACCGTCAGCAGAGTATGCAACTGAGTTGACGGCGCCATCGTGGCCTTTAAGAGTCATCACAAGCCTTCCGGCGTGGTGAGCAACGTCGATTAGCTTAGCAGATATGAGGCCAGTACACAGCGGCGCAAATTCTCGGTAGACAAGCGAGTCCCTGTCGGCAAACGGGAGAGCAGAGAGATAGATGTGAGGAGCGCTCGTCGATATCACCTGCTGAGAAGATGCGACAAATGAGTTGGCATCGCGGAGAAATTGGGAAAGTTCCTTCGTTTGAACCTGAAAATAGAGGTGAGTACCTTCTATATTGTATTCGGCTAGGGCAACGTACAGTTGCAGCCGCAAACATGAGCATCGCGGCAGCACGCTGGACTTGACCTAGAACACTCATAACCTCGAGCCAGAACAGTAGTCGCGGACGGATGACTTCGTTGATCCGCTCATCCAGCATAGACTGGTGTGGCGTGTAACCAATCCACGACTGTAGCCGTAAGCGAATGGTACTGCTCAGACTTTGCCCGGTGCTCGACGATTCCAACAGACTAGAGATGTGATAGATCCATTGGAGACACGCGTACTCGAGGGCCAGTGTGATACCGGTTGGTCTAGTTTTCAAGTTGGGCTCAAACGAAGACCTGCTTTGTGAGACATTGAAGTGAAGCCGCTTTTCCAGCACTTGAAGACACCCATCGGCCATGGCCATACTGCCAAGTGACTCCGATATGCGGACTCGTTTTGAGGCTCGTCCGAATAGATAGTCTCCAAAAGACGCATGTAACGGGCGGAGACCCGCGTCATTGTCATCGTCCGGAACGTGAATGACAGCATGGAGGCGAGTAAGACTGATACGCAACTGACCAGTCGGAAGATCGAGCAGTTCCGCCAATGCGGCGACGGACAATGTCATCCGAGCCGAAAGCAACGCCGCAAGAATGCGACGCAGTGCATTCAACTTATCGAACTCGATGTCGCCAACCTTTGCGGCATCCTCAACAATCACCGCATACATTCGGTCGAGAGGAGCGATAGCTCTAATGTTGAGGCGGCTTCGAGAGGAGTCGAGTAGCGATTTGAATCTTGTCTCGGCAAACTCAATTCCCGCGCCGAATGCATGCTCCAGAGCTGTTGCAGCCACGATGAACAAGCCATCGCTCAATCCAACCAACGAGCTGACGTCTTTATCAGTGAACACTGCTCGCAGTGCCGGCGTAGCCAAGAGCCGACTGGAGATGTAAAGACGGATGTCGGCAGTGACCTGCTGCTTGTTGACCGTGTGCAGACGGAGAACCTTGCTGAACGCGACATCTGACACGTGTGTGTCCCGAATGTGTGTCTCTGGCCGTGAGGTGACGAAAAATTTGACTGGAAGTTTGACGGAGGAAGTCGAGAATTTGACAAGGGCTTCGAGCATATCGGAGACAATGCGATGAGTTTCGGCGTCGTTCAGTGTTCCGTCGCTGTTCGGTTGGCCGCCGCACTCGTCTAGTGCGTCAATGACGAATATTATCGGCACGGGAGAATCCTTGAGGGAGAGTAGCGGCTTGTATAGTAATTTGTCCACCTGGACTTCCACCTGCTGGTGCAAGACTTCGGGATCGCGCACCAGCTCCAGGGAGAGAGCTTCCGCAAACCTGCTAGACTGACGTGCCATGAGCTGTGCAAGAGTTGGCACGACGCAGCGCACATCGCGCTGTGCGCTTACACCCGATGAACGCGAGCAGAAGAAGCTACCGCCGAGGACAATATCTGGATCATCGTTTGCTAGCATGCACACGGTCCAGGCAATAGCACTCTTTCCAGTGCCCGCCATTCCTGCGAGCCAGAATATCTGGGGGCCCTTGAGATCTTTGATCCATGCCTTGATGTCGCGGAGTATCTGAACGCGCGTGCCTTTTGTGCAACCCTTTTCGATTTGCGCACCATAGACCGCTCGAGAGACGTATCGCAACACCAGGACTATAGAGCATTAGATGCTGCTCATATGCGTTCGAGATCGTTTCTTACAATTGGAAATTCGGATCTGGATTGCATCCTAGGAGCCAGTCAGTACTCAGTCGATAGCATTCCATGGTTCGAACCCACCGATTCGTTTGGTATGGCCCCAGTGACAAAGTAATTTATGTTTTGGTTGTTGTTTTGGCTGTTGTTAACCAGCATCCCTACGCCACCAGTGATATTGTTCGCGTTTGAGTTGGCGTTGGAGGTAGTTGGCGCTCCGCTGCCAGACGTCGTGTCGCCGGGATCTGTGAGATGTGCAGAGTGGTCGACACGGTGTGATTGAGCACTCTTTCCAGGCTCCTTGTCCATAGTAGTGCTCGGCGCGGATGCAGATGAACAGGATGCTACGGGGTAGTATGGCGGTAGGCAAGGCGCACACCGTCGTATGGCCACACAGGGTTTGCCTGCAGCCTCGTGCGTGGCAAACACCGGATGCAGTGACATAACGTGGCGGTTATTGCTAGGTTCAACGACATGCAGCTATTTGTTACAACCATGGAGCTCGAACTTGGCTAACTTGCAGCCATCAGCTGCTAGGGCTCAACACACAACCTGTCGAAAATGCCACGGTGTCACGATTCTCAGAACACGCCGGTACAAAGGACATGGCCGATGTGGACTTGCGACATCTTGCATCTACCGAAAGCGCAGTAAAATTTCTCATATGCAAAATAATGCAGCGATGGTCGAAGATGAGAGTTGGATACATGATGGGGTAGAATAACGGGACGGAAACGGACCAGAGTAAGTATCAAGACGACACAAGCGGAGGGTACAAAGGCACGAGGACAATCCATTGGGTTGAGCAGGGCTAGTAAAGAATGTGACGAGAGCATAAACAGTAACCAGTCAGGATCATTGACAAGCGAACAAACCGTCCGCGCCTCGACGCCAATTGCGGTACCTTCATCCTCATCAAGCTATCTACAACACGTCTCCAGCCAGACATTTCCGCAATCAAGAACGAACGCACGACATTCTCCAAGCCAGACCGCGAGCCAAGGTCTCGACGCCGAAGTCCATGAGAGGGTAGCGATGCTGGAGATGTTGCTCGTCGTTTCAGGCTCGAAGTCGAGTCGGGATCTGGAGGTGAAAGAAGCGCGTGCAGCGAGAGTCGAGAGAGTTCCGAGCTTTGGCGTAAAGGAGTGCGAGATGGAAGTTCCACTACGCAATGATGTTGTAGCATGTCCATCTACGCCTAGGAACCGAACAGTGCGTTCTTGATCTCGCGCTGCTAGGCGCTCTCGTACGCGGACGAGATCTCGTTGGTATGCTCTATCACTCGCGGCGCTGCTCTACTCACGCGAAACCGCTCTAGTCGTGCTCAAAGCCATCGTCGCACCTCCTCGACTGCCGCATCCCCCTGGTCTTTGGCGCGCGCGCGACTTGAAAGCCCATCGACACCTCCTCGTCCGGGGCTGACGTCCAAGCGCTGACGACGAACTCACAGGCAGCTCAGCCCATCCCCGGCCCATACACCCGCGGGTACCATGAGGCCGATGCCTACAAGCCGCACCTCTACGCAAAGCGTACGTTCGACCTGATGTACCGCAGGTTACTGCTCGAGGGGCACTGCTGCCCCAGCCATCGCCGGACCGCTTGAGGCTGCGTCAAAGGCTGTCGGCGCGATGTTGGCGTAACCAATGCGCACAGCGACCGCCTGATGAACTGGGTTGTACGGTACAATTTCCGCGTGCCAAGGTGGCTCAGCGGGAGAAAGCATCAAGGCTGTTGGCGCGATGATGGCCTCGTCTGAGATAGGTAGGCAAGTGCATGTTTGAGTTTGGCGTGAGCGTGATGATCGGTGCCGCATGCGGTGAAGGTTTGTAGAACGGAAGTAGCGAAGGGCTTGGATCTGCACGAGGAGTCTCACGATCGAAGGTTAACCCTGTGGCTTGAGCGCCATCTCGACCAATGTGTCTTCATCGACAGCAGTAACAAGAGAAGAAGCTGGAGGTGAATGTGCGTGTGTATGAGCAGATACGCTTGACAATGGTACGGGCTGGTAAGACGCACCTCGCGATGGGGTTGCTCTCGCGGCGTTGTCGAACCTGCAAGCGCATGAGTTCTAGAACAATCATGCCTAGCTCGTTCAAACGCACCGTTAGCTTCGCGTGAATACCCTCCTCCACAGTTCACGCTTCGAACTACAGCGCTCGCACTTCCGATCCTCGCTTCTCTTGAACCGGCAGTAGCGTGCCGAACGTCCACAATACTGCTTCGCTGCTACCTCCTCGCGCTGTAGCAACGAGATGCATGCCCTTCTAAAACAGAGTACATGGCAGTGGTTTGAGGTCGACGTGGCTTCGGTTACGCAGGCGTTGAAGTTGGTGTGCCTTCTTTCAGTCGAGGGCAATCGACTCAAGTGGCCAGCGGCGGTGGCGCGCCACAATCTCGCAATCCTACATCCCTGGTGCCATCTTGTGCTCTGTAGAATAACACGATGTCTGGCTTCTAAGACGGCATAGATGGCGTTGGTTTGGGGTCGACGCGGGGTCAATGATGTTGCGCGGAAGTTGAAGTTGGTGGCGTCGTCCCGCGGGCGCGGAAGTTGGTGGTGGCGTCGTCCCTGATGGTGGCGGTATACCGGAGGGGCCGTCCTCGCTGCCCGAGCCAGACGAGGAGTACGGTGCGAGCTTGCTTGAGTGTCAGAGGTTGGATTTTATATGAGCGATGGAATCGCGAATGTTGGATCTGAAAGTTTGAGCGGGGACGAGCGTGAGCGTCAAGGTCGGGCTGTGGCTGAAGACAGCTCGAATGGACGAACCTTGGCATTTGCAAGATCGACAAGAAAGGGCACGGCAGCATTGAAAAAAAGAGCGCGATCAAGAGTGAGAGAGCTTCTTGAGTCGCCCACGTTCAACACAAGCCAAGACGGTGCTGTGGACACACGCCGATTCGGTCAGCTCGCCGCGCAAAACGACGCGCCAAACCCGCGCGCCCACATACTTAATCCAATGGATGAAAGCCCTCTTGGAGCTGTTGCCGCGTGCCTGCACATATCCCGAGTATCGTATCGTGTCGCGCCTCGTACATCGTGTGTCGCACGGACACCTCTGCTGTGTGACGAGTGCTCATGCAGGTATCGTGTCGACGCCTGACATTGTTTCTACTGAACCTCGAAGGCGCTTGGCTCAGACGGGAGGACGATGTCGCCGGGGTCAGAAGGAAGGAGCGCAAGGAGCGCGTCGCGTCGACATTATCCGTTAAACATCCCCGGTGCCGAGCCGAGCCGAACCTATTGCTTCCACTATTTCGCAGATTCTCCTTGTTCTGACTTGAAGCCGTCCTCGCTGGCTATTAGATACTATATCGAGGTTAACTTGCTTTTTACGCCAAGCAATTGAGAGTTCGCACAAGTAGTCTCGCTTTGAGCTACGGAATGTGCGGTCGGGCAGGGTCGAGAAGGAGGGCGACGAGCAAGATGGGCGACAAACAAACGACAAGTTTCACATGGGACAGGTAAGCAAAGATACGCGCAATGAACCCTTCGTCATCATCATGTCTTCCTCTTCGCGTTGTAAGCAGCAACGTGCTGCCAGTTGGTTCGAATGGCGTGAATGGTGGGTTGGGTCTGAGGCGGCGTCGACGTTGTTGCGCTGAAGTCGACGTTGGTGCCGGCGTAGCTCGAACTGTGATGACCGAGGAGCTTCCCGCGTTTCTCGAGTGAAGTGCACAGCGTGAGCTTGCCTGTGTACTAGAATTTGACCTTGTGATGAGACACAATGAAGTCGTTGATATCGAATCTGAAGTTTGAGCAACGAAAAGCATGAGCGCAAGATTAGGCGTCACAGTAGACGTTCGGATTCGACGAACCTCTAGTGCATGATTAACGGTGGATGGCCCATTGGCAGTAGTAAGTAGCGCATCGTCAACATTGATTGTGTGTTCGAAGTGCTCGCTGGATACAGGCCAAGATAGCGCTGCAGATACACGCCGTGCATGTCAACTCGCATCGCAAAACGGCGTGTTGAACCCGCAAGCGTATCTAGACTAACTGAATAGTACAGCCTGTATCCCTTGGATTGCTTGCGCCTGTCGATACTTGTTACGTATGTCGAATTGCGTTGTGGTCGCCCATCGCACATCGCATCCACAACTACAACATCACAAGCAGCGATGCAGGCCGCACTGACGACGTGGCCTGATGATGTTTCCTTCATATCCTAGAGGCATATAGGTTTAGGTCATGTGACAAGGGGTCGAGAGTGATGCCAACCTGAGGCGGGGTGGGAGGAGAGCAAGGGGGACAGGCGCCGACATAATTACGGTCACGAATGCGCCGTCCCAAGGTGCTGCTATTGGCGTGATATGCTTGTCTACCTTGGCCTGCTTCTGCTGGTAGCTGTTGCGGGGCGGTTTGTATGGAAACGTCTGATTTCAAATCCCTGAATAAATTGTTTCAATCAAGGCCGGATATCGACAAAAATGCGAAAAAATCTTGGCCGATGGATTCTCCGACTGCGGCAGTTGTAGCGCAAACTCTCGGCGAGAGAACCGATCGGTTTTGGGCGAGCTGTTTGTTCGATAAAAAAAGTGCCGTCAGACAGTCTGATTTTTCCCCTCTGGAAATTGGAAATCTCGGTCAGAATTCCAAGGTTTATTCATGCCTGCAGCAGGTTGAGCAAAGTTCAGGCCATCAGATTTCTAGATCTTGCTAAATGAGTATGTGTGAAATCTAAAGTTCGCTAAAACGAGAAATCTCGACAGTAAAAGTGTCATAACCCGGCACCCATACCCCAACTTTTGACCCCTCAGACTAACCCGAAACGACGACTGCTGGTTCAAATTAGGGTTCACTTCTATGACAATAAAATATGGATCACGATACCAACACCAGCGTGTGAGATGGACAGGAATTGGAGGCTGTGGGCTGATCTCGAGGGATGGCCAGCGCCCCTGCAAGACGATTTGGCAAAGCATCGTGGCAGCTTTCTGCGTCGTGGGCCCACCCACTAGCTAAACCAAAAGCGAGCTACTACCGTTGTCTCGGCCAACGCAGCTAGTTCGAGGTGCGCAGTGGTGCAAGAGACGCGTCACAATCCGTTCATTTGCTTTTCAGGGTCATGCACCATGGGCAGGGGTGGTCATTACCCTAACGGTGCTGCTGCCATATGGCCCTAGACTCGCAAGGCCGTGAGCGACTGACCGCATGTACCTAAAGGTCCCGCCGCCCCGGGTGGCTGACCGCTCGAATATCAATGACCGCACCGACCGCGGCGCGGATTTGAGCGTCGATCGGCCACTGGGACCGGCGCTTACGCCCATCGGGCGTTTTGCGCGCGCCCTGGGCTCAAATGGCGTCGGATTACGCCGGGAGCTGGTGCAATCACTGTCCAGACGCGAGACGCCACCGGCTCTCGCCGCAGCGCGCATCCCCGCCATCGCCCGGCACCGGCGCCTCATCCCGCTGACTGCTATGACCGCAATGACCGCAGCGGCTGCAGTAACCTTAGCAGCTTAAAATGATTAAAATGAACCATTTTGGCCAAGTGAGCACCCCCTTAGAGAGTGAGCGCAAGAAATGAACTGGATACGCACCCGTCGTGCTGATCGTCATACGACCGCAATGACCACAATGACCGCAATGACCGACATCCTGCAAGCAGTCGAATAGATTCTACGTAGCATAACTGTACAATGAATGTGCCGGCGACGTGCCTCTGGTGTGCCGCGCACATCGTACATCAGTCTAGGATTTGCCACCGTCATTGCGGTCATTGACAATGTATGACGGATACCAGGCCTAGCCGCAACGGTCATAGCGGTCATTGGCTACTGATGACGCCTACCAGCCTTTGGGCGACGGTCATTGTGGTCGTTCAGTGTCTATGACTGCTACCGGCCCCAGGTGTGGCCGTCATTGAAGTCATTCACTGCTTATGACCGCAACCGGCCTTATGTGCAATGGCCATTGTGGTCATTCGGTGTTTTTGACAACGATTAACTCTTAAAACATCATTTATTGCGGCCAATCGATTCAGGTGCTCGCGCAGTAGCAGAGAGAGCACGATCAAACTCTCGTTAGTGATCCGACGCCATGCCCGGCTGCAGACCGCTGTTTGCGAGCTTCGTGGCAGTGCCTTTGCACACCACCAGTCCCGTTTGAACCAACATCAGTGCAGGTGTCTAACCTGCTGCCAAATTTGCATTTTAACTGCCACATCAAAAACAGAAAATTATAATCTAACACACGTAAGGCTAAATAATTGCCGCCCTGAGAGAGGTAGTGCAGAACACACTCTCGTTTTATCTGATATAACCTCTTTTACGATTGAGACAATTCAACGGACTAAAATTGGATAACAGTGAAGTTTCCCGGAGGTTCACATTGGCTTCCATGGCCTCCTACTTGTAGTTGCCCAGGTGTCATGACTCTAACGTCTGCATAACATGCAACATTAAGGCACAACTAAAATATTGAATCAAAATGCAATTTCATGTGCTGCAGCTTGAACCGTGTTTAGATGCTGTTATCGGCCCAGATCCTTGTTTGCTCAGCAAATTGCCGGTGTCGGAGCTCGCAATCGGCATTAGCCGCTAAATTCGCAACTGAAGCTGGAAAATAGCCTTCAGAGTTGCCAGCAGTGTATTAGGCAGGTTTTGGATATTTTTCGAGCTAGCTTCCACATTTATATGTCTCGTGATCATTCACTGCCGTTGTGATCGGAACATCTGTGAAGCTGTCGTGATTCCAACATCGTCGGTAGGTGGCCTGTCGGCAATTCAGGGGGATCATGATAATATTCGCGTCTGTTAATCTTGCAGCTCAAGCCATGTGGCAGGCACGTAACCACAGGTTACTCCAAACACGACAGCAAATTCCCGGGCGCTGAGTTCCAAATCAGCATTGCATATAAATTTGTTGCTGAAGTCGGCTTGATTGCTCGAAGGCCAGGCCACATGCACCAGAAGATGGTCTAGGAAGATTATAAGATATTTGAGGTATCTCCTCTTTGACAGAATATCAACTATGCTTCGGGAACACAGGAGAACGCAAGTAGTTTGAAAACTGCTATGGCTACTCACTCCAGTTTCGCGCACCAGCGAGTTAAAGCACATCACATTTGCAGTAGAACTAGAACTATGACAGCTTTAGAGCCAATATTGCGTATACTCTGCATAATACTCACGCAAAATTCAAGCACATGAGCAAGATTCATGGGTCCGGGCTGGGTGGTAGGTGTTGACTACAACTCTCTCAATTCCTGGCTCTGAGCTCAGTTCTCATCATTTTCCGAGTCTGAAAGAGCACAACACATTCAAATTAGGCTATTTATTGCATTTACTGCACAATTTGCTATAGGACTTCATCTACAGATGCCCTCCAGGTTCGCATTGCTAGCTCATCAAGCCAGCAGCCGACGGCATGCAAATCATGCGCACAGAAAATGACTGAATGGCTCCATTTGCTCTAAATAGCTGCAGCACAGCTCCTAGTTACCTTGTGCCTGCCGGCCAGCTCCGTGCAAGATACTGACAGCTCCCGGGTGGAATGATCCACCAGAGGGTGATGTCACGCACACGACCGTTGACCGCAGATCATGCTGCATTGCACGGCTCATTTTGCAATGAACATTCCCTTCTGATCTGTAACTTCCATGCACCGCCAAAGACCACTGTGATCGTTGTGCCGTGGCGTTCATTCTGTCCCACGCACTTGCCTACCGCCATAAACATCTTACTTCGGCTCCGCAAGTGTCATACATACCAGTGACCGGAATGACTGCTCTAATCTAGTCAGCAACCACGACGCTCTGTCATAAACACTAACTGACCGCCATGACCGTTTCTCATCTACATTGTAGCCGTCATGCGCCGTCACCCGCAATGACTGACCACAATGACCGCTTCCTGTGTACTTAGTGACCGTCGTAGACTGTGAATGACCGCTGTGGCGCTTCATGTCAGTGTGGCGTAGGTAGAATACTGTCGCGCACACCGACTGACTGCTATGACCACTCGTATCTAGTCAGTAACCAAAACACACTGTCACCCACACTGACTGACCGCTATGACCGTTCCTCGTCTAAATTGTAGCCGTCATGCACCGTCACCCACAACAACTAACCACCATGACCGCTTTCGCTGTACTCCATGACAGTCACGCGCATCAACTGACTGTCATGACCGACGATTACACCTATGACCTGTAGCAGCCATAAACACTGAACAGCCAGACTTGACCTCATCAGCACACAAAGGCCCATAGGCGTCATAAGCAGTGAGTGACCGTATTGCGGATCACCGATGGTTGGTCACCGTCACATGCTGTCAATAACTACATTGACGATGGTAAATTCCAGTGCATCTATGCGGCATAACCAAGCCACGTCGAGGGCATATTTATCCGACGATTTGTTGCGTTGGGTGCAAGTACCCTTTGCTTGACCACAACGACCTTTGCACTTAGTCCCGATAGCGGTCATGACACTGAATGACCACTATGACCGTCATGACCGTTACAACAAAGGCTCGTAGCCGTCATCGACTGTTAATGACCGCAATGACGGTGGTAAAACCTAAACTGATATATGGTGTATGCGGCACAACAGAGACACGTCGCTGGCACATTTGCTGTAAGACTACGCTGTGTAGATCTTAGCTGACTGCTTGCGAGACGCTGGTCATTGCGGTCGTATGACGATCAGCACGACGGGTGCGTATCCAGTTCATTTCTTGCGCTCACTCTCTAAGGGGGTGCTCACTTGGCCAAAATGGTT
>Ga0247815_10002203_pt1 | contig 14471 bp, 12 predicted proteins | sample UWRJL194509B1_FD_181014 | JGI IMG/M metagenome (GOLD analysis project Ga0247815, IMG submission 181014) | Plant litter microbial communities from Arlington Agricultural Research Station in Wisconsin, United States - UWRJ-L194-509B-1 | ecosystem: Environmental > Terrestrial > Plant litter >... | reverse complement strand
ATGGTGATCGAATGAGCGCCCCCGTGACCGAAGCCGAACTGCAAGCCTGGGTCGACCGCCAACTGCCGCCGGCCCGCCGCGCCGCCGTCGACGACTATCTGGCGCTGCATCCAGCCGAGGCGACGCGGCTGCACGCTTACCGTGAACACGCTGTCGCCCTGCGCGCGCGCTACGCCGCGGTATTGGACGAGGCCGTGCCGGCGGCGCTGGCGGCGCGCCGCCTGCCCCCCCACTGGCGCGCGCGATCGCTGCGCGCCGCCGCCATGCTGGCGCTGACGCTGGGCGGCGGCGTCGCCGGCTGGCTGGCGCGCGACGCGGCGGCGCCGGACGCCGCCCCGCCGCTGGCCGCGGCCTTGCCGCGCAGCGCCGCGCTGGCGCACGCCGTCTACACGCCGGAGGTGCGGCACCCGGTGGAGGTGGGCGCCGACCAGCAGGCGCATCTGGTGGCCTGGCTGTCGAAACGCCTGGGCGCGCCGCTGAAGCCGCCGCAACTGGCGGCCCAGGGGTATGCGCTGGAGGGCGGGCGCCTGCTGCCCGGCCAGAGCGGGCCGGTGGCGCAATTCATGTATCGCGACGCCGGAGGGGCGCGCCTGACGCTGTACGTCTCGACCGAGCAAACGCACAGCCGGGAAACCGGCTTCCGCTTCGCGCAGGAGGGGGACGTGGGCGTGTTCTATTGGATAGACGGCAAATTCGGCTACGCCCTGTCCGGCAACCTCGACAAGCCGGCGCTGGCCGTGTTGGCCAACGCCGTCTATCCCCAGCTTGAACCGGGGCCCTGAAGCGGCCTAGGCCTAGGAGGCGTGCTTGCTGATCTCGATCAGGCGAGTGCGCATGACGTCGCTGGCGGCCGGGCCCGGCGCGAACATATAGTCCTCGTCGTTGATGGCCAGGCCGCTGTTGGCGTCGACCAGCACCTGGTCGGCCGGCTTGCCGGTTTCGCGGCTCACCACCAGCAGGCTGGCCCCTTCCGGCGCCAGATGGTCGTTGCCCCAGCCGATGAAGGCCAGCAGCACCGGCTTGAAGTCGCGGCCGGACTTGGTCAGCAGGTATTCATAGCGCGGTGGCCGGGCGCTGTACTGGCGCCGCTCCATCAGGCCGCCCTCGACCAGCCCGGCCAGGCGGCGGGTCAGCATGTTCGGGGCGATCTTCAGGCTCTTCTCGAATTCATCGAAGCGCGACAGGCCGTAGAAGGCGTCGCGCAGGATCAGGATGCTCCACCATTCGCCAACCTTGCCCAGGCTGCGGGCGATCGGGCAAGGCATCAGTCCAAAATCGGTATGTTTCATTTTTAACTCCTCGGTTCCAGGGTTATCCAACAAAGATCCGCACAGCGGGGGCTGCGTCAAACCGGGTGACTTGCATATTAGGTGCAAGAATGTGTGACTTTTCTAGGTGATGGAACAGCTGTGACAATGTGTGTATATTCGATCCTCAATTTCGTCTCCTTTTGTGTGCTGTCTTGAACGACATTTCTCCTATGAAAAAACCAGATTTTCGGCCCCGGTCGCAGCTTGAAAAATGGGCCGAAAAACGACACTTAAAACTCTCCAAAAATCACTTTATTTCCACACGTCAATTTACGTGTAATATGTGAACATTCGCGAGAATGTTGATCCACGGTAAAATTCTTCCTGTAGATCAACTTCGCGAACCTGCTGGCTACCACAACAGGAAATCCGGATTTGATAAAAGTCTCTGGATTTCCGTAGCCATCGCCTGATTGCTGCGCACCTCGAAAACGTGTGTAAAAAATGAAAATTACCGTTAAAGCCATCGCCCTCGTTCTGTTCAGCCTGCCACTGTTGGCAAGCGCCGCCGGTAAAATCGCGACCGGCTCGATGCAAGTGAGCTTCGTGGTCAAAGAATCCTGCAACGTGCAGGCCACCACCACCGCCGCCGCCAAGACCCCGGCCGTGGCCTGCCAGCTCAACACCCCTTACCAGATGACCCGCGGCGCCGACAAGGCAGCCACGAGCAACTCCAGCAGCGACACCGCGCTGGCGATCCGCACCGAAGCCGGCGCCCAGGACTGGACCATCACCTTCTAAGCTTCACCCCTGCATCACCATCAGCATCACCGTACGGGCGGCCGCGCCGCCCCGCCATCCAAACTCCCCTTAGAACGACACCGTGGCCGTGATCGTGTCCTTGTAATCCCCCGGCGACGGCGTGGTTTGCGGCGGCACGATGCCGTACACCGTCTGGCTGGCCACGCCGCCGTCGCCGGTACCGCTCAGCAACACCGTGCCGCCGTTGCCGTCGCCCAGGCTGGGGCCGTCCAGCGTGTTGGAGATCTGGTAGGACACCAATTCCGCCGTGCCGGTGTTTTTCAACTTGCGCGCGCTCATGCTGCCGCCGTTGGCGCTGCCCGAGAACACGATCCGGTAGGCGGTGTTCTTGCTGCACTGAATGCTCATGCTGGAGGTGGTGCGCACCGCGCTGCTCAGTAGATTGCTGTTGGGGAAGACCAGGCTGCCGACGTTGATGTTGCAATCGTTGATCACATTGGCGCTCACCTTGAACGGCATCGACACCGAGGTCCCCAGCGTGCAGTCGCCCAGCCCGGTCAGGAAGAACATATAGCGCATCAGGACGCTGCCGGCGCCGAAATTCGAGCTTGCCACCAGGTCGTCCGGGCCGACGTTGAGCGACGACAGCGTGCTGTCGGCGTTGAGCTTGCCGAACAGGTTCACGTCCTGCACCAACGAACCGACCCCGCCGGTCTTGGTCAGGTTGAACGTGATCAGGTTGGCCGAGGTGCTGGTGCCGGCCCAGCCGCCCCAGATCTTGGCCGCCGAATAACTGGCGTCGGTGTAGATGTTGTAGTTGACCGCCTTGGCGCCGCTGGCCAGTTGCCGCGGCGCGGTGACGGTGGTCGATGAATTCGAGCCGGCGCCCAGGTACAGGCAGACCGTGGCGTTGGGGAACAGCAGCCCGGCGACGAACGAGGTCCAGGTGCAGGTGACCTTGAAGTTGGCGCTGGCGTAGACGTCGGTGCTGGAAATCGAGCTGACCGTCGGGAACACGATATCGCTTTGCGCCACCGTGCAACCGTCGGCGCGGGCCTGGCCGCACAGCAGCATCAGCAGCAAGCCCACGGCCGGCAGCCAGCGCCGCGCCAGCGTGGAGAAAATCGTCGCCATCATTGAACGCTCCTGCAAATAAACGGGCCGATGGTCGGCATCGCGTCGCCCTTGACCGCCACATAGTTGAATTCGACGATGCAGCGCACTCCGTCCACACTCAAGCGCAGACGGTTCAGCGGCGCCAGCCGGTCGACGAAGGTGACGCCGTCGAAGCCGACCACGGTCAGGCCGCCGCTCTGCTCGTGCAGCACTTCGGTCCCGGCCGGCAGCGGTTTGCCGTCGGCGCCGTGCAGGATGACGCTGGCGGCCTCGTAGTGCTCCACCGGGAAACGCGCCAGCACGCCGGACAGCCGCGCCGGCACCACCGACTGGCTGGTGCTGGCGATGCGCGCGTCCAGCGGCAGGCTGGAGGTGTCGATGGCGACCTGGTTGGCCAGGTAGGGATTCAGGTTCGGCACCAGCAGGTAGCCGCTGTTGCCGGTCTTGCCGATGACGCGGTTTTCCTGCAGCACCGGCACGCCGCCGACGCCGTCGGTCGACACCAGCGCGAAACCGGCGCCGACCTGGCGCGCCGCGTGCACGCCGCCGTCCATCAGCACCAGCGCGCCGGTCACGTCCATCGATGTGGAGCGGCTGTCGCCCAGTTGCTGCGTCAGCCCGGTGACCTGGCCGTAGTTGCCGAGATAGGTGAGCTGCGCCTGGCGCAGCGCCGTGCCGTTGGTGTCGTTCGATTGCAGGCCCCAGCCGAAGCCGCCGCCGTAGTCGGCCGAGCGCTGCAGCGTCAAGCTTCTGCTGCGCACCTCGTTCTGGCGGCCGCTGCTGGCGTTGGCGGAAATGCGGTCGCCGAACGATCCGCTCAGGCTGAAGAACACGCCGCGCGCGTTGTCGTCGCGCAGGTCGCGGAAGGCGCTGGCGCTCAGGTACAGGCCCAGCCCCAGGCTGGCCGAATACGACAGCGCGGCGATGCGCGCCGCCGGCACCAGCGGGGAGCGCACGTTGATCAGGCTCAGGCCGATGCCATGGCCGCCGAACAACGACAGGTTGAAGTTGATGCGGTCGCTGGCCAGCGTGCCGCCGCCGCCGTCGCGGGTGCCGAGGTCGCTGTAGTTCGGGGTCGCGCGCTGCGACGCCAGATCGATGCTGAAGCGCGGGCTCAGGTATTGATAGCCGAGCGTGACTTGCCCGCCGCGGCCGCTCTTGCGTTCGCGGCCGGGATTCAGGACCGGCTGCTCCTGGGCCGGCTGTTCCTGGACCGGCTGACCCAGGACGGGCTGCCCCAGGACGGGCTGACCTAGGACGGGCTGACCCAGGCCCGGCTGAACCAGGCCGGGCAGCGCCAGCACACCCTGATCGCCGCCGCCGCTGCCGGCCACCGAGGCGCTGACCACGCCGGCCTGCCCCAGCCGCAGCAACGCGCCGACGCCGCCGTTGACCAAGCCTTTGCCGCCCTCGCCGTGGGCCTCCAGGGTCAGCGTGTCGCTGACGCCGCGCCGCAGTGACGCGCTGACCGCCGGCGCGCGCGCGTAGCCGAAGGAATCGGTGGTGTAGCCCTTGCGCAGCACGCCCAGCTCGACCGAGTAATCGGTCAGGCCGGCGGCCAGCATGCGGGTGTCGACGTACAGCGGCACCGTGGTCGAGACCGCGCGGCCGGTGGCGTCGCGGGTGACCAGCGTGGCCTGGCCGGCGCCGTTGATGCCGGACACCTGGTTGATGATGAAGGGACCGGACGGCACCGCCGTCTCCACCTGGCGCGCGCCGTTGATGTACAGGCTGAGCGCGCTGGGCACCACCGCCGAACCGGACAACGTGGCGGCCGGGAAGGTCAGCAGGTCGGGCCGCAAATCAAAACTCTTGCGCCACTGCACCCCGCCCATGCGCAGCGAGCGGCTCCAGGTCAGCGACGAGGAAATCAGATCGCCGACCTGCCAGGTTTCCAGCGTCTCCGGATCCGAGTGCACCCACGCGGTATCGAAACGGATGAACTGGCGCAGCTGGCCGCTGTAGTTGAACACGCCGGTGCTGGTGAGCACGCCGCCGGCGTTGAAGTAGCGCACCTCGTTGGCCAGCGACATGCTGGCGTCCTTGCCGAAGCGGGTGAAGGCGTCGTAGTTGATGACCGCGCCGGGCGTGACCGTGGCCGGACGGCTTTGGCGCACCGAGCGCCCCGACAGCGCCACCGGCGCCCGCAGCGCGTCGGCCACGCGCAAGGTGATGCTCTGGCGCGCCGCGTCGTAGGAATACACCAGGCCCTTGACCTCGTCGAGGTCGAACTCGTCCCGGCCCTCGACGCCGAACAGCTTGGGGTCCAGTTCCAGATCGCGCAGGTTCTGCACGCTGCTGCGCAAGCCAGAGCTCTTGCCCTGGGTAAAACGCAGTATCAGGCCGGTCGCTTCGCCGTTCAAGGTCACCTCCAGAAAAAGCTCTTCCTCCTGCGGCGGCGCCACAGGCGTTTGCGCATGGCCCAGCGCCACGGACGCCCATGTCAACAACACCAGGCAGATCAACCGGCGCCACATCCGGGTCTATTCCACCTTGGCCACGGTACTGGCGCTGGCGGGGCGGGAATTGATGTTCGCCTTGACCGCCAACACGCCGTTCAAATCCGCCTCGGCCGGCGTCGGCAGCCGCCATTCGCGCACCCGGCCCGCCAGCACATAACCGAACAAGCCCGGCGCGACGACGAACTGCTGGCCGGCGGCGTTGCTCAGCTCCAACGCGCCGATCTGCGCCCGCTGGGTGCCGCTGTTGCGGACTCGCAACAGCCAATGGCCGTCTTTTTTCGTCACCGCCCAGGCCAGCGCCGGCACGCCGCGCTCGTCGGCCGGCAGCACGAACATCGGCACCGAATAGCGCAGCCGGATGTCGACGCCGCTGGCGGGGCCGTTGTCGTCCTTGGGAATCTCGTCGATCAGGATCCGGTAATACAGCTCGGCGCCCGGCAGTTGCTCGCTGCGCCGCACCAGCCGTATCACCTGGCTGCTCTTGGCGGCGATCTGGATGATCGGCGGGCTGGCCACCACGTCCTGGGTCGGCGTCAGCACGTCGTCGCCATCCTTCTGCTCCCACTGGTAGACGCGGACCTGGCCGTAAACCGGCGCCTCGCCGAGGTTTTGCAGGTTGATGCCGGTGGCGCCCTGCCCCGGGCGCAAATTGATCATCACCGGCGAGATCTGCAGGTTGGCCGCCCAGGCCTGCGATGCCGGCAACGCCAGCATGCAAGCCATGATTCCCCACAGGGTCCAGCCCAGCTTTTTTTTCCGCGTGCCAGCCATTCCGCCTCCAGGAAATCATCGGGATGTTCTTAACATTGCTCCCACTCAACACTTGATTGAATTATTAATGATCTAAAAAATTCTTGCTTTTGCTGCAAGCGACAGAAGTTCGTTTCGAGTAGAAAACTATTAAAAATATTTGAAAGATAGGCATAATACGCAACAGGGCGTGATAAAACTTTATCAACCATGTATCAAGGGCTGTGCCATGCCGACCACCCCAGACAGCAAGCATCGCAAGATCCTGATCGTGGACGATTCCGCGTTCGAGCAGCGCGTGCTGGTCGATTTGCTGAGCGAGCTGCCCTACAAGGTGTCGGTCGCGTTCAACGGCCTGCAGGGCTACCAGCTGGCCCTGGCGCAGCAGCCCGACCTGATCCTGCTGGACGTGCGCATGCCGAACATGGACGGCTACACCGCCTGCCGCCTGCTCAAGGCCAACCCCACCACGCAGGACATCCCGGTGATCTTCCTCAGCGGCGCCGACGCCGACGAGGAGCGCATCATGGGCTTGTCGATCGGCGGCGTCGACTACGTCTCCAAGCCGTTTTCGCCGGGCGAGCTGGCGGCCCGCATCCAGGTGCACCTGAACCTGGCGCAGCGGCGCCATCCGCAGGCGCCGTCGGAGGCCGGCGGCGCGCCGCCGCCCGAGCCCGACAGCGATCCGGACGCCGTCATCGTCAGCGCCGTCAAGCGCCTGATCGCCGACAACCTGGCCTCGCTGCCGGGGCTGGCGGAGATCGCCCGCAGCGTCGGCACCTATCGGGAAAAATTGTCGCAGGTGTTCCGCGAACAAACGGGCATGACGGTGTTCGGCTATGTGCGCGAGGAGCGCATCCGCCGCGGCGAGGAATTATTGAAGGACACCGATATCGACGTGCAGGACATCGCGTTGCTGATCGGCTTCAACAACGCCGGCAACTTCGCCACCGCGTTCCGCGAGCGCATGGGCGTCACGCCCAGCGCCTACCGCCAGGGCATCCAGCAAAAGAAGACCGAGCCCTCCGGACGCGCCGACTGATTAATCAGCCGGCCGCGCCCGCATTTGGCGATGCCAGAAAAACCACGACAGCAGCGCGTTGAGCCAGTAGCCGGCGTACAGCACGGCGGTCAGCGTCAGGCCGCGGCTGGCGTACAGCGGCACCGAGATGGTGTTGACCAGCAGCCAGAACGGCCAGGTCTCGAGCCGCCGCCCCATCAGCAGCAACTGCGCCACGACGCTGAACATCAGCACGCCGGAATCGATGAAGGGCGCGTAGGCGTTGGTGTAGACCTGCAGCATCGCGCCATAGGCGGGGTGGCGGCCACGCCGATGCCGACCATCCAGGCCACGGCGCCGATGCGCGCGCGCGAAATCGGCAACGGCGCGCCGCCGGCCCCGCGCCGCCATTGCAGCCAGCCGATCAGGCAGGTGACGATGAAGAACAGTTGCAGCGCGACGTCGGCGTACAGGTTGACGCTGTAGAACAGCGCGCCGAACATGGCGCAGCCGATGATGCCCAGCCACCACGAATGCACGTTGTTGCGCCCGGCTAAAACGATGGAGATCGCCATGACGGCGTTGGCGGCGATTTCCAGGGCTGAAGTCAAAGCGGCGTCCTTGCGGTGGGTGAATTCCTGTTATCGCAAGATTATGCCAAGGAAAGCGGCGGCGCGGCGAGATCGCCGCCGGCGCCCCGCCCGGCGGCCGGGATCAATGCTCGCGCCACTGCTCGAGATCGCGCGGCTCGGCCACCGGCGCACCGTTGCGCTCGGCGCGGAAGCGCGCCGACGCCGCGTACACGGCGCGCCGCACCCGCATGATGGAACCGATCGGCCGATGCGCGGCCAGGCAATGCCATGGACTGAACTGCATGCCGTCGTCGACCAGCACCGACAGGCCATGCGTCCAGCCCGCCTGTGGCGGCGCGCTGATGCGCGCCACCGCGATCCACGGGCTGGTCCATTCGACCGAGGCGTCCTCGATCGGCATCGCCTGCAGGTCGGTGCACAGTTGCACCCGCAACTCCCACTCGGCGCCGTGCTCGGTCATGAAATCGACCACCGCGCCGCGCAGGCCGTTCGGCTTGTGGTCGAGGTCGACCTGCTGGTCCTTCAGCGCCGCCAACTCCGGCGACACCGGGACCAGCGACAGCTTGGCCATGTAGCGGCCGTACAGGATGGGCGCCTGGGTGAAGAAGGTTTCGCCGAGGATGTGGGTCAGCGCCTGGCCGCCCAGGCCCTTGATGGCGCCGCTCTCGATGCCGACCGCCTCCAGCGCCTTCTCGGTGCCGCGCAGCGCGGCCGACAAGGCCTGCTTCAGCGCCGGCGCCTTGTCGGTGGTGGCGGCCAGCAGCTTGACGTTGCCGAGGAATTTTTTGGCGGTCGGCGCCAGGAACACCGGGCCGTTGACCATGACGAAATCCTGGGTCGCGTCGCCGGCGCCGTCGGCCAGCCGTTCGCCGGGCACGCCGATGACCTTGATCGCCATGCCGCGCGGCGTGGAGACCTTGTCGCCGAGCAGGTCGCCGGGCGTGGTCGACAAGCGCATCACCACCGGCCACTCGCCGCCGACGTGGTCGAACAAGCCCTGCGAATAATCCGGCGGCAGGTTGGGCAGCACCCGCAGCGTGCCGCGCAGCAGGCCGTGGCTCTTGGCGTGCACGCCGCGCTGGGCGTGGCCGCTGTCCTTGTCGACGGTGGCGGCGATGCCATGCATGGCCTCGTTCAGGCCGGCGATGGTCTCGACCTCGCCCTCCTCGGCGATTTCATAGGACGGGTCGTAGGGCAGGGGCTGCTGCATGTGGCGGGTGGGGAAATCCATGGCGGTTCCTGTAATGGTTGTTTCCACCATGGTGGCCGAAGCCGGGGCGCGCGTCTGTGGCGGCGCGCACGCAGCGGCGCGACGGCAATCGGCGACGAGGTTGGCGCGAACCGGCCATCCGCCGGCGCCGTCCAGCGCCATAATGCAGGCTCCACGGCGGCGTTCGGCGCGAAGCCTGCTGTCCCTGTCGGCAATCCTACCATAGGTTACATTACATAGTTTACTTTCAGTGAAATATCGGCGACGTTTTACACTTTCCAGACGGCATGTTCATGACCAGCACTGAGCCTTCCCCATCGCCCGACGTGTATGCTTTTGGCCGCTACCGGCTGACGCCGGCCACGCGCCGGCTCGAAAAGGACGGCGTGCCGCTGAGCATCGGCAGCCGCGCGCTCGACATCCTGATCGTGCTGGTTGAAAAATCCGGCGCCGTCGTCGGCAACCGGGAACTGATGGCGCGCGCCTGGCGCGACGTGGTGGTCGAAGACTCCAGCCTGCGCGTGAGCATCGCCGGCCTGCGCAAGGCGCTCGACGAGGACGGCGACGGCGTGCGCTACATCGGCAACGTGCCGGGGCAAGGCTATTGCCTGACCGCCCCGCTGCGGCGCGAGGCGCGCGGCGCGCCGGCCGAGGCGCCGTCTTACCCGCTGCCCGGCCCGCTGGCGCGCATGATCGGGCGCGACACCCAGGTCGCGGCGCTGGCGGCGCAGCTGCTGGAGCGCCGCTTCGTCAACATCGTCGGGCCGGGTGGGATGGGCAAGACCACGGTGGCGCTGGCGGTCGGCGCGCTGCTGCGGCCGCATTTCGACGGGGCCGTCTGCTTCGTCGACCTCAGCCAACTGAGCGCGCCGCAGCTGCTGGCCAGCACCATCGGCTCGACGCTGGGCCTGATGCTGCAGGCCGGCGATCCGGCGCAAAGCCTGGCGGCGGCGCTGGAGGAGCGCCGGCTGCTGCTGATCCTCGACAGTTGCGAGCTGCTGATCGAGGCGGTGGCGGCGTTGACCGAACAGCTGTTCGCGCATGCGCCGCGACTGTTCCTGCTGGCCACCAGCCGCGAGCCGCTGCGCGTCGAAGGCGAGCACGCGCACCGGCTGGCGCCGCTGGAGACGCCGCCGAGCGGCGCCGCGCTGGACGCGCGGCGGGCGCTGAGCTTTTCCGCCGTGCGGCTGTTTGTCGAACGGGCGGCGGCGCACGGCGACTTCGTGCTCAACGACGCCGACGCGCCCGCCGTGGCCGACATGTGCGCCAGGCTGGACGGGATGCCGCTGGCGATCGAACTGGGCGCGGCGCGCGTCGCCGCCTATGGCGTGCACGGCACGGCGGCGCTGCTCGACAACCGCTTCCGGCTGTCGTGGCGCGGCCGGCGCACCGCGCAGGCGCGCCACCAGACGCTGGGCGCCATGCTCGACTGGAGTTACCAGCTGTTGCCCGAGTCCGAACGCGCCGTGTTGCGCCGGCTGTCGCTGCTGGTCGGCCCGTTTTCGCTGGAGGCGGCGGTCGCGATCGCGGCCGACGCCGGCGCCGACCCCGCCGACGTCATCGACGCGGTGGGCGGTCTGGTGCTCAAGTCGCTGGCGTCGCTCGACAACGCGCCGCCGGCGGCGCGCTACCGGCTGCTCGACAGCGCCCGCCTGTACGCGCTCGACAAGCTGCGCGACAGCGGCGAGGCCGACGCCATCGCGCGCCGCCACGCCGACTATTTCATGCGCACGCTGACGCGGATGAACGCCGACGCGCCGCCGTACGCGCGCGCCGCGCAGCACGGCGCCCAGCTGGCGCAACTGGGCAATGTGCGCAGCGCCCTCGAATGGTGCTTCGGCCCGGCCGGCGACGACGGCCTGGGCGTGGCGCTGGCGGCGGCCGCAGCGGCGCCGCTGCTGGCGCTGTCGCTGCTGGCCGAATGCAGCCGCTGGAGCGGCCGCGCGCTGGCGCTGATGACGCCGCGGCAGCGCGGCGGCGCGCTCGAAATGGCGCTGCGCGAGGCGTCGGCGATCGCGGCGATGTTCGCCAACGGCAACAGCGACGCCGTGCGCGACGACATCCAGCTGGCGCTGGGCCTGGCCCAGGCGCTCGGCGACCCGGCGCGCGAACTGCGCCTGCTCGCCGGACTGGACATCTTTCACACGCGGATCGGCGATTTCCAGACCACGGTCGAGCTGGCGCAACGCGGCCGCGCCATCGCCGCGACGCTGGGCCATCCGGCGCCGATCGCGATGGCCGAATGGATGCTCGGCGTGGCCTGCCACCTGAGCGGCGACCAGGCCGGCGCGCAACGGCACTGCGAAGCGGGGATCGCGATGCTGGCCGGCAAGCGCCACGTCGACACCATCTTTTTCGGCTACGACCACCGCACCCGCGCCACCGTGATCCTGGCCGGCACGCTGTGGCTGCGCGGCTACGCCGAGCGCGCGCGCGACCTGGCCGAGCTGGCGGTGGCCGAGGCGCGCGAGGTCGGCCATCCGGTGTCGGTATGCATGTCGCTGATCTACGCGGTCCAGGTCTGCACCTGGATCGGCGCGTGGGAGCGCGCCGCCGAGCTGGTCGACCGCCTGATCCGCTACGCCCGCAAGCATCTGCTCGGTCCCTACCACGCCGTCGGCCTGGGCCTGAAAGGCTGCCTGCGGATCGCGCGCGGCGCGCCGCGCGAGGGCATCGCCCTGCTCACCGACTGCCGCGAGGCGCTGCGCAGCGGGCAGCACCAGGTGCTCGACAGCGTCTTCAGCGCCGGCCTGGCGCAGGGGCTGGCGGCCACCGGCCGGCCGCGGGAGGCCTGGGCGGTGCTGCAGGAAGCCGTCGCCAAGGGCGAGCGCCTCTTCAACGCGCCGGAAATCCTGCGCCTGCAGGGCGAGTTGCTGGCGGCGGCGCCGGCGCCCGACTTGGCGCTCGCCGAGCACAGCCTGCAACGCGCGCTGGCCTGCGCCCGCGACCAGGGCGCGCTGAGCTGGGAGCTGCGCGCCGCGCACAGCCTGGCGCGGCTGTACCGGGACAGCGGGCGCGACGCCGAAGGGCGCCGCTTGCTGGCGGCGGTGCTGGATCGCTACAGCGAAGGTTTCGATTCGGCCGACCAACGCGCGGCGACGGCCTTCCTCGACGTCGCCGCCCGCCGGCGGTGCTAGAATAGTTCCGGCCAGCTTCCCTCCCCCTCCGAAAGAACGCGCATGAGCCAGCCCGACGACGAGATCAGCATGGCCCCCGCCATTTCGGCCTCGGGCGTGCGCCGCTGGTCGACCGACACCGTGCCGCAGTCGCAGCGGCTGGATTATTGGGTGGGCGCGATTTGCGAAGGCTTTGAAGAACTCGAGGCGAGCAGTTCGCTGGTCGACCAGTTCGGCGCCTCGCTTGAATCGGCGGCCTGCGGCCCGATCATGGTGCACCGGGTCGAGGGCAGCACGCAGGAGGTGTTCCGCACCAAACGCGCGATCGCGCGCAGCGACGACACTTGCTTCTATCTTCTCTGCAAGCCCGACGGCGCCTGGGCCGGGGGCCAGGGCGGCGACCTGTCGCGCCTGCTGCCCGGCGACTGCATGTTGTTCGACTCGAAGCGGCCCTACCAGCTGCAGTTTTCCGGCTCGGCCAACGTCATCACGCTGCAACTGCCGGTGGACTGGGTGCAATCGTGGCTGCCGGACCCGGAGGCGCATTGCGGACTACGCATAGACGGCGGCGACGGCTGGGGCCAGCCGCTGAGCAGCTTCGTGCGGCAACTGTCGCCGGAGGTGGCGGCGGCGCCGCCGCTGCCGGCCAAGCTGATGACGGACCAGCTCGGTTCGTTGCTGGCGCTCGGCACCCACGCCTTCGCCGATCAACCGGCGGAAAAGCCGAGCACGGCCGACGCCTTCATGCGCGACGCCATCGCCTGCCTGCGGCACCGCCATGCCGAATGCGGCCTGACGGCGCGCGACGTCGCCGCCGCGCTGCACGTCTCGGAACGCACGCTGCACCGCCACTTCGCGCACAGCGGCGCCACCTTCCTGCAGCACCTGGTGCGGCAGCGGATGGCGACCGCGCAACGGATGTTGCGCGACCCGCGCTTCGACCGGCTCACCGTCGCGGAAATCGGCCGCCGGGTCGGGTTTGCCGATGCCTCGCACTTCATCCGCCAATGCCGGGCCAGCCTGGGCCTGACGCCGGTCGGCGTGCGCGGCGCGCGTTGAGCCGCAGCGCCGCCGTCCGAACGGGCTAGAAGCGCTCGCCCACCATTTCCTCGCTCTTGCGCCACAGCGCTTCGGCGGTCCGCGGATCGAGCGCGTACGGACGCACGCCGTCGGCCACTGGGCTCAACGGTTCTTCGGTGACGGTGGCGATGCCGCAGTTCTCGCAGTAGCGGCCGCCGACCAGTTGCGCCGGCGCGACCACCGCCGCCCACACCGAGGTCGCCGCGCCCTGCGCCACGGTCTTCCACTCGAACGGCGGCTGACCGGCGGCGGCCAGCGCGGCGTTGATCTGGCCCATCATCAGGTCGGTCGTCTCCTTGCCGACATGGCGGCCGAGGCCGGTGTGGATGGCGCCCGGATGCAGCGCCGTGGCGCGCACGCCGCGCGCCCGGTGGCGGCGGTCGAACTCGACCGCGAACAGCACGTTGGCGGTCTTCGAGCGCGCATACGCCACGTGGGGATCGTAGGCGCTGTGCTCGAAGTTCAGGTCGTCCAGCGAGAAGTCCGCCATGCGGTGGGCGGACGACGCCAGCACCACCACCCGGCCGCCGGCCTGGATCAGCGGCGCGACCCGGTTGACGAAGACGAAGTGGCCCAGATGGTTGGTGCCGAATTGCGTCTCGAAGCCGTCGGCGGTGCGGCCTTGCGGCGTCGCCATCACGCCGGCGTTGGCGATCACCACATCGAACGGACGGCCATCCTTGAGCAGGGCGTCGGCGCAGGCGCGCACGCCGCGCAGCGACGCCAGGTCCAGCTCGATCAGCTCCAGGCCGCCGCCGTCGGCGGCGTCGGCGCGCACCGGCGCGGTGGCCGCCTGCGCCTTGGCCAGGTCGCGCGCCGCGCCGACCACTTGCGCGCCGCGCGCGGCCAGCGCCCGCGCCGTCTCCACGCCCAGCCCGGACGAAACGCCGGTGATCAGGATGCGCTTGCCGCGCAGGTCGATGCCGGCCAGCACCTCGTCGGTGGTGGTGGTCGCGTCAAATTGTTGGGTCATGCCGTGCTCCTCGGGTAAAATAAACGGAAGGTTCCTCCGCATAATATACGGAGTATACCTCCGCTTATCAAGGAGAGTTTTGGGCGTGGATAAAAAAAATGAAACGGCAGCGGTGCGCAAGCCGCGCGCCGACGGCGAGCGCAACCGTGCGCTGTTGAT
>Ga0247815_10002201_pt1 | contig 14474 bp, 13 predicted proteins | sample UWRJL194509B1_FD_181014 | JGI IMG/M metagenome (GOLD analysis project Ga0247815, IMG submission 181014) | Plant litter microbial communities from Arlington Agricultural Research Station in Wisconsin, United States - UWRJ-L194-509B-1 | ecosystem: Environmental > Terrestrial > Plant litter >... | reverse complement strand
CGAGGAACAAGGTGTTCGCCCGCCCTCCTCCAGGCTGGTGCCGGCGCTGCGGTAAATTTCCAGCAGGCGCGCGTCCAGCGCGTCCTCGGTGATGTCGACGACGATCTCCCTGCGCGCCAGCGCATCGGCGGCGAGCGCATCCAAGGGCTGGACCGCGTTCCGCGCCGCGAACACCGCCGGATCGCGGCCGTCCGTACCCGACATGATGGGCGGCAGCGCGCGTATCTTGAATTCCTTGCCCTCCGAGAGCACGTCCTCGAACGCCGCAAGGTCCGGGCAGATGACATGCAAATTCGATTTGGTTGGTTTGAAATTGAGCAGCCTGTTCCGAAGGGTCAAATCCAGCAACTTGCTCTTCCAGCGGGATAGCCGCCCTTCCGGCGTATCCGGAATGTAATCTTCCGCGCCCTGCATCGCCGCCGGATCCAACGGCGGCAAGGCCGGCATCTCCTCGATCGCCGGCAGGGAGACGGCGCTCGCCGGCGCGACATCGACGACCGAGGAGCGCGACGGCAGCGGCCGGATTTGCAGCTCGCGCGCGCGGCGGATGTCGATCGCATACAAAAAGCTGCCTTCGTCGGCCAGATACTCGTCCGCCGTCGCGCTCGCCGAGCGCAGCGACGGTTGCTGTCCATTCGCCGCGCCGGTGGTTTCGAACGCCATGAATTCGCCGGACTTGACGCGCTTCCTGACCGACTGCACATCATCGACGACGGCGGTCGGGAAACTGGTCTCGATCAGCCACACGCCCACCCAGGCATGGCCTTCCTTGAACAACACCACCGGATGCAAGCCGGCCTGTTCGAAGCAGGAGGCGAACAGCATCGCCGTATCCAGGCAGGTCGCGACACGGCCGTCGAGGATGCGTTCCGGGCTGCGTATCTTTTGCCCGTCGGTGCCGAAGGACGCCGGCGGATTCGAGTAGTGCAGGTTCTCACCCAGTATCACGCTGTACAGCGCCGATACCTGCTTCCAGACCTTCTCGCGATTCTTCGATTGGTAGCCGCTCATCGAAAAATCGCCGGAAGCCTTGCGCAGCAGCGTCGACGCGTTGGCCAGCAGCTGGTCCACCACCCGCGAGTTAGGCATGCAGAACGCGGCAAGCAGTTCGGGCAAAGAGCGGGTTCCGGCCCATTGATCGTAGGCGAGCACCTCGATGCCGTGAGTGACCGACGCGATGGCCACACCGCCAACGGTCGCCGTGGCGAGAATCGATGCTCGCTCGGCCTCGTCCAGGCGACTAAGATATTCGTGGACAGGCTGGAGGTCGATCGGCGCGATCTTCCGGCTCTCCCCCGGCATCAAGCGTTCAAATTTGAACCTGGCCCCGTCCGCGAACGCCGGGGAGCAGCGCACGACCAGCTCGACATCGACCAGTTGCTCGCTTCCCGTGTTGACCACGGCGATCGACCGCAACACCGGAACGTTGTTTTGAATCGCCGCATAGCCGATGGTGCGGTCGGCCACGATTTCCATGCTCAGGATTGACGGGGTGGCTTGGGCGGCCGTTGGCGATGGTTCTTCGGCGAAGTCAGAGGACATGCGATGCGTCTTTCAAGGAGGTTCTTGGCTTTATTATCACATGATATGCGATACCGGAAACGGCCGCGCAACCACGCGTACCGTTCCTGTCGCCATCGTGACGCCAAGCGCCAAACCCGCCTTGATCCATCCCCTCGCAGCGCCTCTAAAACACGATCAGATCGCTGGATATGCCGTCCCTGATGTGGATGCGGCGCCGGCCCGACAGCAAGGTGCCGGCGGTGTTAGCGTCCGCGCCCGGACCGCACAGCGCTGGCATCAGCTAGGCTGTAGGGCGGCGCAGCAAATCGACGCGGAAAGGCGCCTCGAACGCGGCACCCTCCGCCGTCATGTGGGCGTCGAAGCGCGCCCTTACCTGTTGGTGCGTCGCGGCAGACAGCCGGTGCTCGGTGTGCGTGACGCCGATCACCGCACGCTCGAATTCGTCGAAGCCGCGATAACGCACCGGCGCCAGGAAGAAAGTCTGCGAGACCAGTTCGAACAGGCCGGCGTCGACGGCGCGCGCGGTCGCGTCGAACGCGGCTTGGCGCACCGCTTGCTCGTCGTGGAACAGGCGCAGGATCTCGTTGTAGTCGCCGCCGAAGATCGGCTCGGAGATATACAGCAGGCCGCCAGGCGCCAGCACCCGGCGCATCTCGGCGAAGGCGTCGTCCAGCGAGTCCGGCGGCACATGGTGCAGCGATTTGAACAGGAATACCGCGTCGACGCCGGCGTCGGCGGCCGGTATCGACTCCGCGCCGCCGAGGCCGAAGGTCACGGTCGGCAGATCGGTCAGCGCCAGGTTCAGCGCGTGCTGGCGGGTATCGACCTCCAGCGCGGTGATGACGCTGAATTTGCCACTGCGCACCAGCGCCCGCGTCTGGCGCGCCGTGCCGCAGCCCAACTCCAGCGCGCGCGCCGAAGCCGGTAGTTGCAAGGCCGCGATCAACTCGCGCTCGTCGCGCAGCGGCCCGGGATCAAGCATCGCGATTTGCATGGCGGCCGCCCGCTTATTTCGCCGGCGCGGACGCGGGCGCGGGTGCGGCGGGGCCTGCGGGCGCGGCGGCCGGCGCTGCGGCTGCTTGCTCAATCGCGGCGATGGTTTCCTTGCCGAGCCGCACCGCCATGGCCTTGCTTACCGGCGCCAGCGCCGCCTTCCACTGCGCCTTCTCGGCCGTGGTCAGCGTATAGATGGTGGTCTTGCCGGCTTTGCGTATGCCCTCCATCGCCTCGTCGTTCTCTTTCTGCGCGATATCGTTCGAATACTTGGTGGCCTCCTTCATCGCGCCTTCCAGCTGGCCGCGCACGTCGGGCGGCAGACCGTCCCAGAACTTCTTGTTGACAATGACCGCATAGCCGATATAGCCGTGGTCGGAGATGGTCAGATGCTTTTGCACCTCATGCATTTTTTGCGTATACAGGTTGGACGGCGTATTTTCCACGCCGTCGACCACGCCGGTCTGCAGCGCCTGGTAGACCTCGGAGAAAGCCAGCACCTGCGGATTGGCGCCGAGCGCGCGCATCTGCGCGTCCAACACCTTGGACGACTGAATGCGCATCTTCAGGCCCTTGAAGTCGGACACGTTGCGCAGCGGCTTGTTGGCGGTCATCTCCTTGAAGCCGTTGTCCCAATATGCCAAGCCCTTGATGCCTTTCGGCTCCAGTTTGGCCAGCAGGCTCTTGCCGACCGGACCGTCGGTCACGCGGTAGAGTGCGGCCTTGTCCGAAAAAATGAACGGCAGGTCGAACACCTCGAACTCCTTGACGCCCAGCGGGCCGAACTTGGCCAGCGACGGCGCCAGCATCTGCACCGCGCCCAGTTGCAGCGCCTCCAGTTCCTCCTTGTCCTTGTACAGCTGGCTGTTCGGATACAGCTCGATCTTGACGCGGCCGTTGGTGGCCTTCTCGGCCAGCTCCTTGAAGCGCTGGGCGCCCTTGCCTTTCGGCGTGTCGTTGGCGACCACGTGGCTGAACTTGATGACGATGGTGTTCTGCGCGAAGGCGCCGCCGCAAGCGAAGGCGGCGGCGAAGATCAGTACTTTGATGTTGTTGGTTTTCATGCTTGTCTCCGTTGGATTTATTTTTTAAAGGCCCCTGCGGGCCGCCTCGGCCATCATTTGCCGCGCGATCAGGATCACCGGCAGGTCGATCATCTTGCCGTCGAGGGCGACGGCGGCGCCGCCCGACGCCAACGCGGCGGCCTCGACGCGACGCGCCCAAGCCAACTCCTCCGCGCTTGGCGCCCAGGCGCCGTTGACCACCGGCACCTGCCGCGGATGGATGCACAGCTTGCCGCCGAAACCCAGGCCGCGCGCATGTCGCGCATCGCCGCCGACGATGGCGGCGTCGTCCAGCGCCGTCGTCACGCCGTCGACCGGCGCCTCGACACCGGCCACGCGCGACACCAGCACCAGTTGCGAGCGGGTGTAAAGCAAAGCTTCCCGGCTCTCCTTGATGCCCGCGTCGAAACTGAAGTCGATGGCGCCGAACACCAGCCGCAGCACCTTGGGCGCCCGCGCCAGCGCGGCCGCGTTCCACAGCCCCAGCGCGCTTTCGATCAGCGGCAGGATGGATTTGGCGCCGGCCTCGGCCAGCCGCGCCAGGTCCTGCTCGCGCTCGGCCTTGGGCAGCACGACGCCGGCCACGCCGGGCAAGCCGCACAGCGCCAGGTCATCCTCGAACCAGGCGCCGCCGGCCGCGTTGATACGGATATAGACCGGATGCTCCGGCGACAACCAGTCCGCCAGCGCGCGCCGGGCCGTGTCCTTGTCGGCCGCCGGCACCGCGTCCTCCAGATCGACGATGACGGCGTCGGCGCCGGCCGCGCATGCTTTATCGAAACGCTCGGGCCGGTTGCCCGGCACGAACAAATAGGAACGGGCGACATCCATCGCGCTCACCCCAGCAACTTGCCGACCACCGGCAACTCGGCGATGTTCCAGATGCGCGGGAACAGCGCCAGCATCTCGGCCTCGCTGGCGGCGTCGCCGAACTGCGCCAGCCGCATGGCCTTCTGCTCCAGCTCCTCGCGCGACAGCGTGTTGCCGGGGTCGCCCTTCGGCTCGTCGACCCGGCCGCTAAAGCTGCGGCCGTCGACGGTCTCCACCGTCACCTTGCCGATCCAGCGCGCCGGATAGGCATTGTTGACCTCGTCGTCCAGCACCATCTCGACCTTGCCGCGAAACTCGGCGATACGGCCGTCGTTGTACGAGCCTTCGAATTCCTTCAAACCGGCCGTGCCAAACTGGGCGATCAAACCCAGCACCGTGCCCATCGAGAACTTGGCCTGATGCACGTTTTGCGGATTGACCACCGGCCCCAGCACGTCGATGGCGCCCTCATGCACATAGGTGACGACGCGGGCGATGTCCTCGGGCCGCAGCTTTTGCTCGGTCACCACCTGCAACAGCGCGTCGGCGGCCGGATGCGTGTGACGGCACGAGGAATGGAATTTGAACGAAGTCTCGGCCAGCGCCCAGCGCTCGCCCAGGCGGTCGGTCAGCTTGGCCGGATCGGCGTCGCTGGACATGCCGGCCGCCATCCCCTGCGGACCTTCCAGGATATGGCGGGCGCCGGTGAAGCCTTCGCGCGCCAGGTAGGCCGCCATCAAACCATCCGACGCGGCCTTGGCCGTGTGCAGTTGCTTGGAATCGGCGGCGTCGCGCAGGAACTCCCACAGGCCGGCGGCCTGGGTACCGGCCGAGCCGAAGGCGTGCAGCATCTGCTCCGGCGTCAGCTTGAGCAAATGGCCTGCCGCCGCCGCCGCCGCGACCGTGCCGGCGGTGCCGGTGGTGTGGAAGATGCGGTAGTGCGAGCGGCCTAGGAATTCCCCGACGCGGATGCCGACCTCGTAGCCGGCCACGGCGGCGGTCAGCAAGTCGCGGCCGCTGGCGCCGATGGATTGGGCGATCGCCAGCACCGCCGGGAACACCACGGCGGCCGGATGGAACACCGAGCCGTTGTGCACATCGTCCTGCTCGGCGAAGTGCGAAGAAGCGGCGTTGACCATGGCCGCGAACATCGGACTGGTCGTACGGCGCGCCACCAACACTTCGGCGTCGCCCTGCTGCGGCCCCATCTGGCGGGCGTACCATTCGATGGTGCGCACCGGGCGGCCGCTCTTGCCGGCCAGCGCCGAGCCGATCCAGTCGAGCAGCAAGTCTTCGGTGCGGCGCACTACCGGCGCCGGAATGTCTTCGAAACGCAGCGTGGCGGCGAACGTGGCCAGCGCGGCGCTTGGGTGGGCGTGGGTCATGAAGTCTCCTGTTATGAGTTAGATGGCGCGCTGCTGGTGCAAGCCGGCGATGGCGTCGCCGCTGTAGCCCAGCTCGGCCAGGATGGCGTCGGTGTGCTGGCCCAGCGCAGGCACCGCGTCCATGCGCGGCGTGTAGCTGTCGGGCACGCCGGGCGGCAGCAGCGCCGGCATGGCGCCGGCCGGCGTGTCGATCTCGACCCAGCGCTCGCGCGCCTTCAGTTGCGGGTGATTCCAGATGTCGTGCATGTCGTTCATGTGGGCGTTGGCGATCTGCGCGTCGTCCAGCCGGGCGATGACTTGTTCGGAGCTCAAGCCGGCGAATTCGGCGACGATGATGGCGCGCAGCTCGGCGCGGGCCACGGTGCGGGTCGAGTTGGAATCGAAGCGCGGGTCCTTGGCCAGCTCCGGGCGCTTCAGGACTTTGACGCAGAACACCTCCCACTCGCGCTCGTTCTGCAAGCCCAGCATGACGATCTTGCCGTCGCCGGCCGGGAACGGGCCGTAGGGATAGATCGTCGCGTGGGCGGCGCCGGCGCGCGGTGGCGGCGCGGCGCCGTCGATCGCGTAGTACAGTGGGAAGCTCATCCACTCAACCGTGCTCTCCAGCATCGAGACGTCGATGTTGCAGCCCTTGCCGGTGCGGCCGCGCTGGATCAGCGCCGCCAGGATATTGGTGTAGGCGTACATGCCGGCGGCGATGTCCGAGATCGAGCAGCCGGCCTTGGCCGGTTCGTCCGGGCTGCCGGTGACCGACAAAAAGCCCGCCTCGCTCTGGATCAGCAGGTCGTAAGCCTTTTTATCGCGGTAGGGACCGTCGGCTCCGTAGCCGGAAATGTCGCAGACGATCAGGCGCGGATACTTTTCGCGCAAGGCCTCGTAGGACAGGCCCAGCCGCGCGGCGGCGCCGGGCGCCAGGTTTTGCACCAGCACGTCGGCGCCGTCGAGCAGCTTGTCGAGGATGACGCCCGCCTCGTCGTGCTTGACGTCCAAGGTCAAGCTCTCTTTCGAGCGGTTGGTCCAGACGAAGTGCGAGGCCAGGCCGCGCGCGCGCTGGTCGTAGGCGCGGGCGAAGTCGCCGACGCCGGGCCGCTCGACCTTGATGACGCGCGCGCCCAGGTCGGCCAACTGGCGGGTGCAGAACGGCGCGGCGATCGCGTGTTCCAGCGTGATGACGGTGATGCCGTCCAATGGTCGCATGTCGGCCTCCTCAGAACGAACGTGGCATGCCAAGCACATGCTCGGCGACGTAGGACAGGATCAGGTTGGTCGAGATCGGCGCGACCTGGTACAAGCGCGTCTCGCGGAACTTGCGCTCGACGTCGTATTCGCAGGCGAAGCCGAAGCCGCCGTGGAATTGCAGGCAGGCGTTGGCCGCCTCCCACGAAGCGTCGGCCGCCAGCATCTTGGCCATATTGGCCTGGGTGCCGCAAGGCTGATGCGCGTCGAACAGCTCGCACGCCTTGTAGCGCATCAGGTTGGCCGCCTCCAGGTTGACGTAGGCCCTGGCGATGGGGAACTGCACGCCCTGGTTCTGGCCGATCGGCCGGCCGAACACGACGCGCTCGTTGACGTATTTGGTGACCTTGTCGATGAACCAGTAGCCGTCGCCGATGCACTCGGCGGCGATCAAGATGCGCTCGGCGTTGAGGCCGTCGAGGATGTATTTGAAGCCCTTGCCCTCCTCGCCGATCAGGTTCTCGAGCGGGATTTCCAGGTTCTCGAAGAACAGCTCGTTGGTCTCGTGGTTGACCATGTTGAGGATGGGCTGCACCGTCAAGCCCTTGCCGATGGAATCGCGCAGATCGACGATGAAGATCGACATGCCCTCGGACTTCTTCTTGACCTCGGCCAGCGGCGTGGTGCGCGCCAGCAGGATCATCAAGTCGGAATGCTGGATGCGCGAGATCCACACCTTCTGGCCGTTGACCACGTACTTGTCGCCCTTGCGCACGGCGGTGGTAGTGATCTTGGTGGTGTCGGTGCCGGTGGTCGGCTCGGTGACCGCCATCGATTGCAAGCGCAGCGCGCCGCTGGCGATCTGCGGCAGGTACAGCCGCTTTTGTTCTTCCGAGCCGTGCCGCAGCACCGTGCCCATGTTGTACATCTGGCCGTGGCAGGCGCCGGAATTGCCGCCGGCGCGGTTGATCTCCTCCATGATGACCGAGGCTTCGGTCAGGCCCAGCCCGGAGCCGCCGTATTCCTGCGGGATCAGCGCGGCCAGCCAGCCTGCCTGGGTCAACGCGTCGACGAACTTGGCCGGATAGCCGCGCTCCTCGTCGATCTTGCGGAAATATTCGGCCGGGAATTCGGCGCATAGCGCGCGCACGGCGTCGCGGATATCTTCATAGGAATTTTGATCGATCATGCTTGTCTCTTTATTTGAATGGTTTAGTTCAGGCCAGAACGACCTCGGCCTGCATCGCCAGTTCGCCGCGCTGGTTCTGCGCCCATAGCGTGACGTTGCGGCCGTCGGCGTCGGGCCGGCCGCAGAGGGTGAACGGTTCGGTGTCGAACAGCGAGCCGACGGCGCGGAAATTAAAACTGCGCATCACGGCGTCCGGCAGGTTGCGCCGCAGCAGATCGGCCAGCAGCGTGGCGATCAGCGGACCGTGCACGATCAGGCCGGGATAGCCTTCAACCTTGGTCACGTAGTCGCGGTCGTAGTGGATGCGGTGGCCGTTGAAGGTCAGCGCCGAGTAACGGAACAGCAGCACCGGATCGGGCGTGATGATGCGGCTCCAGGCGGCGTCCGGCGGCGCCGGCTTCGGTGGCGGCCGCGTGGCACCGGCCTGCGGCGTTTCGCGGTAGACGATGTCGTGTTCCTCGGTGATGCAGACTTGGCCGCCGTGCCCTATCTCGTGTCCGACCGTGACGAACGCCAGGTTGCCGCTGGCGCCGCGCTTGGCGTTGACGCTGAGGATGGTCGAGGTGCGCACGGCGTCCGCCTCGACCGCCAGCGGCGCGTTGAACGTCAGCCGTCCGCCGGCCCACATGCGGCGCGGCAAAGGCACCGGCGGCAGGAAGCCGCCGCGCCGAGGATGGCCGTCAGGTCCCAATTCGGCCTGCGGCGCGACCGCCCAGAAATACATCCAGTGCCACAGCGGCGGCAACGCGGCGCCCGGCGCGAAGGTGGTCGGCAGGTCCAGCGTGGCGGCCAGCGCATCGGCGGCATGGGCGGCGACGCGCGCTTGCGCGGTTTCGGTCTTGCCGACCCACTGTTGCAGCAGCGAACTATCAAAAGCATCTGAGATCATGATGACGGCGCCGTATGATTGGAGTGCGCCCAGTGTCCTGCACACCACTGAATGCGACAATCGGCATTTTTGGAAGGGGGGGTATGATTTCCGTGTAGGGTGGCGAACCACCACGCCGGTAGAATGCTGTTACTCAGAATGAATCAAAGGAACTCCGATGCTGTTCGACTTGACCGACTTGCGCCTGTTCATCTTCGTCGCCGAGCTGAAGAGCTTGACCAAGGCGGCGGAACGGATGCACCTGTCGCTGGCGGCCGCCAGCAACCGGGTCAAGGAACTGGAGTCGCGCTTCGGCATGCGCCTGCTGTACCGCGAAAGCAAGGGGGTGCTGCTGTCGCCGGCCGGCGAGACGCTGCTGATCCATGCGCAGCAATTCATGCAGCAGGTCGAGCGCCTGCGCAGCGATATGCAGCAATATAACAATGGCATACGCGGCCACATCCGCATCTTCGCCAACACCACGGCGGTGACCGAATTCATGCCGCAGGTGCTGGGCGCATTCTTGTCGGCGCATCCGCACGTCAACGTGGCGCTGGAGGAAAGGCTGAACCACGACATCGTGCGCGGCGTGCAGGACGGTACCGCCGACATCGGCATCGTGGCCGGCCCGGTGCAGGGTCAAGGATTGGAGATCATCAATTTCTCGACCGACCGCCTGCTGCTGGCGACGGCGCTGGACCATCCGTTGGCGTCGGCCGGCAGCGTCGGCTTCGCAGAAACGCTAGCCTATCAGCACATCGGCCTGCACGAGGGCAGCACCTTGCAGCACTTTCTCAACAAGATGGTGCTCGACACCGGCGAACGGCTGCAACTGCGCATCCAGGTGCGCGGCTTCGACGCCATGTGCCGCATGGTCGAGGCCAATGTCGGCATCGGCATCCTGCCGCAATCGGCGGCGGCGCGGCACAGCAAGTCGATGAAGCTGGCGCTGGTCGAGCTGACCGACCCATGGGCGGTGCGCGAGCGCAGCGTGGTGGTGCAGAATCTGGACAGCCTGCCCGGCTACGCCCGCGCGCTGGTCGAACTGATCCGATCAGAGGACGTGCGCGAGCATGGCGCGGTGGCGATGTCAGCCCCAGCGGTTGGCAACGAACCAGCCGGCGGCGGCGGCCAGGCAGGATAACAGCGCGCCCCAGGCGATGTCGGCCAAGGTCAGTCCCAGCGGCCATACCTTCAGAATCGAATAGTTGGTCAGGTCGTAGGTGGCGTAGGCGATCAAGCCCAGCACTGCGCCATGCAGCGCGGCCGTTTGCCAGCTCAGCGCCCGCAGTCCCGGCGCCACCGCCAGGAATACGATGCCGGCCGCGAACAACAGATAGAACGCCACCGCCGAAGCGATGCGGGGCTGGTCCAGCATCAGGTCGCCGAGCGCGGTTTTATAGGCGGGCGCCATGTAGAGGCCGATCCACAGCGCGTCGAGCGCCAGCATCGACACCAGCGTGCCGCCGTAGGCCAGCAGCCATTGCTGCGCGCTGAGGGTTTGATCGGCGATGGAAGTGGGCATGGAGAATTCCTAAATGAGTGTGACCCGATGATAGTATAGATCGGCTCTACGCAAATAGTTCCGCCCGGCTACATCGCGCCGGATTATTTGGTTTTGCGTTAATGTTTCCGCTTGATCACAGGCAGGGATGAAAAATGAACGACAACCAACGCAAGAATACCTTACTGAGTGCGGCGGTCGAACACGGCATCTGGCTGTCGATGTCGCAAGGCAGCGCCGTCGCCTGGGCCTATATGCAGGCCTACCACGTCCCGCTCGACGCGATCCGGCGCGTGCTGGCTTATCCCAACGCCCGCAGGCGGCTGCCGGCGGAATGCATCAGATAACCATCCCGCGTCAGGCGATACCGTACTCCTCCAGCCTCGGCCGGATATATTCGACAAACGCCTTCGCCGACGGCTTCGATGCGCGGCCGGCGGAAAACACCGCGTTGACCTCGATCGCGCCCATATCCCAGTCGGGCAGCAGCCGCACCAGCGTGCCGGCGCGCAACTCCTGAAGGCAGCCGGACAAACTGAGCGAGGCGATCCCCAGCCCGGCGGCGACGGCGGCGGTCGACACCTCGTTGACGCTGGAGACCAGTTGCTCGCCGACCTTCACCTGCAGCGATTCGCCGTCCTTGCTGAAATTCCAGACGTTGCCGGAGCCGATGCGGGTGCTGATCATGCGATGTTGCTGCAAATCGCGCGGCGTGACCGGCGAGCTGGCGCGCTCCAGGTAGGACGGCGCCGCCACCAGCAAGCGAGGCGTGGCGCCGAGCCGGCGCGCCATCGCAGTCGAATCGCTCAGCGCGCCGTAACGCACGGCGACATCGACCCCGTCGGCGATCAGGTTCTGGCGCTGGTCGTTCATCAACAGCTCCACATGCAGCGCGGGATGCGCTTCGGTGAAGTCCGGCAGCAGCGGCACGATGATGCGCATCGCGAAGCTGGTGGTCACGCCCAGCCGCAGCACGCCGCGCAGCTCGCCGGTGCCGCGCGCCGCCTGTTCCGCGTCCGCCAGCGACGCCAGTATGCCCTCCACCCGCGCCAGGAAATCCGCCCCCGCCTCGGTCAGCGCCACGGCGCGCGTGGTGCGCGTCAGCAGCTGCGTGCCGACTTCCTGCTCCAGACTGGAGATCATGCGCGACACCGACGGCTGCGTCAGGCTGAGTTCGCGCCCGGCCGCAGAGAAGCTGCCCGTATGGGCGACGCGAACAAACAGCTTCAAGGCGAACAGATAATCATGCATGGCGGCTCCGGCGGATGGGAACGGCGATTGTAACCGCAACGCCCGCCCAGCCCGGCCGCACTCATGTCCCGCCGGCATAAATGAAATGCTCCGCCGTGGTCTACCGCCCCGCCGCGCGCGTCGCTATCTTGGCTCCTGTAGCGGCAACCACCCATCCATACAGGAGCTTTCCATGCGCGCAGTCCATCTTCCAGCTTTCGGTGATCCAACCGTGGTCCCGGCCTTCATCGATATTCCCGAGCCGGCCGCGCCGGCCGCCGGCCAGGTGCTGGTCGAGGTGCTGTATGCGCCCGTCAACCACAACGACCTGCTGGTCATGGGCGGCAAGTTTCCCTACCACCCGGAACTGCCGGCCGTGCTGGGCAATGAAGCGGTCGGCCGCGTCATCGCGCTCGGCGCCGGCGTCGCCAACATCAAGTCCGGCGACCTGGTGACGCCGCCGCTGTACAGCGGCACCTGGCGCGAGCGCATGCTGCTGCAAGCCGATGACTTGTTCGCGCTGCCACCGGGCGCCGACCTCCAGCAACTGTCGATGATCCGCATTAATCCGCTGACCGCCGGCCTGATGCTGACCGAATACGTGGACCTTCAGCCCGGCGATTGGATCGTGCAGAACGCCGCCAATTCCGGCGTCGGCCGCGCCGCGATCGCGCTGGCCAAGGCGCGCGGCGTGCGCTCGATCAACCTGGTGCGGCGCGCCGAGCTGGTACAGGAACTGCAGGCGGCCGGCGGCGACATCGTGCTGCTCGACGAAGCGGGCGCCGCCGCCAAGGCCGCCGCGCTGGTCGGCGCCGGCAAGGTGCGTCTGGCGTTAGACGGCGTGTCAGGCGCGGCGACCGCGCGGCTTGTCGAGTTCCTGTCGCCCGGCGGCGCCCTCGTCGCTTACGCCGGCATGAGCGGCGAGAAGACCGCGCCCGGCGACCTGATGCAGCTGATGTTCAAGTCCATCAGCAGCCATTTCTTCTATCAGAACCGGCCGCAATACCGGAGCAAGATTCCGGCGCTGCTGCGCGAGGCCGCCCAAATGGTCGCTACCGGCCGGCTGCACACGCCGGTCATCCGCACCTACCGCCTGTCCGAGGTGGCCGAGGCGATCGCGCATACGCTGGCCGGCGGCAAGGTGCTGCTGGATGTGGCGGAACACGGCGCTGGCCACGGTCTTCGATAACCATCAAACCCCGGCTTGACTTTGAGGAGGCACGCCGACCGCGTAGCGCGTTCGCGACAGTTCCTCCTCAACGAAGGCGATGAAAGCGCGCGCCTTCGGGCCGGCATGACGCCCGCCCGGCAGCACGGCCCACAGGTCGAGCCGGGGCAAGGACCAATCGGCCAGCGCTTCGCGCACCCGCCCGTCATCGAGTTCATCGGTGAAAATCCACTCGCTGGTCACCGCCACGCCCAGCCCGGCAAGCACCGCCGAGCGCACGCCCTCCAACGCGCTGACACGCAGCTTCGGCCTGAGCACGATGTCGCGCGTGGCGCCGTTCTTGACGAAACCAAACTGCTCGCCACCCTCGCCGCGCGAGAGGACGATCGCCGGATGGTCCATCAAATCTTCGGGCTGAAGCGGCATGCCGCGCCGCGCGAAATAGTCGGGCGTCGCGACCGCCACCCGACGGCATTGGCCGATGCGACGCGCGACCAGGTTGGAGCTGGGCAGCTTGCCCATCCTGAGCGCCACTTCGGCGCCCTCCTCGATCAGCCCGACATTGCCGTCGTCCAGCAGCAGATCGATATCCAGTCCCGGATGCGCGTCCAGGAAGCGCGGCAGTTGCGGAATAATATGCTGCCGCATGAAAGTGATGGTGCCGCTGACGCGTAACCGTCCGGTCAGCGTCGCCGGCTCGCCGCGCACCGCCTTCAGCGCCAGCTCGGCCTCATCCAACGTCCTCACCGCATGCTCGTAGAAGGTCCGCGCCGCGTCGGTCGGGGTCAAGCCCCGCGTCGAGCGCAGGAACAGCCGCATGCCCAGCTTCTCCTCAAGCTGGGCGATGGACTTCGACACCGCCGGCTGCCCCATTGCCAGATGCTTGGCGGCCACGCTGAACGAGCCACTCTCGTAGACGCGAACGAACGATCGCATCGCGCTGATCAGATCCATACATATTCCCATTTAGCATAAAAGTTATTACCGATCCCATCATACCCACATCAAAAGGAATAAACCATACTGCCTTCTCCCCAATCAACAAGGAATAGAACAATGAAACTTTATGGTGATCCTGGCTCCGGCAGCACCCGCCGCGTATTCGCCGCGCTGTACCACATCGGCATCGAATTCGAGTTCGAACTGATCGACCTGTTCAAAGGCGACAACCGCACGCCCGAATTCCTGGCGCTCAATCCCAACGGCATGATTCCGGTGCTGGTGGACGGCGACACTGTGCTTTGGGAAGCGTCGGCGATCAACCTCCACCTGGTTGAAAAATTCGGCTCCGACCTACTGCCCTCCGGCGCCGACCGCGCGACGACGCTGCAATGGATGTTCTGGGGCGCCGAGCATTGGCGCCAAGGGCCTCCGGCGTTGTTCGGCGAGCGCATCGTCAAGATGGCAATGGGGGTGCCGCAGGATCCGCGCGTGATCGCCGACGCCGACGCCTCGATCCGCAAGTTCGCCGCGATCCTCGACCAGCATCTGAGCAACCGTCGTTACGTCGTCGGCGACAAGTTCTCGTTGGCCGACATCGACCTCGCCGCGACCTTCAGCCAT
>Ga0247815_10002200_pt1 | contig 14474 bp, 7 predicted proteins | sample UWRJL194509B1_FD_181014 | JGI IMG/M metagenome (GOLD analysis project Ga0247815, IMG submission 181014) | Plant litter microbial communities from Arlington Agricultural Research Station in Wisconsin, United States - UWRJ-L194-509B-1 | ecosystem: Environmental > Terrestrial > Plant litter >... | reverse complement strand
CTTCCTGTGTTGGTCTTTTGCAAAATTAAGTGCAGTTACTGCCATCGCCGAGGCAATTCCTTTGCCCCTGAAAGCATCAGGAACCACACTATGCATAAATGCAATATCTTTTTTATAATAGCGGTATTGGATATAGGCAAATTCCCCATCCAGGTTTACCTCAAAGCGTAGTTCGTCTTTGTTGTTTACAACATTGACACTTTCGTTTTCTTCCATTTTTAATGATTTATCTGTAAAACGGAAATCCTCCAACCGGTTGTTAGTAGTTGAAAGACGTCCCGCTTCAATAAATTATTGCTCGTAATTTTCAATGGTATCAATATCCCTGGCTTCTGCCTGATTAGGGTTTTCGCCTGCATCGCGTAGTGCCCTTCTCTGCCTAAGCAGGTCCCAGCACTGATCCAGCTCCAGCTTCATTTCATGCAGCTTTTGCACTTCCTCTTCAGAGATATCTGTTTTGCCCCAAAGTTTCTCTTCATGGGCAGTTAACTCCTTAATACGGTTCAATACTTGCTGATCTTCCATAACTATTGTTTTTGCCTATCTATTACAAAACACCGGCCAAGACGTAAAAAACTATTTATCAAATAATTAATTACAAAAGTTTACAAAAGTTCTAACGATATATCACCATTTTACGTGATGAAGAAGGCCCAAATCCGCACGAAGCTCTTCATCATCCCAATGGTTAATTTCTGCTGATGCTGCCTCCGGTTTGCGTAAGCAGGTTGGTAGTTGTAAAAGTAGTACCGGCTGTTCCTTTGTTATAGGTACCTGTCAGATACAAGCCATTGAAAGTAGTACCATCTGTTACCGAGCCTCCTTTATAAATTGTATAAGCTGTATTTGCAGCAAGTTTTGAACTTGCATAAATTAAAGTACTGAATGTTTTTGGCGCAAGAAAAGTCAGTGCCTCCGTTCCGTCTGCAGCTTCAATATGAACTATCGAGTTGGCGTCACCGCTTCCCATTACCAGCGATCTGATAGAAGATACACTGTTTGTTGTTCCGCTTGTAGCACCTCCAATCCCTATAATTAAACCGCCTGTCACCTTAAAGGTTCTTGCATCACAATCAAAGCTCGCTTCAGGAGATCCTGCACCCACCGCAATCACTGTTCCGCCCGTTACGGTTAGCGTGCCGTTAGAATCTATCGCGTCGTTGTTACTGGCGTTTACGTAAATTGAACCACCGTTGATATATATTGCAGTTGCTGCATTGATACTATCATCATATGAAGTTACCGTGATAGTTCCTTTATTGATAGTCAGCACCCCCTTACTTTCAATTCCTTCTCCTTTGATTGCGGTAACCGCAATTGTGCCGCCGTTAATTGTTACATAAGGTAAAACTGTTGCGTCGGTTCCCTCGTAGGCCGCTGATATCCCTTTATCAATTGTATTTAAAGTAATCGCACCATCATTTACAATCACATATCCCTCATCTGCCTGTATCCCGTCATTTGATGCTGTTATTTTCAATGTACCTCCATCAATAATTACCGCATCATTGGCGTGTATACCATCAGATACCGCGCCTAATATTGTGATATTACCTGTGGAAACCCGCACATAGTCATCACTAACTATCCCATGTTTATAATTTCCTTTAATAGCCAAAGCCCCGCTCCCGCTAAAGATCAGCTGCCCTTCACTAAAAAAAGCACCTTTCATATCTTCAGTAGATGTCGCGTAAGCAGCACCGTCTGCCAGCGTATTGGTGGTATTATCGGCAACTACAATAAATGCGCGTTTGGACGATTGGATATTAATTGCCGGCCCGTCATTATTGCTGATGGCAACACCGTTGAGGGTCATTTTAAATTTCTTATCACTATATACTTTTAAAGATCCGTTTGTAGTAGTTCCAGAAAGCTGGTATTCTACCCCGGTAGCCGTAGCCGTGATTGTTACGTCTCCGCCGTTTTCGGTAACGGTTACCCCGGCAGCTGCAAGAGGGTTAGTGATACTGACAGTAACACCAAAATTAATTGCAACTACACTGCCGAATGTCGAGTTTTCCAGCAAGTCGTCAGCATTTGCGCCGGTTTCCTTACTGCCTTCAGCGGTACCGGAAGTCACCGTTGTATTATTAACTACTGACGTTCCTGAACCAGATGTAGTTCCGGTTTCGGTTTCAGTAATTGAGCTCTCGTCTTTACTGCATCCTGTAAAAGAAACAGAGATCATCATTGATAACATAATCATTACAAAACAAGCGGGCTTTGATAGCGGGGTTATATATATGGACATGAAAGAAGATTATTTAGATTCGCTATCAAAAGTAAACATCCCCACAGGTACAAAATCTGGTGTATCGGTAAATGCTGTATTTTTACCGATAAAACGCCATTTTAGGCGATATTAAATCAACAGCCTACCAGATCATATGCGTGAATAACTGGGGACAAAACCAAAGTGCTTTTATGACTTCGTACCCTGCAGCAATGAAACCGCCGTTTTTTTATGTTTATCCTTATATTTTGCAGGCGAAATTCCCATCAGCTTTTTAAATAAACGGGAAAAATAATACTGGTCGTCAAACCCGAATTCGGCACAAATCTCTTTGATACTTCTGTCGGTAAAATAAAGGTACTGGCACGACTTCTGAATCTTCAACTGATTAAAATAATGGATAGGAGAATTCCCTGTTTCATGTTTGAATAACCTCGCATACTGCGTAACCGATAGGTGCTGTTGTTTTGCCAGTTCCGTCAGGCTGTATTGCTTATCCAGGTTCATTTTCATAAAAGCCATAGAAGCAGTAGTTACATTATCGCCCTGAAGGGAAGGGTTACTCTCTTTAAAATAGATGAAAGAGGCTAAATAGTTCAGTGCTTTAATATTGATTACCTCCAGCTGTTTCAATTCAAAACTGTGTTCGAGCAGAGCGAAGATCTTATCAAAGTCTTTGATGATATCTTCATTAAATGGAAATGGTGAAACAACCAGCTTCCGTTCCAGGTAGCGTTCATACAACCCATCGCCCTGTGAACCCGTAAAGTGCATCCAATAAATACTCCAGGGATCAGTGTCTGAGCTTTTGTAATGGTGCGGCGTATTTTTCGGAATGATAAGAAAGGTATTAGGATATAACTCATACTCTGTGTCGCGAAGAAAAAGGGTACCCTTTCCTTCGGTACAATAGATAAATATATATTGACTGCAACCTGTTTTCCTCTCGCGGTTATGATGGATGGCATGGGGATAATATCCAATTGCAGTGATATAAAAGCGGTTGATCAGCGTGCTCAACACGACGGCTTTTTTTATGTTCGGCGGCAGGACTATCATTTTTTGTCCTACAAATCCTTCCCTGATCTTTTTTGGCGCTGATGTGGGTTTCTGCATATTCATTTTGAAGCTTGAAATACTGCCTGTCCAATTTAAATATAAAATGGCGATAAAGTCCATCTTATTAAATTATTTGTCCATTTAATCAATAATTTATTAAGCCTACATTTAAAAATCTTATAACCAAATATGATAGCAAATCCAGTTAACCCAAACCTGTTGTGTTTCATCCGGCAAAAAGCACTTTTCGGACTATTTATATTAACGGCCGCCGCTGCCCATCCCTGTTTTGCGCAAAACCAGGCATATAGTATTGATGTCAGCACAGCATCCATAAAAATAAAGAATGAGCTTCAACTTGGTGGCCGCGCTCAAAACGGCGACCAGATCAGCGTCAACAATTACTATATATCCAAAAATAAAAAAGCCATTATACCTATCACCGGCGAATTCCACTTTTCACGTTATCCCGAAAAGTACTGGGAAGAGTCGATCAAAAAAATGAAGGCCGGGGGCATCAACATGATCGCTACCTACGTTTTCTGGAACATACACGAAGAAGAAGAAGGGAGATTTAATTTTTCAGGCAACAAAAACCTGCGCAAATTCATCACCTTATGTGCAAAAAACAACATTCTTGCCATCGTCAGGATTGGCCCTTTCTGCCATGGCGAAATCAGAAACGGGGGTTTGCCAGACTGGATCCTCAGCAAACCTTTCTCTATCCGCTCTAACGATCCGGGATATCTGCATTACGCCGAAGTGCTTTATAATGAAATTGGCAAACAATTGAAAGGCTTATACTATAAAGACGGCGGCCCTATTATTGGCATACAAATAGAAAACGAATACCAGCATTCTGCCGCGCCATGGGGGTTAACCTATCCGGGTCAGCCTTATGATTTTACTGCCGCGGAACAAGATCAGGCAGCCACCCATGAAGGCGTAAGTGTTGCCGATAAAAACAACCCCTTTGCTGATGCAGGAAATAAGCATATGAAAATCCTGAAGTCTCTGGCACAACAAGCAGGAATGGATGTACCTATTTACACCGTAACCGGCTGGGGCAACGCGGCTGTTATTCCCAATGAATCACTTCCTGTAACCGCAGGATATGCCTATCCTACCTGGGTACCAAAAGCAGAACTTTCGCCCTTTTACCTTTACAAAAATTTACATCAGAGCCCCGACTATTCTCCTGTGCGTTATGTTCCAACGGACTACCCTGCCTTTGCTGCAGAATTGGGCTCTGGTATCATGAATACCTACACCCGCCGGCCACTGGTTCCTGCAAATAGCATGGACGCATTAATCAACAGGTGCCTCGGCGGAGGTGCCAATGGAATTGGATATTATATGTACCACGGGGGGTCAACTCCCACCGGCAACCATTATTTCTTTAGCGATGAAGCCTACGGGGCACCAAAGATATCGTACGATTTCCAGGCACCAATTGGTGAATACGGACAGGTAAAGCCTTCCTTTCACCGCCTCAAGTTATTGCACTTTTTCATTAACGATTTTGCCGACCTGCTTGCACCGATGGTTACCACTCTGCCGGCAAACAACGCGGCAATCCAACCAGATAACATCAGCACCCTGCGTTTCGCTGTAAGGTCGGACAAACGCTCAGGATTCCTTTTCTTGAATAACTTCCAGGATAACATCCCCACTATTGATAAAAAAGGTATAAGTATACATATCAAAACAGGCACAAATGACTTGCGGATCCCGGCTAGCGGAACATTCAACCTTAAAGCAGGTGAAAACGCTGTTTTTCCTTTCCAGCTGTCCATCAACGGTGCAACACTTGAATATGCAACCGCACAACTGCTATTAAAAGGCGACGATCCTCAGCATCCTTATTATGTGTTCTTTAGCCCGGAAGGCGTAGTTCCCGAATTCAGCTTTGTCAATGACAGGGATTTAAAGGTTCGCAGTATCTCCAATGCAAAAATCAATACCAACAAACAAAGGATTCTGGTTAGCGGCAATGCCCCGGGTGCGACTGAATTTTCCGTTAGCACTGGAAACCAGACCACCAGGATATTATTAATTGATAAAAAGACTGCAACCCAGTCTTATGAAGTGATGTTAAACGGAAAAAAAACTGTCCTGTTCAGCAATGCATTAATTTTACCTGAACAGGATGGAATAACGGTATTGGGCGAATCTAGTTATAGCCTCAAGGTCTATCCAAAAACCACAGCCAAACCATCCATCAGCAGGGGCAAACTCAGCCAGGTAAGTGGCGATCCCATTTTTGCATCTTACAAAGCCGAGCTTCCACCGCTTAGCATCAACCCGGATTACAGCAGCGCCAACACCAGAAAGTTAGCCGTTAAACTGCCAGGGGAAATGCCCGCAGGTTTAAATGATATATTTTTAGATATTAGCTATACCGCCGATACAGGTATGGGTTTTATCAATGGGGAACTGGTGACCGACCACTTGTTCAGGGGCACACCATGGGAAATAGGGTTAAAACGTTTTGCCGGCCGTAACAACGTCAAAGAAATAAGTTTCTACTTTAGGCCTATTACTAAGGACGCGGTATACCTTCCTGACCTCGAGCCCGGTCTAGCAACTAAAATCCGGAAATCAGCGCCAACAGTTAAGATAGATAAGGTCGCCTACCGCCTCGAATACCAGTCAGTGATCAAATTTTAAATTCCAATTATAATTTCAATATATAAATATAGCATGCAGGAATCTATCACATTTAATACCCGTTACATCTTTGGCATTTCATTGATATCCGCCCTGGGAGGTTACCTGTTCGGTTTCGACTTCGCGGTAATCTCAGGCGCCCTACCCTTTTTACGTACACAATTTGCGCTTGATCCTATCTGGGAAGGATTTTTAACCGGTTCATTAGCACTTGGCTGTATCGCCGGATGTTTACTGGCAGGTTATCTTGGCGAACGTTACGGCCGTAAACCGGGATTAATGATCGCCGCATTTGTATTCGCGGTTTCTTCCCTGCTGATTGCTTTTTCCCCTTCTATCACCTATTTTCTCATCCTGCGTTTTGCTGCAGGTATAGGTGTGGGCATGGCTTCCATTCTTTGCCCGATGTATATCGCGGAGATCTCCCCCGCGCAGGTCAGGGGCAGAAACGTGGCCATCAACCAGCTCACTATTGTCTCCGGCATCCTGATCACCAATCTCGTTAATTATTTTCTGGCCGATTCCGGTCCTGATGCCTGGCGCTGGATGTTTGGTCTTGGTGTAATCCCTGCCACCATTTTTTTGATCAGCGTAATCTGGTTGCCCGAAAGCCCGCGCTGGTTAATCAAATCTGGTCAGCAGGAAAAAGCAAAGCTCATTCTTCAAAAGATAGGTTCCGCTAACTTTGTAGATACCACGCTTGTGGCCATCAACAAATCTCTTCAAGGCGATAAAAAAGTACCCTTCTCGGCAGTTTGGGAAAAAAGTATACGCCCGGCCGTCACCCTTGGAATCGTGCTCGCCGTATTCCAGCAGCTCTGTGGTATCAACGTCGTATTTAATTATACGTCCACCATATTTGAATCCGTAGGGGCCAATCTCAACAGGCAACTGTTCGAAACTGTAGCCATAGGCATCGTCAACCTGGTTTTCACGTTACTGGCCATGTGGCAGGTGGATAAAATGGGTCGCCGTCCGCTGATGCTTGCAGGCTCACTTGGCTTGTCTATACTATATATTATCCTGGCCTTCCTCCTGCAGAACAATTATCCGGCAGGTATGGTCTCCATATTTGTTTTATTGGCCATCAGCATGTATGCCATATCCCTTGCACCCGTGACCTGGGTACTTATTTCAGAGATTTTTCCAAACAGGATCCGTGGGGCAGCTTCAACAGTTGCCATCGTTTCATTGTGGCTTGCGTACTTTGTTCTCGTTTTTACCTTTCCATTGCTCGCTAAATTACTCGGTACATATGGCCCTTTTTATTTATACGCAGGTATATGTTTTCTTGGCTTCCTGTTTATAAAAAGCAAAGTAAAAGAGACCAAGGGACAGACTTTAGAGGAACTTGAGGATAATTTTATCAGACATTAAACGTCTCTCAAGGAAGGTCCTAATCGCTTAAGATCGAAATCTTGAACGATTAACGGTGAGATCTAAATCGTTTAACGATTGGGATCTAAATCCTCTAAAGTTGAGATCTTGATCAGTCAAGTTTGAGATGTTAACCGGATAATATTGGGATCAGCATTAAGCTAAGAATCGAGATCAGGATTCAGATAAGAGACGAACATACCATATATTTTAATACTTCTAATAAACCAAACAGATAGCTCATTTTAAATTACTTATATGAATACATCAAGCGTAAAAATCTGGGAAGAGCAGGTCAGCATTCCCACCTATGCGATTGGCAAGCCTGACAAAAACCCTATGTTTTTTGAGAAGAGGATTTACCAGGGAAGCAGCGGCGCGGTATACCCCAATCCGGTGATTGAAAAGATATACGATGATAAACACGACCAATCCTATACCGGCCTTTTCCTCGAGAACAAATACATCAAACTGATGATTCTTCCAGAACTTGGCGGACGGATCCAAATGGCCTATGATAAAATCAGGCAGCGTCATTTTATTTATTATAACCAGGTTATCAAACCTGCTTTAGTCGGACTTACCGGCCCATGGATTTCGGGTGGCATTGAATTCAACTGGCCGCAGCACCATAGGCCAAGCACCTTCGAGCCCATCGATTATAAAATCGAGGAAAATGCTGACGGCAGTAAAACGATCTGGGTGAATGAACTGGAAAAGATGTTCCATACCAAAGGAATGGCGGGCTTTACCCTCCATCCTGATAAAGCATACATCGAAATCAAAGCGCAGCTATCCAATCGCTCTGCGCTGCCCCAAACATTTTTGTGGTGGGCAAATCCTGCCGTTAAAGTTAATGACTATTATCAGTCAGTATTTCCGCCAGATGTCAATGCCGTATTTGACCATGGTAAAAGGGATGTTTCCAGCTTTCCCATCGCCACTGGAACTTATTACAAAGTAGATTACAGCCCAGGAACTGATATCTCGATGTATAAAAATATACCTGTACCGACATCCTACATGGCTATCAATTCAGCCTATGATTTTGTTGGCGGATATGAACATGATACCCAGGCTGGCTTATTACATGTGGCCAACCACCATACCTCCCCTGGTAAAAAACAATGGACCTGGGGACATAGTGATTTTGGACAGGCATGGGACAGGAACCTGACCGACGAAGATGGGCCGTACATCGAACTGATGACCGGCATGTTTACTGATAACCAACCCGATTTCAGCTGGCTGATGCCCAATGAAGAGAAATCATTCACTCAGTATTTTTTGCCTTACCACGGACTGGGGCTCATCAAAAATGCATCAAAAGATATCCTCCTGGCATTGGATCACGTAAACGACCAGCTTACCTTTAAAATCTATGTCACCTCCGCCCAGCATCATATCCATATTAGCTTGACCAATCAGGGAGAGGAACTATTTTCTGCAATACTCAACATTGAACCAGAGCAAATTTTTGAAAAAACACTCAAGGTAAATACTGATATCAAAGAAGAAGGCCTGCTGCTCCTTATCCAATCTTCCGGCGGAACGGAATTGCTTCGTTATGAACCCGCGTTAAACAAACACAATGCGCTGCCTGAAGCCGCAAAACCCGCTGCTGACCCCATCGATATAGACAGCAACGAACAGTTATACCTCACCGGCAACCACCTCGAACAATACAGGCATGCCACCTACAGCCCTGTTCCCTATTACGAGCGCGCATTAGAACGCGACCCCACAGATATCCGCAACAATAATGCTTTAGGTTTATGGTACCTCAGAAGAGGACAGTTCAATAAAAGCGAATCCTATTTCAGGACTGCCATACAAACCAGCACCCAACGCAATCCAAATCCTTATGACAGCGAGCCTTATTATAATCTTGGCCTGTGCCTTAAGTTCCAGGGAAAATACAAAGAAGCTTATGATACCTTCTATAAATCTACCTGGAGTAATGCATGGAAAGACAATGGATATTTTGCTGTTGCACAAATAGATATAATCAATCAGCAATGGGACCTGGCGGTACGTCACCTCACACTATCACTTGACCGCAATGCAAATAATGGGAAGTCATATGTTTTGCTATCGGCGGCTTTACGTCAGCTAAAAGCCTACGATAAAGCTAAAAATGTGTGCCTCCTGGCAATTGACCGCGACGGCTTCAACCTTGGCGCTTTCCATGAACTGAGCACAATTTACCTGCTTAGTGACGATGCTTCGTCCGCACAGGATTTGCTGGACGAGTTGTTGAGACTCTCCAGAAAGTCCCCTCATAACCTCATCGAATATGCCATTGATTATGCTGCTGCGGGATTGTATTCCGACGCAATTACAGTATTGACCCACGCGCTCGATGAACATGCTGAACCAGACACCATGCTCTGTTACTTCCTGGGCTTCTACCATTATCAGGACGGGAATACCCAGCCGGCGATGTACTGGTTTCAAAAAGGCGCCGCGGCAAGCCCCTACCTCGCATTTCCAAATCGTCTTGAAGAAATAGCAGTGCTGCAATGTGCTATGCAACTAAATCCTTCCGATAGTAAGGCACCTTATTATCTGGGCAACCTCTTCTATGATAAGAGACAATATAAGGAGGCAATCCAGTATTGGGAAAGATCTGTTGAAATCGACCCATTCTTCCCTACCGCATTGCGGAATCTGGGCATCGCTTACTACAATAAAACCAAAGAACCGCTAAAAGCCAAAGAGTTTTACCAAAAGGCTTTTGAGCTGGATGAAAACGATGCACGTGTGCTAATGGAACTGGACCAGCTGCATAAACGCCTGAACGCAGACGTAATGGAACGCTTGCAGTTCATTACAGATCATGTTCAAACTGCCCACCTGCGAGACGACCTGTATATTGAACATATCACCATGCTCAATTTTCTGGGCGAGCACGAAAATGCACTTCAAATGATCCGTACCAGGCATTTCCACCCCTGGGAAGGTGGCGAAGGTAAAGTGTCTGGTCAGTTTGTTTTAAGCCTAACCGAACTGGCAAAAACTGCAATTCTCCAGCAGGATTTTCAAAAAGCAGTAGACTTGCTCAATCAGGCGCAATATTATCCGCATAACCTGGGAGAGGGGAAACTCTATGGCACACAAGAAAATGATATATTTTATTGGCTCGGCTGTGCCTATCAGGGTTTAAACGACCAGGAAAATGCAAGTGCTTATTTTGAAAAAGCCACTTTAGGACTCGAAGAACCCTCCGCCGCCGTGTTTTATAACGACCAGCAACCGGACAAAATTTTCTATCAGGGCCTTGCATGGCGCAAGCTTGGACAGGAAGAGCATGCGGTACGCATATTCAACAACCTGATCGCTTACGGCGAAAGCCATCTCAATGACGAAGTAAAAATTGATTATTTCGCGGTATCCTTGCCAAACCTTCTGCTTTTTGACGAGGACCTGTCCCTTAGCAATCAGACACACTGCTATTTTATTGCCGGCCTCGGGCATCTGGGCTTAAACAATTTCGCTGAAGCGGAAGCGGCATTCTTGAAAGTCCTTGATCTTGATGCTCAGCACAGCAATGCAAATCTTCATCTGAAATTGATAGACATCTTCAAAACTACCGGGAGTACGGCTTGATACCGTACCCCAATACAACATCTATATGTAAATGGCGATAATATCCATCTAAAACGTTTTTTTGTCCATTTATATTCTATATATTAAATGATAATTTTATTACACCAGATATAATTCGCTATGACTATTGATACTTCCTGAACAGGTTTTACTCTGCCAGCAATGCACAGGGTTTTCCGCAGCGATGCAACGCATCATCTTATTGCCCCACTACCCCCTAACCAAATCGTAAAACCTATTCGTATGAACAAGAAACTTACTAACCGACTATGGAGATATTCCGTAATGGTTTTTCTGTTGCCAACCCTCCTTTCCCTTCAAGTTTTAGCCCAGCAAACCCGGCGCGTAACCGGAACCGTCACTGGCAGCGATAGTCCTGCCCCAATTCCCGGGGTCAGCGTAATGATTAATAATACTAAAATAGGAACATCAACAGATGGAAATGGAAAATACGCCATTGACGTTCCTGCAAATGCACAACTGCTGTTCAGGGCTGTGGGTTACGAAGACCGGATTGTTAACCCTACTACAGGCGTGCTCAATATCACTTTAGTATCAAAACAAAACAATCTGAATGAATTGGTAGTAATCGGATACGGAACTGTCCGGAGGAAAGACCTTACTGGCGCACTAAGTAGCATAAAAGGGGCCGATATCAAAGCCCAGGGCGTTAGTGACGTCACCCGCTCCATGCAGGGAAAACTACCAGGTGTCACCATTGAAGCTGCAGGGGGCGATCCTGGTTCAGGCACGCGTATTTCTATTCGTGGTGTCGGCACGCTGGGCACTAACGCCTCTCCTCTTTATATTGTAGATGGTGTCCAGGTAGCAAATATCAATAACATTTCCTCTGCAGATATCGAATCTGTTGACGTACTCAAAGATGCCTCGGCTGCAGCCATTTATGGTTCCAGGGCTGCAAATGGTGTTGTACTCATCACCACTAAAATTGGGCGGTCGGGCGAACCCGTGGTTTCCCTCAATGCCAATTATGGTGTGCAACGCATTGGTAAAAGAATCGATGTCCTTAATGCTCAGGAATGGGCAACCGTAAGTAACGCCGCTCATCTGGCAGCAAACTTTGCCCCGCTGGATATTGCCGCAAACCCTTCTTCACTCGGTGAGGGTACCGACTGGCAGGATGAAATCTATCGTACTGCCCCTGTTCAGCAATATGATTTATCAATAAACGGTGGAAGCGAAAGCACCAAATTCAGTGTTTCCGGCGGATGGATGAAACAGGATGGTATTGTGAGGGAAACCGGCTATAACCGCTACAACCTGCGTGCCCGTTCAGAAACTACCAAAGGTAGATTCAAATTTGGCGAAACCATTTTACTCACCCGCGAAAGACGTTTTACCATGGCTGGCGGCTGGGGCGGACAAGGTGGTAACCCTGTAGGTTCTGCTGCCAAAATGATTCCGGTTTTCCAGGTTTATGATCCCTCAGCTATTGGCGGATATGGTGGTGCTTATGGCCCGGTGGTAAACGTGGCCAACCCGGTCGCACAGCTTAATCTGGAAGATATCGACAGGGAAATAGCCACTATTCTGGTGAATGCCTTCGGCGAATACACGATCTTGCCGGGATTGCGTTATAAATTAAACCTTGGTTATACCAATCTGCAGGGAACCGACACTGATTATTACAGACGCCATACTGTGGGAACACTTTTTGCCCATCAAACCAATGATATTACTATTGGCAAAGACCAAAACATCCTGACCTTGTTGGAGCATACACTGAACTATGATAAACGCATAGGAAAAAGCAACATCCAGGCACTGGCGGGTTACGCCTACCAGAAAACCAAACTGACAGACATGGGCGCTGCGCGCACCGGATTACCAGATGGCATCAAAGCTATTGATGCCGGGTCAGGTACTTCAACCAATAGTGGTAATACTTTGGAAAGTAGCCTGGTGTCCCTTCTCGGTCGTGTTATTTATTCGTACGACGATAAATATCTCCTAACCGCCAGTTTCAGGCGTGATGGTTCATCAAGGTTTGCTACTGTCAACAGACATGGTAATTTCCCGTCCATTGCCCTGGGCTGGAACATGTCAAATGAAGACTTTTTCAAACCTTTATTAGGTACCATCAGTTCCTTAAAATTAAGAGGAAGTTTTGGTGTACTGGGTAATCAGGAGATTTCAGATTACCAATACATTCCAACAATTGCTGCCAACATAAACTATGTAACCGGTGCTACCCAGCAAAAATGGTATGGTGCAATTCAAACGGCCTTTGCCTCTCCTCTCATTAAATGGGAAAACACAGAAACTTCCAATTTCGGTTTAGATCTCGGTCTGTTTGATAATAAAATGAGCGTTACAGCCGATTATTTTATCAAAAACACCAAAGATGTACTTCTGCAGGTTCCAATCCCAGGATCGGCTGGTTCTGTCAGCAATCCCTTTGTTAATGCCGGTAAGCTGCGCAATAAAGGATTTGAAGTAGGCTTAAGTTATGCCAACAAAGTCGGGGAAGTCAGCTACAATATTTTCGGTACCCTGAGTGCCATCAGAAATAAAGTAGTGGAACTCGGAACAGGTTCGCAACAGATCTTTGGCGGCCAGCCTACCCACCACGGCGCGCAAAGTACGCTCACAGAAGCGGGCGGGCCTATCAGCGCTTTTTACCTCATCAAAGCAGATGGCATCTTCAACTCGCAGGAAGAAGTGAACGCGTATCAGAAAAACGGAGTACCGATTCAGCCTAATGCTGCACCGGGCGATATCAGGTTTCAGGATACCAATGGCGATGGTCAGATCAATGACCTGGATAAAGTATACAGCGGAAGCCCATTCCCCAAGTTTGAGTACGGATTTGGTTTCAACGCATCGTTCAAAAATTTTGATATCGCAGTCTTCTTTCAGGGAACTCAGGGTAATAAAATATATAACGGGCTGAGACAAGATCTGGAAAGCATGAGTTTAGAATTTAACTACGCGAAATCTACGCTTGACGCCTGGACACCAGAAAGACACACTGATATTCCAAGAGCAGTTATCAACGACCCTAACTATAATGACAGAACCTCCACCCGTTTCCTGGAAAGCGGTTCCTATTTAAGGTTAAAAACTTTGCAGATTGGATATAAACTGGGTGAAGCCATCAGTAAAAAAATGAGGGTATCATCCTTAAGGGCCTATGCCAGTGCCGACAACCTGTTTACCATTACAGATTACACAGGCTACAATCCTGACATAGGAAGAACAGGCAGTATTTTCGACCGCGGGGTTGACTATGGCCACGTAGCTTACCCTTTGGCAAAAACGATCTCACTGGGTTTACAATTAACATTCTAGTTATTTAGCACAAGAAATCATGAAGTATCTATATATCATATTTGTAATGGCCGCTATCACCGCGGGTTGCAAAAAGAGTACATTAGAGTTAGAAAATCCGAACCAGATCACCACCAATACCTATTGGAAAACAGAAGACGATGTCTTGTCATCGTTTGGGGCAACCTATTCGTTATTCCGCGATGTGGATGGTGGGTATTGGGGCGTAAGGGGA
>Ga0247815_10002199_pt1 | contig 14475 bp, 14 predicted proteins | sample UWRJL194509B1_FD_181014 | JGI IMG/M metagenome (GOLD analysis project Ga0247815, IMG submission 181014) | Plant litter microbial communities from Arlington Agricultural Research Station in Wisconsin, United States - UWRJ-L194-509B-1 | ecosystem: Environmental > Terrestrial > Plant litter >... | reverse complement strand
AGTCTTTGCGGGGAGGCTGCGCGAGCATTGTAGAGGCCGCCACAGATGTCCGGATTGCGTCGCAGGGCAGTAGAAGGTTCGGGCAATATTTAAGGCAGTGTATATTGAGCATAAAAGGCAACTAAAGTGGCGCAAGGGATTGAACGTACCATAGGTAGGTTCGAGCGCAGTAAGAGGAAGGGATGTGTCACGCTTTCAAACTCAGTTCCACACCTTTGCCTCATCCGGGACTCCTCACAACTTGTTTTCAGTGCCGTGTAATTTACCATTACCTGTCTTTTTAAGAGTCGCTCGAAGCTATCCAGACTTTGGTCGTGTAATCTGAGTGACAGGATGCGTATTGCCGCCGGTAGCTAGAGCGCTGACGACAGTAAAACAAGGCGGGTCATCGAGTGAATCGAAGATTATCATAAGCACACCACGCGGGGAAACTGCACCATATTTTCTCGATGAAATTGGTACAGGGTCGTTCGTTGCGCGAAATCGGACGACCCTTGCGCCTAGCTCTGCGGCGCACACCGACATCCTTCGTGCCACTTGCTCAGCCTGTCGCCCTCATCGACTGACGACCGTCAGCGCATGTGGGTTTGCAATGACACAGTTGATCGGGGTACAGTCGCATAGTTCACGAGGCCAGGACGTTTTGAGTGGAGCTGCTGTGGAAGACGTGGTGTGTAACGATAAGACGAGCACTCCATGCATGTCAGACAAGCCAACATGAAATCTAGCAAGTCAAAGCGTAGCCCAGCTCATGCCTAGAGTCTTGCAGATCGCTCCACCAACGAGTTCAGGCAAGCCGAAGGAGTAGAAGGAAATGCGCGAAATTTGGATGCGAATGCGAGTGCGGTTACATGCAGAGCGTGGTAGACAAGGTAAACCAGCAGACCCAATATCACGATGTTCCAGGCCCGCGTGGTTTTGCGGCAATCCAAATGCTGTTTGTCGCGAACGCTGTTGGAGCCTTGACTTCTGTCTGCAAGTGAAGCATGTGCGTCAGTATGATCATTGAAGCACTCATTCCCTGCACGAAGCCACGCAACAGTGCGCAACATCGTACAGGAACGAATAATTGACTGACCGACTGTCCACGCAGACGACCAGTGAGGCGCTTGTCACGCTCCATCATCATCTCGTCCCAGTCGTCCACCATATACCGCGGTGCCTGCGCAAAGTAGTACATGTGTCAGCCAACCAACACATGAACAAGCGCGCAAGATAAGCAACATGCCTTTCCATCGTTGACAATGCGCTTTCCGCCGCCCATGAGCGTGCCGGCCGCAGTGAACATCGTCGTCAACAGCGCTGTCACACACGAGTCACGCGTCAGACTCCGTCTTCGTCCTCGTCACCCTATCTATAAACACACCAAAAGGAATGAGAGCCTCCCACGGGACAGGCATGATGAGAGTGTGAGGAAGAGCCAATGGTGCGAATTCGGTTTCCGACTCACAAGCGCTCGATCTTCCTCACTCTACCCTCGATGTCCACGCGCTTCCGGGACCCGCTCGGCAGCCAGCCCTACGTCGACCCCGCGGCCGCACCAGATAGCTTGCCCAAGGTCGACGAGATTGGTGTGACTTCCGGCCCGCTCAAGTCTGCCGCGTTCTTTATCGGCAAGTTCTGCCAGGCCTACAACGGTCAGCAAACCCTAGGAATTTATCTACAGGATCTGTTGGCTGAATTATGCGTAGATGACTTTATGCAGTGCAAGGCCGAGAACAGGGATCCTGCCCACTGTCTGAAGGAGGGCCGGCGCGTCACCCGCTGTGCAACAGAACTGTGCGTTCTGATCCCCACAAGTCGTATAACCCTAACAAATATATCAGGTTGTCCAAGTTGCGCGAGAACTGCGAAACAGAATGGAACAAGCATTGGGACTGTCTCGAGAACCGCAACCACGTACGACGCCTCCTCATTCGCCTCGCCCCCGTCGTGATGTTGACGCCAAACCTTTGCACGCGTGCAGGAATTCTACAGGTGCCGTCAAGCAGAGACTGTTCTCAACAACTGTGTTCTTGCAAAGCTCGTTCGTCCCAAAATCCATCTGTACGAAAGTTCAAGATACTCACCGTTTGCTTGCAGGGCATCCCAAAGACGATTCCCGATGCCAAGTACCAGGTCCATCAGCTCAAGAGCCCCATGTACAAGGACGACACTCCGCGCGCGGACCGACCATCATAGCCATTCATGCTCATTCGCCTTTTGCTGTACCGGTATCTTATAAAACTTCAACTGAACCGCATGCAGTCATGAACGATCTGTGAATTCGGCAACCAGGATGCTCTTTTAAGAAACGCGTCACTACACCATTATCATCGAAGCTCCTTCCCGGAGACCCTGAATAACTTGACCATGGTATGCCGGCGCTGATTCTCCTGTGGGCGGGTATCCACCCTCGAACGTCCCCACTCGTTCCAACATCATCTCCAGCGAGGGATCGTTCCGTCCTGGCGTGCGGAGTTTCTGCTGCACCTGTTGCCGACTGAGAATCCGAGTGCGCGACCTCTCCGTCGCAGTCACAGCTCCTTCCACGCTACCAATGCGCTCGATCAAACCCCACTCCGCGTCCTCCCTAGCAAAGACCTTGAGTCTTTCCTGGTGCGAGTCATTCCACCACTTCGGCATCATGCCCGACTTCCTCGCCACCTCTGCCCAAGTTGAAAAATATGCCTGTTGTTGCGCAGGTTCCGCATCGATGACAGTGTCTGCAGGCATCATATAACAACCAGATAGTGGCCTACGAGATATCGTTGCGTCGATGAGGACGTGAAACGCGCCTATGAGCGTGCGATAAACGGTTTCTGGCTGGAAGGGGTTGTAATAGAGGGCGTCCAAGAAGAATATAGTGGCATGCGAGACGGGTATTGAGGAGCCGTCTGCACGGATAATCATCCCGAAGGGCGAACACGAGGCTACGCTCGGGGTGGTTCGAGCAGCAACGATGCGTTTGCAGGTGTGTTTGTGACCAGCGGTCCAGTCCTGAGTGAGCGCGATGCCATTAGAACAGAACGAGGCGGAGATGAGTTGAACGAGATGGGCAGCACGAACCTTCAATTGGCACGGTGCACCACAGTAGAAACGGGCCTTGCACTTCGAACATTGGTTTCTCGCTATTTCAAAACCAATTGGTATAAACCATGGCACCTGCAGGCTAAATCGACCACACCGACGCACCTTCGTTCGTACAATCCTTAACCCAGCACTTAACCATCGTGTCGTGGCGGCTGAGGTGGAGATTCGAGTCAGAGACTTGAACGATCAGGAGGCGAAGCTGCGCGACGGTCGGTAGCGAGCCTGCTGGCGTGAGCATGTGACGATCAGCATATATAAGACACTGCAGGCAGCTATCAAAAATAATTGATTGAGTCATGTGGGAGCCCCGAGGCTGCACGAACGCGCCGATCAATGTGAGTTGATAGTGGCAACTTGACACTGGCAGGGACGTGACAACTGTGGGGAACAAACAAATCATCGCCAACCTACGTCAATCGGTCTCTTAGATCACACGAAGGCATCATGATACATATAATTCCGTATATGTCTCCGAAGGTTCACCGACCTGCAGAGCCGAGCCCGAGATTTCCTGACGGCAACCGTTGGAACTCTCGACAGAACACTTCGTCATGATTGTCCAGTCGACATTGCATGTTCTCTGAGCGGGTCTCCGCCCTCGAACGTCGCCACCCGCTCTAAAATCATTTCTAGCGCGATTATTCTCTGGGATGAAGCCTGGTTTGCGTTGAGCCCTTGCTGCACCTGTTCCCGACTGAGCATCCGTGTGCGCGACGTCTCCGTCGCAGTTGCAGCCCCTTCCAAGTTCCCACCGCGCTCGATGAAACCCCAGTCTGCATCCTCAGCAGCAAACACCCTGAGCCCCTCCTGGTGCAAGTCAGTCCACCATTCTGGCATCATACCCGACTTCCTCGCCAACTCTGCCCAAGTCGCAAACGCCGCCTGATGTCGCGCAGGCTCCGCATCAATGAAAGCGCCCCCGTGCACCATATGACAGCCTGGTACACAGTCACCTGGCCTGCATGACAGCGTTGCGTCGATCAATATATGGCACGCGCCGATGAGCTCGCGGTAAACAGTCTCCGGCCGCGTGGGGTGGTAATATGAAGCGTCCGAGAAAAAGAGTGCGGAATGCGAGGCGGGTGCTGAGGTGCCGTCTGCGCGGATGAACATGCCGTAGGGTGAGGACGAGGCGGCGTTCGGGTTTGAGAGAGCGGCGACGATGAGTTTGCAAGCGCGTTTGTGACCGGTGGTCTAGTCCTAAGTGAGCGCAGCGTTACTGGGTTATACGAGACGGAAACGAGTTGGGCGAGATGGGTAGCACAGACCTTTGATTGACACGGTGCGCCGCAATAGAATCGGGTCTTGCATTTCGAACATTGACTTCTCGCTGTTTCAAATCGATTGGTTTGAGATATGGCAATTGCAGTACTTCGCAGCTCACACCGACGCACCTTCATTCACACACCCATCGACTGAACACTGAGCCATTTCCTGTGGCGGTGGAGATGCAGATTCGAGTTTGCGATCGAAAGGTCAGGAGACGAAGTGGCGCGATGGCCGGCAAACACCTCTTCGGCTATCGTGCAGCGGCAGGTGTGAACATGTGAAGAACGGCGACATGAGAGACTCTGCTGGCAGACTGCAGGGCTACTGGGTCGTGAAGAAGCCTCGAGGCTGCACGCACACGCCGATGAGTGGGAGCTTTGACAGGGGGTGATGGTGGTGACCAAAGAGCCCAACTGATAACCTGCGCTGATCCGCTCTCGGGGTCACTTCCTTCGAAGTTATTACTTGAGCTCGCACGTATGCAATGAAACTTTATTTTCCTGCAGATTCAGGTACGGGGCGACATGAAACTGGTCGTTAAAACTTTTCTCAGCACAACCTCGGTGTGTAGTCCACCACATCGAAAACACAACAAATGGATCCAGAGCCCGGAGGCTCTATTAGAAGAAATTTACCGCTGTACTTTGCTTCATAGCAGGGCTGTCCAAGCTGACATCATCGGATAACGTGGCTCGGGCGTGCAAGTGATCTGCTTCATTGACTCAAGCTCTCATACAACGGAAAGGGCCACTATTTTGCCCGAGAATACTCTGATTGCCGCCTGCTTCCCTTACACTGTATTTTGCTCTAAAATACGACATTTTATCTGAGACGAGACCTATTGTGTATTGCCTGAGTTCTGCGGGCCAGGTTAAACAGAGGGAATACGCAACGACCACGAAGACAGAACCGACTGCGTATTCCCTCTGTTTAACCTGGCCCGCAGAACTCAGGCAATACACAATAGGTCTCGTCTCAGATAAAATGTCGTATTTTAGAGCAAAATACAGTGTAAGGGAAGCAGGCGGCAATCAGAGTATTCCCGGGCAAAATAGTGGCCCTTCCTGTTGTGTCAGTGGCTCACGAAGCTCGTGAAAAGTCGAGGACAGAATGGTTCCTGTACTACTACAGATATGAAGAGACCCTTACATACATGTCATTAGATGCCAGAAATCCGAGTATTTTCATCATTCTTCCAACAGGAGGTCCAATCCTCTCCACGATGCCAACCGGTAGCCCCAACATTGATGGCAAAGCCATCATCCATATGTGGCCGGATTCGAAGGGTACACTGGGCATCCGCTAGGTACTCCCGGTAGGCCGCTGGGACCCACAGTAGTAACTCCCCGGCTGGTCCTGTTAGCCATCCGTCCACGAATCTGACAGTATCCAGTGCGGGAAAGGTGTGGCTCCGGGGTTCCGATGGGTTATGGAGACCGCCTTGCACGCTCCAGATGCGGACCGTCCCGTCAATAGAGCCCGATGCGATGGAGCGTCCGTCGGGAGTAAATGCAACTGACCATACTCCGGCACTGTGCCCGCACCACGTTGAATTCAGTGCACCGGTCGTTGCATCCCAGAGACGAAGTGTCTTGTCTTGTGATGCCGAGGCAATGTACCTTCCATTGGGACAGTACGCGACTGACTGCACTTCATCGGTATGACCATAGAAAGCAGAAATTTGCTCACCCGTGTCGACGCACCAGATGCGGACAACCCGATCATCCCCGCCAGACACAACGCGTGTGCCATCTGGAGAGAAACAAACAGACTCCACTGTGCTGCCGTTTCCAACATGAATCTGCCGAAATAACTCGCCATTTTCCATTCGCCAGAGGTAAATTTGCCCACCGGTGGAGCCGGCGACGAGGTACTGGCTATCCGGCGCGAAAGCAACTGCAGCCACACAGTTATCGTCGCACTGCAATTTACCGAATGACCACTGCAGCATTGTTTCAACTTCCCAGATGATCACAGTTCTGTCTGTAGATCCAGAGGCAAGCCAGCGAGAGTTGGGAGAAAATGCCACCGTCTCCGCATTGTGCCTGTGAACATGCAGTGGCTCCGCTACGGCCTGGCTTGTCCATGGATCCCAAACCCGAACACTTTGATCACATCCACCTGCGGCAATGATATGCCCGTCTGGGGATATAGCGACTGAAAAGACCCATTGCGTGTGGCCAAGCAGCGGTGCAACCTTCGCCTCGCCGGTCTTCGCATCCGAGACGTGGACCAAGCAATCATAGCCACCAGAAACGATAGTCTCACCGTCAGAAGAGACCGCCACAGAGTAGATGTGGCCATTTTCCCTCGATCTCACCGCAGCGCCTTGATATTCGGCTTTCCAGACGCGGATGGTATGGTCATCAGAAGCTGACGCAATGTATAGGTTGTCCGGCGAGAGAATGATGCAGCGGACCTCAGCTGTGTGACCTTCAAGAGTGGTGGGATGTCCAGAATGGCGCACATCCCGCGAAAGCGTCCAAGAGCGGACCTGATTGCCATGTGCTATCCAGATGGAGCGTCCATCCGGAGAGTACCGTGCGGAAACGGCCCGCGCAGATGGATCATTCCATGTCGCAATCCTTTTCCCTGTACGGCGCCTCCAGAAGCAGATCGTGAATGGAGAGGCAGAGTTAGAATCTGCGTCACATGTCGCAACAATCTTCTTGCCGTCCGGCGAGAAGCAAATACTGGTGATAGGACCATCAGCCGTACCATGGGGCGCTCTTATGAGCTTCCCGGTGACTCCGTTCCATAAGCAGATGGACCTGTCATCGGAAGCCGATACCAACTCGAAACCGTCTGGAGAAAATGACACCGCATTGACTGGGCCCGTATGAGCACGCAAGACTCCAAGGAGGCTACTACCCTGGACATCCCACAGATGCACGGTTTTATCTTTTGATGCCGACGCGAGAATAGAGTCATTCGGAGAAAACGCCACAGACATCACTGGTCCTGAATGAGGATTGGGCCGTTGGTTAAATGCCTGGCCAGCTCGGAGACTCCAGATGCATACGGCGCCAGTTTCGGTCCCACACGCTAGCTTCTTTCCATCATGAGAAAACGCGACAGACAATACAGGACCATTACCGCTGTGCAGCGGCGCAATGGCTTCGTGACTGGTACGCATATCCCAGACGCGCACAGTCCCGTCCGAGGAACCCGAACACATGAACAGACCGTCTGAAGTGTACTCAATGGAGTTCACGGGACCCTGGTGGCCGGAAAGTGTCATGACAACCTTGCCGTAGTGGTGATCAGTGTCATTCACGTCGACTTCGAGGATTCCGGTGCAGACCGGAGCAAATGTCTTGAAGACGAGGGATTCCTTGTCAGCGAACACGAGTGCTGAGATGTAAATGTGGGCCGTGCTTCGCTGGATTGCCTCGAATGACGAGATGATGAAGAGGTTAGTGTCACGGAAGAGTTGCGAGAGCTCCTTGTGCTGTACCTGTATGAAGGATGAGATACGTCTTAGGATCGCTGATGATGTGCAGCGCCTACCGTTGCAGCTGCGAAGATCATCATCGCGGCAGCGCGACTAACTTCACCCAAACCACTCATCACTTCGAGCCAAGCCAGCAGTCTAGAGAAAAAAATCTCGCTGATCGTATCGTCCATTCTCGTTCCCTGAGCAGAGACGTGATGTATCCAATGCAGGCATGCGTACTCGAGCGCGAGCGTGACGCTGTCGGGCCGCGTCAGTGCGTTGGGCTCGTACGATGACTTGGCCTGCATTATGTTGAAATAAAGCCGCCTCTTCATGAGACGAAGACATGCTGGTGCGAGGACTTCATGACCAAGCGATTCAGCCAATCGAATATGGCTTGGCGCGCGCTCGAACAGATAGTCTCCAAATGAGGCATGCAGAGGGCGTAGACTTGCCTCGTCATCGTCATCGTCATCGGGGACATGGATAACAGAGTGCAAGAACGAGAGGGTGGCCAGGATGTCGGCGGTCGTCACTTCTAGGAGATCTGCTAAGGCAGAGACAGATAGTGACATCCGTGCTACCAAGATGGCTGCAAGCGCCTGCCGCAGAGCCGGCAGCTCGTCGGTACTAGCTGCATCTGATAGTATCACAGAATACATGCGATCGAGTGGAGCGGCGGCATTGATACTCAAAGTACCTTTCGAAGCATCGAGCAAGGTTCTGAACCTCACCGCGGCACGGTCTCGTCCACCGTCCAATGTGTACCGTAGGGCCGTTGCTGCGACGATGAATATCCCGTCACATACTCGGACAAGACTGTCGTAGTCGGCGGTCGTGAACTGGCTTCGCAGTCGTGGAGTACTTGAGAGCTGGTTGGCGATGTACAACCGAATGTCAGCCGTGATTTCATCCTTGTCGACAGTGTGCAGTCGGAGGACCTTGCTGAACATTTCGTCGGACACAGGTGTGTCGCGGATGTGGGTTTCTGGCCGCGAGGTGACGAGAAATTTGACCGGTAGACGATGCTCAGTGCAGAAGAGTGCGACGAGGGCCTCAAGCACATCAGAGACAATGCGATGGCTATCGCAGTTATCCAACGCTTCATTTCCTGTCTCCCCACCGCACTCATCGAGGGCATCGATTACGAAGAGCACAGGTCTGGGCGCGCCCCTGAGAGCCCCAAGCGGCTTATACAGAAGCTTTCTGACCTGCGCTTCAACTTGCTGCTCTAAGACGTCTGGATCGAGGGCCAACTCCGCAGCGAGTGCCACGCTGAACTCGGGCGATTGACGCGCCAAGAGCTGTGCCAGGGTCGGGATTACACAGCGTATATCGCGCTGTGCAGCCAGACCTGTCGAACGAGAACAGAAGAAGCTACCTCCGAAGATGATCTCCGGATCGTCGTCTGCGCGCAGGCTGATGGTCCACGTGATAGAGCTTTTGCCCAATCCCGCCATTCCTGAGATCCAGGAAATCTGAGGTGCTTTCGGATCCTTGATCTAAGCTTCGATTTCCTTGAGGAGCCTCACGCGTGTACCCGCCATGCATCCCTTGATGAGCTGCGCGTTGTAAACCGCACGAGGAACAAATCTAGCCTTGAGGACTGACGAGGACTGGTATTAGGTCTACTTCGAACTAAAATGGTGCACCATACCAGCAGCGATTTTTGCTTGAAGTGCATTTGGATCCTGTGAAAGCACATGTTAAGAGCTATTCAGATCAGGTATTGCACAAATAACCCACCAGCGCACTCTGTGGAGCTGAGTAGAAGTTGTTGGTGGTCGTGGTTGTCGGGTTGTTGTTGTAGATCGTACCAGGGCCCTGTATAACATTTGAGTTTGGGTTGTTGTTGTGCAAAGTTGTGGACATTCTGGACTATAGACTATAGGGTTTAGGGTAGCATTTGAAAGTGCTAGGATCACTCACTTTCTCCTAATCAATGTTTCTGAAGCGAGAGAGGGCAAGAAGCAGAACGCGAGCAGGTGGCAGTGGCGCGATAACTGTCACGTGGCATCGGAGTGGGCCAGAAGCGGCCTTACGCGGCACAAACAACATGTACCGTATTCCCTCTCGAACGCTCTATACGTGAATGAACTAATTTTTGGACGTACGGCACAATTGATCGACAATTGATTGCAAATTAACGCTCTTATCTCAACTCAGATCCCTCCGGCGCAATCCAATTCGGTTGAAGGCGCTGTACCCGAGTTTCGTGATATTGTTCCTCCTTCAGTCGCAGCAGTCACCCACAACCTCTCTGAGCACAAAGAAGGCACAAAAATTCCTGGTCTATTTTGTTATCAAGATGGAGGGAGTTTCAAAGCCTCTCGTCGCCTTCCAGCTGCTTGCAGCACCCAACTACCAGCATCTCGCTGTGAATTGCCTCCTAGCACTGTACGACAAAAGACCGTACATGTCAGCCAGTTACAAAGAGTTTTATGAGTGCGGGCAAGATCGCCTCGCTTCGCCAACTTCACATGTTCTTTTCGAGCTGCCTGACGCAACGAGATAAGATACCATTCTGATATCAGAAACCCATACAGCTCGTCGCAAGTCAGTAATTCACCGAAAGTCAACGGTGCATCAAGTTTGGCGACTGATCAGATTCGTCAAGTCTAAGTCACCTAGGCACTCCCATTAGTGTCATCCATCCGTCTTGATGTAGATTTTGGCTCACAACTTCGTCCGCGGTGATTCTAGGAGCGGTGTCTCTTCAAACGCGCTGGGCGCTCTGGCGAGATTCCACCAGCGGCACACCGCTCACTCACTACCTGTCTAACATTCCTAATTCACATCAGTATGAATCGGCCTCCTCCGTGCGCGCCATCTTCACCTGGCGGCTTGGATGGAGTGTTGGAATCGGAGCCTGCAGGTGAGCTGCGCTACCAAACCTCAACAAAATCTGCAGCCCAATCCGCATTCTGAGCCCAAAGTGTCCTCCAGACCTGTATCTTTTGCTCGGTTGTATGATGACTACATTCGAAACATGTTGCCGGTCGGACTCCGATGTCGTGTGTCGGGTCCGACCGGTCGAGTCTATCTCCATAGCGAAACCGATGCTGTGTTCTCGGTCCACATCCAAAGTCTGTTCCAGATGGAACCTCTCAGCTCATTTGAGATCTCACCGGAAAGCCGATGCGATGCTCATATCTAATGGGGTATAAAGCTCAGCAACTGGCTGTAGCGAGTTGTCCATTCAACTTCTCCTTCAGTACTAGGTTTTTTTGCTGCGTTTAGTATCTCTAGTTTGTTGCTCTCCATCCATCTATTATATTTCTCCTCTGAATTTGTTACTTTCACACGAGCTGTGAGTACTAGATATCGGGCAGCTGGCAGTGAAAGATTTACTCATGACGTTATGAACCTGCTCCTCGACAGACTATGCGCTTCTCCTCATTTGCCTCTCTCGCAACTATCGTAGTCACTGGCGCCCTCGCGTTACCATTCTCCAAGCGCAGTACGGTATGTTTCGCGAGGCGATCGATTCTTCTCGCGACTGGGAGCTCATCGTCATATTCCAGGATACAACCAAACACACCATTCACGTCGAAACTGCAGGGGGAAGCTACTATCTCACGGGTTTCGGTACCCTCTCCAAAGATCCGAAGGTCCAGCCTGGCGTCTACATGTTCGACCCAATCAACAAGGACGCAGCCAACCCCAACGACATGCTCGTGCACCTGCGCACCGGCGAGAAGTTGTGCCAACTCATCGGCGAGAAAGCCACCCTCCTCTGTACCGTCGAGGGCACCCTTTCGGGCAACCCGGAGACCATCTTCGAACCAGCCGCGGTGCTTCGGGCGGTGCACCATGCGGGGGACAAGGACGGCGTGTACGAGCTTCTTGGAGGATTCAAGAACTGGAGCGTCGATTCTGCCTCCGGCGGGGTGGAGCTACCTGTATCGGTCAAGGACGTCTTTAGCGAGAAGGTGGTCAAGGTGGTGTTGGAGCCGAAGAGGGTGACGGAGATCAATATTCCGAGGAAGAAGGATGATGGGAAAGGCGAGTGGCCCGTCCAGGATCCTGACATGGTGTAGATAGATTGCGTAGGGACGTACTAGTGTTGTGAATGCCAAGAGGGGAATGGCGCTCGCATATTTCTGAAGCGAATGGTTCGAGGAGAAGGACCTGTGAGGACGGTGGAATCTGTCAGGGAGCAGTATTAGAGCCACAGTCAGAGGAAGTAACAGCGCGGCGACATGCGAGATGAAGCGATGAAGGAGTGCTCCGCAGCGCCATGCGCTACGCCCGAGCCACATTCTCCAGGGGCGAGTTCCAACCGGAAGTTGTGGCGGACAGGCAAGATCGCCTCATGACCAAAGTTGGTTGCGCTGGTATTCAAACGTACTCGGGTCGACCCTGTAGCATTCCTGCAAATGAGTCGCGTCGTCGCCGACCTGAGCGCGGGTGACGCCACATACGTACCTCAAAAGCATGCGCTTTCCCGAAGGCACTTTGCACCGAGCACATAGGCGACAGGCGTCGAGCCAACAGCGCCGCTAGACCTGCTCTAGAGTTTACATAGTAATTGTGAGGACGTGGAGAGTCGGATCCTTGCGCGGCGGCGAGTTTTGCTGAAGGTGCGCGTGCGATGCCAGACAGCGGGGAGACGCAGGTACGGTAGAACCAACAGATGCAGGGACTGATTCGTACTAAGGTCGAACCTATCTTCGTATCCGAGTTTGAGGAGAGTCCGCACGAAGTTTTGAGTGGTCACCAGATCCAGGAAGGCAAGAGCGAAACAGGCGCGCGTGTGAATCCATGACCTCTCCGTCGCGGTCGTAGCCCCTTCGACGCCACCAATGCACCTGATCAAACCCCAGTCCGCGTCCTCCCTAGCAAAGACCTTGAGTCTCTCCTGGTGCGTGTCATTCCACCATTTCGGCATCATGTTCGACCTTCTAGTTCGAGCGGCAACGATGCATTTACAGGTGTGTTTGTGGCCAGCGGTGAGTGCGATGTCATTAAGACGAAACGAGACGGAGATGAGCTGAACGGAGTCGGTAGCACGAACCTTCAACTGGCACGGTGCGCCACAGTAGAAGCGGGCCTTGCGTTTCAAACATTGGTTTCTCGCTGTTTTATTTAAAGCTAATTGGTATAAACCATGGCACCTGCAGGCTGCATCGACCACAGCGACGCATCTTGGTTCGGACAATCATTAACCCAGCACTTAACCATCGTGTCGTGGTAGCTGAGGTGGAGCCTGAGATTCGAGTTTGAGACCGAACGATCAGGTGGCAAAGCTGCGCGACGGTCGGTGGCGAGCTCGCTGGCGTGAGCATGTGACGATCAGCATATATAAGTCACTGCAGGCAGCTATCAAAAATTATTGATCGAGTCTTGATTGAGTCATGTGGGAACCCCGAGGCTGCACGAACGCGCCGATCAATGCGAGTTGACAGTGGCAACTTGACACTGGCAGGGATGTGACAACTGTGGGGAGCAAACAGATCATCGCCAACCTACGTCAATCGGTCTCCTAGATCACACGAAGGCACCACGATACATATAATTCCTCACATGTGTCTCGGAAGTTCCACATTCCTGCAGAGCCGAGCCCGAAATGTCCTGACGGCAGCCATTGGAACCCTCAACAAAACACTTCGTCATGATGGTCCAGTCGACATTGCATGTTCTCCGAACGGGTTCCCGCCCTCGAACGTCGCCACCCGCTCCAACATCATTACCAGCGCCATAATTCTCTGCGATGAAGCCTGGTTGGCGTCGAGCCTTTGCTGCACCTGTTCCCGACTGAGAATCCGAGTGCGCGACCTCTCCGTCGCAGTTACAGCCCCTTGCATGCTACCAACCCGATCGATGAGACCCCAGTCTGCATCCTCGGCAGCAAACACCCTGAGCCCCTCCTGGTGCGAATCAGCCCACCATTCCGGCATCACACCCGACTTCCTCGCCTGCTCTGCCCAAGTCGCAAACCCCTCCTGATGTCGCGCAGACTCCGAATCCGCATCAACGAAAGCGCCCCCGTACACCTTCTGACAGATTGATACACAGTCGCCTGGTATGCATGACAGCGAGTCGTCGATAAGTATATGGAACGCGCCGATGAGCTCGCGGTATATGGTCTCCGGGTGTGAAGGGTCGTAATATGATGCGTCCGAGAAAAAGAGAGCGGAATGCGAGACGGGTATTGAGGTGCCGTCTGCGCGGATTAACATGCCGTAGGGTGAAGACGAGGCGGCGTTCGGGTTTGAGAGAGCGGCGACGATGAGTTTGCAGGCGCGTTTGTGGCCGGCGGTCCAGTCCTGAGTGAGCGCAGCGTTACTGAAATATACGAGACGGAAACGAGTTGGAAAAGATGGGTACACAGACCTTTGACTGGCACGCCGCACCACAATAGAATCGGGTCTTGCATTTGGAACATTGACTTCTCGCTGTTTCAATTCGATGGGTGTAAGATATGGCAAATGCAGTACTTCGCAGCACGCACCGACGCACCTTCATTCGCACACCCATCGACAGAACACTGAGCCATCCCCTGTGGCGGTGGAGATGCGGATTCGAGTTTGCGATCCAAAGGTCAGGAGACGAAGCGGCGCGATGGCCGGCAAACACCTCTTCGGCTATCGTGCAGCGGGAGGTGTGAACATGTGAAGAACGGCGACACGAGAGACTCTGCTGGCAGACTGCAGGGCGACTGAGTCATGTTGAAGCCTCGAGGCTGCACATACGGG
>Ga0247815_10002198_pt1 | contig 14479 bp, 11 predicted proteins | sample UWRJL194509B1_FD_181014 | JGI IMG/M metagenome (GOLD analysis project Ga0247815, IMG submission 181014) | Plant litter microbial communities from Arlington Agricultural Research Station in Wisconsin, United States - UWRJ-L194-509B-1 | ecosystem: Environmental > Terrestrial > Plant litter >... | reverse complement strand
CATGATCCGCGCTTGCCAGGCGGCCATCTACGAGGGCGAGGCCTACCAGCTCTGCCTCACCACCGAGGCCACGGTCGCCGGCGCACACGACCCGCTGACCACCTACCTCCGCCTGCGCGCGGGCAGCCCCAGCCATCACGGCGGGTACATCCGCGCGGGGGAGGTCGCGCTGCTCAGCGCCTCGCCGGAGCAGTTTCTGAGTGTGACCCCCGATGGGATGGTCGAGTCCAAACCGATCAAGGGGACTCGTCCTCGGGGAGCGACCCCGGCATCCGACACCGCCCTCGCCCGTGAACTGCTCGACAGTGACAAGGAACGCGCCGAGAATCTGATGATCGTCGACCTGATGCGCAACGACATCGCCCGGGTGAGTGAGGTCGGGTCGGTCGCCGTCACCTCCCTGCTCGCCGTCGAGAGCTATGCGCACGTGCACCAGCTGGTCAGTACCGTGCGCGGCACGCTGCGACCGGGACTCGGAGCGGTGGATGCCGTCGCCGCCTGTTTTCCCGCCGGCTCGATGACCGGCGCACCGAAGATCCGTGCCGTCGAACTGCTCGATGCGATCGAACGCCGTGCCCGGGGCGTGTACTCCGGTGCCTTCGGATACTTCTCGCTCGACGGGCGTGCCGACCTGGCCATGGTCATCCGCAGCATCGTCATCGACCCGCGCGGCGCGACGGTCGGGGCCGGTGGAGGAATCACCGCACTCTCGGTGCCCGAGGATGAACTGGCCGAGGTCAAGCTCAAGGCTGCCGCTCTGCTGGCCGCCCTGGGCGCCGAATAGTCCCGTAGAGCCGACCGGGGGGCGGCGTTCGCTAACCTTGTGTTTCGGGCGTGTTTCTCTCCGCCCCCATCCCCGCACACGAAGTGAGAATGCTCTTGTCGAACGACTCCGCTCCCCACGTTTCCGCTCACCACGGTGGCGACGACGAGGGCCCCCGCTACGACCCGGTGGCGCTGCAGCAGAAGTGGCTGCCGCGCTGGGAGGAGATGAAGCCCTTCCGCACGGACATCGCCGACGACAAGCGGCCGCGCAAGTACGTGCTCGACATGTTCTCGTACCCCTCCGGCGACCTGCACATGGGGCACGCAGAGGCGTTCGCCCTCGGTGACGTCGTGGCGCGCTACTGGCGTCAGCAGGGATTCACCGTGCTCCACCCGGTCGGCTGGGACTCCTTCGGTCTGCCGGCCGAGAACGCCGCCATCAAGCGCGGTGTCGACCCGCGCGAATGGACCTACGCCAACATCGAGCAGCAGAAGGTCTCGATGAAGGAGTACGCGACATCCGTCGACTGGTCGCGCGAACTGCACACCAGCGACCCCGAGTACTACAAGTGGAACCAGTGGCTGTTCCTCAAGCTGTACGAGAAGGGCCTCGCCTACCGCAAGGAGAGCTGGGTCAACTGGGATCCGGTAGACCAGACCGTGCTCGCCAACGAGCAGGTCTTGGCCGACGGTACCTCCGACCGGTCCGGCGCCGTCGTGGTGAAGAAGAAGCTCACCCAGTGGTACTTCAAGATCACCGATTACGCCGACCGTCTGCTCGACGACCTCAACCAGCTCGAGGGCTCCTGGCCGTCGAAGGTGCTCGCCATGCAGCGCAACTGGATCGGCCGCTCGGTCGGTGCCGACGTCGACTTCGAGATCGAGGGCCGGGCCGAGAAGGTCACCGTCTTCACGACCCGCCCCGACACCCTGTTCGGCGCGACCTTCATGGTCGTCGCGCCGGATTCCGACCTGGCCGCCGAACTCGTCGCGGGCAGCTCCGACCCGGTCGTGCGCGCGACATTCGCCGAGTACCTCACCCAGGTGCAGAAGTCGACCGAGATCGAGCGCCAGGATGCCAGCCGGGAGAAGACCGGCGTCTTCCTCGACCGCTGGGCGATCAACCCTGTCAACGGCGAGCGGATGCCGATCTGGGCCGCCGACTACGTGCTCGCCGATTACGGTCACGGCGCGGTCATGGCTGTGCCTGCGCACGACCAGCGCGACCTCGACTTCGCCCGCAAGTTCGACCTGCCGGTGCGCGTCGTGCTCGACACCAACGCCGCCGTCACCGGCGCCATCCCGGTGCTGCCGATCAACCCGGAAACGGGCGAAGCCGAGCTGCCCGACGATCTGCCGCCGCTCGACCCCGCGCACACCGGTCAGGCGCTCACCGGCGACGGACGGATGATCAACTCCGGTCCGCTGGACGGCCTGAGCAAGTCGAACGCCATCCGCCGGATCACCGAGATCCTGCAGGCCGCCGGCAACGGACGCGCCGCGAAGAACTACCGCCTCCGTGACTGGCTCATCTCCCGTCAGCGCTTCTGGGGCACGCCCATCCCGATCGTGTACGACGAGGACGGCGAGTTGATCCCCGTCGCAGAAGAGCAGTTGCCCGTGTTGCTTCCGCCCACGGAGGGCTTGGATCTGCAGCCGCGCGGCCAGTCGCCGCTCGGTGCCGCCGAGGATTGGGTGAATGTCACCCTGCCCGACGGTCGGAAGGGCCGCCGCGACCCGGACACGATGGACACCTTCGTCGACAGCTCCTGGTACTTCCTGCGGTTCATGGACCCGAACGACGAGACGCAGGCCTTCGCACCCAAGGAGGCCGACAAGTGGGCGCCCGTCGACCAGTACGTCGGCGGTGTGGAGCACGCGATCCTGCACCTGCTGTACGCGCGCTTCATCACCAAGGTGCTGTTCGACCTCGGCTACGTCAGCTTCACCGAGCCGTTCAGCGCGCTGCTCAACCAGGGCATGGTGCTCTCCGGCGGCTCGAAGATGTCGAAGTCGAAGGGCGGCGTGAACCTCGGTGACGAGATCGCCCTGTACGGCGTCGACGCCATCCGCCTGACCATGGTGTTCGCCGGGCCTCCGGAGGACGACATCAACTGGGAGGACGTCTCGCCGGCCGGTTCGGCGAAGTTCCTCGCCCGCGCCTGGCGCCTCGCGCAGGATGTCACCAGCGCCCCCGAGATCGAGTGGAAGACGGGCGACAATGCGCTCCGCCGCGTCACCCACCGCTTCCTCGCCGAGGCACCCGGTCTGGTCGAGTCGTTCAAGTTCAATGTCGTCGTCGCGCGCCTGATGGAGCTCGTCAACGCCACCCGCAAGGTCATCGACTCCGGTGCGGGCGGTGGCGATGCCGCCGTGCGCGAGGCGACAGAGACGGTCGCGCTCGCCCTGTCGCTGTTCGCCCCGTACACCGCCGAGGAGATGTGGGAGGTGCTCGGATACCCCGCCAGCGTCGCGCAGTTCGGCTGGCGCAAGGCCGACCCGACCCTCCTCGTCGAGAGTTCCGTCACCGCAGTGGTGCAGGTCAACGGCAAGGTGCGCGAACGCCTCGAGGTGAGCCCTACGATCGACCCCGCAGAGCTCGAGCAGCTCGCGCGGACCTCGGCCGGGGTCATCCGTGCCGTCGGGGATGGGGAGATCGTGAACGTCATAGTTAAGGCGCCACGTCTAGTGAGCATCGCGGTCAAGCAGGCGTAACTCCACTCCCGCACCGCGCGGTATCGACGGCCGCTCTCCCCAGAAGGGGCGAGCGGCCGTTGCCGCATCCGGCGCGGTCATAGCGTTCTCGGGTGTCCGCACCTATCGATCCGCCGCTCGTCGTCCGGCCGCGCTCGCGACTGCGCGCCGGGCTCGGAGCCGTGGTGGCGCTCGGACTGTTGGGCGTGGCGATCGCGGTGCTGGTCACCGCTCTCGGCTCACACGGCGCCACGACGGAGGTGCGCGCCAGCCCCGCACCGACGACTCGCTCCAGCGGCGCGGCGGACTCGCGCGTCGAGCTCTACGTGCACATCCTCGGCGCCGTGGAACATCCCGGGCTGTTCGTACTGCGCGACGGCGACCGGGCCCTGGATGCCGTGGCCGCAGCGGGCGGATTCACCCCGACCGCAGACCAGGGCCAGATCAATCTGGCCCGCCCGCTCGTCGATGGCGAGCAGATCGTCGTACCGGAGATCGGAGAGTCGCCGCCTATCGTGTCCGGGCTACCGCCACCGGGCGGTGCCGCGACGGCCGGCGGCAAGGTCAACCTGAACACGGCCGACCAGTCCGTGCTCGAGACCCTGCCGCGGGTCGGACCCGCCCTCGCTCAGCGGATCCTCGACTGGCGCGACACCAACGGGCGGTTCACCGCCATCGAAGACCTGATGAGCGTGACCGGCATCGGCGAGAAGACGTTCGATGGGCTCAAAGACCTGGTGACCGTTTGACCGGCGAGGCCTGGATATGAGAGCGCGCGGCGTCGACCTCCGGCTCGCGGTTCCCGTTGCGGTCGCGTGGGCGGCGACAGCAGTGCTGATCGGGATGCCCGGCGCCCTACCCTGGGCGGTGGCCGCCCTCGGGCTGCTCGGCCTCGCCTGCGCGCTTTTCGCTCGGCGCCGGCGCTGGCGCTGGCTGCTCGTGATCGCCCTGGCGAGTGTGACGGCGGTGGTCCCGGTATCCATCGCGGCAGCGCAGGCCGGAGCGCGACACCCGGTCGCGCTCGACCACGCGGCACGGGCCGGGCGGCAGGTGTCGGCGGTGCTGGTGGTGGGGGAGACGGTGCGGGACGGGCATCCGTTCTCCGCGACGCTCACCGAGGCGGCGTTCGGCGACACGACCGTGCGCGGCTCGGTGCGGGTCGAGGTCTATCCGCCGCGCGACGGAGCCCCCTCGGCCGAGCGGATCGCCATCGGATCGACGATCGCCATGCGCGGCGTGCTTGCGGCCGAGGACGCGGGGGAGAGTGCCGCGTACCGGCTGTTCGCCGCGGGGGATCTCTCCGTCGAGCGCGGCCCGCCGTGGTATCTCTCCTGGGCCGATGGGCTGCGCGCCGGATTCGGACGACTTGCGCAGGACCTCCCTGGCGACGGCGCGGCGCTGCTGCCCGGGCTGGCGATCGGCGACACGTCTGCGGTCAGTGAAGGTCTCGATCAGTCGATGAAGGCGTCATCCCTGACACATCTGACCGCGGTATCAGGAGCGAACTGCGCGGTGATCATCGCGCTGGTGATGCTCGTCGGCGCTCGGGTAGGGCTCGGGCGGGGCTGGCGCATCGGCAGCTCTCTGGTCGTGCTGCTCGGATTCGTCGTGCTCGTCACGCCCGAGCCGAGCGTGCTGCGAGCTGCGGTGATGGCGTCGATCGTGCTGGCGGCGCTGGCGGGCGGCCGGCCGGCGCGCGGAGTTCCGGTGCTCGCCCTGGCGGTGATCGTGCTGCTGATCAGCGACCCGTGGCTGGCGCGCAGCTACGGCTTCGTGCTGTCGGTGCTCGCCACGGCAGGTCTGCTGCTGCTCGCGCGGCCGCTCGCAGGCGCTCTCGCTCGCTGGCTACCGGTCCCGCTCGCGGCGGTCATCGCGGTGCCGCTCTCCGCCCAGCTGGCCTGCCAGCCGGTGCTGATCCTGTTGAACCCGAGCATTCCCACCTATGGGGTCATCGCGAACGTGCTGGCCGAGCCCGCCGCTCCCGTGGCGACGGTGCTCGGGCTGGTGGCGTGCGTGCTGGCGCCGTGGGCGCCCCCGGTGGCACACGCCGTGGCCGTCGTGGCCTGGCTGCCGTCGGCCTGGATCGCCGCGGTGGCGACGTTCTTCGCCGGATTGCCCGGCAATGCGATCGCCTGGCCGGGCGGCGTCATCGGCGTGGTGCTGATCGGTGTGGTGTCCGGCCTGCTCGTGGTACTCGTCGTCGGGCGGGGTCGGCCGAGACTGCGTCGGCTGGTCGGGGTGCTGCTGGCCGTGGCATCCGTCGGCTATCTCGGGGTCGTGGTGGGCGACCGGGTGGGCGGACAGCTGTCGCGCCCAGCGGACTGGCAGATCGCCGCCTGCGATGTCGGGCAGGGCGATGCCGTGCTCGTGCGCAGCGCTGGCGCGGTTGCACTGATCGACACGGGCCCCGACCCGGAAGCGCTGAGCGGATGCCTGGATACCCTCGGCATCGCCCGCATCGACCTGCTCGTGCTCAGCCACTACGACCTCGACCACGTCGGAGGCACGGATGCGGTGCTCGGCCGCGTCGATCGAGCGCTGCTCGGGCCCGTTGCCGAGGCGGACGACCAACGGCTCTCCGACGAGCTGGCGGCGCACGGTGCCGCAGTCGAGCACGTTGCCCGGGGGCTGACCGGAGTGCTCGGCGAACTCGGCTGGGAGGTGCTGTGGCCCAAAGTCAGGCTCGGAGGGGTGCAGCCCGGCAACGATGCGAGTGTCACGCTGCGATTCCGCGGCGTCGGGGAATGCGCGGACGGCTGTCTCAGTGCACTCTTCCTTGGCGATCTCGGCGAGGAATCGCAGACCCTGCTGATGGCAGCGGGACGACTCGGCGAGGTTCAGGTGGTGAAGGTCGCCCACCACGGGTCCGCCGACCAGAACGAGCGGCTGTACGAGGCCCTCCACGCGCATCTCGGGCTGGTGAGTGTGGGGGTCGACAACACATACGGACACCCGACGGATCGGCTGCTCCACATCCTGCAGCGGGCGGGGACCCACATCGCCCGCACTGACATCCAGGGACTGCTGTTGGTGGCACCGGCACCCGACGGGGGTGAGCGACTGTGGACCGAGCGGTCGCCGCCCGAGAGTCGGCTGTCACGGCACTGAGATGACGACCGATAGCGAGGCTAGAGACAGCTGCCGATGCCGCCGTCGGTGGCGTACACAGTGGGTGGCGGGTTGCCGTCCACCGCGCGGATCGTGATGTAGACGATGCGGTTCGACAGTGTCGGCTCGTAGTCGGTGTTGGGGTTGAGGATCTCGAACGACAGCATGTGACCGTTGCGCTCGATGTACTCCGTGCGCGAGGTGCCGTTGTTCACGCCCTGCTTCAGACCGGGGTAGGCCGTGTGCAGTTCTGCAGCGGTGGATCCAAGATGGATGCCCGTGGCGGTCCGAAGCGACGGACTCGCCGGGGCGATGCCCGCCACCTTGCCGTCGATCACGGCCACATCGAAGGTGTCGTCGCCTGGGTAGCTGGCAAGCCAGCGGTCTGCGGCCGGATCGCCGTCGGCGAAGCCGTCGTCGTCGGACTCGATCTGGCAGTACTGCGGCATGTGGGTGAGCATGTCGGTGGCGGTCGTCGCTGCGCCTATGCGGAGTGGCCCGAGTCCCTCAGGGGCGATCACCAGGGAATCGAAGGGGGGTTTGCGCGCGTCGGTGGACGGTGTCGGGGAGGGGGCCGCGGCATCCGTCGAGGGAGTCGGCGCGCTCGCCGAGGTCGTGGGTGCCGGTGTCGGCGCGGTGCAGCCGACGACCGCCAGGGTGACGGCGGTGAGGATGATGAATGCTCGAACGAAGCGCATGGCTGACGATAACCCGGCGCGCGGTGCCCTGGATCGCCGTGTTCAGTACGGCACGATAACGATTGCGTCGGTACTGGGTGCGGCACCGCGTCCGGGGGTGACGGAGGTACCCCGTACGCTTGATTCCGGCGTCGCCGAGCGATGGCGACTGTCGGAGGAAAGGGTCATCATGGCGACGAGAGCTCCCGCGAAGACGGCGGTCGCCATCCCGCAGCTGTCCTGGGACAAGGTGCGTCCGGCGAAGGTCGTGCTGGTCTCGGGCACCGAAGAATTTCTCGCCGATAGGGCGATCCGCATGCTGCGCGACACGCTCAAAGCCGAGGACCCCAGTCTCGAGGTCAACGACCTCGAGGCGGATGCCTACGGTCCGGGGGAGCTGGTCACGCTCGCCAGCCCGTCGCTGTTCGGTGAACCCCGCATGATCCGGGCCTTCACCGTGGAGAAGTGCACCGACGCCTTCATCACCGAGACGATGGCCTACCTCGAATCGCCCGCCGACGATACCTACCTCGTGCTGCGCCACGGCGGGGGAGTGCGCGGCAAGAAGCTGCTGGATGCCGTGCGCGGCGGTCTCGGCGGCGGCATCGAGATCGTCTGCGCCGATCTCAAGAAGGACTCCGAGAAGCTGGACTTCGCCGCCAAGGAATTCTCCTCTCGGGGCAGGCGCATCACGAGCGGTGCCCTGCGCGCTCTCACGTCGGCCTTCTCCGACGATCTCGCCGAGCTCGCCGCCGCCTGTCAGCAGCTGCTCTCCGATGCGTCGGAGGAGATCACCGAGGCCACGGTCGAGAAGTACTACTCCGGCCGCGTGGAGACGAACGCGTTCCGCGTCGCCGACATCGCGATCTCCGGGCGCCACGGCGAGGCGCTGATTCTGTTGCGCCACGCGCTAGCCTCCGGTGCAGACCCGGTGCCGATCGTCGCGGCCTTCGCCAGCAAGCTGCGCACGATGGCGAAACTCGCCGGAGCGCGCGGATCCTCCGGACAGCTCGCCCAGCAGTTCGGCCTCGCGCCGTGGCAGGTCGACCGCGCCCGCCGGGACCTGCAGGGGTGGGACGACGCAGGGCTCGGGCGCAGCATCGAACTACTGGCCGAGACGGATGCCGCGGTGAAGGGTGCAGAACGGGATCCGGTCTACGCCCTCGAGCGGATGATCGGCGTGATCAGCGCGCGCGGCCAGCAGCCCCGCTGACCTGCAGCCCGGTTGACCTGCAGCCCCGTTGACCCGCAGAACGTCGAGTTGCCCGAAAATGCGACTCATGAGTGGCTCTGGATTGCGTTCTCGGGCAACTCGGAAGTCCACGCGTGACGCGGGCACGCGAAAGGGCCCCGTCACCGAAGTGACGGGGCCCTTGTCGTGAAAGTCTCTGCTTAGAGCGCTGCGACCTGCTTGGCGATGGACGACTTGCGGTTCGCCACCTGGTTCTTGTGCAGCACGCCCTTGCTGGCGGCCTTGTCGAGCTTCTTGGTGGCGAAGACGAGGGCAGCAGTCGCCTTGTCCTTGTCACCGGCGACGATGGCCTCCCGGGTGGCGCGAACGGCCGTCTTGACCTCGCTCTTGACCGCCTTGTTGCGCTCCTGAGCCTTCTTGTTGGTGCCGATGCGCTTGATCTGCGACTTGATGTTTGCCACGTTGGTAACTTCCTATATCTATGAACGGTGAGGGCAGCCGCGAAGCCGGTAATCCAGACCTGGGGTCCGGCTGATCCGGGCTGCGATCCGCGAACATTCCGAGTGACGAAACTGAACGCGTAAGCCAACAGGCAACGATACCAGCATTGCGCCTGTTTCGGGCAATCGGGCCGGTCTCGAGTGTCGGCACGGCCGAGATACGAGGGTGGAGGCACCGAAGGGCCAGGATCGCAATCGATCCCGGCCCTTCAGGTTAGGCGGGCATCCGCCCGAGCTGATGTCAGATCTTCTGACGACGGCGACGGATGGACGCCGCGCCGAAGCCGAGGCCGAGCAGCAGGAGCACGCCGCCGGAGATCAGATAGGGGGTGCTATCGACGCCGGTCGCGGCGAGCTCCGGGTCGGCGGCGGTGACGACTGCTGCAGCGACCACGAACGAGCCGATGGCAGAGGCGCCGGATGTCGCGGCGAACGCACTCAGGAAATAGGTGCCCAGGTCGAGCGGCGCGGCAGAGAAGTAGCGAAGCACGACGGTACCGGTCTCGTCCGCCACCGCGGTGTCGGGCAGTCCGTCACCACTATTGCCGGTGCCGATTCCGAAGGAGACCGTTTCTCCCGGCACGAAGCCGGTGAAGGTCGCGGTCACGCCCTTGGTGGCATCGGCCAGGTCGGCCGGCGTGATCGTCGCGGGCGTGATGGTCGCCGTGCTCTGCGGAGTGAACTGGCTCGTAACGTTGTTCCAGGTCACCGACTGCAGGGTGGCCGTGAAGCCGTCAGCCACGATGATTCCGTAGGCGAGGATCTGGTACGGGACGGGCGACCCGACCTCTTCGATGATGCCTTCGATCTGTTCGATCGTGTAGGTCTGTCCGACGATGAGGACGGGAACAACCCCGACGGACACGTTCTGGGTGACGTGCCAGGCGTCAGCATCGATCCCTGCCTGACCAATGCCGTTGGGCACCAGAGTGGTGAATCCGGTGTTGGCGGTTCCGTTCACGTTCGCGAAGATCGGAATCTGGAATGCGACGGTACCCGTGGCCTTGACCTCGAGCGGCTGGATGTTGTTCGCATCGTTGCCGTTCACCAGATCCGACAGACCGGCGGTGGGCGTCGTGCCGTTGAGCAGTTGCTCGTTCGCGGTGATGGCGAGGCCGGAGACCCCGCTCGTGATAGTTCCCTGCCCGGCGATTGTGCCGGTGAACCAGCCCTGCGGGTAGCCGGGCTGTGCAGCCTCCGAGCCGAACTGGCTCGCGGTGACGTAGTTGGTTGCGTATGGCGGGTTGGCGGGTGCATCGGCGGCAGTCGCCGAACCCGCGAGAGCGAATGCTGAGGCACCGACGAGGGCGGCTGCGGCCCCGGTGGCGAGAATTCGAGAGAGCTTCATTGGACCCATTTCGTGTGGCTGCGCTGCGAGGACAGTTCGTGCACTATTTCAAAGAATTCTCAGCAAGACTAGTGGTGGGGGTGTCTGAGCGATAGGGCACATGCCCCCCACTCTGGGGGTCAGCGAGGGCCGCTACCGTGGAAGCATGCCCTCTCTCGCGCCGCACGCGCTCTCGGTTCCCGCCTCCGGCATCCGTCGCATCTTCGAGATCGCGGTCGAGCTCGACGACGTGATCATGCTCGCGATCGGGGAGCCGGACCTGCCGGTCGCCCCGCACATCCTGGCCGCCGCGGCCGAGGCCTGGGCCGAGGACCGAACGAACTACGCACCCAACGGCGGCATCGCTCCGCTGCGTGCCGCGATCGTGCAGAAGCTCGCGCGGGAGAACGACATCCACGTGGACGTCGAGCAGGTCTGGGTGACCGTCGGGGCGACTCAGGCGCTGCACCAGGCGCTCGGGCTGCTGCTCGAGCCGGAAGACGAGGTGCTCATGCCCGACCCCGGCTACACCACGTTCACGATGAGCACCCGCCTGCTCAGCGCTGTGCCCGTGCCCTATCAGCTGCGACCGGAGAACGACTTCGCGCCCGACCTCGCTGAACTCGACCGCCTCGTCACCGAACGCACCCGGGTGCTCGTGGTCAACTCACCGTCGAATCCGCTCGGCCGGGTGTTCGACGAGCAGCAGTTGCGTGCTCTGCTCGAGTTCGCCAAACGCCACGACCTCTGGGTGCTCAGCGACGAGGTCTACGAGTTTCTCACCTACGGCGAAAAGCACGTCAGTATCGCGAGCCTCGACGACGAGAACCGCGTGTTCACGGCGTTCTCGCTCTCGAAGACCTATGCCATGACGGGAGCGCGTGTCGGCTACCTCGTGGTGCCGCCCGGGCTCGCCGCCACCATGCGGACGGTGCAGGAGACCACCGTCAGCTGCGTCGCGATGCCCGACCAGTACGCGGCGATCGCCGCCATCACCGGCGACCAGCAGCACGTCTCCGACGCTCGACAGCACTATCGCGCCAACCTCGAGGCCGCCTGCGACCTGCTCGACGAGCGGGGCGTCCGGTATCTGCGGCCGAAGGGTGCGATGTATCTCTGGCTCGACGTCTCGTACGCCAGCGGCGGGGATGTCGCGGGGTGGGCAGAGCGCTTCCTGCTGCACGAGCGGGTCGCGGTCGCCCCCGGGAGCGCCTTCGGACGATCCGGCGAGGGCTGGATCCGCGTCTGCGCCGCCGCCACCCAGGACGACCTGCTCGAGGGGCTGCGCCGCCTGCCCAGCCCGATTGAGCGGTAGGCCAGCTAGGCCGGCAGCCGGGGAACGCTCGCCAGCAACCGCTGGGTGTACGGATGCTGCGGGGCGGCGAGCACGGCGTCGGTGCGACCCTGCTCGACCACGCGTCCGTTCTCGAGCACGAGCATCCGTGTGCACAGCGCCGCGACCACGCCGATGTCGTGGGAGACCACGACCACCGTGAGCGGGTCGGCTCCCGTGCCGAGTTCGGCCAGCAGGTCGATGATGCGCACCCGGGTGGACACGTCGAGAGCGCTGACCGGCTCGTCGGCGAGCAGCAGGCGGGGGCTCGGCACGATCGCGCGGGCGATGGCGATGCGCTGACGCTGGCCGCCGGAGAACTCGTGCGGGTAGCGGCCGGCGGCATCCGCGGGCAGCCCCACCGATTCGAGCACGGCGGCAACCCGGGTGTGAATGGCGGCCCGCGACCGTTCCAACCGCAGCGAGCGCAGCGGCTCGGCGATGATCCGCTCGACACTCTGCCGCGGGTCGAGGGAGGAATACGGATCCTGGAACACGGCCTGCGCGAACAGGCGATGTGCTCGAAGGGTCGCCCGGGAGCGCGCATCGAACACGACGCCATCGGTGAGCAGCTCGCCGGAGGAGGGGCGCGCCAGACCGAGCAGCAGGCGCAGCAGCGTGGACTTCCCGGCGCCGGACTCCCCGACGATTCCGAGGTTCTCGCCCGGCTCGACGGTGAAGCTCACCCCGGCCAGCGCGTCGGGCCGCCCGCGGTAGGCGAAACCGAGGCCGCGGGCATCGAGCAGAGCGGTCATGCGAGCCCTCCGGGGTGATCGATGGCGCCGTCGAGCTCCCGCGCGCCGGCGACGAGCTCCCTGGTGTACGGATGCTGCGGTCGCGCGATGAGCTCGGCCAGCGATCCGCGGTCTGCCACCTCGCCGTGCCGCAGCAGCACCACCCGGTCGGCGACCCGGGAGACGACGGCCAGATCGTGGCTGATGAAGAGCAGCGACATCCCGCGCTCGGAGATGACGCGATCGAGCAGCTCGAGGATGCCGGCCTGCACCGTGACGTCGAGCGCGGTGGTGGGCTCGTCGGCGATGAGCAGCTGGGGTCGGGTGGCCAGTGCCATGGCGATGGCGACCCGCTGGCGCTGGCCGCCGGACACCTCGTGCGGGTACGACCGGGCGATGCGGTCGGCGTCGTCGAGCCCGACCTCGAGAAGCGCGTCGGTGACCGCCTCGCGCAGGTCCGCCCGCGACAGCGACCGGTAACGCTGAACCGGCTCGGCGAGTTGTCGGCCGAGGCGCATGAGCGGGTCGAGCGCGGTGAGCGGCTCTTGGAAGACGACGGATGCCACCCGCCCGCGCATCCCGACCAGGGCCCGTTCCGCGGCTCCCACCACCTGGCTGCCGTCCAGCCGGATGCTGCCGTGCGCGGTCAATCCGTCGGGGAGCAGGCCCATGATCGCCAGCGCGGTGAGCGACTTGCCGCTGCCGGACTCGCCGATCAGGCCGAGTCGCTGGCCTCCCGCGAGGTGAAAACTGACGTCGCGCAGCAGGGAGCCGGCGCCGGAGCGAACGCCGAGATCGTCCACGCGGAGGATGGGTTCGCTCATCGTCTTCTCCTTCGGGTGGGGTCTCCGATGTCGCGCAGCCCGTCGGCGACCAGATTGATGCCGATGACCAGGATCACCAGCAGCACGCCGGGCGCGATCGCGCCCACCGGCGCGACGAGCACGGTGCCCTGTGCCTCCTGCAGGATGCGGCCCCATGACGCGTTCGGCGGGGGAGCGCCGAGTCCGAGGTAGGAGAGGCTCGCCTCCGCGAGCACGGCGAGTCCGAACTGCAGAGCCAGGTTGACCACCAGCGTCGGCCAGATGTTCGGCAGCAGGTGCAGGAAGACGATGCCGAATCGCCCGGTGCCCGAGACCCTGGCCGCGGTGACGTAGTCCTGCGACAGCACGCGCTTGCCGAGAATACGGGTGAGCCGCGCGACGATGGCGCTCATGGCGATGCCGATGGCGAGGATGGCCGAGTCGAGCGACGCGCCCCGCGCGGCGACGATGAGCATCGCCAGCAGCAGGGTGGGGAAGGCGATCAGCACGTCGAGCAGCGCGGAGAGGGTGTCATCGAGCCAGCGCGTGGCAAAGGAGACGATCACGCCGATCGTCACCCCGAGAGCGGCGCCCAGCGCCACCGATCCGATGCCGACCGTGAGGGCGATCCTGGCCCCGATCATCAACTGCGTGAGCAGGTCGCGCCCGAGCTTGTCGGTGCCCGCCCAGTGCTGCGGGCTGGGCGGTGCGAGGCGCGAGCCGCTCGTGTCGCTCGGGGGATAGGGCAGGTAGACCAGGGAGACGAGCGCGATCACGACGATGATGCCGACCAGGACGCAGCCGATCGCCAGGGTGAGCGAGCGCCGCCGCGGCATGCGCTGCGCGTCGTCGACGTCGAGTTCTGCCACCGCGCTCACGAGCGACTCCCGCCGTCGGAGAGATTGCCCGACACGTTCTCGCGCAGCCGCGGGTCGACCAGTCGCTGCGCCAGGTCGGCCAGAAAGCCGATCACGAGCACCGCGAAGGTGCTCACGAACAGGATGCCCTGGATGTCGGGGTAGTCGTGCTGCGCGATCGCCTTGAGCAGCATGCTCCCGAGGCCCGGGAGGGCGAACACGTTCTCGACGACGACCGCCCCGAGAAAGGTGGTCGCCAGTTCGATGCCCAGGATGGAGATCACCGGCACGGATGCGTTGCGGAGTCCGTGGTGCCACATCGCTGACGGGAACGTCGCGCCGAGGGCGCGAGAGGTGCGCAGATAGTCGCTGCCGAGGACATCCAGAACCGCCGAGCGCACATAGCGGGTGATCGATGCCGACATGACGATCGCGACGGTGATCACGGGGAGAGCGAGCGAGCGGATCGCGTCGAGCGGATCGGCCCAG